>LUMV01000006.1_pt1 | contig 179910 bp, 177 predicted proteins | sample 729731 | NCBI WGS metagenome assembly LUMV01 (sample SAMN03860301, study PRJNA289734) | marine metagenome | biome: seawater column; feature: ocean; material: water; isolation source: Red Sea water column Station 192 - depth 200m | place: Saudi Arabia: Red Sea | collected 2011-10-15 | depth 200 m
CCTTCGGCGCCCTTGCCGAACACGCCCTCCGCCGCGCCGATCAAATCGTCCTCGCGGTAAGTGGTCGCGGGATCGTCGACACCGGCGCCGTCGACCGCTACTTCGACTACGCCGAGGGCGAGCTGTCGTGGCGCACGCTCGACTTCGAGCGCGAGGTGCTGCCCACGGGCGACTTCCAGGGCACGTCGGTCATGAACTACCCGGACTCGCAGTACCCGTACACGCGCATCCACGAGTTCCGCCACTTCCACCCCGAGCGGACGTCCTACCCCGACGACAAGACCGTGATCATGCGGGAGTTCTCGCGGTTCGCCGAGCGCACGGACGAGCCGTACTACCCGGTCAACACCGACGCCGACCGCGAGCGTCTGCTGGCCTACCGCACCCTCACGGAGGGGGAGCAGGACGTGTTCTTCGGTGGCCGGCTCGGCACCTACCAGTACCTCGACATGCACATGGCCATCGGCTCGGCGCTGTCGATGTTCCGCAACCAGGTTGGGCCGCTGCTCGGCGCCTGAGGCCGCGAGCAGCACCGACGACGACGCCCTCGTCGCGACCACGGTCGCGGCGAGGGCGTCGTCGTGCTGTGCCTCGGCCGGAGGTTAGGGCTGGGAGGTCAGCTCGACCCCGCGCTCGCGCAGGCGCTCCGCGACCGTCGGGTCGAGGACGTACAGCGAGTAGCCGTAGTTGTCCGAGCCGGCGATGCGCGGTGCGTCGGTGGGGTTCGTCCAGCCGTTGCACGCCACGACGGCCGGCTCGTCGCCGGTGAGCTCGTCGGTCGCGTCGACCAGGTCGACGTCGCGGTCGGCGAACCAGAACCCGACCCAGTTGGTGGCGACGTTGCGCTGGCTCGAGACCGGGCAGTCAATCAGCATCGAGACGGGCGTGTCGCCACCGTCGACGGTGTCGATCTTCTCCAGGGCCTGCTCGATCCGGTAGGGCGCGTCACGCGTCTGGTAGGGGTTGCCGTACCAGGACAGCGCCACGGCGCCGACGGCGAGGACGACGAAGAGCACGCGGGGTCGCGACGCCAGCAGCAGGATCACGACGAGCGAGACCACGACCAGCAGCGAGCCCCAGGCCCAGATCTGGTTGTCGTTCGTGAACGTCGGGAAGAGCGGCAGCCGGAACGGCTCGAGGTCGCGGAACCGCAGGAGCGGGTAGATGCCGGCGTTGTTCGCCGGGCCGTAGTTCGAGCCCCACGTCGGGACGATGCGGATCGCCCACGCGACGGTGCCCGCCACCACGACGAGCGAGAGACCGAGGCCGACGGCGGCGGTCCGCCGGTCGAGGCGGCGGATCACGGCGGCCAGCCCCACCAGCACGACGCCGGTGACGAACGGGTCGATGTAGCGCGTGTACGTCCAGGAGTCGAAGCGGGGACCGTCGGGGTAGACGTGCGACGTGGTCGACGACCACGCCACGAACGACAGCAGCGCGGCGGCCACGCCCAGGCCCCACACGAAGCCGTCGGGCCCGACCGCACGGCGCAGCCGCAGGTCCGACCACGTGTGCCGCGTGAGGACGAGCCCGCCGATGACGACCAGGCCGAGCGTCGCGCACAGCTGCGCCCACGTCTGGACCAGGGTGACGCGGGCGAAGATGCCACCGAGCGACGTCAGCTTGCCGAGCAGCGAGGTGCCCTGGCCGAAGCCGTCGACCGTGACCTCGCTGACGACGAGCCCGGCGAGCCAGGCGACGAGGCGCTGGCCCACGCCGAGGAGCACCAGGCCGACGAGCGCGGTCTGCCAGCGGCGCCGCACGAGCAGCAGCAGCCAGATGCCGGCGACGAGCACCAGCACCAGGGCCCGGGCGTGCGTGAAGTAGGCGAGCAGCGTCGCGAGGACGAACCATCCGACGTTCGGGACGGTCGGGCGGTCCCACAGCCGGTACGCCGCGACCATCGCCCACGCCGCGAACAGCGCGAGCGACTGCTCGGCGAGGACGTAGTCGGAGACGGCGGTGCGCGCGGGCAAGAGCATCACGACGCTGGCGGCGGCGACCGCCTGCGGCGTCGTGAGGCCGAGGCGGCGGCCGAGGAAGGTCAGCGGGACGACGGTGAGCAGGCCGACCAGGATGTTGACGTGGATCGCCGCGGCGTAGACCGTGGCGCCGTCCTGCGTGAACCACCAGATCGGGGCGAGGAACAGGCCCGCGCCCGGGTAGTAGCCGAGCGACAGGGTCTTGGTCACCGTCCCCTCGCCGGACAGCAGCCTCGACGCCTGCAGCACGCCGATCTCGTCGTACGGAGTGCGGGGCGCGGCGGCGGACAGGGCCACGTAGAGGTTCAGCAGGACCAGGCCGACGAGCAGGCCCACCGACACGACCCACCAGAAGCGGGCGTGGGCGGGCGTGGCGCCGGCGGGGTCGATCAGCTCGCGGTCGACGCTGCCGCGTCCGCTCTGCTGCTGCGGCGTGGTCTCGCGCAAGGAGGCTCCCTCGTCAGGTCGTGAAGATCATCGACGATGCTATCCGGCGGCCATGCGGGGGCGCGGCGAGCCCTTCGGCGTCCCCGGGGCCGTGGGCCCGCGCTGCTAGGGTGGGGTGGCTCCGATCGTCGGTCGGAGAGCCAGCAGACCGCCCGTTCAGCGGGAGTGACAGCGAGACGAGACGGGCGTGCCGCAGCACGCCCGGGGACGGGGACGAAGCAGCGTGCACCTCCTCGTGGTCGCCTCCACCTTCCCGGCGCACGACGCCGACCCCGTGCCCGCGTTCGTCCGCGACCAGGTGATCGCCCTGCGGGCGGAGGATCCGTCGCTGCGGGTCACGGTGCTGGCGCCGCACGACCGCCGGTCGGGCACGCAGAGCTCCACCCGGCACGCCGACTACGACGAGCACCGCTTCCACTACGCGTGGCCGCGCGGTGCGGAGCAGCTGGCCGGTCGGGGCATCATGCCCACGCTGCAGGCCAAGCCCTGGCTCCTGCCGACCGTCCTCACGCTCTTCGTCGGCGAGTTCCTCGCCCTGTGGTCGTTGGTGCGCCGCGAGCGCCCCGACGTCGTCTACGCCCACTGGTTCACCCCGCAGGCCGTGGTCGCGCGCTGGGTCGGGCGGCTCACCGGCACGCCGTTCGTGTTCACCACCCACGCCTCCGACGTCAGCGTCTGGTGGAAGATCCCGTGGCTCGGGCCCCGCGTCGTCCGCTCCCACGCCGTGCGCGCCCGGCGCATCACGGCGGTGAGCCGACGCTCGATGGCCAAGCTCCGCGCGTTCTTCGACGACGACGCCTGGGCGGCGCTCGAGCCCCGCACCCGCATCATCCCGATGGGGGTCGACCTGCCCGACGCCGAGGAGCCGTCCGTCGGTCCGGGCGAGCGTGTGCTCTTCGTCGGCCGGCTGGCCGAGAAGAAGGGCGTCGCCTACCTCCTCGAGGCGCTCGCCGAGGTGCGTCGCACCCGGCCGCAGGTCTCGCTCACCGTCACCGGCGACGGGCCGTTGCGCGCCGACCTCGAGCAGCGGGCCGTCGAGCTCGGTCTCGGCGCCGACGCCGTGCGGTTCACCGGCTACCTCACGGGCGCCGACAAGGCGGCCCTCCTCGCGGACCACGGCACCTATGTGGTCCCCTCGATCATCACCGACAGCGGCGACGCCGAGGGCCTGCCGGTGGCGCTCATGGAGGGCCTCGCCGTCGGTCAGGTGTGCATCGCCACCGCCGAGAGCGGTGCCGACGACTTCCTCGTCGACGGCGAGAACGGCTTCCTGGTCGGTGAGCGCGACAGCGCCGCCCTGGCCCGGGCGCTGACCGCCGCCGTCGACCTGGACGACGCACGACGCGCACGCATGGGACACGAGGCGATGCGGACCGCCCGACAGTTCCACTGGCCCACCGTAGCCCGTGCCCATCTCGACTTCCTGTTCGCGGACGAAGGAGTGTGACCGTGGCTCGCCGCATCCTGCTGATGAACAGCGACCTCGCAGCCAACCGAGGAGACCGCGCGATCGCCGAGGGCATCGTGGCCCTGGTGCGCTCGCGCGACCCCGAGGCCCGCATCACCGGCATCTCGCAGTACCCCGAGCGCGACGGCCGGTGGTACGACATCGACGTCCTCGACATGGACTTCCAGTCGCTGTCGCCGTTCGCCTGGCTGCGGCTGCTGCGCGAGGCGCGGCGTCACGACGTCGTGCTCTGGGGCGGCGGGGAGATCCTCAAGGACTACACGAACAAGGCCGCCCTCTGGTACTGGGTGGTCAAGATGACGATGCTCTCGTTCGTCAACCGCAAGGTCGTGGGCGCGTTCCAGGGCATCGGCCCCACGCGGTCCGCGTCGAGCCGGCGGCTCATCGCCCTCGTCGTCGGCCGCTGCCGCCGCTTCATCGTCCGCGACGACGAGTCGCGCGACAAGCTGCTCGGCTGGGGCGTCGACGCCGACCGGGTGCTCGCGGCGTCGGACCCGGCCGTGCTGCCCCGCCCCGAGCCGATGTCGCAGGAGCTGCGCGCCTCGCTCGTGGCCACCTACGGCCTCGCCGACGACTTCTTCGACGACGTGGTCTGCATCGGCCCGCGCGACTGGTTCCACTACAAGCAGAGCGGGCTGCTGCCGTTCAAGTACCGCCAGGCGCTGCTGCGGCGTCTCGGTCGTGACGTCACGGTCGGCGACGAGCGGCACGAGGCCTACCTCGCGTCGCTGCGCAGCACGGTCCGCGAGGTCGCCCAGGCGTCCGGCTCGCGGCTGCTGTTCCTGCCGATGCACATGGGGGAGGCCGACACCGCGCTCTGCCACGACCTCGCGGCCGCCGTCGGCGACCTGACCCAGACCTGCGTGCTCGACCAGGACGACCTGGGGCCGGCCGAGCTGCGGTCGGTCATCTCCTCGGCACGCGCCATGGTCGGCTTCCGCCTGCACTCCAACATCATCGCGATCAGCTCCGGCGTACCGTCGATCAACGTGTACTACGTCGACAAGGGCCGGGTCTTCTTCGACCAGGTGGGCATGAGCCGGTACGCGCTCCCGATCGAGGACGCGCTCGAGGACGGCTTCGGCGCGCGGGTCGGCGGTCTGCTGACCACGCTGCTGGCGGAGTCCGACGAGGTGCGGGCCTCCCTGGAGGAGGCGACCGCGGCCCAGCGTGCGTCGGTCGCCGCGGCCTACGACGAGGCGCTCCGTGTCCTCTAGGGTCCGCCTCGCGCTCGTCACGACGTTCATCGTCCTGGTCGTCGTCTTCTTCGCGCTCTACCTGCACGACCTCGACTGGTCGGTGCTCGGCGACCTGACGTTCACGTGGTGGCTCGTCGTCCTCGCCTCGCTCGTCTCGCTCGCGTTCCGGTTCTGGGGCGTGATGATCTGGGCGCTCATCCTGCGCGACCTCGGTGCCCCGCGGCTGCCCCGCTTCCCGGTGCTCGCCGACATCTACGCGAAGGCGTGGATGGGGCGCTACATCCCGGGCACAGTCGCGTGGATCGGCGGCAAGATCTACCTGGCCAGCCAGCAGGGCATCGCCAAGAGCCGGCTCGCCGTGTCCTCGCTGCTCGAGGCAGGCATGCAGATCGTGGCGTCGATGTTCGTCGCGCTGCTCATCCTCGGCCTCGACCCGCGGCTCGACGTCATCTCCACGACGATGAAGGCGTTCATGGTGGGCCTGGCGCTCGCCATGCTGCTCATCCTCGTGCCGCCGGTCTTCAACCGCGCGACGCGCTTCGCGTTCCGGCTGATCAAGCGCGAGTCGGCGCTCGCGGAGGTCCGCACGAACGCGACCGCCACGATCCGCTCGTTCGTGCTCTACAGCATCGGCACGGTGCTGGCGGGCAGCAGCTACTTCTTCCTGACCAAGGCGATGTACCCGCAGATCAACGCGGCCGACGACTTCTGGTTCATCGTCGGCGCGTTCACGCTGGCCGGTGCGCTCGGCATGGCGACGCCGCTGCTGCCCAGCGGCATCGGCGTGCGCGACGGCGTCCAGCTCGTGCTGCTCTCGCTCATCATGCCCAGCGAGTTCGCGCTCGCGATCACCGTGGCGAGCCGGCTCTGGTCGGCACTCGTCGACCTGCTGTTCCTCGGGACGGCCGTCCTCGGACGCAAGGTCCTGGCCCGCAACGACACGGTGCCGGGCCCGGTCGCCCCGCCGCCCGCGGGCTGACCCGCCGGCGGACCGGGCTCAGCCGCGGTCGCGGCTGGTGCCGAAGGTGTCCTTCCAGGCCTCGGGCGACGTGACCTCGGGCAGCGCCTCGCGGTACTCGCGCGCCAGCCGGTCCCAGTTCTTGCGCAGCTCGGCGTGCAGGCGACGGCTCTCGCGCCACAGGCGACGGAACGTCGTCCGGTCGCGGCGGTACAGCGACTGTCCGCGTCCGTCGGCGCTGGAGATCAGGGCCGAGTCGTAGGCCGGGACGCGCCACCACGTGGCGTCGCCCTTGGCCAGCTCGACCTGCGGACGCTCGACGTTGCCCTGGGGCACCTCGGTGCGCCAGTGCCGGGCCGCGGCCTTCGCCGTGAACAGCGCCAGGCGGGGGCCGCGCGGCTCGCGGTCGAACTTCGGCGGGAACACCCGCTTGCCCTCCCACGTGTCGGGCAGCTTCTCGGGGTCGCTGATGACCTGCGTCTCGACGAAGTCGCGCGTGGCCGCGCGCAGCTCCGGCATCGTGCCGGCCATGGTCGGGTGCAGGTGGCTCGGACCCTTGAGCAGGTCGCGGATCGCGCGGTGGCGCAGGGTTGCCGCGTAGTACTGCATCGTCAGCAGGTGCTTGAGGTCGATGCGCCCGGAGTTGCTCAGCAGCTTGCCGCCGCCCGGGTGCTGCGAGTGCAGCAGGCCGGTGAGGAGGCGGTTGCGGGCGTGGTAGTACGCCTGCCAGTCCTGCGAGTCGTCCTTGTCGACCCACGACACGTGCCACAGCGCACTGCCGGGCAGCGAGACGGTGCGGTAGCCGTGCTCGCGGGCGCGCAGCGCGTACTCGGCGTCGTCCCACTTGATGAAGACCGGCAGGGACAGCCCGATCTCGCGGATCACCTGGGTGGGGATCATGCACATCCACCAGCCGTTGTAGTCCGGGTCGAGGCGCTGGTGCATCCAGGGCGTCTGCCGCAGGTTCGCGCGCCGGAAGTCGTGGCGCATCTGCTCGGGCAGCGCCGAGCGCCACATGAAGTAGTAGGTGTCGACCGTCTCCGACAGCGCGTGCAGGATCGGCTTGTCGAGCAGGTCGAACATGTGGCTGCCGACGATCGTGGGCGTACGGCAGAAGCGCGAGAACTGCACCGAGCGGCGGATGCTCTCCGGCTCCACCTCGACGTCGTCGTCGAGCAGCAGCAGGAAGTCGCTGCGCCCGGCGTCGACGGTCTCGAGCATCGCGCGCGAGAAGCCACCCGACCCGCCGAGGTTCGGCTGGTCGACGATCTGCAGCTGGTCGCCCAGCGCGGCGGCGACGTCGGGGAAGCCGGGCTGGTCGGCGACCTTCTGGTCGCCCTGGTCGACGACGTAGACGACGTCGACCTCGCGCAGCACCTCGGGCTGGTCGGCGAGCGTGCGCAGGGTCGTGACGCAGTAGTCGGGCTTGTTGAAGGTCGTGATGCCGAGGGAGGTGTTGCCGGTCCGCACCGGCTCGTCGTCCGTGCTCCAGTCGCCGCCCTCGAGCACCACCGGCTCGTCGCCCGCGACGATGTCGAACCAGTACCAGCCGCCGTCGCCGAAGTTGCGGATGGGCAGGTCGAAGACGCTCTCGGTGAGGCCGCTCAGGTCGTTGGTGGCGACCCGCTGCTGCACGCCCTGGGCGTTCGAGCGGTAGACGATGATGCTGCCTTCGCCCTGGGTGCGCACCGTCAGGCGCACCGAGCCGACGACCGTCCAGCGCTGCCAGTAGGCCGCCGGGAACGCGTTGAAGTAGCTGGCGAAGGACACCCGGCGCGACGTGCGGACCCGGAAGCGGTCGCGGCCGAGGATGTCGTTCGCGTGCGCGTCGTCGCTCACGCGCAGCGGCTTGCCCCGCACGGCCGTCCAGACCTCGGGGTCGGCGTAGAGCGGCAGGATGTCGGGGTCCCGCTCGAGGGGGAAGAGGACGCGCTGCAGCAGGTGGGGCATAGGTCAGGGGTCTCCGAGGTCGACGGTCCGCGGCCGGGCGACGGGCGGCGGCATGCGCGTCCGAGCCTAGTACGCCGGTTGCTGCGCTACGCTCACCGGCGTGGCAGAGCGTCGGACGTGGGCGATCGTGCTCGCTGGCGGGCTCGGACTGCGGGTCGGCGCCGACCGGCCGAAGCAGCTGCTCGACCTCGCCGGACGCAGCGTGCTGCAGCGCAGCGTGGCCGCCCTGCGCGACCACCCCGCGGTCGACGACGTCGTCCTGGTCGCGCCCGCCGCGTGGCGCGCAGCCGTCGAGGAGCACGTGGGGCCGGGGCTGCGGGTCGTCGACGGCGGACGCGAACGTCACGACAGCACCCGGGCGGGTCTCGCGGCCCTGCTCGGGGCCGGAGCGAGCGCGGGGGACAGGGTCCTGGTGCACGACGCGGCCCGTCCGCTCGTGAGCGCCCGCATCGTCGCCGACGTGGTGCGCGCGCTCGACGAGCACGACGTCGTCGCCGTGCTGGTCCCGACGCCCGACACGATCGTGCAGGTCGACCCGACGACCGGGCTGCCGACCGCGCCGCTCCCGCGCGCGACGCTGCGTCGCCACCAGACGCCCCAGGGCTTCACCGTGGGCGTGCTGGAGGAGGCGCACCGCAGGGCCTGCGCCGACCCGGCCGTGCAGGTCACCGACGACTGCACGCTGGCGATCGCGCTCGTGCCCGACGTCCGCGTGGGCGTCGTCGAGGGAGACCCCGAGAACCTCAAGATCACCGACGCGACCGACCTCGTCGTGGCCCGGGCGCTGCTGGCCGCGCGCCCCTAGGGGATCCCCGCCGCCGACCGGTCAGCTCGGCGGAGGCGGCACCTCGGCGGGGTCCATCGGTCGCCAGGTGCGGTCGCGCCAGATGCGACGCGACGCCCGCGCCCCGCGCACGAGGTCGCCGACGCCGTGCAGCGTGTGCTGGACGACGACCAGCCGGAAGACCTCCTTGGCGAAGGTCAGCAGCGTGCCCAGCGCGAAGCCGACCCGGTGCAGCTGCCCGTGCTCGGCGAAGTAGCGTCCCACGTAGGCGCGGTTGCGCATGACGTGGAAGCGGAAGAGCGGGCTGCCGTCGTTCAGGTGCCGCACGCCGAGGTTCACCTGCTGCTGCTCGCGCTTGCGCTGCAGCACGAACGCGTCCATGTAGACGACCTCGGTGTGCTGGGCCGCCAGCCACGCGTAGGCGGCGTCGTCCCACGTGATGAAGAAGCGGGGGTCCGGCAGGCCGATCGTGCGCACGACGTCGGCGTGGATCAGCATGCCCTCGAACGTGCCCGAGTTTGTGATCGCGTAGCCCTCGTCGTCGAAGGTGCGCCGGAAGCCGTACGGCAGCGGCACGCCGAGGAACTGGTTGAACTTGGCCTGCCAGTAGAACGGCGAGCCGTCGAAGTCGTAGCGGCGGCCGTGGATGACGCGGAACCGCTCCATCGCGGGCGCGAACCGCTCGAGCGCCTCGGGCAGGATCTCGACGTCGTCGTCCATCAGCCACACCCACTCCGCGCCCAGCTCGAGCGCGGTGCGCGTGCCCTCGCAGAACCCGCCGGACCCGCCCGTGTTGGTGTCGAGGCGGCGGTCGACCAGGACGCCCTCGGGGAACCAGCCGGCGGCCTCGGCGACGACGTCGGGGGTGTCGTCGGTGCTGGCGTTGTCGACGACCACGATGCGCCACGGCGGCACGGTGAGCGCGGTGGCGCTGCGCAGCAGGTCGGCCAGGTACGTCGACCTGTTGTAGGTGACGATGACGATGGCCAGCCGGGCGGCAGGCGAGGCGGGGACGTCGGACATCCGCGTCAGACTATCGGCCGATCCAGGCCAGGTGGCCGGGTGGGGCAGGTACCGTCGTCCCGTGCCCCGACCGAGGATCCCGGCTGCCATCGCGCACCCCGTGCGTCTGCTGCCCCTCACGTTCTTCGCCCTGGTCGTGCTCGGCACCCTCCTGCTGCTCCTGCCCGTCGCGCGCAGCGCCGAGGGTCGCGCCGACCTCGTCGACGCGTTCTTCACGTCGGCGTCGGCCGTGACGGTGACCGGGCTGGCCAGCGTCGACACCTCGACGTACTGGAGCCCGACCGGGCAGGCGATCATCCTCGTCCTCGTCGAGATCGGCGGGCTCGGCATCGTCGCGCTCGCGACCGTGCTCGGCCTGTTCATCTCATCGCGGCGATCCTCACGACGCGGTACCGCCTCGCGTACTTCGACGACCTGCCGACCGCCCTCTGGCACGGCGTGTTCGACTCGGTGATGGCGTTCAACAACGCCGGCTTCTCGCTCAACAGCGACAGCCTGGTCGGCTACGCCGGCGACGGGCTCATCATCATCCCCATCTGCGTGGCGGTCTTCATCGGCGCGATGGGCTTCCCGGTGCTGGCCGAGCTGTTCAAGGAGTGGCGCACGCCCGACCGCTGGACGATCCACACGCGGCTGACGGTGTGGGGCTCCCTCGGCCTGCTCGTCTTCGGTGCGCTCACGTTCCTCGCGCTCGAGTGGGCGAACCCCGACACCCTCGCGCCGATGTCGGTGCACGACAAGCTGGTCACGGGCATCGAGGGCGGCATCATGCCGCGCTCCGGCGGGCTCAACAGCTTCGACTGGGGTGCCGTGTCGGGGGAGACCCTCGCCATCGGCACCATCCTCATGTTCATCGGTGGCGGCAGCGCCAGCACCGCGGGCGGCATCAAGGTGACCACGTTCCTGCTGCTCGCGTTCGTCATCCTCGCCGAGCTGCGCGGCGACCCCGAGGTCACGGTCGGCAACCGGTCGGTCGGCCCCGCCGTGGTCCGCACGGCGCTCAGCATCGCTCTGCTCTCGGTGATGCTCGTGACGTCGATGACGCTGCTCATCATGATCCTGACCGACTTCCCGTTCGACGAGGTCCTGTTCGAGACGACGTCGGCGTTCGCGACCGTCGGGCTGAGCACCGGGCTCACGCCGCAGCTGCCCGACAGCGCGAAGCTGGTGCTCGCCGTCTTGATGTTCATCGGCCGAGTGGGCACGATTGCGGCGGCGTCGGCGTTCGTCCTGAGACGGCGTGCACCGCGCTACCACCTTCCCGAGGAGCAACCGATCATTGGCTAAGAAGAAGGACACCGCACCCAATGCGCCCGTCATTGTCCTCGGGCTGGGTCGCTTCGGCACCGCCGTGGCGCGCTCCCTCGTGCACCTGGGGCACGACGTCCTGGCCGTCGACGAGCGTCCGGAGATCGTGCAGCGCTACGCCAGCGACTTCACGCACGTCGTCGCCGCCGACACCACCGACACCGAGGCGCTGCGCCAGATCGGCGCCGAGCAGTTCGAGGTGGCCGTCGTCGGGATCGGCACCGACATCGAGGCGAGCGTGCTGACCGTGCTCGGCCTGCTCGACCTCGGCGTCAAGGAGGTGTGGGCCAAGGCGATCAGCGGCAAGCACGCCGCCATCCTCGAGCGCGTCGGCGCCACCCACGTGATCCGGCCGGAGTCGCAGATGGGCAAGCGCGTCGCCCACCTCGTCACCGGCACCATGACCGACTTCATCGAGTTCGACGACGGCTTCGCCATCGCCCGCACCCGCGCCCCCGAGTGCACCGTCGACCGTACGCTCACCGACTCCGACGTGCGCCGCAAGTACGGCGTCACCATCGTCGGCGTGAAGACCCGCGGCCAGGACTTCACCTACGCCCAGGCCGACACCTTCGTCACCACCGGCGACGAGCTGATCGTCTCCGGCCCCACCTCCAAGGTCGAGGAGTACTGCGCGCTGGGGTGAGGGGCTGCTGCTGCGTGCACGCGGCTCCTCGCTCGACCTGCGGCTGCGTCGGCGCGGCTTCTCGTGGACCTGCGCTCCGCCAGGGCCTCGACCGGGCGGCTGCGGCGCTGGTCCGGGGTCTCGGGCTGCGGGTTGGTGTTGAGGGTCGAGCGGTGGGTCTGCCACTGGATCGTCGTCGGGGGTGGATCTGCCACCTTCTGAGCGCTGTACAGGTGGCGGATCCACCGCTGAGCGGGGCCAGACGTGGCAGAGGTTCTCCCTTCTCGTGGACCGTGCCACGCGAAGGGAGAAGCACTGCCCCCCACCCCAAGGGCACCCACGATTCTTCCTTCGTGCGTCGAAGGTCGAATGCTTCTGCGTTGGTGACGGGATCCCGTAGCAAACGCAGAAGCCTTGGAGTCCCACGCACGAACGCAGATCCTTGCGTCCGACGCGGGCCACGGCCCGAGACCCCAGACCAGCGCCGCCGCCAGCCGCCCGGTCGAGGCCTTTCGGAGACCACCCCCAGCGAAAGTCGAGGCAGCGCACCAGCAGGACGAGACCCCCTGCGGCAGCGCACCAGCAAACCCGGACCCCCGCAGGCAGCGCACCAGCAGACCCAGACCCCCGCGGCAGCGCACCACCAAGCCCAGACCCCCTACGGCAACCCGCCAGCAGGACGAGCGGACGCCACACCAGGACGCGACACCTCCCCCGCCCGGCCCGGCGCGCGGGGAGGGCGCGGGAGGCGTACGGTGCGGGAGGACCATCCGGTTGTGCACGGGAACCACTTGAGGGGAAGAGGATGCAGGCCATCACCACGACGCTCGCGTCCGCCGACGGGTCGTTCCGGCTCGACGCGGACGTCTTCGACTACACGATCGTCGCGATCTACTTCGCCGTCGTGCTGGGCATCGGCTTCCTGGCCCGACGCCAGGTGTCGACGAGCATCGACTTCTTCCTGTCGGGGCGGTCGCTGCCGGCGTGGGTGACGGGCCTGGCGTTCATCGCCGCGAACCTGGGCGCGGTCGAGATCATGGGCATGAGCGCGAACGGCGCGCAGTACGGCATGGCGACCGTGCACTACTTCTGGATCGGCGCCGTCCCCGCGATGCTCTTCCTCGGCGTCGTGATGATGCCGTTCTACTACGGCTCCGGCGTGCGCAGCGTCCCCGAGTTCATGCGCCGACGCTTCGGCACCGGCGCGCACCTGGTCAACGCGCTCAGCTTCTCCGTCGCGCAGCTGCTCATCGCCGGCATCAACCTGTTCCTGCTGGCGACGATCGTCAACCGGCTGCTGGGCTGGCCGCTGTGGGTCTCGCTGGTCGTGGCCGCCGCCGTCGTCCTCAGCTACACGGCGCTCGGCGGGCTGTCGGCGGCGATCTACAACGAGGTCCTGCAGTTCTTCGTCATCGTCGCCGCGCTCGTGCCGCTGACGATCATCGCGCTGCACAAGGTGGGCGGCTGGCAGGGCGTCGTCGACAAGGTCCAGCCCGGGCCCGAGCAGCTGTCGTCGTGGCCGGGCACCGACCTCACCGGCATCGACAACCCGTTCTGGTCGGTGGTCGGGCTCGTCCTCGGTCTCGGCTTCGTCCTGTCGTTCGGCTACTGGACCACCAACTTCGTCGAGGTGCAGCGCGCCATGGCGTCGTCGTCGATGTCGGCGGCCCGACGCGCCCCGGTCATCGGCGCCTTCCCGAAGATGTTCATCCCGTTCGTCGTGATCATCCCGGGCATCATCGCCGCGATCGTCGTCCCCGAGCTCGCGGCGCTCAAGTCCGGCGGCGACGCGCAGGGCGTCACCTACAACGACGCCATCCTGCTGCTCATGCGCGACCTGCTGCCCAATGGCATGCTCGGCGTCGCCCTCGCCGGACTGCTCGCGTCGTTCATGGCCGGCATGGCCGCCAACATCTCCGCGTTCAACACCGTCTTCAGCTACGACCTCTGGCAGCAGTACGTCGTCAAGGACAAGGAGGACGGCTACTACCTGAAGGTCGGCCGCGTCGCCACGGTCGGCGCCACGGTCGTGGCCATCGGCACCGCGCTCATCGCGTCGAACTACGACAACCTCATGGACTACCTGCAGACGCTCTTCGGGTTCTTCAACGCGCCGCTGTTCGCGACCTTCATCCTCGGCATGTTCTGGAAGCGCATGACGGCGACCGCCGGCTGGTCGGGCCTGGTCGCCGGCACCGGGGCGGCGGTGCTCGTGGCCGTCCTCAGCGAGGACGCGCTCGGCCCCGCCAGCATCGGCGCGATCGGTCTCTCGGGCCAGGGCGCGTCGTTCGTCGCCGCCGGTGCCGCCTTCGCCGTCGACATCCTCGTGAGCGTGGCCGTCACCCTCGTGACCGCGCCGAAGCCCGAGAAGGAGCTCGTCGGTCTCGTCTACTCCCTGACGCCCAAGGAGGACCTCGTCGACCCCGACGAGGGTGCGCTGCCCTGGTACCAGTCGCCGGTCAAGCTCGCCGGCATCGGGCTGGTCCTCGTCGTCGTCCTCAACGTGATCTTCCGGTAGGAGCACAGCATGAGCGAGAAGCACACCGCGGGCGCGTTCGACGTCCGCACCCTCATCGGCGGCCTGCTCGGCGTCTACGGCCTGATCCTCACCGGTCTCGGGCTGTTCCGCGCCACCGAGGCGGAGCTTGCGCGAGGCGACGGGCTCAACATCAACCTGTGGGCCGGCATCGGGATGCTCGTGGTGGCCGCCGCGTTCCTCACCTGGGTGCGCGTGCGTCCGCTCGTCGTCCCCGCCGAGCCGACGTCGTCACCCGCGGACGGCACGTCCGACGGGAGCTGAGCCGGGCGTCGCTGTACCTTTCGCCGCCCACGGCCCGGCACCCCCGCCGGGCGGGCCTACTCCTCGCGCAGACGCGGGACGGTGGCGTTGGCGGGCTTGATGCCGAGCTTGTCGGCGTAGAAGGCCCGCACGACGTCCATGTCGGCGGCGACGTCGTCGGAGGCGACGAACGTCGGGCCGTAGCCCATCGTGCGGGTCGGCGGGTCGAAGAACGCGAGCGTGATCGGCAGACCCGTCTCGCGCGACAGCCGGTGGAAGCCCGACTTCCAGTACTCCCCGCGCGAGCGCGTGCCCTCCGCGGCGATGACGAGCCGGAAGTCCTCGCCGTCCCGGGCCTCCGCGGCCAGCTCGCCCACCACCCCGCCCGCGTCCCGACGGTCCAACGGCACACCGCCGAGCGCCCGCAGGACCCACCCGAGCGGCCCCTTGAACAGCTCCTTCTTCACCAGCACGCGCGGGTGCGCCCCGTCGTGCCACATGACGAGCAGCATCGTCACGAAGTCCCAGTTCGACGTGTGGGGCGCCCCGACGAGGATCCCGCGCGACGGCGTCTCCCCGACCATCGTGTAGCCCATGCGGCGGATGACGAACCGAGCGAGACGTTGGCGCATGCGGCGAGCGTAGCCGCGTCGGGTGCTCCGCTCGTCAGACCGTCGATGCCTCGTCGGTAGCATCGTCCGGTGAGCACCGCCGACCGCGCCGACACGACCGACCGTCCCGACACCCACCGCTACACCGCCGGCCTCGCCGCCGAGATCGAGGCGCGCTGGCAGGAGCGCTGGGAGCGCGAGGGCACCTTCGAGGCCCCGAACCCGACCGGTGAGCTCGCGGGCGACGGCGAGCTGCCGACGTCGACGTACTACCTGATGGACATGTTCCCCTACCCGTCGGGCGCGGGGCTGCACGTCGGCCACCCCCTCGGCTACATCGGCACCGACGTGGTCGGGCGTCACCAGCGGATGCTCGGCAAGAACGTGCTGCACACCCTCGGCTACGACGCGTTCGGCCTGCCGGCCGAGCTGCACGCCATCCAGACCGGCGAGCACCCGCGCGCCAACACCCTCGCGAACATCGCGAACATGCGCCGACAGCTGCGCCGCCTCGGCCTCGGCCACGACCAGCGCCGCTCGTTCGCGACCATCGACCCCGACTTCGTGCGTTGGACGCAGTGGATCTTCCTGCAGATCTTCGACGCCTGGTACGACGAGGAGGCGGGCCGCGCCCGGCCCATCGCGGAGCTGCGCGAGAAGCTGGGCACCGACGACCCCGCGGTCATCGACCCGCACCGCCTGGCCTACGTCAGCGAGTCGCCGGTCAACTGGTGCCCCGCGCTCGGCACGGTGCTGTCCAACGAGGAGGTCACCGCCGAGGGCCGCAGCGAGCGCGGCAACTTCCCGGTGTTCCAGCGCAACCTGCGCCAGTGGCAGATGCGGATCACCGCGTACGCCGACCGCCTGCTCGACGACCTCGAGACCGTCGACTGGCCCGAGCCCGTCAAGCTGATGCAGCGCAACTGGATCGGCCGCTCCCACGGCGCGGAGGTCGAGTTCGACGTGCCGGCGGTCGAGAACGCCGCGATCCGCGTGTTCACGACCCGTCCCGACACGCTGTTCGGCGCCACGTACATGGTCCTGGCCCCCGAGCACGAGCTGGTCGACGCGATCGTCACCGACACGTGGCCCGAGGGCACCGACGAGCGCTGGACCGGGGGCGCCGCCTCGCCCACCGAGGCGGTCGCGGCCTACCGGCACGCGGCGTCGCGCAAGACCGACGTCGAGCGCCAGGAGAGCAAGGAGAAGACGGGCGTCTTCACGGGCGCCTACGCGGTGAACCCGGTGAACGGCGAGCAGGTGCCGGTGTTCGTCGCCGACTACGTGCTCGTCGGCTACGGCACCGGCGCGATCATGGCCGTGCCCGCGCACGACGAGCGCGACTTCGCCTTCGCCACGGCGTTCGGCCTGCCGACCCCCCGCGTCGTCACGGGCGGGGACGAGCTGCCGTGGACGGGGGAGGGCGTGGCCACCGCGTCGTCGAACGACGAGGTGAGCCTCGACGGCCTGCCGGTCGCGGAGGCGAAGGCGCGCATCATCGCGTGGCTGGAGGAGAAGGGCCTCGGCACGGGCACCACCACCTACCGGCTGCGCGACTGGCTGTTCTCGCGCCAGCGGTACTGGGGCGAGCCGTTCCCGATCGTCTTCGACGACGAGGGCCACCCGCACGCGGTGCCCGACCACCTGCTGCCCGTCGAGCTGCCCGACGTGCCCGACTACTCGCCCCGCACCTTCGAGCCCGACGACGTCACGAGCGAGCCGGAGCCGCCGCTGGGGCGCGCGCACGACTGGCTCGAGGTCGAGCTCGACCTGGGCGACGGCCCGCGTCGCTACCGTCGCGACACCAACACGATGCCGAACTGGGCCGGCTCCAGCTGGTACCAGCTGCGCTACCTCGACCCGCACAACGCCGACGCGCTCGTCGACCCGGCGAACGAGGCGTACTGGATGGGTCCCACGGACGCCAAGACGACCGGCGGCGTCGACCTGTACGTCGGCGGTGTCGAGCACGCGGTGCTGCACCTGCTGTACGCGCGCTTCTGGCACAAGGTGCTGTTCGACCTCGGCCACGTGAGCAGCGCCGAGCCGTTCCACCGGCTGGTCAACCAGGGCTACATCCAGGCGTACGCCTTCACCGACGCGCGTGGCACGTACGTGCCGGCCGACGAGGTGCAGGAGCACGTCGCCGACGACGGCAGCACCACGTACACCTACGACGGCGCCCCGGTCACCCGCGAGTACGGGAAGATGGGCAAGAGCCTGAAGAACGTCGTCACCCCCGACGAGATGTACGACGAGTACGGCGCCGACACCTTCCGCGTGTACGAGATGAGCATGGGCCCGCTCGACCAGTCGCGGCCGTGGGAGACGCGCGCCGTCGTCGGCGCGCAGCGCTTCCTGCAGCGGGTCTGGCGTCTCGTCGTCGACGAGGAGACCGGCGAGACCCGTGCCGACGGCGGCGAGCCCGACCGTGCGACGCTGCAGGTCCTGCACCGCACGATCGACGGCGTCGCGGCCGACCTCGACGGCCTGCGGTTCAACACCGCGATCGCGAAGCTGATCGAGCTGACCAACCACTGCACGAAGGCCACGGTGACCAGCCGCGAGGTGCTCGAGCCGCTGGTGCTGATGCTGGCGCCGTTCGCCCCTCACGTGGCGGAGGAGCTGTGGTCGCGGCTCGGGCACGACGCCTCCCTCGCCCACGCGTCGTTCCCGCAGGCCGATCCGAGCCTGCTGGTGGCCGACACCGTCACGTGCGTCGTGCAGGTGCAGGGCAAGGTCCGCGCGAAGCTCGACGTCGCGCCCGACGTGTCCGAGGAGGAGCTGACGTCGCTCGCGCTGGCCGAGGAGAACGTGCAGCGCGCCATCGACGGCCGTGAGGTCCGCAAGACGATCGTGCGCGCCCCCAAGCTCGTCAACATCGTGGTCTGAGGGGACGGGACCGACATGGCGGCGCGACGCATCGCGGTGGTGACCGACTCCACCGCCTCCCTCGACCCGGCCGACGCCGAGCGTGAGGGCATCACGGTCGTGCCCCTCAAGCTCGTCATCGGGGCGGCGACGTTCACGGAGGGCGTCGACGCGACGTCCGACGACGTGGCGCAGGCGCTCAAGGACTTCGTGCCGGTGAGCACGTCGCGCCCGACGCCCGAGGAGTTCGCCGCGGTCTACGCGCGGCTCGCGCAGGAGGGCCACGACGCGATCGTCTCCGTGCACCTGAGCGCCGAGATCTCCGGCACCTTCGAGTCGGCCCAGGTGGCTGCGCGGGAGGCGCCCGTCCCCGTCATGTGCGTCGACACCCGGCAGGTCGGGATCGCGACCGGGTTCGCCGCAGGGCGGGCGGCCGCGGTCGCGCGGGCGGGCGGCGACGAGGCCGCGGCGGTCGGGGCGGCGCTGGCGGCGGGGGAGTCGTCGAGCGTGCTCATGTACGTCGACACCCTCGAGTACCTGCGTCGCGGTGGACGCGTGGGCGCGGCCACGGCCCTCATCGGCTCGGCCCTCGCGGTGAAGCCGTTGCTCACGCTGCGCGACGGCGTGGTGGTGCCGCTCGAGCGCGTCCGCACGTCGGCCAAGGCGGTGGCGCGGCTCGAGGCCCTCGTCGCGGAGGCGGCGGAGGCGGCCACCGAGGGCTACGACATCGGCGTGCAGCACCTCGCCAACCCCGACCTCGCCGACCAGGTCGCGGAGCGGCTGGCCGGTGTGCTCGGCCGCGACCGCCTGCCGGTCAACGAGGTCGGCGCGGTGATCGGAGCGCACGTGGGTCCCGGCATGCTCGCGGTGACGGTCACGCCTCGTCCGGGGTAGGCACAGGCTCCAGCGGCGTCCAGAAGGTGACCTCGAGGTCGCCGGCCAGGAGCTCGTGGCGACGGTCGAGGAACTCCTGCATCGTGGGCGTCGCGAGGTGCGCCGCCAAGGCGGCGCCGTCGGCCCACTGCTCGTAGAACCTGAGGTCGCCGTCGGGGCCGTGGTGCAGCTCGTACACGCGGCAGCCGGCCTCGGCGCGCGTGGGGACGAGGAAGGAGCGCAGGGTGCGCTCGAGCTCGTCGGCCCGTCCAGGTCTCGCACGTGCGGTGCCGACGAGGGCGACAGACGTGGCGGCGTGAAGCACGGCCTCAGGTACGATCTCGCTCATACCTACGGACCCTAGGACGGGATCCAGGTACGATGCAAGACGTACCTCAAGGAGCCGACGGACGGGAGCGCAGGTGACGGACCGGGAACCCGGGGTGCCGGCGGACCTCCAGGCCGTGCTCGCGGCCCTGGCCGACCCGCACCGGCGGCGGGTCGTCAGCAGCCTCGCGCGCGAGGACGCCGACGTCGAGCGACCCTGCGGCTCCTTCGACCTGCCGGTCTCCAAGGCGACGCGGACGCACCATTTCCGGGTGCTGCGCGAGGCAGGTCTGGTGGAGCAGCGCTTCCACGGCAACGGCAGCAGCGTCAGGCTCCCACGCGAGGACATCGAGCGGACCTATCCGGGGCTGCTCGCCCTCCTCGTCGCCGAGGACTGACGACCGCTCCGTCCGCAGGTCCTGTCCACAGGGGTCGACGGCGCCGGCGGTCGTCGTCCACAGTCTCTGCGGCGATCCGCCGCGGGACGTCGCCAGGTGCCTAGCGTCGAGGGGTGAGCACCCCACGGCACGGACCTCGTCCGGCACCACCCCAGGAGACCCGCGCCGAGGTCGCGCGGCGCCGGCTCGCGCAGCTCGCCGCGTCGTTCGAGGCCACGCACGACGACGACCCGTTCGACCGGCTGGTCGGTCCGACTCAGGACGCCTCCGGCGCTGGGTCCGAGGTCGTCGACCGTGCCCTCCAGAGGCCCGCGCAGGGGTCGGAGCAGGCGCCCGTGCCGGCTCGCGGCCGGCGTCGCGCCGACGTCGGACCACGCGCGGGGCTGTCGGCGGTGCATCTGCGCGTCGTGGCCACGGCAGCGGTCGCGGCTGGCGTGCTGCTCACGTGGTGGCTCCTGGCGGAGCGGCCGCGCACGTCCGACGTCGACCGACCGCTCGAGGTCTCGGCCCGGGCCGACCCGACGGGTGCCCCGGCGGCCGAAGGCGGCGCGGAGGACGACGGGCGCGTCGTCGTCGACGTGGCCGGGCAGGTCAGGCGGCCCGGCATCGTCACGCTGCCCGCGGGGTCGCGGGTCCACGAGGCCATCGAGCGGGCCGGCGGCATCAAGGGCGCGCTCGACCAGCCGACGCTCAACCTCGCGCGGGTGCTCGTCGACGGCGAGCAGATCCTCGTCGGCGTCGACCCTCCCGCAGCTGCCGTGGCAGGCCCGGGCACGGGCGGCACGGGTGGACCGGGCGTCGCCGTCAACCTCAACACGGCCACGCTCGAGGAGCTCGACGCGCTGCCCGGCGTCGGCCCGGTCACCGCCCAGGCGATCCTCGACTGGCGCACCGAGAACGGACGCTTCACGTCGGTCGACGACCTGCTCGACGTCGCCGGCATCGGCGAGAAGACCCTCGAGGACCTCCGCGACCGCGTGAGCGTGTGAGGCGCCCGGTCCTGGTGCTCGCCGGCGTCGACGTCCGGCTGGTGCCGGCGGCGCTCGGCGCGTGGGCCGTCGCCGCCTGGGGCGTGACCGCCGGGCCAGGTGCTACCGTCGTCGCGGCTCTCGGGGCCGTCGCACTCGCGGGCGTCGCAGCACGGCGCTGGCCCCGCGTCGCGCTCGTGGCGGTGGCCGTGGCCGCCGTCGCGACGTCGGTGACCTGGCGGCTCGGCGACGTCCGCGCGACCCCGACGGCCGCGCTCGCCGAGCAGCGGGCGCGGGTGACGCTCGAGGTGCAGGTGAGTCGCGACGGCCGCACCTTCGAGGGCGTCGGTGGTCCTGGCACGGTCGTGGGCCTCGTGGTGCTGCGGCTGCGCGACCAGCGCGGTCGGGTGCATGGCGTCCGCGACCCCGTGACGGCCTTCCTCGTCGGCGAGCACCGCGACCTCGTCGTCGGTCGTCGGCTCACGGTCGACGGTCGGCTGTCGCCGCCGGACGACGACCAGGACACCGCGACGCTGCGCGTCGAGCGACGCTCGGCTGTCCAGGGCAGCGCCTGGTGGTGGTCGGCCTCCGAGCGCGTGCGAGCGGGTGTGCGCCACGCCGTCGACCACGTGCCCGGCGCTCCCGCCGCCCTCGTGCCGGCCCTCGTGGTCGGTGACGACGCCGACCTCTCGCCCCGCGTCGAGGAGGAGTTCCGACGCACCGGTCTGACGCACCTGCTGGCTGTCTCGGGGACGAACCTCACGATCGTGCTCGCGCTGGTGCTGGCGGTGGCGCGAGCGGGCCGGGCGCCGCCGCGCGTGCTCCTGGCGGTGGGTCTGCTCGGTGTCGTCGGGTTCGTGCTGCTGGCGCGGCCCGAGCCGAGTGTGCTCCGGGCCGCGGGCATGGGGGTCGTCGGGCTCGCAGCCCTCGGGCTGGGGTCGCGCGGTGGTGTGCGCACGCTCTGCGTCGCCGTCGTAGCGCTGCTGTTCTGCGACCCGTGGCTCTCGCGCGCGGCGGGGTTCGTGCTGTCCGTGAGCGCGACCGCCGGCATCCTGCTGCTCGCACCCCCGTTCGTGCGGGCCCTGGAGCGGTGGGCACCGCGGTGGGTGGCCGTCGCGGTCGCCGTGCCGCTCGCCGCACAGGCGGCCTGCACGCCGGTCATCGCGGCGCTGTCGTCCGAGGTGTCCGTCGTCGCCGTCGTCGCCAACCTCCTCGCGGCGCCGGCGGTCGCGCCCGCGACGGTACTGGGGCTGGTGGCCGGGCTCCTCGACCTCGTCGTCCCGTCGGTCGCGTCGGTCCTCGGCACCGCGGCCGCGGCCTGCGCCGGCTGGATCGTGCTCGTGGCGCACCACGCCGCGGCCCTTCCCGGGGCGAGCCTGGTCTGGCCCTACCCGTGGTGGTGGCTGCTGGGCGTCGTGCCGGTGGTGCTGTGGCTCGGCCGCCGCGCCGCCTCGCGCCCGGTCGTCGCGACCGGCCTGGTCCTGGGCCTGTGCCTCGCGATGCTGCGACCGCCCAGCCCCGGGTGGCCACCGCCCGGGTGGGTCATGGTGCAGTGCGACGTCGGCCAGGGCGACGCGACCGTGCTGCGCTCCGGCCCGGACGAGGCGGTGGTCGTCGACGCCGGTCTCGAGCCCGTCGACGTCGACCGCTGCCTGCGCGGTCTCGGCGTGCGGCGTATCCCGGCCCTCGTGCTGACGCACGGCGACGCCGACCACGTGGGCGGGAGGTCAGGGGTGGCGGGCGGTCGTGCGGTCGGCGCGGTGCTCGTCGGACGCCCAGGGCCCACGGTGCCAGGGGTCCCCACCCGCACGGTGTCGCGGGGCGACCGTCTCGTGGTGGGCGACGTGACGGCCGACGTGCTCTGGCCGCGGGCTCAGCCCACGACGCGGGCTCGGAGGATCGAGGTCGACCGCAACGCCGACAGCGTGGTCCTGCGCGTGGTGGTGCGGGGCGTGACCCTCCTGCTGACGGGCGACGTGGGGGAGGAGGCGCAGGAGCACGTGCTCCACGCCGGCAGCGTCGTGCGGGCCGACGTGCTGAAGGTCGCGCACCACGGCAGCGCCGACACGTCGTGGCGGTTCACGCGTGCGGTCGCGCCACGCCTGGCCACCGTGTCCGTCGGGGCCGACAACGACTACGGGCACCCCACCGGCACCGCCCTGCGGATGCTGCGCCAGGTCGGCGCGGTGGTGCACCGCACCGACCACGAGGGCGACGTCGCGGTCGTCGTGCGCGACGGACGCCTGTCGGTCGTGTCGCGGGGGAGCGGTCAGCGGTCGAGGTAGCGCGCCCGGGCGAGGCACCAGACGCCGTACAGGCCGATCCCCACCGCGATGAGCGCCAGCAACCACGGTCCGAAGGGCTGCTGCAGGACCGTGCGCAGGGCCTCGTCGAGGCCGCCCGAGCGGTCGGCGTCGTGGGTCAGCGCGGCGAAGCAGAACAGGGTCCCGACCAGCCCGATGGCGACACCCTTCGCCACGTGCCCGACCGCGCCGAGACGCAGGAGCCAGTCGCCCGAGGTGCCGCTCAGACCCTCCGTCGCGAGGTGCTCGCGGTGCCGGTCGCTGAGTCCGCGCCATGCCGTCCACGCGCCGTAGCCCACGACGGCGAGCCCGGCCACGCCTACGAGCACCGCGCCGGCGGGCAGGGCCAAGGCGCGCGCCGTCCACGTCTCGCTGCCCGACCCGCCCGAGCTGCCGCTCCGGGCGATGACCTGCACGCCGCTCCAGCCCACGACGCCGTAGACCACCGCCTTGACCAGGTCGGCACCGCGAGCCGCCCACAGCGTCGCGCCGTCGTCGTCGCGGTGCCCGACGACCGCCTCGAGCACGCGCCACAGGACGAGCACCGCCATCCCCGCGACCACGAGCCAGAGCACGGTCCGGCCGAACGGCTGCTGCGCCAGCTCCGCCAGCGCGCCTCGGGTGTCGGCCGAGCCGCTGCGGTGCCCGAACGCGAGCTGCAGAGCGAGGAACGCCAGCACGAGGTGCACGAGCCCGTAGGCCACGAAGCCGAAGCGGACCAGGTGGTCCACCCACGCGTCGTCGGCGTGGGCGACGACGTCGTCGGCGTCGAGCGGCATGGCGAGAGCGTACGCCCGCGTCGTCGGGCGGGCTCGTCGGAGCGGACGACTACGCTGGGCGCGTGGCGTCGCCGTTCGGGAAGATCCTGCTCATCACCGGGAGCTCGGAGTACCTGTCCGACCGCACCCGGGCGCGCGCCGTGGCCGGCATCAAGGCCGCCGACGCCGAGTGCGAGGTCGCCACCGCCACGTCGGGCGGCCTCGGGGCGGGCGAGATCGCCGGACTCACCAGCCCGTCGCTCTTCAGCTCCGCCAGCGCCCTCGTCCTGACCGAGCTGCAGGACCTGCCCGACGTCGCCCAGGGCGAGCTGCTCGCCTACGCGAAGGACCCCAGCCCCGACGTCGCCGTCGTGCTCGTGCACGGGGGAGGGCAGAAGGGCAAGGGTCTGCTCGACAAGCTGCGCGCCCAGGCGGCCGTCCACGAGGTCAAGAACGAGGCGCCGAAGTACGAGCGCGACCACGCGCGGTGGGTGGCCGGCGAGCTGCGCGACCTCGGCACCCGCATCGACGAGGAGGCCGCGACGCTGCTGGTCGCCGCCGTCGGCCAGGACCTGCGCGCCCTCGCCGGTGCAGCCGACCAGCTGGCCGCGACCCTCGACTCCGGCAGCGAGGTCACGGTCGAGGTCGTGCGCCGCTACTTCGGTGGCCGCGCCGACGTGCGCGGCTACGAGATCGCCGACGCCGCCATCGAGGGGCGGATCAACGTCGCGCTTGAGCAGGCGCGCTGGGCCGAGACCGCCAAGGTCGCGCCGGTGCTCATCACGAGCGCGCTCGCCGCTGGGCTGCGCCAGCTCGCCCGTCTCGCCGACGCACCCGCGCGGCTGGGCGAGGGGCCGATCCCGCGTACGCCGTCGAGCGCATGGTCCTGCAGGTCGCGGCCGCACGCCGGCGTTGACGTCGCCGCCGCGTGCGTCGGCCCTGCGCGGTCGTCAGTGCCTGAGCACGACGAAGGCCCCCGGCGGTGCCGGGGGCCTTCGTCGATGCTGGGGGGCTGCGGTCAGAGCGACGCGGCCTTCTTGGCGATGGCCGACTTGCGGTTCGCCGCCTGGTTCTTGTGGATGACGCCCTTGCTGGCGGCCTTGTCGAGCTTCTTGCCCGCCTCGGCGGCGTACGCCTTGGCCTGGTCGGTCTCGCCGGCCTCGACGGCGGCGTGGAAGCGACGCACGGCCGTCTTCAGCGCGGAACGCACCGACTTGTTGCGCTCGCGAGCGGCCTCGTTCTGACGGTTCCGCTTGATCTGCGACTTGATGTTCGCCACGTGGCTGACCTGTTCTCTCGTGCGTGAAGGGAATGTGCTGCAAGTGTGAGGGCGTGCGTGCGGGCACGCGACCACCCACAGTACCAGCGAGCACCGTGCGCCCCCAAATCAGCCCCGAGCGCCCCTCGCCTCGCCCGCGTTCCGTGGACCTGATGACGAAAGTCCGCGCCGAAACCGTCGCCAGCTCCCCACGACGCGGGGAGGGGGTCCTACGATCCGAGGCATGCAGACGCTCTACGACGTCCTGGTCTGGCTCCACGTCCTCAGCTGGGTGGTGGCCCTCGTCGGCTACGTGACGACGATCCGCCGCCCCCAGCTCAACCTCGCGATGGTCGTCGGTGTGACCGCCGCCTTCGTGCTCGGCGTCGTGCTGACCGGCGTCGCGCCCGCGGCCGACGTCGACCTGAACTACGCCAAGATCGGGCTCAAGCTGGCCATCGCCTTCGTCGCGGTGGGCCTCGCCCACGGCACCCGACGTCGCCCCACGCCGAACCCGTTCGCGCACGTCGTGGCCGGCCTGGTCGTGGTCAACGTCGCCATCGCCTACCTCTGGACGTGAGCCCCGGTGGGTACGCCCCGGTGGGCGTGCTCACGGGCCTCGCCCCGGATGGGAGGATGGGGGCACCATGACGAGCACCACGACGCCGGGCGCGGCGCCCCAGCCGGGTTCGACCGACCCGTCCCTCCTGCGCAACTTCTGCATCATCGCGCACATCGACCACGGCAAGTCGACGCTGGCCGACCGCATGCTGCAGCTCACCGGCGTCGTCGACGAGCGTGCCGCGCGGGCCCAGTACCTCGACCGCATGGACATCGAGCGCGAGCGCGGCATCACCATCAAGAGCCAGGCCGTCCGCATGCCGTTCACCAAGAGCGCGGGCGACGACGCCGGGACGCACTACGTGCTCAACATGATCGACACGCCCGGCCACGTCGACTTCACCTACGAGGTGAGCCGCTCGCTGGAGGCCTGCGAGGGCGCCATCCTGCTCGTCGACGCCGCCCAGGGCATCGAGGCGCAGACGCTGGCGAACCTGTACCTGGCGATGGACGCCGACCTGCACATCATCCCCGTGCTGAACAAGATCGACCTGCCCGGCGCGCAGCCGGAGAAGTACGCCGAGGAGATCGCCGGCATCATCGGCGGCGACCCCGACGACGTGCTGCGCGTCTCGGCCAAGACCGGCCAGGGTGTCGAGGCGCTGCTCAACCTCATCGTCGACGAGGTGCCGCCTCCGGAGGGTGACGCCGACGGTCCGCCGCGGGCGCTGATCTTCGACTCCGTCTACGACACCTACCGCGGCGTCATCACCTACGTCCGCGTCGTCGACGGTCGGCTCAGCCACCGCGACAAGATCAAGATGATGTCGACGAACGCCGTGCACGAGATGCTCGAGGTCGGCGTCATCAGCCCCGAGCCGGTCAAGGCCGACCACCTCGGCGTCGGCGAGGTCGGCTACCTCATCACGGGGGTGAAGGAGGTGCGCCAGTCGCGCGTCGGTGACACCGTCACGTCGAACGCGCGCCCGGCCGACGAGCCGCTCGGCGGCTACGCGCACCCCAACCCGATGGTCTTCTCGGGCCTGTACCCGATCGACGGCGACGACTTCTCGACCCTGCGCGAGGCCCTCGAGAAGCTGCAGCTCAACGACGCCGCGCTCGTGTACGAGCCGGAGTCGTCGGGCGCGCTGGGCTTCGGCTTCCGCATCGGCTTCCTCGGCCTGCTGCACCTGGAGATCGTGCGCGAGCGTCTCGAGCGCGAGTTCGACCTCGACCTCATCTCCACGGCGCCGAACGTCGTCTACAAGGTGGTCATGGAGGACGGTCGCGAGATCGTCGTCACCAACCCGAGCGAGTACCCGTCGGACGGCAAGATCGCCTCGGTGCACGAGCCGATCGTCTCCGCGACGATCCTCGCGCCGTCGGACTACATCGGCGTCATCATGGAGCTCTGCCAGGCCCGCCGCGGCCAGCTGAACGGCATGGACTACCTGTCCGAGGACCGCGTCGAGATCCGCTACACGCTGCCCATGGGCGAGATCATGTTCGACTTCTTCGACGCGCTGAAGAGCCGCACGAAGGGCTACGCGTCGCTGAACTACGAGCTCGCCGGCGAGCAGCAGGCCGACCTCGTCAAGGTCGACATCATGCTGCAGGGCGAGGTGGTCGACGCGTTCAGCGCCATCGTCCACCGCGACTCGGCCTACGCGTACGGCGTGATGCTCGCGGGCAAGCTCAAGGAGCTCATCCCGCGCCAGCAGTTCGAGGTGCCCATCCAGGCCGCCATCGGCGCCCGCATCATCGCCCGCGAGAACATCCGTGCGATGCGCAAGGACGTGCTCGCCAAGTGCTACGGCGGCGACATCAGCCGCAAGCGCAAGCTGCTGGAGAAGCAGAAGGAGGGCAAGAAGCGGATGAAGAACATCGGCCGCGTCGAGGTCCCCCAGGAGGCGTTCATCGCCGCCCTCTCCACGGGTGGCGACGCCGCCAAGTAGCCCCGCCGGCCGTCGGGGTCAGCGGGCGCCGACGGCCGCGGCGACGTCCTGCGCGGCCCGCACGCCCGACGCGAGGGCTCCCTGGATCGAGGGCGTCTCGCGGTGGTCGCCGCAGACGAACATCCCGCCGCCGACGTCGGCGCGGCGGGCGGGCTCCAGCGGGGGGACCGCCCTCGGCAGCGCGCGGACGACGTCGTGGCGCACCAGCAGCTCCCACGCGTCGACGTCGGTGCCCCACAGCCGGGCCGCCTGCGCCAGCGCCGCCGCGTCGGAGAGACCGGCGCCCGCCAGGGCGGTCACCTGCACCAGGTCGCGTCCCGGTGGGGCGTAGCCGGGCGCGGCGGCCGACACGACGGCCGTGTTCACCACGGGGCCGCGGTCGCCGTCGACCAGCAGCAGCCGGTCCCGGGGCATGCCGGTGGGGGTGCTGAACCACCAGGTGACCAGCCCGCCGACCGGCGGGGCCACGGACACCGCGCCCAGGCCGACCGCGTCCTGCACGTCGGTCGCGACGACGACGGCGCGGGCCCGGAGCGACCCCGACCCCGTGCGGACGGTGACGCCCTCGGCGCCACGGTCGACGCCGAGCACCCGGACGCCCGTCTCGGCCGGACGACGCAGGCCGCCCGCGAGCCGGGCGGGCAGGGCTCTCATGCCGTCGCCGGGCACCGCCGGTGTGCCGAGCAGGAACCAGCGGACCAGCAGGCGTGCGTACCGGGCCGACGTGGCCCCGGTGTCGTCGGCCAGGACGCCGGCCAGGAACGGCTCCAGCACCTGCCGGCGCAGCGGGCCGCGGACACCGGCCGCGTCGAGCGACGCCGCCACCGTGTCGTCGGCCCGCCGCAGGACGTGCCCCTCGCCGCCCAGGATCGGTGCCGCCCACCGGGCCAGGGCCGCCAGCTCACGGGGGCGCAGCAGACCGCTGCGCAGGGTGGGTGCGAGCAGACGCGGCTCGCGGCGCGGGTCGCCGAGGGTCGCCACGGAGCCACCACGACGGACCCGCACCCCGGCCGCGAACGGCTGCAGGTCGAGCGCGTCGAGGTCGACCAGGTCGCGCAGCGCCGGGTACGCCGGGTTGAGCAGCTGGAAGCCGACGTCGCAGAGGTGGCCGTCGACCACGTCGGTGGCCACGCGCCCGCCCACCACGTCCGAGGCCTCCAGCAGTCGGGCGTCCACGCCACGCCGCTGCAGCGTCGTCGCGCAGGCCAGCCCCGCGAGTCCTGCTCCGACGATCACCACGTCCACCCGTTCCGCCATGGGTCCACGATCCCATCGTGTCCGCGATCCGGCACGGTGCGGCGAGGCTGCCGACGGCGGGCGGAAGCACGCCGACGCCGCCGCGGACGCCTCGGGTTGCAGGCCGGGCGACGGGTCCTCAGGAGGTCCGGTCGTCCGATGGATGAGCGGCGCAACCGATCGATCGGGCCCTCCGGGAGTGACCGGCGGGTAGGTTATGGTGAGCGGCACCACATTCCCCCGGAACGTCGTGTGAGGACACCCATGCCGCAGACCGCAACGCCCGAGCAGCTCAAGATCGTCGAGGACCGCGCGCCGAACGTGGCGACGATGTTCTACGACCGTGTCGCTGCCTCGCCGAACCGGGAGGCGTACCGCTTCCCCGACGAGAACGAGACCTGGCACTCGCTCACCTGGGCGCAGACCGGCGAGCAGGTCGACCGCATCGCCGCCGGCCTCGTCGCGCTCGGCGTGCAGCCGGAGGAGCGCGTCGCCATCGTGTCCGGCACCCGCTACGAGTGGATCTTCGCCGACCTCGGCGTCAACGCCGCCGGTGCCGCCACGACGACCGTCTACCCGACCACGACGGTCGACGACGAGAAGTACATCCTCACCGACTCCGCCAGCCGCGTCGTCTTCGCCGAGGACGACGAGCAGGTCAAGAAGCTGCTCGAGATCCGCTCCGAGCTGCCCGACGTCGTCAAGGTCGTCACGTTCGCCAGCACCCTCACCGACGGCGACTGGATCATCTCCCTCGACGACCTCGAGGCCCTGGGCTCGGAGCACCTGGCCTCGAACCCCACCGCCGTGACGGACCGCGTCGCCGCCATCAGCCGCGACGACCTTGCGACCCTCATCTACACCTCCGGCACCACGGGCCGCCCGAAGGGCGTCCGCCTCGCCCACGACGGGTGGACCTACGAGGGTGCGGCCATCGCCGCCGGCGGCTTCCTGACGCCCGACGACCTCGAGTTCCGCTGGCTGCCGATGGCGCACTCCTTCGGCAAGGTGCTGCTCACGACGCAACTGCAGATCGGCTTCGCCGCCGCGATCGACGGTCGCGTGCCGAAGATCGTCGAGAACCTCGCCATCGTGAAGCCGACCTTCATGGGCGCGGCGCCGCGCATCTTCGAGAAGGCCTACGGCCGCATCATCAACATGACCGAGGAGGAGGGTGGCGCGAAGCTCAAGATCTTCCGCTGGGCGGAGAAGGTCGGCCTCGAGCACTCGCGCGCCGTCCGGGCCGGCAAGCCGGTCTCGCCCGCGCTGAAGGCCAAGCACGCCGTTGCCGACAAGCTCGTCTTCTCCAAGGTGCGCGCCCGGTTCGGTGGGCGGGTCCGCTTCTTCATCTCCGGCGCCGCGGCCCTGTCGCCCGACATCGCCGAGTGGTTCCACGCCGCGGGCGTGCTCATCCTCGAGGGCTACGGCCTCACCGAGACCAGCGCGGGCTCCTTCGTGAACCACCCCGACGCGTTCAAGCTCGGCTCGGTCGGCCTGGTCATGCCGGGCACCGAGGTCCGCGTCGCCGACGACCGCGAGATCCTGATCAAGGGTCCCGGCGTCATGCGTGGCTACCACAACCTCGAGTCCGAGAGCGCCACCACCGTCACCGACGACGGCTGGCTGCACACGGGCGACGAGGGTCGCGTCGACGAGGACGGGTTCCTCTTCATCACCGGCCGCAAGAAGGAGCTCTTCAAGACCTCCGGGGGCAAGTACGTCGCCCCGCCGCACATCGAGGGCGTCTTCAAGGGCATCAGCTCGATGACGTCGCAGATCATCGTGCACGGCAACGAGCGCAACTTCTGCTCGGCGCTCATCACCCTCGACCCCGACGCGGTGGCCGAGTGGGCCGAGGCCCACGGCATGCAGGGCAAGTCCTACGCCGAGGTCGTGAAGTCGCCCGAGATCCACGCGATCGTCTCCGAGCAGGTCGAGGAGCTCAACCAGCGCCTCAACCGCTGGGAGACCATCAAGAAGTGGGAGATCCTCGACCACGACCTCTCGGTCGAGTCCGGCGAGCTGACGCCGAGCATGAAGGTCAAGCGCGCGGTCGTGGAGGCCAACCACAAGGACCTGCTGGACTCCTTCTACGCTTGAGCGGTGCAGTCGTACGCCGAGGGGCCGGTCACCGAGGGTGACCGGCCCCTCGGCATGTACGTGCACGTGCCGTTCTGCTCCGTGCGGTGCGGCTACTGCGACTTCAACACCTACACGGCCGACGAGCTCGGCGAGGGTGCCACCCGCGCCACCTACGCGTCGTCGGCGATCGCCGAGGTGCGTCGCGCCGCCGAGGTGCTCGGACGCCGGCCCGTCGAGACCGTGTTCTTCGGCGGCGGCACGCCGACGCAGCTGCCCGCCGACGACCTCGTCCGGGTGCTCCGCGCGCTCGACGAGCACCTCGGGCTGGCCCCCGACGCCGAGGTGACGACGGAGGCCAACCCCGACAGCGTCACACCCGCGTCGCTCGCCCGGCTGCGCGAGGGCGGCTTCACGCGGATCTCCTTCGGCATGCAGTCGGCGGTCCCGCACGTGCTGGCGACGCTCGACCGCACCCACGACCCCGCACGGGTGCCGCAGGCGGTCCGCTGGGCGCGCGAGGCCGGCTTCGAGCAGGTCAGCGTCGACCTGATCTACGGCACGCCGGGGGAGTCCGTCGACGACTGGCGCACCACGCTCGACGCCACGGTCGCGCTCGAGCCCGACCACGTGTCCGCGTACGCCCTCATCGTCGAGGACGGGACGGCCTTCGCCCGCAAGGTCCGCCGCGGCGAGGTGGTCATGCCCGACGACGACGAGACGGCCGACAAGTACCTGCTCGCCGATGCGGTCCTGTCCGAGGCCGGGCTCGGGTGGTACGAGCTGTCGAACTGGGCCCGTGACGCCGACGCCCGCTGCCGCCACAACCTGCTCTACTGGCACGGGGCGGACTGGTGGGGCGTCGGCCCCGGCGCGCACTCGCACCTGGCCGGGCGACGCTGGTGGAACGTCAAGCACCCTGCGGCCTACGCGCAGCGGCTCGAGCGCGGCGAGTCGGTCGAGGCGGGCAGCGAGGTCGTCGACGCGGCCGGCCGCCGGCTGGAGCAGGTGATGCTCGAGCTGCGCCTGCGCGAGGGCCTGGCCCTCGACGCCCTCGACGCCGCCGGACGGGCGGAGGTGCCCGACCTGCGCGACCGCGGCCTGCTGCTCGGCGACGAGCGGCTCGTGCTCACCCTGGAGGGCCGGCTGCTCGCCGACGCCGTCGTCCGACAGCTGACCCCATAGCGGAGGTTCCTCTCACTTTTCGGGACTTTAGTCATTCGCGATGCAGGACCTTCGTCGAGGACTTACGGTTCACGTGGGAAAAACAGCAACTCGGGGGAGTTGGCGAGGGAGCAATGCGCATCGCGCATTGGCCAACGGTGATCAGCATGCTCATCGGATTGGCCATTTTTGGTATACCGACATCGGCGGACGCGGCGAGGACCGTGCTCTGCACGAGCTACACGCAGTGCAAGGCGAAGGGGTACAGCGACGGTGGCTACGGCTCCGTCCGGTCGACGTCCTTCTGGAACCAGACGCCGGGCCGCAACTGCACGAACTACGTCGCCTACCGGCTGACGAAGAACCGTCTGGTGGCACGCCCGCCGGGTACCGACGCGGCCCGCACGTGGGGCCGGGCGGCCCGGGCGGCCGGCGTCCCGGTGCGCAGCTACGCCCCGCGTCGCGGCGACGTCGCCTGGTGGGACGCCTACAAGGGCTACTCCGGGGAGAAGGGCCACGTCGCGATCGTCGAGCGGGTCCGCGCCGACGGGTCGATCGTGGTCTCGGAGGACAACATGAACGGCACGTTCATGTGGCGCGTCGTGCGCCGCGGCTCGGCGTGGCCGTCGGGCTTCGTCCGCTACCCGACGTCGGACGGCTCGCCGTCGGGGCTGCTCGAGTCGATGAGGTCCGAGGACGGCAAGGTGTCGGTCAGCGGCATGGCCAGCGAGCCCGACCGGTGGGGCAAGGACGTCGACTACACCGTGGCGCTCGGCGCACCGCTCGACGCGGCGAACGGGGTGCGACCCGTCGAGACGTTCTCGTTCAGCACCGCCTACTACAAGTTCACGTGGCGGCGCACCGTGCAGACGAGGGGACCGGTGCGGGCCTACCTGTACGCGCACAACACCGAGCGCACGCGGGGCAAGGACACGCTGCTCGGTGTCGCGACCCTCGACCTCGTCGAGGACGGCAACGTGCTCGGACGCGTGCTGCCGCGGACGGAGTGGCTCACGCCCACCCCGGCACCGACCCCGACCGTGCCGACGGTGCAGTCGGTGCTGCAGGACTGAGGGAGGCGCGACGGCCCGGGACCACCTGGTCCCGGGCCGTCTCGCTGCCCAGGCACCGACGGTACGGCGAGGAGCCGCCCGTTACGGGGCGGTGACGAAGTCGATGAGCTCCTCGACGCGACCGAGGAACTCCGGCTCCAGGTCGGTCCAGGAGTCGACCCGGGAGAGGATGTGCTGCCACGCGCGGGCCACGTCGGCCTGCTCGGCGTGCGGCCAGCCGAACGCGGCGCACACCCCGCGCTTCCACTCCAGGTGGCGCGGGACGACCGGCCACGCGGCGACGCCGAGCCGGGCGGGCTTCACGGCCTGCCAGACGTCGACGTACGGGTGGCCGACGACGAGCACGTGGGGTCGGCCGGACAGCCTGGCCGCGATGCGCGACTCCTTCGAGCCGGGCACGAGGTGGTCCACCAGGATCCCGAGCCGGCGGTCGGGGCCTGGGTCGAAGTCGTCGACCACGCCCACCAGGTCGTCGACGCCGTGCAGCATCTCCACGGCGACGCCCTCGACACGCAGGTCGTCGCCCCAGACCTTCTCGACCAGCTCGGCGTCGTGCTTGCCCTCCACGAGGATCCGGCTCGGCAGGGCCACGCGCGCCCGCTGCCCGGCCACCGCACGCGATCCCGACGCCGTGCGGGCGGGCTGCCGCGGGGCGGCGCCGGACGGGGCGACCAGCACCACCGGCCTGCCCTCGAGCAGGAAGCCCGGTCCGAGGGGGAAGACCTTGATCTTGAGGCGCCGGTCCTCCAGGGCCACGGTGCCGAGGTCGCGCTCGACACGCACCACCTCGCCGCACCAGCCCGTCGTGACCTCCTCGACGACCATCCCGAGCTCGGCGGGCACCTCGGTCGAGCGCCCGCGCGGGGGCGCCTTCCAGTCGCCGGCGAGCACGTCGTCGCCGTAGCGACCCCACCCTCGGGTCTCAGCCATGGAGCACGCCCAGCAAGGTCTGGTGGAACGCCTCGAGGTCGTCGCGGCCGATCTCGCCGCTGCTCGTGAGGATCCGCGTGGACGAGCGGGTCAGCCCGACGGCGAGGTCGACGGCCTGCGCCCAGCTGGGCTGCGCGGTGCTCGGCACGACGTCGAGGGGCGGGACGAGGTCGCCGAGGGCCACGGTGTCGCCGTCGGGGACGACGAGCACCAGCTCGCCGCCGACGGGGCCGTGCCCCAGGTGCACCACCTCGACGAAGAGGTCGCCGAGGTCGGCGGCCCACACCGAGCTCAGCGTGCCGCCGCGCGACTCGTGCAGGAGGAACGTGCCGTCGGAGAGCGTCACCCGGCGCGGCCGGTACGTCAGGGTGCGCGAGCGACCCGCGACCGAGACGACCTCACCCTCGCTCCCGATTGCTCCCACGGCGCTAGACTGGCACTTGCGCCTGGTGAGTGCCAAAGCGCCACGCCGCGCCGACGGACCCCGTCTGCGCCGTGCGCGCCCGAGGCCGTCCGGCGTCGTCGCACCCGAGCCACGCACCGTCCAGCCGAGACCGTCCCAGAGGAGGAGAGCGCCGTGCCGGAGGACCGTCGTCTCCCGTCCGAGGACCGTCGCCTGGAGGTCCTGCGCGCCATCGTCGAGGACTACGTCGAGACCCAGGAGCCGGTCGGCTCCCGCGCCCTCGTCGAGCGTCACCAGCTCGGCGTCTCGCCGGCCACCATCCGCAACGACATGGCCGTGCTGGAGGAGGAGGGCCTCATCGCCCAGCCCCACACGAGCGCGGGTCGCGTGCCCACCGACAAGGGGTACCGGCTGTTCGTCGACCGGCTCTCGCAGGTCAAGGCGCTCACGTCGCCCGAGCGTCGCGCGATCGAGACGTTCCTGGGCGGCGCCGTCGACGTCGACGACGTCGTGCAGCGCAGCGTCAAGGTGCTCGCCCAGCTCACCAACCAGGTCGCGATCGTGCAGTACCCGTCGCTGACCCGCTCCACGGTGCGTCACGTCGAGGTCGTGGCGCTCGAGGGCGCCCGCGTGCTCGTGGTCGTCATCACCAGCAGCGGTCGCGTCGAGCAGCGCATCGTCGAGCTCGAGGCCACGCCGGGCGACGGTCTGCTGTCCGACGTCCGCTCGCGCATCATGACGGCGGCGGTGGGCCAGCGCCTGCCCGAGGCGTCGCTGCGCCTCGCCGACGTGATCGGCACGTTCGCGCCCGCCGACCGCCCCCTCGTGACCTCCGTGGTCACGACGCTCACCCACGTGTTCTCCGACGAGCGCAGCGACGAGCGCGTCGCCGTCGGCGGCACCGCGAACCTCGCGCGCTTCGGTCGCGACTTCGACACCTCCATCCGCCCCGTGCTGGAGGCGCTGGAGGAGCAGGTCGTGCTGCTGAAGCTGCTCGGCGAGGCCACCACCGACCCCACCGTGCGCATCGGTCTGGAGACCGGGACCGAGGGACTGCCCGGCACGGCGGTCGTCTCGTCGGCGTACGGCACCTCCGAGCAGGCGCTGGCGATGCTCGGCACGCTCGGACCCACCCGCATGGACTACCCCGGAACCATGGCCGCCGTCGGCGCGGTCGCCCGCTACGTCGGGCGACAGCTCGCGGACGGCTGAACAGGACGAAGGACGTATGGCACAGGACTACTACGCGCTGCTCGGCGTCTCCCGGTCGGCGACGCCCGAGGAGATGAAGAAGGCGTACCGCAAGCTGGCGCGCCAGCTGCACCCCGACGTGAACGACGCCCCCGACGCCGCCGACCGCTTCAAGGAGGTCACCACCGCGTACGAGGTGCTGTCGGACCCCCAGAAGCGTGCCGTGTACGACCGCGGCGGCAACCCGCTCGGCGGCGGGGGCGGCGCGGGCGGCTTCGGCGGAGGCGCCGGGTTCAGCTTCGACGACATCATGGACGCCTTCTTCGGCGGTGGTGGCAGCAGCAGCCGTGGTCCGCGCTCGCGCGTGCAGCGGGGGCAGGACGCGCTGCTGCGTCTGCAGGTCGACCTCGCCGAGGCTGCGTTCGGCGTCACGCGCGAGATCAAGGTCGACACCGCCGTGGTCTGCGAGCGCTGCTCGGGCAGCGGCGCCGAGGACGACTCGGCGACGGTCACCTGCGGCACGTGCCACGGCCACGGCGAGGTGCAGCAGGTCCAGCGCACGCCGCTCGGCAGCGTCCGCACGGCCCGCCCGTGCCCGACCTGCCACGGGTTCGGCACCGTCATCCAGGACCCCTGCCACGAGTGCCACGGCGACGGCCGCGTCCGCTCGCGCCGCTCGATCACGGTCTCGATCCCGGCCGGCGTCGACCAGGGCACCCGCATCCAGCTCGCCGGCGAGGGGGAGGTCGGCCCGGGCGGGGGTCCGGCGGGCGACCTCTACATCGAGGTCGAGGTGGCTCGCCACCCCGTCTTCACCCGCAAGGGCGACCAGCTGCGCTGCCAGGTGACGCTGCCCATGACGGCCGCTGCGCTCGGCACGCACGTCGACCTGCCGACCCTCGAGGCCGACCTGGCCGACGAGGACGGCCCGGAGGTCGTCGGGCTCGAGGTGCCGGCCGGCATCCAGTCGGGCGAGACGCTCACGCTGCGCGGCCAGGGCGTGCCGCGCCTGCGGGGACCGGGTCGCGGCGACCTCGTCGTCGAGATCGTCGTGCAGACCCCGGACGAGCTCGACGACGCGCAGCGCGACCTGCTGAAGCAGCTGGCCGCCCTGCGCGACGAGGAGCGTCCCGAGGCGCAGCTCGGCAGCACCCACCGCGGCAGCGTCTTCGGCCGCATCAAGGACGCCTTCCGCTGAGTGGCGGCCTCGTCGCGGGCCGCCGGGTGCGGTAGGAAGGGACCATGAGCCCCAGCGCCGACTGCCTGTTCTGCAAGATCGTCGAGGGCGAGGTGCCCGCCGACGTCGTCGCGCAGGACGAGCACGCCGTGGCGTTCCGCGACATCAGCCCGCAGGCACCCACGCACGTGCTCGTCATCCCGCGTGTCCACCAGCCCGATGTCGGCAGCCTGGCCGAGGCCGAGCCGGAGGCGGCCGTGGGCCTGCTGCGCCTGGCCCGCCGCGTCGCCGACGAGGCGGGCGGCTCCTACCGGCTCGTCTTCAACACCGGTGCCGACGCGCACCAGACGGTGTTCCACTGCCACGGGCACGTGCTCGCCGGGCGCTCGCTCGGCTGGCCGCCGGGCTGAGCGCACGGGCGCCGCGGTCCGGCGCTGTCGACGTGTCGGCGCACCCCCGTACCATGGGGGCACACATGACTCCTGATTCTCCCGGGGACCAGCGTCCCCACACGTTCACCGTCCCGACCAGCATCGACACCGTCTCCCTCTACGGACCGGGCGACGAGTACCTGCGCATCGTCGAGGACGCGTTCGACGCGGCGGTCCACGCGCGGGGCAACCAGCTGACCGTCACCGGCGCCCCGGCCGAGGTCGCGCTCGTCGAGCGGCTGCTCGACGAGCTCGTCGCCATCGTGCGCACGGGCCAGGGACTCACCGCCGAGACCGTCGAGCGCTCCATCGGCATGCTGCGCACCGAGACGCAGGAGCGCCCGGCCGAGGTGCTCAGCCTCAACATCCTCAGCAACCGGGGCCGCACCATCCGGCCGAAGACGCTGAACCAGAAGAAGTACGTCGACGCGATCGACCAGAACACGATCGTCTTCGGCATCGGCCCGGCCGGTACGGGCAAGACCTACCTCGCGATGGCCAAGGCCGTCCAGGCGCTGCAGGCCAAGGAGATCACCCGCATCATCCTGATCCGACCCGCCGTCGAGGCGGGGGAGCGGCTGGGCTACCTGCCCGGCACGCTGAGCGAGAAGATCGACCCGTACCTTCGCCCGCTGTACGACGCGCTGCACGACATGCTCGACCCCGAGACGATCCCCAAGCTCCTCACGAGCGGCACCATCGAGATCGCCCCGCTGGCCTACATGCGCGGCCGCACGCTCCAGGACGCCTTCATCATCCTCGACGAGGCGCAGAACACCACCCCCGAGCAGATGAAGATGTTCCTGACCCGGCTCGGCTTCGGCTCGCAGATCGTGGTCACCGGCGACGTGAGCCAGGTCGACCTCCCGTCGGGCCAGAAGAGCGGCCTGCGGGTCGTGCGCGACATCCTCGCGGACGTCAAGGACATCCACTTCGCGACGCTGACCTCGAGCGACGTCGTGCGGCACAAGCTCGTCGGGCGCATCGTCGCCGCGTACGACGCGTTCGAGAACGAGTCGGCCCCGGCCGCGGGACAGGTGGAGCATGAACGTCGACGTCCTCGATGAGTCCGGCCAGGGCGTCGACGTCGTCGCCCTCACCCGGCTGTGCCGCTTCGTCATGCGGCGCATGCGGCTGCACCCGGCCACCGAGCTGACGGTCCGCCTCGTCGACACCGACACCATCGCCGTGCTCAACGAGCAGTGGATGGACAAGAAGGGCCCCACCGACGTGCTGTCCTTCCCGATGGACGAGCTGTCGCCCGGACGGCGCGACCGCGAGCCGGAGGACGAGCCCGAGGGCTACCTCGGCGACATCGCCCTCTGCCCGCAGGTGGCGGCGCAGCAGGCGCCGGCCGCCGGCCACGACGTGTCCGACGAGATCGACCTGCTCACCACGCACGGCATCCTGCACCTGCTCGGCTTCGACCACGCCACGCCCGAGGAGCACGCCGAGATGTTCGGCATCCAGGGTCGGCTGCTGCTGGAGTGGCAGCAGGTCGCGGCGGGCGGGGACGTCGAGGACGGCGTCGTCGAGCCCCGACCGGGCGCCGACGGAGGCAGCCTGCGATGACGGTCGCGATCGTCGCGTCGGTCGTCCTGGCGGTCGCGGCGGGCACGCTGGCGAGCGTCGACGCCGCGCTGTCGTCGTTCTCGCGCGCCCGCGCCGCGGAGCTGCGCGAGGAGGGTCGCGGCGGCGCCGTGCCCCTCGGCCGGATCCTCGAGGACCCCGCACCCGCCCTCAACACGGTGCTGCTGCTGCGGGTGGTCTGCGAGACGGCGGCCGTCGTGCTCGTCGCGCTCGTGGTCGACGACGTCGTCGGCGGGCTGTGGTGGCAGATCGTCGTCGCCGTGGCGATCATGGTCGTCGTCTCCTACGTCCTCATCGGCGTCGGGCCGCGGACGCTCGGTCGCCAGCACTCCGAGGCCGTGGCGCTCGCGTCGGCCGGTCCGGTGCGGCTGCTCACCGCCCTGCTCGGACCGGTGCCCCGGCTGCTCATCGTGCTCGGCAACGCGCTCACCCCCGGTCGCGGCTTCCGTGAGGGACCGTTCGCGTCGGAGGTCGAGGTGCGCGAGCTCGTCGACCTCGCCGCCGCCAGCAGCGTCATCGAGTCCGACGAGTCACGCATGATCCAGTCGGTCTTCGAGCTGGGCGACACGATCGTGCGCGAGGTCATGGTGCCGCGCCCGGACCTCGTGTTCATCGAGCAGTCCAAGACGCTGCGCCAGGCGATGTCGCTGTGCCTGCGCAGCGGCTACTCGCGGGTGCCGGTCATCGGCGAGAACCTCGACGACGTGCTGGGCATGGCGTACCTGAAGGACGTCACGAAGCGGGTCTTCGACAACCACGTCGCGGAGTCGACCGAGCGCATCGACTCCATCATGCGTCCGTGCCTGTTCGTGCCCGACACGAAGCCGGCCGACGACCTCCTCAAGGAGATGCAGGCGCAGCGCACGCACGTCGCGATCGTCGTCGACGAGTTCGGCGGCACGTCGGGCATGGTCACGATCGAGGACATCCTCGAGGAGATCGTCGGCGAGATCACCGACGAGTACGACACCGAGCCCGACGAGCTCGAGAGCCTCTCCGACGGGTCGTACCGGGTGAGCGCCCGCTACGACGTCGACGACCTCGGCGAGCTGTTCGACGTCGACCTCGACGACGAGGACGTCGACTCCGTCGGCGGCCTGCTCGCCAAGCACCTCGGCAAGGTCCCCATCCCCGGCAGCACGGTGGAGGTGGAGGGCCTGCGGCTCGTCGCCGAGGCCCCGAGCGGCCGCCGCAACCGCATCGGACGCGTGCACGTCTCGCGCGTCGACGTCCCGTCCGACCCCGACCCCGTCCCCGGAGGATCCCGTGGCTGACCCCACCCCCGCCCACGCTCTCGACCCGGCTCCCGGACCGGAGGACGCGAAGCTCGCCACCCTGGCCCGCGCCACCCGCGCGCGCACCCAGGCGCCGGCAGGTGCCGCGGTGCGCGACCTCGACGGTCGCACGTACGCCGCGGCCGACGTCGCGCTGGCGTCGCTGCACGTCGGCGCGCTCGACCTCGCCGTCGCCATGGCCGTCTCCTCCGGCGCGCGCGGTCTCGAGGCGGCGCTCGTCGTCGCCGACGCGCTGCCCGACGTCGGTGCGGTGCGCGACCTCGCCGGGGCGGGTGTCCCGGTGTTCCGCGCCGACACGGCCGGCACGGTCGTCGAGGGGACCCTGACGTGACCTTCCGCTCCGGCTTCGCCTGCTTCGTCGGCCGCCCCAACGCGGGCAAGTCGACGCTCACGAACGCGCTCGTCGGCGAGAAGGTGGCGATCACCTCCTCCAAGCCGCAGACCACCCGGCACGCGATCCGCGGGCTCGTGCACCGCGACGACGCGCAGCTCGTCCTCGTCGACACGCCGGGTCTGCACCGTCCGCGCAACACCCTCGGCCAGCGCCTCAACGACATCGTCCGCACCACGTGGGCCGAGGTCGACACCATCGCCATGTGCTTCCCCGCGGACCAGAAGGTCGGGCCCGGCGACCGCTTCCTCGTCGAGGAGCTCGCGAAGATCCGCCGCACGCCCGTGCTCGCCGTGGTCACCAAGACCGACCTCGTCGCCCCCGAGCGGGTGGGGGAGCAGCTGCTCGCGGTCCAGTCGGCCGGTGAGGCGGCCGGTCTCGTGTGGCGCGACATCGTGCCGGTCTCCGCGGTCGCCGGCGACCAGGTCGACCTGCTCGCCGACCTGCTCGTCGCCACGCTGCCCGAAGGTCCGCCCATGTACCCGGAGGGCCAGCTCACCGACGAGCCGGAGGAGACGATCGTCGCGGAGATCGTCCGCGAGGCCGCTCTGGAGGGCGTGCACGACGAGCTGCCGCACTCGATCGCCGTGGTCGTCGAGGAGATGGTGCCGCGCGAGGACCGTCCGGCCGACCGTCCGCTGCTCGACGTCCGGGTCAACGTCTACGTCGAGCGCGACAGCCAGAAGGGCATCGTCATCGGGCGCAAGGGTGCGCGCCTGAAGGAGATCGGCACGGTCTCGCGCACCCAGGTCGAGCGGCTGCTCGGGACTCCCGTCCACCTCGACCTGCACGTCAAGGTAGCGAAGGACTGGCAGCGCGACCCCAAGCAGCTGCGCAAGCTCGGGTTCTAGCCGCGGGTCCTGAAGCCGGTCTCGCCGACCGGCTCCTCCTCCTCGACCGCGACGTCGGTGACCTCCGCGCGCGGTGGCCCCTGGCGGCACCACGCGAGCACGCGCTCGACGGCGGCAGGCTCGCCCTCGAGCACCGCCTCGACCGCGCCGTCGTCGCGGTTGCGCACCCACCCGGCCACGTCGCCGGCGTGCGCCTCACGCTCGAGCGACGCACGGTAGAAGACACCCTGGACGCGGCCGGAGACGACGACGTGGCGACGGATCATGCGCCCACCGTAGGCCCGGGGCACGATGGACGCATGGACCCGGTGACCGCGCTCGAGGAGGTCGCGTTCTGGCTGGAGCGCGCTCGCGCCTCGAGCTACCGCGTGGAGGCGTTCCGGCGGGCCGCCGACGTGCTGCGCGACCGCGACGACGTCGAGCAGCTCGCCCGGGAGGGGCGGCTGCGCTCGCTCGACGGGATCGGCGAGCGCACGGCCGGGGTGGTGCGCGAGGTGGTCGAGGGTCGGGTGCCCGACTACCTCGCCACCCTCCGGGAGGAGGGCGAGGGGCCGCTCGTCGCCGGCGGCGAGCGGGTCCGTGCGGCCGTCCGCGGCGACCTGCACACCCACACGGACTGGTCCGACGGCGGCTCGCCGCTGGAGGTCATGGCCCGGACGGCGGCGCGCCTCGGGCACGAGTACGTCGCGATCACCGACCACTCACCACGCCTGACGGTGGCCAACGGCCTGACCGCGGACCGGCTGGAGGCCCAGCTGGAGCTGGTCGCCGACGTCGACGCGCAGGTGGAGGGCACCCGGGTGCTGTCGGGCATCGAGGTCGACATCCTGAAGGACGGGTCGCTGGACCAGGACCCGGCGCTGCTCGACCGGCTCGACGTCGTGGTGGCGAGCGTGCACTCCGACCTGCGCGCCGACAGCATCGCGATGACGCGACGCATGCTCGCCGCCGTCAGGAACCCGGCGACCGACGTGCTCGGCCACTGCACGGGTCGGCTGGTGGAGGGGGGACGAGGTACTCGTCCGCCGAGCCGGTTCGACGCGCGCCGGGTGTTCGCGGCGTGCGCCGAGCACGACGTGGCCGTGGAGATCAACGCCCGTCCCGAGCGGGCCGACCCGCCGGACGACCTCGTGCGGCTGGCGCTCGAGGCCGGCTGCCTGTTCAGCATCGACTCCGACGCGCACGCCCCCGGCCAGCTCGACTTCCTCGACCACGGCTGTGCGCGAGCTGCCGCTCTGGGCGTGCCGCTCGAGCGCATCGTGACCACCTGGCCACTCGAGGATCTCCTGGCCTGGACCGGTCGCCGGTAGCTCAGAGGCGCGCGGCGAGCGCGGCGGCGTCGCGAGGGGCGACGGCGTCGGCCACGCGGCCGGTGACGTCGTCGTAGACGTCGATCAGCTCGCCGAGCTCGCGCACCATGCGACGGGCACGGGCCTCGCCGTCGCCGCAGTCGGCGCGGCACTCGCCGGCGGCCACGCGGTGCGCGGCAGCCAGGGTCGCCAGCGACCACGCCTCGGGCGCGGTGAGGTCGGGCCCGGCCGCGAAGGCCATGACGCGCGACGCGGTGCGGTGGTGCTCGGCGTGTGCCGGGTCGAGGTCGCCCCCGTGCAGCGATGCGGTGCGGGCGACGTCCCAGGCGGCCGCGACCTCGCGCGCCTGCGCGGCGGCGTCGAGCGCGTCGACGTCGTGCGACGCGAGCAGCAGCTGCGTGTGGTCGGCGTAGCCCTGCACGCTGACGCGCGCCGTCGGGTCGACGAGGCGGAGCACCTGCGCGGCCTGTGCGAGACGTAGCCGGGTGCGCAGCTCGACGGAGTCGTCGCCCGTGCCGAAGAGGCGACCGACCAGCGGCACCAGACGGTGCCGGTCGGCGTCGCTCGCGAGGTCGTTGGCGGTGCGCGCCTCGTGGGCGAGCACCGGGTGGGTGCACTCGGGCCGGTCGCTCCACGGCTCGCCGGCCAGGACCGAGACGTACTCCATGACGCAGGCCTCGCCCGCGTCGGCGTCGTGGGCGCCGGCCGTCAGCGTGGGCAGTCCCTCGGGGAGGTTCATGACCCCATGGTCCCAGGACGGCCCAGCCCCGTCCTGTCGACGGCGCGGCGGCGCCGGTGCGCCGCGACGACCACGACGCCGAGGGCGACGGTGGTGAGCGTCCAGACGACCGCACCACCCTGCAGCGCGGGACCGACCCACGACGGTTCCTCGCCCAGGCCGTCGGCGGCGTCGAAGCCTGTGCCCCAGGCCCTCCACAGGACGGCGGCGGACGCCAGGGAGGCCACCGCGAGGAGGACGACCGCGACGCGCCACCCGGCAGAGCGGGCCTGCGCGACCACGACCGGCCCGACGCCGACGGTGGCCAGCGCACATGGCGGGCCGGCCATCAGGGCGGCGGCAACGAGCAGGTCCATCCGGTCAGCCTAGGGCGGCACCGGTCGGTCGAGGTGAGCGTCAGCCGACGTCGAGCAGGGCCGCCACCGTCGCGCCGAGCTCGTAGGCAGCCGCACGCTCGTCGTCGCCGACGTCGCCGAGCAGCTGCAGCGGGGCCGCGACGCGGCGCCAGGGGAGGGCCTGCGCGATCGACTCGACCGAGCGGACGGCGCCTTCGGCGTCGTAGCGGCCGTGCACGCAGAGCGCCCACGGAAGGCGGCCGCCGTCGGAGGTCCCGCCCCCGGCGTCGGTGCGGGCCCCGCCGCCGTCGTCGCCCAGCGCTCCGCCGACGGCCAGGAACGTCCGGTCGAAGAGGTCCTTGAGCAGACCCGACATGTACCCGAAGTTGGCCGGGCAGAGCAGCACGAGGCCGTCCGCCGCGAGGAGGTCGTCGGCCGTGGTCGTGTCGGGGGAGAGGACCCGGACGTCGACGCCCTCGATCGCGTCGTCCTGGGCACCGGCTGCGAGCTCCTCGCCCAGGAGGCGGGTGGCCGCCGTGGGCGTGTGCAGCACGAGCAGGAGGGTGCTCACCGAGCCGTCCGGGTCTCGAGAGTCATGCCCCCCAGTATCGCCGGACGCGCATCGTCCGGCGCTGGCGCGACCCTGCGCGAGGAGACGTGACCTGAGTCACATGTCGTCGGACGTGACGATCGGTCTCCTCCGGCACTCTCACCGTCGTCCCCCACCACCCGTCTCCCCGAGGAGTCCCCGATGGCTCGACCCAAGCGCAACCTGTTCGCCCTGCTCGGCTGGCTCGTCTGGAAGCTGCTCTCGCTCGTCGGACTGCCGATCGCGAAGCGCAAGCTCGAGGAGCATCGCCACGACCGCGGCTCGCGCCGGTCGCGTCGGCGCTGACCGCCCGGCACCCCGTCCCGTCCCCACCTCGACACGAGAGAGGCCCCATGTCCACCACCACGCCCGTCTTCACCACCTCGCAGCGCCTGACGGCCGAGGCGCTCGGCACCTTCTGGCTCGTCCTCGGCGGCTGCGGCACCGCGGTGCTCGCCGGTGACCAGGTCGGCTTCGCCGGCGTCGCGCTGGCGTTCGGCCTGACCGTCCTCACCGGCGCCTACGCGTTCGGCCCCGTCTCCGGCGGGCACTTCAACCCCGCGGTGTCCGTGGGACTCGCGACCGCCCGCCGCTTCCCGTGGAAGGACGTACCGGCGTACGCGGCGGCACAGGTGGTCGGCGCGACCGTGGCCGGTGCGCTCCTGCTCGCCATAGCCTCGGGCAAGCCCGGGTTCGACGCCGTCGCCTCCGGTTTCGCCACGAACGGCTACGGCGACCGCTCGCCCGGCGGCTACGGGTTCTGGGCCGTCGTGGTCACCGAGGTCGTGCTGACCGCCTTCTTCCTCTTCGTGATCCTCGGCGCCTCGTCCAAGCGTGCGGCGGTCGGCTTCTCGGGCCTCGCCATCGGTCTGGCCCTCACGCTGATCCACCTCGTGAGCATCCCGGTCAGCAACACGTCGGTGAACCCGGCGCGCTCGCTCGGCGTGGCCTGGTTCGCGGGCGGCGAAGCCCTCTCGCAGGTCTGGGTCTTCATCCTGGCGCCCGTCGTCGGTGCCGCGATCGCCGGCCTCGCCCACGCCGCCCTCCTCGGCGACGACGAGGAGGACGCGGCCGACGCGCAGTAGTCGACGCGTCGTGCCGGCCTGGCGTCGGTCCTCCCCCGGAAGACCGTCGCCAGGTCCGCACATCGCGGGGACGGGGAGGCCCGGCGGAAACTCCTGGTCGTCCTGCGACGTTGGGGGGAGCAGGGGATGATGGACCGACCCCCCGCCACCGACCGAGGGAGTCCCATGGACGACGCCCGAGCCGCCGCCCGCCGTGTCCTCACGAACATCGAGTCCGTCGTCGACGGCAAGCCCGAGGCGGTCCAGACCGCCGTCGTGGTCCTGCTCGCCGAGGGCCACCTGCTGATCGAGGACGTCCCCGGCGTCGGCAAGACCGTGCTCGCCCGCGCGCTCGCGCGCAGCGTCGACGGCTCCGTGCGTCGCATCCAGTTCACGCCCGACCTGCTGCCCTCCGACGTCACCGGCGTCTCGGCGTTCAACCAGCAGAAGGGCGAGTTCGAGTTCAAGCCCGGTGCGGTGTTCGCGAACATCGTCATCGGCGACGAGATCAACCGCGCCTCCCCCAAGACCCAGTCCGCGCTCCTGGAGGCCATGGAGGAGCGGCAGGTCACGGTCGACGGGCGCACCCACCGGCTGGCGACGCCGTTCAGCGTGATCGCCACGCAGAACCCGTACGAGATGGAGGGCACGTACGCGTTGCCCGAGGCCCAGCGCGACCGCTTCACCGCCCGGATCTCGATGGGCTACCCCGACGTCGATGCCGAGCTGGAGATGCTGCGCGACCGCGACGTCGACAACCCCCTCGACCGGCTGCAGCCGGTCGTGACCATCGACGACGTCCGCGTGATGATCGCCCAGGCACGTGCCGTCTTCGCGTCGGAGTCGGTCGAGCGGTACTGCGTGGCGATCGCGCGCGCCACGCGTGAGGACGCCGCGTTGCGCCTCGGCGCCAGCCCGCGCGCGACCCTGCAGCTGGTGCGTGTCGCCAAGGCCCGCGCCTACCTGGACGACCGCGACTACGTGCTGCCCGACGACGTCGACGCCCTCGCCCCGCTCGTGCTCCCGCACCGGCTCGTCCCGGCCCGGGGCTCGGCGCCCGTGGAGGAGACGGTGCGCCGCATCGTGGCCGAGACTCCCGTGCCGCAGGGCGCGGTGGAGCCCCGATGAGCCACCGGTCGGTGACCACGGCGTGAGGCTGCTGCGACGGCTGCCCCGTCCTGGCCTGGCCTGGCCTGGTCTGCGACTGACGGGTCGTGGTGCCGGCTTCCTCGTGACGTCGCTGGTCCTGCTCGCCGCGGCGCCGTTGCTGTCGCTCCCAGCTCTGCTGAGCGTCTCGGCGATGCTGCTGGGCGTCGTCGTGCTGGCGGCCGTCTTCGTGCTCCTCGGGCAGGCGCGGGTCGTCGTCGAGCGGCGCTTCGCGCCCGAGGTGCTCTCGCCGGGCGACACCACGACCGCCACCGTCGAGGTGACCAACCTGTCGGTGCTGCCCGCCCTCGAGGCCCGCTGGAGCGACACCGTGCCGCACGGGCTGAGCGCCGATGCCAGCGGCGTGCTCCCGCCGCTCGGCGGCAGTCGCACCCGCCGGTCGCGGGCGCGGTTCCGCTACCCCGTGCAGGGCCTGCGGCGAGGTCGGCACGCGCTCGGGCCGCTGCGGGTCGAGGTCGTCGACCCGTTCGGCCTCGTGCTGCGCCGCCACACCTTCGGCGACGCCCAGGACCTCGTGGTGCTCCCGCGGCGGCACGCGCTCGACGCGGGATCGACCCGGGGGCTCGACGAGGGGGTCGCCGCCCAGGGCGCGGCACACCGCGCCGGCATCGGCGAGGACGACCTGGTCGCCCGCACGTACCTGCCCGGCGACGCGCTGAAGCGGATGCACTGGAAGGCCACCGCGCACCGCGGCGAGCTCATGGTGCGCCAGGAGGAGCAGCAGGACGACCCGAGGATCGGCGTCGTCGTCGACCCCGACGCGGCGTCCTTCGGCACCGCCCGGGAGCGGGACGGCTGGTCGTACTCGCCCGAGCTGGAGTGGGCGGTCAGCGCCGCGGCGTCGATGGTCGACCACCTCGTGCACGCCGGTTTCGCCGTCACCCTCCGCTCGCCGCTCGACGTGGTCGACCGCCAGCTCGACCACGTCGAGGCCGTCGAGGAGGCCCTCGTCGACCTCGCGGTGCTCGAGCCGCTGCCGGGCGCCGACCCTGCCGACGCCGATCCCGGGGAGCGGACCGTGGTGGCCGTGCTCGGGCGTCCCGACGTCGCGCGTGCCCAGGCCTGGACCGAGGCGCTCGCGGGCGCCACCAGCGTGCTCGCGCTCGTCTCCGCCGGGACGCGCGGACCGGCGCTCGAGGTGCTCGAGCGTGCCGGCTGGCGGCACGTCCCCTACACCGCCCACGACGACGTGTCCGAGGTCTGGTCGCGCCTGGGGGTGAGTCGCACCCGTGCTGCGTCCTGAGGCCTCCACCCGACGTCGCGCCGCCGCCGTGCCGCGGCGCCCCTGGCTCGACCAGCTCCTCGTCGTCGGCGCGCTCGCCGTGCTCCTGCTGGGCTACGACACGGTCGTCGAGGGTCGTGACTGGTGGGTGACCACCACACTGGTCGCCGGCCTGGTCGCCCTCGTCTGCGCGGTGCTCGGCAGCCTCGCACCGCGGTTCGCCGTCCCGGTCGGGCTCCTCGTGCTGGTGGTGGTGCTGGGGTGGGTGTTCGTCCCCGAGACGTTCGCCGGACCCCTCCCGACCACCTCGACCTTCCAGGGACTCGGCGAGGCGCTGTCGCGGGCCCAGGTGATCGTGATGGAGGAGGCCGCGCCGGCGGCGGCCGCGCGCCCGCTCGTGCTGCTCCTCGCCGGGGCCTTCGGCCTGCTCGTCCTGGTGCTCGACCTCGTGCTGCGTCTGCGCGTCGGCGTCTTCTTGACGGGAGCCGTGCTGCTGGTGGTCTACGCCGCGCCGGCCCTGGTCTCCGGCGAGACGCCCTCGCTCTGGGTCTTCGCCGGGGCGGCCGCCTGCTGGCTCGCGCTCCTGCGCACCCGCACGGCAGCGACGTCCGCGGGCTGGGCGTCGCTGGTGCCGGCCCTCGGTCTCGGTGGCTCGGCCCTGCTCGTCGGCGTGCTGCTGCCCCCCGTCCTGCCCGACGTCACCGCCGTCGCCAAGCCGTGGGGCGAGCCGCCGCCGCAGGTGTTCGGCCGCGGCATCAACCCGATGCTGCAGCTGGGCCAGAACCTACGTCGCAACAGCACCACCGTCTCCGCGCGCTACACGACCACGCTGCAGGACCCGCCGTACCTCAAGGTCGCGACGCTGCGCGACTTCCGCGGCCGCACGTGGCGTCCGGCGACGGCGAACGACGGCGACCCGTTCGAGAGCCGCATCGGCATCGAGCCGGAGGTCCGGACGAGCCAGGAGACCACCACCATCCGGATCGCCGACCTGCGCAGCAGCATGCTGCCGGTGCCGTACCCGGTGCTCGACGTCGACGGTCTGCGCGGGGCCTGGTCGCTGCGCCGCACCGGCCTGACCATCAGCTCCGACAGCTCCACGACGCGCGACCAGCAGTACACGGTCACGAGCCTCGAGCGGCTCCCGACGGCCGAGCAGATGCGGGCGCTGGTCACGTCGCCGACCGCAGTACCCCTTGACTACACCGCGCTGCCCGACGACGTGCCGCGGGTCGTCGCCTCGACGGCGCGCGAGGTCACGGCCGACGCCACCAACGACTACGACCGTGCCATGGCGCTGCAGGACTACTTCCGCCAGAACTTCGTCTACTCCGAGACCGCGCCGGTCGCAGAGGACTACGACGGCAACGGGGTCGGCGTGCTCGGCACGTTCCTGGAGGAGAAGGCCGGCTACTGCGTGCACTTCTCCTCCGCCATGGCGGTCATGGCACGCGAGCTGGGGATGCCGTCGCGCATCGCGGTCGGCTACGCGCCCGGCCAGGCCGCCGGGGTCGACGACGACGGGAACACCGAGTACGAGGTGACGTCCGACGACCTGCACGCGTGGCCCGAGATCTACTTCGACGGCGTCGGCTGGGTCGGCTTCGAGCCGACGCCGGGCGTCGGGTCGCGCACCGGCTTCGAGGAGCCCGAGGGCACCCCGGAGAGCACCGAGCAGGCAGCACCGCAGGACCAGCCGTCGCAGCGACCGAGCGATGCCGCCGCGGAGGAGGGCTCGGTCACGACCGAGGCGTCGGCCGCCGACTCCGAGGCCCCGACGGCGCCGCGCACCGCCCTCACCGTCGCGGTCGTCCTGCTGCTCGCGGCGCTGCTGCCCGGTCTGCTGCGCAGCCTGCTGCGACGTCGTCGGCTTGCTGCCTCCGACCCCGAGCCGTGGTGGCGCGAGGTGGAGGCGTCGGCCGTCGACGTCGGGCTGGCCGTGCCGCGGGCCGGGACGCCGCGCGGCCTCGTCGACGTGGTCGGTCCTCGGGCCGACCCCGACGACCTGCGCCGGGTGCTCACCGCCGTCGAGCGCTCGCGCTACGCCCGGCCGGGCACCGACGTCGCCGACGAGCGCGAGGCCGCACGCCGGGTGGTCGACCGGGTGCGTGCGGCCGGGTCGCGCGGGGAGCGGCTGCGGGCGTTGCTCCTGCCGCGGTCGCTGCTGCGTCGACGCTGACGCGCGGCTCAGCCCGGCACGTCGAGCATGAGCTTCTTCTGCACCTTGCCCATCGCGTTGCGCGGCAGCGACGGCACGAACCGGACCTCGCGCGGCCGCTTGTGCCACGACAGGTCCGCCGCGACGTGCTCGACCATCCGCGCGGCGAGGGCGTCGTCGGCGTCGTCGGGCGCGACCACCGCGTAGGCGACGATGCGCTGGCCGAGGTCCTCGTCGGGCAGCCCCAGCACGGCCACCTCCTGCACCTCCGGCAGCGCGAGCAGGGACGTCTCGATCTCGCCGGCGCCGATGCGGTAGCCCCCGGACTTGATCAGGTCGACCGACTCGCGGCCGACGATCCGGTGGAAGCCGTCGGCGTCGACGACGGCGAGGTCGCCCGTGGCGAACCACCCGTCGGACCCGAGCACCTCGGCCGTCGTCTCCGGCAGGTTCAGGTAGCCGTCGAACAGCATCGGCCCGCTGACCTCGAGCCGACCGACGGTCTCGCCGTCCGCCGGCACCTCGCCGCCGTCCTCGGCCCGCAGGCGCGTGCGGGCCTCGCCCACCGGCAGGCCGACCCAGCCGGGGCGTCGTTCGCCGTCGGCCCGCGTGCTGAGGGTGATCATGGTCTCCGTCATGCCGTAGCGCTCCACGAGCGCGTGGCCCGTGAGCTCGCGCAGCCGCTCGAAGACGGGCACGGGCAGCGGAGCGCTGCCCGACACGAGCAGGCGCGCGCCGGACAGCGCGCGCGCCGCCTCGGGGTCGCGCGCCACGCGCGTCCAGACGGTCGGCACGCCGAAGTAGACGGTGGCGGGCGTCGCCGCGTACGCCTGCGGCGTCGGGCGGCCGGTGTGCACGACGCGCGAGCCCAGGTGCAGCGACCCGAGCACGCCCAGCACGAGTCCGTGCGTGTGGAACAACGGCAGACCGTGCGCGACGACGTCGTCGCCCGTCCAGCCCCACGCGTCGGCCAGGCCCTCGATCCCGGCCCGCAGGGCGCGGTGGCTCAGCACCACGCCCTTCGGCGCCCCGGTGGTGCCCGACGTGTAGAGCACGATGGCCGTCTCGGTCTCCGCCACCGGCTCGGGCAGGTCGACGCCTCGGTCCCCGGCGGTCGGGGCGGTCGGCACCTCGACGAGCGGCAGGTCCACGCCGTCGCGTCGTGGCCCGGCCCAGCACGTCGCGCCGGAGTCGGTCACCACGTGCGCGGTCTCGGCCGGGCCCGCGTCGGGCGGCACCGGCACCACGGGCACGCCCGCCAGCAGGCAGCCGCTCACGGCCACGACGGTCTCCAGCGTCGGCTCGGCGCACACCGCCACCGGCCCGGCGTCCGGCAGCCGCGACGCGAACGCCACGGCGACCTCGCGCAGGCCCGCGCGCGACAGCGCCCGGCCGTCGACCACGACGGCCTCCGGGTGGTCCGGGAGGTCGAGGTCGCGCAGCGCACGGAGCAGGGTCGTGGGGGAGGAGGACGTCATGAGAGCACCATGCCAGGGAGGATGAGGGTCAGGGTCAGGGCGACGGGACCGACGACGACCATCGACAGCCCCCACCGCGTCAGCAGGCTGGTCATGCGGGGACGCGCGTCCGGGTCGACGGTCGTGGCGACGTAGGTGGCGCCCACGGTCGAGAACGGCGACACGTCGACGATCGACGCGCAGACGCCGATGGCGCAGATCATCGCCCAGCCGGGGATGCCTCCGTCGGCGATGAGCGGCAGGGCGAGGGGGACCAGCGCGGCGAGCATCCCGGTCGTCGACGCGAAGGCCGAGATGAGGCCGGCCGCCGCGCACAGCAGCAGTGCCGCCACGACGGGTGCGCCGACGTGCGCGGCGCGCTCGCCGATGAGGTCGATCACGCCCATCTGCGTCAGCACGCCGACGTAGGTGATGATGCCGCCGACCAGGAGCACCGAGCCCCAGTCGATCCGGCTCATGGCAGCCTTCCCCGCCGCCGGGTCGACCAGCGCCAGCAACGCACCCAGGCCGAAGCCGATGACGCCGATGTCGGGCTCGAGGCCGCCGAGCGCCATCACCACGACGGCCACGACGAGCGCGACCATCAGCACGAGCGTGAGCACCTGGTGCGGCGTCGCCCGACCGGGCGAGCGGACCTCCGCCGGGGCGTCGTCGTCGAGGGAGAGCGAGGACTGGCCGTACTCCGGCAGCGCGGCACCTCGCGCGACCAGGGCGCGCTCCAGGCGCGGCGCCTCCGCACGGCGTCGACCGCGGCCGAACAGCACGTGCGCCACGGCCAGCAGGACCAGGTTGATCACCACGGCCACCGCGAAGAGCAGCAGCGGGCTGAGCGCGATGCCTGCCGCGTCGGCGGTGCCCCACGTGATGATGCCGAACAGGCTGGTGGGGGCGAACGCGCCGGCGCTGAGCCCGCAGCCCATCGACAGCGCCATGAGCATGGGGTCGATGCCGCGACGGTGCGCGACGCTCATGCCCATCGGGGCCATGACGAGCCCGCCGAGCGGAGCGCCCATGGCCGACACGAGGGCGGTCAGCGCGAAGAACGTGGTGGGCAGCGCGGCGTCCCGGTCGCCGACCCGCGCCAGCGACGTCTCGATCAGCCAGTCGATGGTGCCGTTGCTGTGGGCGATGCCGAAGAAGTAGGTGACGCCCACGAGCAGCACGAGGATCGACAGCGGGAACCCCGCGACCACCTCCTCCAGGCTGAGGTCGGCGATCCACAGGCCGACGAGCGCGGCCACGGGGAACAGGACGATGCCGATGTTGACGTTGCGGGCTGCGGCGATCGCGAACACGGCGACGAAGATGCCGAGGGCGACGAGCTGGGCGGTCATGGCGCCTCCAGGTGGGGGACGGCTCCCGGTCGGTCCATCAGGTGGAACAGTGGGCCGTAGGCCGGGACGGGCGTGTAACGTAGAGCACACGCGCGTTGCAGGGCAAGTGCCTGGACCTGCCCGTGCTGAGCCCGAGGAGGAGCCTGTGACGACCGCCAGCGTGGTGACCGCGTTCTCGGTGCTCGAGCGCGTAGCCGAGCTCCAGCCGGTCGGGCTGTCCGAGCTCGCCCGGGCCGCGGACCTGCCGAAGAGCACCGTGCACCGCTGCCTGCAGACGCTGCAGGAGGTCGGCTGGGTGGAGTCGTCCGGCGGCACGAGCGCGCGCTGGTCGATGAGCCTGCGCGCGCTGTCCGTGTGTGGCGGCGCCGGAGGTCGCCAGAGCCTGCGCGACCTCGCGCTGCCGCTCATGAGCGACCTGCAGCTGGTCACGACCGAGACCGTGCACCTCTGCGCCCCCGACGGCGACGTGCTGGTGCTGCTCGAGCGGCTCGACACCTCCCACGCCCTCCGCGCGTTCCTGCCGCTGGGGGAGCGGATCCCGCTGCACGCCTCCGCCACCGGTCTGGCCTACCTGTCGGCCTGCCCCGACGACGTGGTCGAGCGCTACCTCGCCGGCCCGCTCGAGCCGCGGACCCCGGCGTCGCTCGTCGACCCCGACGCGATCCGCGCCGAGCTCGTCGCCATCCGAGACCGCGGGTACTCGATCAACGAGAACGGCCTGTCGACCGGTATCAGCTCGCTCGGGGCGCCCATCGTCTCGCGCACCGGCGTCGTGGGGGCCCTGTCGGTGTCGGGACCCTCGATCCGCATCGTGCCCGCGCGCTTCGAGGAGCTCGGGACGCAGGTGGTGGAGTCGGCGCGCCGCCTGGGCCGACTCCTCTGACCCGCGCCCGCCCCGCCCGCTCGCTCAGCTGGGCGGCGTGCCGTCGCCGAACGGCGACCCGCCGAGCTCCTCGCGGTGGTGTGCGGTCGTCCAGCCGGAGAGGTCGGGGCCCTTCGGGACGACGCTCGTCGGGTTGATGTCGGTCTGCACCACGTAGTAGTGCTGCTTGATCTGCTCGAAGTCGGTCGCGTCGCCGAAGCCGGGCGTCTGGTAGAGGTCGCGCGCGTAGCCCCACAGCGCCGGCATCGTGGCGAGCGTCTGACGGTTGGCCTTGAAGTGGCCGTGGTAGACGGGGTCGAAGCGCGCCAGCGTCGTGAAGAGCCGCACGTCGGCCTCGGTGATGGTGTCGCCCATGAGGTAGCGACGCGTCGTCAGCCGCTCCTCGAGCCAGTCGAGCGCGGTCCAGAGCCGGTCGTACGCGGAGTCGTAGGCCTCCTGCGAACCGGCGAAGCCGCAGCGGTACACGCCGTTGTTCACCTCGGTGAACACACGGTGCATGACCTCCTCCATCTCGTCGCGGGTCGCGTCGGGCCACAGGTCGGGCGCACCCTCGCGGTGGTGGTCGGTCCACTCGAAGAAGAAGTCGTGGGTGATCCACGGGAAGTCGTTCGTGACGACCTTGCCGCTCTCGACCTCGACGACGGCGGGCACCGTGATGCCGCGCGGGTAGTCGGGGTAGCGCGCGAAGTACGCGTCCTGCAGGCGCGGGATGCCGAGCACCGGGTCGACCCCGTCGGGATCGAGGTCGAAGGTCCAGCTGCGCTTGTCGTGCGTGGGGCCGGCGAGCCCGAGCGACAGCGCGTCCTCCAGCCCGAGGAGGCGGCGCACGATGACGGTGCGCGTCGCCCAGGGGCACGCGAGCGCGGCGACGAGCCGGTAGCGGCCGGCCTCGACGGGCCAGGTCGGCGCGTCGTCCACGGGCGGCTTGCCGGTGCCCGCGCGGTCGTCGACCGGGGCGCCCCCCTGCCGCGTGATGCGGTCGGGGATGTAGTTCATGTCGCGGTCGAACTCCTGGCCGCTCGTGACGTAGGAGCCCGCCGTGGACTGGTCCTCGCTGCTGGTGTCGCTGCTCATGACCCCAGTCTGTCCGAGCCCGCCCACCGCTGCAGCGTGGTGGTCCCCGCGGACGGTGGGGTAGGCTGGCCGCGATGTACGCGAGCCGACTCCTTCTCTGCCGCGTCGAGGTCCACTAGGTCGGGCCCCTCGGCGCGGAGTTCGTCATGCACCGACCGCAACGACCTGACGAGCACCCCGAGGAAGACACCGACATGACCACGCACCGCACCGGACTGCCCAGCAACGTCGTCGCGCCGCAGAAGGCGTCGCCGATGCCGTTCGGCCGCTACCGCCCGTTCGCGCCCATCGACCTGCCCGACCGCACCTGGCCGTCCCAGACGATCACGAAGGCCCCGCGCTGGCTCTCCACCGACCTGCGCGACGGCAACCAGGCCCTCATCGACCCCATGACCCCGGTGCGCAAGCGCCGCATGTTCGAGCTGCTCGTGCGCATGGGCTACCAGGAGATCGAGGTCGGGTTCCCGTCGGCCAGCGAGACCGACTTCGCGTTCGTGCGCTCGCTGATCGAGGACGACGTCATCCCCGACGACGTCACGATCTCGGTCCTGACCCAGGCCCGCGAGGACCTCATCGAGCGGACCACGCAGGCGCTGACCGGCGCCCGGCGCGCCAACATCCACCTCTACAACGCCGTCGCGCCGCTGTTCCGCCGCGTCGTCTTCCACGCCTCGAAGGACGAGGTGCGCGCCATCGCCACCCGCGGCACCGAGCTCGTCATGAAGCACGCCGAGCAGAACATGCCGGGCACCGCGTTCGGCTACCAGTACAGCCCCGAGATCTTCACCGGCGCCGAGCTGGAGTTCAGCGTCGAGGTCTGCAACGCGGTCATGGACGTCTGGCAGCCCGAGGACGGTCGCGAGATCATCCTCAACCTGCCGGCCACCGTCGAGATGGCCACCCCGAACACCTACGCCGACCAGATCGAGTGGTTCGGCCGCAACGTCGAGCACCGCGAGAACGTCGCCATCAGCCTGCACCCGCACAACGACCGCGGCACCGCCGTCGCCGCCACCGAGCTGGCGCTGATGGCCGGAGCGGACCGCGTCGAGGGGTGCCTCTTCGGCCACGGCGAGCGCACCGGCAACGTCGACCTCGTCACCGTCGGCATGAACCTGTTCAGCCAGGGCATCGACCCGCAGGTCGACTTCACCGCCGGCGGCATCGGCATCGACGAGGTGCGCCGCACCGTCGAGTACTGCACGAGCCTGCCGGTGCACCCGCGCCACCCGTACGCGGGCGACCTCGTCTACACCGCCTTCTCCGGCTCCCACCAGGACGCCATCAAGAAGGGCCTGGAGGACCTCGACCGGATCGCCGCCGAGCAGGGCGTCGACGTGTCCGAGGTGCCGTGGGAGGCGCCCTACCTGCCCATCGACCCGCACGACGTCGGCCGCACCTACGAGGCCGTCATCCGCGTCAACAGCCAGTCCGGCAAGGGCGGCGTCTCTTACCTGCTGAAGACCGAGCACCAGCTCGACCTGCCGCGTCGCCTGCAGATCGAGTTCAGCCGGGTCGTGCAGGGCCTCACCGAGGGCGAGGCGGGCGAGATCTCCGCCGACGGCATCTGGACGGCGTTCAGCCAGGAGTACCTCGAGCGCGAGGAGCCCTACTCCCTCGTGACCTTCACCTCCACCACGTCGTCGGACGGTCACGACCAGCAGGTCGTCGACCTCGTCGTCCGCGGGGAGGAGCGCTCCTTCAAGGGCGAGGGCAACGGTCCCGTCGACGCCTTCGTCGACGGCATGCGTCAGGCCGGGGCCGACATCCGGGTGCTCGACTACACCGAGCACGCGCTGTCGGCTGGCGGCGACGCCCTTGCCGCCGCCTACGTCGAGGCCGAGATCGCCGGCGAGATCGTGTGGGGCGTGGGCATCCACGCCAACATCGTCACCGCCTCGCTGCGGGCCGTCGTCTCCGCCGCCAACCGCGCCGCGGCCCAGACCATCCCCGCCGTCTAGCCCGGTCTGCTCCGCGCCCCCGCCAGGCACCCCCGCCAGGCCCTGCTCCCTCCCCGCTGAGTGTGACGTTTCGGTGTCGTCGCGACCCGATCCGGCCCGCGAACGTCGCGCCCAGCGGGGGAGGACGGTCGGTCCGACGAACTTCACCGGATCGTCATCACTGGACCGTCCAGCCGGTACAGACACGGGGCCTCCCGCTGGCTAGCATCGTGTGACGTCGAGCACCCCTCGACGCCACACTCACGCGACGCGATCCGTCGCCGGCCCCAGGAGGTCCCGTGTCCCGTTCGCTCAACACCGTGGCGGTGTTCGGTCTCGGGAAGGTCGGCGAGCTGGTGGCCGACCTGCTCGTCCGCGCGCAGTTCGACGTCGTCGGCTACGACGCCGCCCCGCGCGACGACCTCCACTTCGCCTCCCACGTGGTCGACGTCGCCGACGCCACCGCCGTCCGCAAGGCGCTCACCGACGTCGACGCCGTCGTGTCGTGCCTGCCCTACCACCTGAACATCGCCGTCGCCGAGGCCGCGTACGACACCAGCACGCACTACTTCGACCTCACCGAGGACGTCCCGACGACGAACCGCGTCGTGGAGCTGAGCCGCCAGCGCCCCGAGTCGGCGTTCGTGCCGCAGTGCGGCCTGGCGCCCGGGCTGATCGGCATCGTCGGTGCCTCGCTCGCGCAGGGCTTCGAGCAGATCCGCAACATCGAGCTCAAGGTCGGCGCCCTGCCGCAGAACCCGACCGGCCTGCTCGGCTACGCGTTCAACTGGTCGGCCGAGGGCGTCGTCAACGAGTACCTCAACGACTGCGAGGTGCTGCGCTCCGGCCGCCGTCAGATGGTGCCGGCCATGACCGAGAAGGAGCGCGTCTTCATCGGCGGCATCGAGCTGGAGGCCGCGCTGACCTCCGGTGGTCTCGGCACGATGTGCCAGACGTACGAGGGCCGCGTGAGCCGGCTCGACTACAAGACCCTGCGCTACCCGGGCCACTTCGAGCAGATGCACTTCCTGTTCGACGAGCTCAACCTGCGCGAGCGTCGCGAGGAGGTCGGCCGGATCCTCGTCGACGCCAAGCCGCCCGTGAACGACGACATCGTCTACCTGCACGCCGCCGTCGAGGGCACGAAGGCCGGCCAGCCGTTCCGCGAGAACTACGTGCGCGGCTACCTGCCGATCGAGATCGAGGGTCGCACCTGGCGCGCCATCAGCTGGACCACCGCCGCCTCAGCCGTCTCCGTCGTCGAGCTCGTCGCCGACGGCGGCCTGCCGCACGCCGGCTTCGTCGCCCAGGAGGACATCCGCCTCGACGACCTCTTCGCCACCACCTCCGGACAGCTGTTCGCCTCCCACGGAAAGGTCTCTCCCGCATGAGCGACGTCACCACCCGCGCCCTCGAGATCCTGCAGCGCCTCGGCGCCGGCAATCCCTTCGACGCCGTTCCCGAGGGGGCGCAGCGCGACCTGCCCGCGACGTCGCCGATCGACGGCCACGAGATCGGTCGGCTCGCGTCGCACTCGGCCGCCGACGTCGGCGACGCGGTGGGCCGCGCGCACGACGCCTTCCTGCAGTGGCGCAGCGTCCCGGCGCCGGTGCGCGGCCAGTTCGTGCGCGAGCTGGGCGAGCTGCTCCGCGAGCACAAGGACGACCTCGGCGCGCTGGTGAGCATCGAGGCCGGGAAGATCCTGAGCGAGGGTCTGGGTGAGGTGCAGGAGATGATCGACATCTGCGACCTCGCGGTCGGGCTCTCCCGCCAGCTGCACGGGCTGACGATCGCCACCGAGCGTCCTGGGCACCGGATGATGGAGCAGTGGCACCCGCTGGGCGTCGTCGGCGTCATCAGCGCCTTCAACTTCCCGGTCGCGGTGTGGTCGTGGAACGCGGCGCTCGCGTTCGTCTGCGGCGACGCCGTGGTGTGGAAGCCGTCGGAGAAGACGATGCTGACCGCCCTCGCATGCCAGGCCCTCGCCGACGAGGCGGCCCGCCGCGCCGGCGCGCCGGAGCACCTGTCGCAGGTCGTGCTCGGCGCCCGTGAGGTCGGCGAGGCGCTCGTCGACGACCCGCGCGTGCCGCTCGTCTCGGCCACCGGCTCCACCCGGATGGGCAAGGAGGTCGCGCCGCGCGTGGCCGCCCGCCTGGGCCGCTCGCTGCTCGAGCTCGGCGGCAACAACGCCGCCGTCGTGGCGCCCAGCGCCGACCTCGACCTCGCCGTGCGCGGCATCGTGTTCTCCGCCGTCGGCACGGCCGGCCAGCGCTGCACGTCGCTGCGTCGCGTGATCGTGCACGAGAGCATCAAGGACGAGCTGGTGGAGCGGCTGGCGAAGGCGTACGCGACGCTGCCGATCGGCTCGCCGCTGGAGCCGACCACGCTCGTCGGGCCCCTGGTCGACGAGGCGTCGTTCCGGGCGTTCGGCGACGCGATCAGCCGTGCCCAGGCCGACGGCGGCACGCTCGTCACCGGCGGCGCGCAGGACGTCGCCGCCAGCGACGCGACCGGCGGCGGCTACTACGTGCAGCCCGCCATCGTCGACATGCCCGGCCAGACCGACGTCGTGAAGGAGGAGACGTTCGCGCCGATCCTCTACGTGCTCACCTACTCCTCGTTCGTCGATGCCCTGGCCCTGCACAACGACGTCGCCCAGGGCCTGTCGTCCTCGATCTTCACCCTCGACGTGCGCGAGGCCGAGACGTTCGTGTCGGCGGTCGGCTCCGACTGCGGCATCGCCAACGTCAACATCGGCCCCTCGGGTGCCGAGATCGGTGGCGCGTTCGGCGGGGAGAAGGACACCGGCGGCGGTCGCGAGTCGGGCTCCGACGCGTGGCGCGCCTACATGCGCCGCGCGACGAACACGGTGAACTACTCCACCGAGCTGCCGCTGGCTCAGGGCGTGGAGTTCGTGTGAGCCGCTTCCGGTACCTCCGGGTGTCGGAGGAGGTCGAAGCCGAGGGCGGCCACAGGTGGGCCGTCTCGCCCACGCGCTTGCGCGCGGACCTGGCGGCGAACCTCTCCGAGCTCTACGGCTCCGAGGTGCCGGCGTACACGACGCTCGTCGAGGCGTGCGAGCACGTCAACGCCGACGTGCTCGCCCGCCGCGGCGGCGACGCCGAACGGCTCGGCTCGATCCGTCGCGTCACGGCCGAGCGGCACGGTGCCATCCGGGTCGGCACCGAGGCGGAGCTGGCGCAGGTGGCGCGGATCTTCGGTGCCTGCGGCATGTACCCCGTCGGGTTCTACGACCTGCGCGAGGCGACCCCGCCGATCCCCGTGGTCAGCACGGCGTTCCGGCCCCTGGCACGCGCTGAGCTGGCGGAGAACCCGTTCCGCGTCTTCACGTCGGTGCTCGTCGTCGATGACCGCCGCTTCTTCGACGAGCGCACCGAGGCGCGGCTGCGCGAGTTCCTCGACGCCCGCACGCTCTTCCCCGCCGAGTTGCTCGAGCTGGCCGACCAGATGGAGTCCGAGGGCGACCTGACGTTCGAGCGGGCCGACCGGTTCCTGGAGCTGGCGACCGCGTCGTTCGCGTTGTCCGACGAGCCGGTCGACCGTGCCTGGTACGAGCACCTCGAGTCGATCTCGAGCGTCGCGGCCGACATCGGCGGCGTCGGCTCCACGCACATCAACCACCTCACGCCCCGCGTGCTCGACATCGACGCGCTCTACGCGCGCATGGGCGACCTCGGCATCGAGATGATCGACCGCATCCAGGGCCCGCCGCGGGTCGAGCCGGGGGAGGGCGTCGACGTTCTGCTGCGCCAGACGTCGTTCCGTGCGCTCGCCGAGCCCCGCCGCTTCCGCGAGCCCGACGGCTCGGTCGTCGACGCGCACCTGCGGGTGCGGTTCGGCGAGGTCGAGGCCCGGGGCGTCGCGCTGACGCCCGCCGGCCGCGACCTCTACGACGGTCGGGGCTTCCGCGCCTTCCCGCGCACCGAGGAGGAGCTGCACGCGCAGGGCCTGGCCTACTACCGGCGCGACGACCAGGGTCGGCTGCAGCCGATCGTGTACGAGGACTTCCTGCCGAAGTCGGCGGCGGGCATCTTCGCGTCGAACCTCACCAGCGACGGCACGGCCGACGCCCGCCAGCGCGCCTCGTCGCGCGACGCCGCCTGGATGCAGGACGCCCTCGACCGCACCCTGCACGACCCGTACGCGCTCTACGAGGCCGAGCGTGCCGGCGAGGTCTACCGGTTCCCCACCCGCTGACCCGACCGTTGCCGCCTCCGGCCGCGCGTCCCTAGGATGCGGGCGAACCGATCGGAGGACCCGTGCATCGACACACCGCCCCCGTGGGGCTCCTGGCCTTCACCCTGCTCGCCGTGGCGGCCTGCGGCAGCGGCGTACGACCGAGCGTCGACGACGTCGCCGACGCGATCCGCGACGGACGGATCTCCAGCATCGAGGCCGAGAACGCCGACTGCTCCGCCCGGGTGTTCGTGGAGTCCGACCTCTCCGACACCGCGCTCCTCGGGCTGGTCGACCGTGCCGACCGCCCCGTGACGACCCAGGACGACCGCGATGCCCTCGTCGCCGTGGAGGAGCGACTGATCGCCGAGTGCGACCTCCAGCAGGCCGCCGGCTGACCTCGACCCCGCAGCCCGACCATCGGGGAGCCCGCTGGTCGAGTAGGCCGACCGGCGACGAAGGAGCTCGGTCGGTCCTATCGAGACCATTCCAAGCGGGCGCTGGGAGTCGAGCCACGCTGGGCCGTTGCGGGGTGGTCTCGATACGCGTCGACGTGCTCGCTGGCGCTCGCCGTCGCTGCTACTCGACCAGCGGTGGGTCTCGCTGGTCGAGTAGGCCGGCCGGCGACGAAGGAGCTCGGTCGGTCGTATCGAGACCATTCCAAGCGGGCGCTGGGAGTCGAGCCACGCTGGGCCGTTGCGGGGTGGTCTCGATACGCGCCGACGTGCTCGCTGGCGCTCGCCGTCGCCGCTACTCGACCAGCGGGGGGTTCGCTGGTCGAGTAGTCGATGCCGCGACGGAGGAGCTGGCGGAGACGTATCGAGACCACTCTGGGCGGTCGCTGGGAGTCGGGTCGCACTGGTCCGTTGCCGGGTGGTCTCGATACGCAGGGGCCTCGCAAGCTCGCCCCTGCTACTCGACCAGCGGTGGGTCTCGCTGGTCGAGTAGGCCGGCCGGCGACGGAGGAGCTCGGTCGGACGTATCGAGACCACTCTGGGCTGTCGCTGGGGGTTGGGTTGTGCTGGACCGTTGCCGGGTGGTCTCGATACGCAAGGGCCTCGCAAGCTCGCCCCTGCTACTCGACCAGCGGAATTCACCGCCGGGGGTGGGCACGGAGTGTTCACCCCGCAGGCCTGGACGGTGTCGGACCCCCGGCCTAGGTTGAGCGTGTCATCCACGTCACATGATTCGGGGGGATCATGCACCGCACTCCACGTCCACGACTCGTCAGGCTGGCCGCCGCGTGCGCCGGCCCCGTGCTGGCCCTCGGGCTCGTCGTCGCGCCCACCACGGCGCAGGCCGTCACGTACGTCGCGCTCGGCGACTCCTACTCCTCGGGGCTCGGCACCCGCTCCTACCTCGACGACGGCACCGAGTGCCGACGCTCGGCGCAGTCGTACCCGGCGCTCGTCGCCGCAGCCCGTGGGTGGTCGCTCGACCTGCGCGCCTGCTCGGGGGCCACGATCCCCGACGTCCGCGCCGCCCAGCTCGGCGCACTGTCGACGTCGACGCAGAAGGTCACCCTCTCCGTCGGCGGCAACGACGCCGGGTTCGCCGACGTCCTCACCGAGTGCGCCCTGCCGGCGTGGGCGAGCGACTGCGACGCCGCGATCGACCAGGCGCAGGCCACCATCAGCGGCACGCTGCCGTCGGCCCTGTCGTCGCTCTACGCACAGATCGGGTCGCGCGCGCCGTCCGCCGACGTGGTCGTGGTCGGCTACCCGCGGGTGTTCATGGGCGAGGACTGCAACGCCCTCACCTGGTTCTCGCCCGAGGAGCAGACCCGTCTCAACGCCACCGCCGACCGGCTCAACAGCCTCCTGGCGGCACGTGCGTCGGCTGCGGGCTTCCGGTTCGCGAACCCGACGTCGGCCTTCACGGGACACGCGGTCTGCGACGACCCCGAGTGGCTCAACGGCCTGTCCAACCCGGTCGAGGAGTCCTACCACCCGAACGTCGCCGGCCACCGCGACGGCTACGCGCCGCTCGTCGGTGCCCGGGTCGCCTCGACGTCGGTGCGCATCACTGCGGCCACGCAGGAGCAGGCCGCGGAGGAGTCCGACGTGCTCACCGACCGCGCCCGGCGGCACACCGCGGCCGACCGACGCATCGAGCCGCAGGAGTTCCAGGCGCCCGACCTCGACAGCCCACAGGTCCAGCGCGCTGCGCGCCGGCTCGGCATCGACACCTCCGACCGGGCCGAGGTGGACCGCTTCGACCGACGCTTCGCCGCGCGCTGAGCGCCGCGGCCGCTCACACCCAGATCGGGGCGCCGTCGGCCGGGTCCTCCGGGAGCCGGACGGCGGTGCCCTGCGCGACGCGACGTGCCGACCACGCGGCTGCGCCGGCGTCGAGCAGGTCGTCGAGACCTGCACCGCGGGGTGCGACGAGCGGCAGCGTGAGCCCGACCTCGACGAGCAGCGCCCGCCGTCGCGCGGCGCCGTCGGCGGTCTTCTTGCGCTCCAGCAGCGGCTCGCCCGCGAGCTCCGCGAAGCTCGACTCCGGGTGCACCTCCTCGACGCGGACCTCCGGGCGTCCGGCGAGCCATGCGCGCGCGTCGCGGATGGCCGGGAACAGACCGAAGGCCTGCCGGCTGAGACCCAGCCCCGTCGCCTCGCGGTTGAGCCGGTTCGCCTCCGCGTAGTCGGGCGCGTCGATGGCGGCCGACGACGGCGACCCGAACACCGTCGACGCACGTCCCGGCAGCCGTCGACGCGCCTCGCGCTCGGCGGCTCGTGGTGCGTCGGTCGGCAGGTGCAGGGGGATGTCGACGCCCACCACGTCGACCGGCCCGTGGGCGGCGACGAGACCCCCGACGAGCTCGAGCATCGTGCCGGCGACGAGCACCGCGGCCGTGTCGTCGACGGACCAGTGCACGCCCACCCATCCGGCGCGGCAGCCGTCGACGCCGATGACGGCGGCAGCGGCGGGCAGGGGTGCGGGCGACGTCACGGCTGCATCGTGGCACGGTCGGCTCGTGGCGGCCCGGTTCCGTGGGCGCCGGACGGCAGAATGGGGGAGTGAGCCTCTTCCGCGACCAAGGTGTGGTGCTGCGTACCCACAAGCTGGGCGAGGCCGACCGGATCATCACGCTGCTCACGCGTCAGCGCGGACTGGTCCGCGCCGCCGCCAAGGGGGTGCGGAAGACGTCGTCGCGGTTCGGCGGACGTCTCGAGCCGTTCATGCACGTCGACCTGCAGCTCGCCGAGGGGCGCACGCTCGACGTCATCACCCAGGTGGTCACCCTCTCCGCGTTCGCCCGCGACCTCGGTCTCGACTACCCGGCCTACACCGCCGGCACCGCGATCCTCGAGACCGCCGAGCGTCTCACCCCTCACGACGGCGAGCCGGCGGTGCAGCAGTACCAGCTGCTCGTGGGCGCCCTTGCCGCGCTGTCCGCCCGTCGGCAGCCGCCGAGCACGTTGCTCGACTCCTACCAGCTGCGTGCCCTGGCGGTCGCCGGCTACGCGCCCAGCTTCTCGGGCTGCGCCCGGTGCGGGCTGGAGGGTCCGCACCGCAACCTGCACGTCCCGTCCGGCGGCGTGCTGTGCGACGGCTGCCGGCTCCCGGGCTCCTCGGCACCCCCGGCCGTCACCCTCACGCTGCTCGCGGCGCTGCTCGCCGGCGACTGGCCGGTCGTCGAGCAGGCCGACGACCGCACCCGACGGGAGGCCGCCGGTATCGTCAGCGCGTACCTGTCGTGGCACCTGGAGCACGGACTGCGCTCCATGGGGCACGTCGACCGCTGAGAAACGCCCTGGAGCCATGACCCCCGCACCCCGCCGTCCCCCGAGCGCCCGCCCGGCGCCGCGCGCACCCGAGCCGCACCCGTCCGGCGCGCGCCCGCCCCAGCTCGAGCCGCACCAGGTGCCGCGCCACGTCGCGGTCGTCATGGACGGCAACGGCCGCTGGGCCAAGGAGCGCGGCCTGCCCCGCACGGAGGGGCACAAGCGCGGCGAGTTCGCCCTGCTCGACGTCGTCAAGGGCGCCATCGAGCTCGGCATCGAGGCGGTGAGCGTGTACGCGTTCTCCACCGAGAACTGGAAGCGCTCGCCCGAGGAGGTGCGCTTCCTCATGGGCTTCAACCGCGACGTCGTGCACCGTCGGCGCGACGAGATGCACGCGCTCGGCGTCCGGGTGCGCTGGGCCGGGCGTCCGCGGCGGCTGTGGCGCAGCGTGATCAACGAGCTCGAGACGGCAGAGCGGCTGACCCGCCACAACGACACCCTCAGCCTGACCATGTGCGTCAACTACGGCGGACGCGCCGAGATCGCCGACGCTGCCGCGGCGCTGGCGCGCGACGTCAAGGCCGGCAAGGTCGACCCCGACCGCGTCACCGAGCGCACCTTCGCGCGCTACCTCGACGAGCCCGACCTGCCCGACGTCGACCTCTTCTGGCGCACCTCCGGCGAGCAGCGCACGAGCAACTTCCTGCCCTGGCAGTCGGCCTACGCCGAGCTGGTGTTCTCCGACATCGCCTGGCCCGACGTCGACCGGCTCGCCCTGTGGGCCGCGGTCGAGGAGTACGCCCGACGTCAAAGACGGTTCGGATCGGCATGACCGGACCAGGAGGAGCCCCTGTGCGAGGACCGAAGGCGTCGCCGCGCCGCCTGCTGACCGACTGGACCACCACGGCCGGCGTGGCCGGAGACGGCCTGGCCGCACTCGTCGCCGCGGCGGACTCGGTGGCCGACGCGATCCACCTGGCCACGCTCGGCTACGAGGTGTTCGTGCTCGACCCGGTCACCCCCGACGACGCAGCCCCGCCGCGCGTGCACGTCGTCGACGTCGCCGCGGCCGACGTCCCCGACGCGTGGCACGGACGGTTCGCCCTGGTCGTGGCCGACGCGTCGACGTCGGGCCAGGTCGCGCCCTGCGTCGCCGAGGCGGGCCTCCTGGTGGTCGTCGACGACGCGCCGGTCCCGCCCGACCTCGCGCCCGGGCTCGTGGAGGTCGTGGTCGAGGTCGGGCCCGACCCGGACGCCCCGTCCGTCGAGCGCTTCCGCGCGGTGCACGCCCGACTCTGACCCGCGTTGTCTACGATCCGGTCATGCGCCTGCGTCGAACTGCCGCCCTGCTCGCCCTGACCGCCTCCGTCGCCCTCAGCGGCTGCGGTGGTGACGACTCGTCGGCTGCGAAGGACGACGCCGACGGATCGGCGTCGACGGGCGGGTGCGACTGGGTGCGTGGGGGAGAGGCGGCCAAGAAGGTCGACCCGCCCGCGGCGGACGCGAAGCCGGCGACGTCGGTGGTGCTCACGATCAACGGCGCGGAGGTGCCGATCGAGCTGAACACGAAGGCACCCTGCGCCGCGACGTCGTTCACCTCGCTCGCCGAGCAGGGCTACTACGACGACGCCCCCTGCAGCCGCGTGAGCGACCCTGCGCAGGTGCCCTACGGCATCCTCCAGTGCGGCGACCCGACCGGCACGGGCAGCGGCGGCCCCGGCTACTCCTTCGCCGACGAGCTCAGCGGCGACGAGAGCTACCCGGCCGGCAGCGTCGCGATGGCCAACGCCGGCCCCGACACGAACGGGTCGCAGTTCTTCCTGAACTTCGCCGACTCCCAGTTCCCGCCGGACTACACCCTGCTCGGCACCATCTCGCCCGAGGGGATGACGGCGCTGAAGAAGGTCGTCTCCGTGGGCGCCGAGGGCGGCGTGGGCGACGGTGCCCCCGCCAAGGCGGTCACCATCGAGTCGGCCCGTCCGGTCGAGTAGCCGCCGCCCCCGCTCGGTAGGGTCGGGGCATGCGTGTTGCGAGGTTCGCGGGGGACGACGACCCCCGATTCGGTCTGGTCGGCGACGAGGACGGGACGCCCACGATCGCCGTCCTGAAGGGTGACCCGCTGTACGCGGGCTACGAGCTGACGGGGCAGAAGATCGCCGTCGACGACGTGCGGCTGCTGGCGCCGGTCATCCCGCGCAGCAAGGTCGTGTGCGTGGGCAAGAACTACGTCGCGCACGCGGCCGAGATGGGCGGGGAGGTGCCCGCCGAGCCGCTCGTCTTCCTGAAGCCGAACACCAGCGTCGTGGGCCCCGGCGACCCGGTCGTCTACCCCGCGCAGAGCTCGGAGGTGCACCACGAGGCCGAGCTGGCCGTCGTGATCGGGCGCATCTGCAAGGACGTCGCCGTCGAGGACGTCGACAAGGTCGTGTTCGGCTACACCGCCGCCAACGACGTGACCGCCCGCGACCTCCAGCGCACCGACGGCCAGTGGGCCCGCGCGAAGGGCTTCGACACGTTCTGCCCTCTCGGACCTTGGATCGAGACCAACCTCGACCCGTCCGACCTGCGCGTCACCTGCGAGGTGGGTGGCGAGCTGCGCCAGGACGGCCGCACGAGCGACATGGTCTTCTCCGTGGCCGACATCGTCGCCTACGTCTCCTCCTTCATGACGCTGCTGCCCGGCGACGTCATCCTCACCGGCACGCCCGAGGGCGTCGGACCCGTCCAGGTGGGCGACACGGTGAGCGTGACCGTCGAGGGCATCGGCACCCTCTCCAACCAGGTGGTCTCCGATGACTGACAGCCCCGTGACGTCGACCGCGTCGATCCCGACGGTCGGCGACGACGTGCCCGTCGTGGCGCGGTTCTGCCCGTCACCCACCGGCAACCCGCACGTCGGCATGGCCCGCACCGCGCTGTTCAGCTGGGCGTACGCGCGGCACCGCGGCGGTCGTTTCGTGTTCCGCATCGAGGACACCGACGCGAGTCGCGACAGCGAGGAGTCCTACGACCTGCTCGTCGACGTGATGCGCTGGCTCGGCCTCGACTGGGACGAGGGCGTCGAGGTCGGCGGCCCGAACGGTCCGTACCGCCAGAGCCAGCGGATGGACGTCTACGCCGACGTCGCGCAGCGTCTGCTCGACGCCGGCCTCGCGTACAAGGCGTACGACACCGCCGAGGAGCTGGAGCAGCGTCGCGACGCGGCCCGCGCAGCGGGTCGCCCGAGTGGCTACGACGGCCTGCACCGCGACCTCACCCCCGAGCAGCAGGCGGCCTACGAGGCCGAGGGCCGCCAGCCGGTGATCCGGTTCAAGATGCCCGCGAAGGACTGGACGTTCGACGACCTCGTGCGTGGACCGATCACCTTCGGCGCCGACAACGTGCAGGACTTCGTCATCGTCCGCGCCAACGGCCAGCCGCTGTACACGCTCACCAACCCCACGGACGACGCGCTGATGGGCATCACGCACGTGCTGCGCGGCGAGGACATCCTCAGCTCCACCCCGCGCCAGATCGCGATGTACGAGGCGTTCGCGCAGATCGGGCTGGGTCACGGCATGGTCCCGCGCTTCGGGCACCTGCCGTACGTGACGGGCGCCGGCAACAAGAAGCTGTCGAAGCGCGACCCCGAGTCGAACCTGCTGGGCTACCGCGACCAGGGCTTCCTCGCCGAGGGCCTCCTGAACTACCTCGCGCTGCTCGGCTGGTCGCTGCCGGCCGTCGACGGTGTCGAGAAGGACGTCTTCACGCTCGAGGAGATGGTGCAGGCCTTCGAGATCTCGCGCGTCAACCCGAACCCGGCGCGGTTCGACCTCAAGAAGTGCGAGGCGATCAACGGCGACCACGTCCGGCTGCTGTCGGACGAGGAGCTGCGCTCTCGCCTGGTGCCGTTCTTCGTGGCGGAGGGCCTCGTGCAGGACCCGCCGACGGAGTCGGAGGCGGCGATGCTGGCGGCGGCGGTGCCGCTCGTGCACGAGCGGATGGCGCTGCTGACCGAGGCGGTGGCGATGCTGCGCTTCCTGTTCGTCGACGACGCCACCTTCACGATCGACGAGGCCGACGCTGCGAAGCAGCTCGACGAGAAGGGTCTCGACGTCGTGCGGGCCGCGCTCGCCGCGCTGGAGTCGATCGGCTCGACCGTGGAGTGGTCGACGCCGACGATCGAGGGTGCGCTGCGCGCGGCGCTGATCGACGACCTCGGGCTGAAGCCGAGGGTCGCGTTCGGGCCGGTGCGCGTGGCGGCCACGGGCAGCCGGATCTCCCCGCCGTTGTTCGAGTCGCTCGAGCTGCTGGGGCGCAAACGCACCCTGGAGCGGCTGCGCGCCGTCCTCTGAGACCGGCCGACGTCGTCGAGGGACCCGGTTTGAGAGTCCGAGACGACGTCGGGTAAGGTTTCTCCCTGGTTCGGACACCGGTCGAGAGAGCGGGATCCGATACCCCCATGGGGTATGGTGTAATTGGCAACACAGCGGTTTCTGGTACCGCCATTCTAGGTTCGAGTCCTAGTACCCCAGCGAAGATCGGGCTTGCGCCCGGTCCGCGCCCCGTTGGTCTAGCGGTTATGACGCCGCCCTCTCAAGGCGGAGATCGCCGGTTCGAATCCGGTACGGGGTACGAGACAGTCGCACCGCGCCTCGGCGCGGCTGCACTGCTCACATGGTCCTTCGTGGACCGTGGCCCCGTTGTGTAGCGGCCTAGCACGCCGCCCTCTCAAGGCGGTAGCGCGGGTTCGAATCCCGTCGGGGCTACCAGCACCACCCCAGACCCCCCGGCCCCCGGCCGGGGGGTCTGGTGCTTTCGCTCGTCCTGCGGCTGCGTTGGTGCGGCTTCTCGTCGAGCTGCGGGTGCGTCGGTGCGGTTTCTCGTTCAGGTGGGGCTGCGTCGGCGCGGCTTGTCGTCGACCTACGCTCCGCAAGGGCCTCGACCGGGCGGCTGGGTGGCGCGCTGGTCTGGGGTGTCGGGCTGCGGGTTGGTGCTGGGAGTGGACGTAGGAGTCTGCGTTCGCGCTGACCATCGGTGGATCTGCCACCTTCTGAGCGCTCTACAGGTGGCAGATCCACCGCCGGGGAGGTCAGACGTGGCAGAGATTCTCCCTTCTCGTGGACCGTGCCACGAGAAGGGAGAAGCACTGCCCACCCCACCCCGAAGTGCACCCAAGATTCTTCATTCGTGCGACGAAGGACGAACACTTCTGCGTTGGTGACGGGATCCGGTAGTAAACGCAGATTCCTTGAAATCTCAGCGCACGAACGCAGATTCTGGGGTCCCACGCGGGCCACAGCCCGAGACCCCAGACCGGCGCAGCCGCCAGCCGCCCGGTCGAGGCCCTTTCGGAGACCACTCCCAGCGCGACCCGCGGCAGCGCACCAGCAAGTCCGGACCCCTTGCAGCTGCGCAGCAGCGGGACGAGACCCCCGCAGGCAGCGCAGCAGCAGGACGCCCCCGACGGGTGGTCAACCGCCTCACCCGCCGCCCCTAGGGTGGACCCATGCCTCCTGCTCGCATCGCCGTGCTCATCGACGCCGACAACGCGCCTGCCTCGAAGATCGGCGCGATCTTGTCGCAGGTCGCGAAGTCGGGGAACGCGCACGTCAGGCGTGCGTACGGGGACTGGAAGAACGCGCACCTGAAGGGGTGGGAGAGCCGGCTGCAGGAGTTCGCGATCGCGCCGGTGCAGCAGTTCGCGTACACGAAGGGCAAGAACGCGTCCGACATCGCGATGGTGATCGACGCGATGGACCTCCTGCACGCCGGTGTGGCCGACGGGTTCGCGATCGTCTCGAGCGACGCCGACTTCACGCCGCTCGTCATGCGGCTGCGCCAGTCGGGCGCCGAGGTGCTCGGGTTCGGTGGGGAGAAGGCGCCCAAGGCGTTCCAGAACGCGTGCTCGACGTTCTACAAGCTCGAGACGCTGCGCGAGGACGACGACACCGACGACGACGTCGAGGACACCGACGACGTCGCCGAGACCGGTGGCGCCGGCGGCGGCGACACCGTCGAGACCACGAAGACGTCGGCAGGGCGCACCACGCGGCCCGGTCAGCGGGTCGACTCCGCCACCCTCAAGAGCGACCGTCAGCTCGTGCGCATGCTGCGCACCGCGGTCGACGAGGCCGCGGACGACGACGGGTGGGCGCAGCTGTCGCAGGTGAGCGACCAGATCCGCAACCAGTCGTCGATCCAGCCCGGCAACTACGGCTACGCCAAGTTCAGCGGCCTGATCGAGGCGATCGACCTGTTCGAGGTCAAGCGCGACGGCAAGGCCGTGATGGTGCGCCGGAGGAAGCGCGGACGCTGACGTCCCACGGCCACGTCCGAATCCCGCCAGAGACCTCAGGGCCGCCAGGGCAGGATGGGGGTGTGGACGACGTCGAGGCGCAGTACCGGGCGGTGAGCTCGCGCGACGAACGCTTCGACGGCGTGTTCTTCACCGCGGTCCGCACGACCGGCATCTACTGCCGCCCGTCCTGCCCCGCGCGAACGCCGCGGCGCGAGAACGTCGAGTTCCACCGCAGCGCCGCGTCGGCGGAGGCCGCCGGCTTCCGGGCCTGCCGACGGTGCCGCCCCGACAGCACGCCCGGGTCGCCGGAGTGGGACGTCCGCGCCGACGTCGTGGGCCGGGCGGTCCGCCTGGTGCGCGACGGCGTGGTCGAGCGTGAGGGTGTGCCGGGTCTCGCGAGCCGGCTCGGCTACAGCGAGCGGCACGTCACCCGCATGCTCACCCAGGAGCTCGGCGCCGGTCCGCTCGCGCTCGCGACGTCGCAGCGCACACGGACGGCGCGGGTGCTCGTCGAGACGACGGACCTGTCGATGGCCGACATCGCGTTCGCGTCGGGGTTCTCGTCGGTGCGTCAGTTCAACGACGCGTTCCGTCGGGCCTTCGCGCGGACGCCGACCGAGCTGCGTGCGCACGGGCCGGCGGGCACGCGCGGGGGCGGCGCGCTGCACCTGCGGCTCGCCGTCCGCCAGCCGTTCCACGCCGACGCGCTGGCCGGCTTCCTGGCCGACCACGCCGTGCCCGGCCTGGAGCGCGGTGACGGGCGGCTGTTCGCGCGCGTGCTGACCCTGCCCCACGGCAACGGTGCTGCCGAGATGGTCCTGCACGACGACCACGTGGCCGTCCGGCTCGAGCTCGCCGACCAGCGCGACCTGACCGCGGCGGTCGCGCGGCTGCGTCACCTCCTCGACCTCGACGCCGACCCCGCTGCCGTCGACACCGCGCTCGCCGAGCCGGGCCCGCACGCGGTCGACCTGGCCGACCTCGTCGCGACCCGCCCCGGTCTGCGGGTGCCGGGCACGGTCGACGCCGCCGAGACCGCCGTCCGCACCGTGGTCGGGCAGCAGGTCTCCGTCAGCGGGGCCCGGACGGTCCTCGGCCGCGTCGTGGCGACGGCGGGGGAGCCCGTGACCTTCGACCTCGCGCACGAGCACAGCCTCACCCACGCGTTCCCGACGGCCGACGCGCTCGCCACGCTCGACCCGGAGACGCTCCCGATGCCGCGCTCGCGCGGGCGCACCGTGGTCGGGCTCGCGCACGCGGTCGCGGTGGGCGACCTCTCGCTCGACGTCGGCGTCGACCGGGACGAGGCGAGCCGGACGCTGCTGGCGCTCCCGGGCATCGGACCCTGGACGGTCGGCTACGTCCGGATGCGCGGACTCGGCGACCCCGACGTCCTCCTCGACACCGACCTGGTCCTGCGCCGCATCCTCGACGCCCGCGGTGCCACGACCGACGACGTCCGGCACTGGAGCCCCTGGCGCTCCTACGCCGGCATGCACCTGTGGACCGAGCACCTCGCCCGCCAGGCCGAGCAGCGCACGAGAGGATCGAGAGCATGAGCACCCGATGGATCGACTCACCGATCGGAGGCCTGCGGCTGCACGCGTCGGCCGGGCTCCTCACGAGGATCGAGTTCGACGCGGAGCCGGTCGGCCGGCGGGTCGCCGACCCCGTCCTCGACCTCGCGGAGGAGCAGCTGGCCGCCTACTTCGCGGGGGAGCGGCACGAGTTCGACCTCCCGCTCGCCAACGACGGCACCGAGTTCCAGAAGAAGGTGTGGGGCGAGCTGCACCGGATCCCGTACGGCGAGACCGCGAGCTACGCCGAGGTGGCGCGCCGTCTGGGGTACGAGCCGGTGGTCTCGCGCGCGGTCGGCGCGGCCAACGGCGCCAACCCGCTGCCCGTCGTCGTGCCGTGCCACCGGGTGGTCGGCGCCGACGGCTCGCTCACCGGGTACGCAGGCGGTGTCGAGCGCAAGCGCACCTTGCTCGCACTGGAGCGCCCCGGCCTGTTCTGACCGGGGCGCTCCACGTCCGTGGCTCAGACCTCCTCGGCGAACACCACACGGTTCTCGGTGTAGCGGCCGACGCCGCGGTCGTACGGTCCGGTGCAGGTGATGAGCCGCAGCTGGGAGTCACCCGTCTCGCCGTACACGTCGTCGGTCGGGAACCGTCCGTCCTGCGGCACGTCGCGCACCTCGGTGATCTCGTAGGTGCGGCGCTGGTTGCGGGTGTCGACGACGCTCACCTGCTGGCCGACCTGCAGCTCCGTGAGCCGGGCGAAGACGGCCGGTCCCGTGCGTGAGTCCTTGTGGCCGGCGATGACCACCGGCCACGTCTCGCCCGGCTTGCCGCCGCCGGTGAACCAACCCACGCGGGCAGGGTCCTCGGGCACCTCCAGCTCGCCGCTCGCGTCGTCGATGCCGAGGTCGACGAGCTCCTCGTCGAGACCCAGGGTCGGGATCGTCACGCGCCGCGGGGGAGCCGCTGCTCGCTCCGTCGCCGGGCTCGTCGGCGCGGCGGCGGTCGCCGAGGCACTCGACGTGCTGCGCGGCGGCTCCTCGGGCGCCGCGTCCTGCCCGCCGCAGCCCGAGAGCAGTGCGACGAGCAGGACGGCGAGCAGGACGACCGGGGCGACGCGGGTGCGCTCAGGCACCCTGACGACGCCGTACGACGGTGGCACCGGCGACGCCGAGACCGAGCAGCGTCAGGGCCGCGACCGGCAGGAGGGTCGGGGACCCGGCGGTGCCGCCCTGGCCCGTGTCGACGCCGTTGACGGGCAGCTGGCGCTCGTCGTCCGCGTCGGCGACGCCCTCGCCCGGCGCGGGCTCGTCGTCGGCCGGCGGCGTCGGCTCCTCGTCGACCGCGTTCGCGGCGTCCAGCAGCTCCTGGCTGAAGACCAGCTGGCCACGCACGGCGCCCGCCGTGAAGCCGGCGGTGTGCGTGTCCGCGGAGAACCCGGCCGGGTTCGCCTCGAGCTGCGCGAGGGTGAAGCCGGTGCCGGTGTCGGTGCCGTTGGGTGCGAGACCCGTGGTGAACGGACCCTCCGAGCAGCCGGTGCTGGTGCGCACCGTCGCCGTCGGGTCGTCAGCGGGCGTCGGGTTCGGGAAGGCGATCCGCGGCGGGCCGTTGACGCCCGCGCCGGTCTCGTGGATGTGCGTCGCGGTCTTGGCGGGGCTCTGGTACGGCGTCACCACGTTGTTCAGCGTGATGTTCCAGCAGATGACCTCCTCGTCGGAGTTCACGAGGAACTCGAAGCGACCCGTCGCGCCCGGCTGGCCGACGCCCACGGTGCCGTCGGTGCCGACGACCTGCTGGGGCGTCGCGTCGACGACGAAGGCGCTCGTGAAGCTCTCCGGCGGGTCGACGGGGTCGGGGGTGTCGGCCGAGGCGGTCGACCCGAGGGCGCCCAGGGTCAGGGTCGCGGTGGTCGCGAGGACTCCCGCTCCGGTCCATCGGGTGGCGCGCTTCACGGTCATGGTGGTCCCTTCGTCGTGAGGCGCCGGACGACGCCCGCTCGCGGGGTGTACGTCGGTCGACGACGTCGCGTTCACGGCGTGCACCGGGTTTCTTCTCCCCGCGTCTCGGTGAACGACGACGGCGCGGTGGGCGTAGACCTCGGCATGGGCGCGACGTCGGTGATCGATCTGCCGAGTCGTCCTCGCGTGGCTACGGTGGTGCGGACCCGAGCGCGAGAGGACGGCCGGATGGATCCTCGCGGGTTCGACGTACGTGCTGCGTACGCCGCTCACGGCCACGACCTCCTGGGCTTCATGGTCAACGCTGTGCGCGACCGCGGCCTCGCGGAGGAGTGCGTCCAGGAGACGTTCACGCGGGCCTGGCAGGCGCGCGAGCGCTACGACCCGGCGCGCGCCTCGCAGCGCACCTGGCTGTTCGCCATCGCCCGCAACGTCGTCGTCGACGCCGTGCGGGCGCGGGCCCGCCGGCCCGCGCCGGCGTCGGGGGAGCAGACCGAGGAGTCCGCGACCCGTGACGCTGACCTTGCGCGCCTCCTCGACCACGTGACGCTGGTGTGGGCCCTGGCCCAGCTGAGCGAGGCCCACCGCCGTGTCGTCGTGGCCGTGCGGCTGGAGGGCTTCGGCTACGAGGAGCTCGCGGAACGTGACGGCGTGCCGGTCGCGACCCTGCGCTCCCGCATGTTCCACGCGCTGCGAGCCCTGCGTGCGATCCTCGACGAGGGAGAGGAGAGTCCATGAGTACGTCGCACCGCCGTGAGCAGCTGCTGGCCGCTGCTGCCACGGGCACCCTCGGCGCCGACGAGCAGGCCGAGCTCGACGCCCTGCTGCGCGAGGACCCGCAGGCGCGGGAGGAGCTCGAGGCACTGCGCGACGACGCCCGACGTCTCGACGCCTGGCACGCGCCCGCGGGGGAGGGCTGGCTGGCGGCCGAGCCGTCCGCCGCGCTCGACGCGCGCGTGGCGTCCGTGGCCGGCCCGGGCCCGTCGGGGTCCGACCACGACGGGCGACGGAGCATGGGAGGGGCCCGGCGAGGGCGCCTGGTGCTCGCCGCGGCGCTGCTGGTGCTGGCCGGTTCCGGCGCGACGCTCGCCGTCCAGTCCCTCACGAGCGAGCGTCCGGTGCAGGGCCCGCCCGGCACCCTCGGTGCCGTCGAGACGCTCGCGCCGGTGCGCGGCGACAGTCGTGAGCCCGCCGACGTGCAGGCGGCGTTCGTCGCGCACACCTGGGGGACCGAGGCCGTGCTCGACGTCCGGCGCACGCGCCCGGGCGCTGCCTACGAGGTCTACGTCGTCGACGAGTCCGGCCGCGAGGTCGAGGCCGGCGGGTTCCTCGGCTCGCGGGTCGAGGTGCACTGCCGCGTCAACGCCGCGGTCGCGCGCCAGGACGTCTCGGGGCTGAGGATCGTCGACGCCCGGGGTGCGACGGTCGCCCTCGCGCGGGCCCCTCGCGTCTGACGGTTGCGAGGTTCATCGACGTGTCATCTTCGTCTGTCATCATCCGGCCGGAGCCCTGACGAGAGCAAGGAGCGAGATGGCCAAGGTCACGTCGTCCGACGACACCACCCCCGCCGTGGGCAAGGCCGGTGTCGAGAAGTCCGGCAAGAACGCCGGGAAGAAGTCGAAGAAGGCGAAGAAGGCGAAGCAGGCCCTCTCCGAGGCCGAGGAGCAGCTTGCGAAGGCGCTCAAGCAGGTCGAGAAGCTGCGGTCGACGGTCGAGCTGCTCGAGGGCAAGCTGGAGAAGTCGAAGGCGAAGTCCCAGCAGTGGAAGACCGAGGCGCGTCAGGAGCGCACCAAGGTGGCCAAGCTCGAGGCGAAGCTGCGACGGGCCAAGCGGGACGCGCCCGTCGACCGACAGCCGCCGGCCGAGCGCGGCGACCTGCCGGTGGACGACCCGTCGGTGCCGGACGCGTCGTGGACCGTCGTGCGGCTGCGGGCCGCGGCCCGTGAGAAGCAGCTCCCGGGCGTCTCGCGCATGAGCAAGGCGGCCCTGCTCGACGCCCTGCGGTCCTGACCCGGCTCTTCGACGCGGGCTGGCGACCAGGAGGCGTCAGCCCGCGCGACGCAGGCTCTGGCTCAGCCGCTCCGCCGCGGCGGCGACCGCCGGCGCGTGCATGCGTCCGGGCTGCCGGGTGAGGCGCTCGAGCGGACCCGACACCGACACGGCCGCCACGACCTTGCCGGAGGGGGAGCGCACGGGGGCCGAGACCGAGCCGACGCCCGGCTCGCGCTCTCCGACGCTCTGGGCCCAGCCGCGTCGGCGCACGGCCGACAGCTCCGCGGCGGAGAACGTCGCCTTGAGCAGGCCCTTGTTCATCCGCTCGGGGTCCTCCCAGGCGAGCAGGATCTGCGCGGCGGACCCGGCGGCCATGGTGAGCTGGCCGCCGACGGGGATCGAGTCGCGCAGGCCGGTGGGCCGGTCGGCCGCGGCGACGCACACACGGAAGTCGCCCTGACGGCGGTACAGCTGGGCCGACTCGCCGGTGATGTCGCGCAGTCGGGCGAGCACCGGGCCGGCGGCTGCCAGCAGCCGGTCCTCACCGGCCGCGGCGGCGAGCTCGCCGAGGCGCGGGCCGAGCACGAAGCGACCCTGCATGTCGCGGGAGACCAGGCGGTGGTGCTCCAGCGCCACGGCGAGGCGGTGCGCGGTCGGACGGGCGAGCCCGGTGGCGGCGACGAGACCGGCCAGGGTGGCGGGGCCCGGCTCGAGGGCGGAGAGCACGAGGGCTGCCTTGTCGAGCACTCCCACACCGCTGGCGTTGTCCATGCCTTGATACTGCCGTATCGCATGGTGAGACGCAAGTGTTATGCTCTCCAGGCGCCGCAGGACGGGCGCACCACGGACCTGGAGACCACGTCAGAGGAGAGATGATCGCGATGGGCAGGACGCTCGCGGAGAAGATCTGGGACGACCACGTCGTCCGCACGGCAGACGGTGAGCCCGACCTCCTCTACATCGACCTCCACCTCATCCACGAGGTCACGAGCCCCCAGGCCTTCGACGGTCTGCGCCTCTCCGGCCGCCCCGTACGTCGTCCCGACCTGACGCTCGCGACCGAGGACCACAACATCCCGACGACGGACCTCGACAAGCCGATCGCCGACCCGGTCTCGCGCACGCAGGTCGAGACGCTGCGTCGCAACGCCGAGGAGTTCGGCGTGCGGCTGCACCCGATGGGCGACATCGACCAGGGCATCGTCCACGTCGTCGGCCCGCAGCTGGGTCTCACCCAGCCGGGCATGACGATCGTCTGCGGCGACTCGCACACGTCGACGCACGGTGCGTTCGGCTCGATCGCCTTCGGCATCGGCACCAGCGAGGTCGAGCACGTGCTGGCCACGCAGTCGCTGTCGCAGGCCAAGCCGAAGATGATGGCGGTGGAGGTCGAGGGCACGCTGCCCGAGGGCTCGACCGCCAAGGACCTGATCCTGGCGCTCATCACGCAGGAGACCACGGGCGGCGGTCAGGGCTACATCGTCGAGTACCGCGGCGAGGCCATCCGCGCGCTCTCCATGGAGGAGCGCATGACGATCTGCAACATGAGCATCGAGTGGGGTGCCAAGGCCGGTCTGATCGCCCCCGACGAGACGACCTTCGCGTACATCCAGGGCCGTCCGCACGCCCCGCAGGGCGAGGCGTGGGACGAGGCCGTGGCCTACTGGCGCGACCTGGTCACCGACGACGACGCCCACTTCGACAAGGTGGTGCGCCTCGACGCCTCGCAGGTCACCCCGTTCGTCACGTGGGGCACGAACCCGGGCCAGGGCGCACCGCTGTCGGCGACCGTTCCCGACCCCGAGAGCTTCGAGGACCCGATCGAGCGTGAGGCCGCCGCCAACGCGCTCGCCTACATGGGGCTGGAGGCCGGCACGCCGCTGCGCGACATCGCCGTCGACACCGTGTTCGTCGGCTCGTGCACCAACGGTCGCATCTCCGACCTGCGTCGAGCGGCCGAGCTGATCAAGGGCCACAAGGTCGCCGACGGCACCCGCATGCTCGTGGTGCCCGGGTCCGTCCGGGTCCGCCTGCAGGCGCAGGAGGAGGGCCTCGACCAGGTGTTCACCGAGGCCGGTGCCGAGTGGCGGGGCGCAGGCTGCTCCATGTGCCTCGGCATGAACCCCGACCAGCTCACGCCGGGCGAGCGCAGTGCCTCGACGTCGAACCGCAACTTCGAGGGCCGCCAGGGCAAGGGCGGCCGGACGCACCTCGTCTCGCCCGACGTCGCGGTCGCCACGGCCGTCCTCGGCCACCTGGCCAGCCCCGCCGACCTCGAGCCCGTCCGCGCGACCGCAGGAGTCTGACCATGGAGAAGTTCACCTCGCACACCGGCGTCGGCGCGCCCCTGCGTCGCAGCAACGTCGACACCGACCAGATCATCCCCGCCGTCTACCTGAAGCGGGTCACCCGCACGGGCTTCGAGGACGGGCTGTTCGCGGCCTGGCGCAACGACCCCGACTTCGTGCTCAACCGCGAGCCCTACCAGCACGCGACCGTCCTGGTCGCCGGCCCCGACTTCGGTACCGGCTCGTCGCGCGAGCACGCCGTGTGGGCGCTGCAGAACTACGGCTTCAAGGCCGTCATCAGCTCGCGGTTCGGCGACATCTTCCGCGGCAACTCGGGCAAGGCGGGTCTGCTGGCCGCGCAGGTCGACGAGAAGGTCGTGCAGCGGCTCTGGGACCTCCTCGAGGAGGAGCCCGGCGCCCAGGTCACCGTCGACCTCGAGTCGCGCACGGTGCGGGCCGGCGAGGGTCCCGATGCGATCGTCGACTCGTTCACGATCGACGACTACACCCGCTGGCGCCTGCTCGAGGGTCTCGACGACATCGCCATCACGCTGTCGCACGACGACGACATCGCGTCCTACGAGCAGCGTCGACCGGCCTTCAAGCCGGCCACGCTCTGACCCACGCGCGCACGTCCGAGCGGCGAGGCGCGGAGATGGCGGCGGCTGGCGCGGTGGTGCGCCGAGCACCCCGAGAGCGCCTGACGGCTCGACACGTGCCGCCCGTCACGTCGCACGGTGACCGCACGTCATAGGGTCGGGCCCATGGATCGTCCCCGGGCACAGCTGCCGCGAGCGACCCGGTGGATCGTGCGGATCCTGCGGCCGTTCCTCATGGTCGTCACCCGGCGCGACTGGCGGGGTGTCGAGAAGCTGCCGCGCGACGGCGGCTACGTGATCGCTCCGAACCACATCTCGCACCTCGACCCCATCCTCATCAGTCACTTCATGGTCGACCAGGGGGTGGCGCCGCGCTTCCTCGCGAAGGACACGCTGTTCTCGGTCAAGGGCCTCGGACCGCTGCTCGCCGGTGCGGAGCAGATTCCCGTACACCGCAGCACCGAGGGTGCCGCGGAGTCGTTGCGCTCGGCCGTGGCCGCGGTCGAGGAGGGCAAGGTCATCTCGATCTACCCCGAGGGCACCATCACCCGCGACCCCGACCTCTGGCCGATGAGTGGGCGCACCGGGGCGGTCCGGGTGGCCCTCGCCACCGGCCGTCCGCTCGTGCCGCTCGCTCAGTGGGGCGCGCAGCGCATCCTCTGGCCGTACACGAAGCTCCCGCGGTTCCTGCCGCGCAAGACGATCCACGTCGTGGTGGGCGATCCGGTCGACCTGTCCGACCTCGTCGGCCTGCCGATCACCGAGGACGTCCTGCGCACGGCCACCGACCGGCTGATGGACACGCTGACCGCCATGGTCGGCGAGATCCGCGGCGAGCTTCCGAGCGGCCCTCGGATCGACGTGCACACGCTCGCCGCCCCCCGGACCGCGTACCGTGCACCGACCGACGCGACCGACGACGTCGCCTCTCCAGCCGACCCCGCCCCGTCCGGCGCGGACGACACCCCGAAGGAGCCGTGATGGCCAGGACCGCCGTGATGGGAGCAGGATCGTGGGGCACCGCGTTCGCGCTGGTGCTGGCCGACGCGGGCAACGACGTGCGTCTCTGGGGCCGCCGCGCCGAGCTGTGCGACGCGATCAACGCGACGCACGAGAACGCCGACTACCTGCCCGGCATCGCGCTCCCGGAGACCATCCGCGCCACCCACGACCCGCGCGAGGCGCTCGCCGACGCGGAGGTGGTGGTGCTCGCCGTGCCGTCGCAGCAGCTGCGCGCCAACCTCGGCGACTGGGGCGACGCGATCGACGACGCCGCGGTGATGGTCAGCCTGATGAAGGGCGTCGAGCTCGGCACGCACCTGCGGATGAGCGAGGTGGTGGCCGAGCTGACCGGTGCCGGTCCCGAGCGCATCGCCGTGGTCACCGGCCCGAACCTCGCGAAGGAGATCGCCCGGCGGGAGCCGGCGGCCAGCGTGGTGGCGTGCGCCGACCAGGCCGTCGCCGAGCGGCTGCAGAAGCTGTGCCACACGGCGGCGTTCCGCCCCTACACGAACACCGACGTCATCGGCTGCGAGCTCGGCGGCACCACGAAGAACGTGATCGGCCTGGCCGTCGGCGTGTGCATCGGTCTCGGCTTCGGCGACAACACGAAGGCGTCGGTGATCACGCGCGGTCTCGCCGAGACCGCACGGCTCGGCGTCGCGATCGGGGCCGACCCGCTGACCTTCTCGGGGCTCGCCGGCATGGGCGACCTGGTGGCCACCTGCTCGTCGCCGTTGTCGCGTAACCGCACCTTCGGCGAGAAGCTCGGCCAGGGCCTGAGCGTCGAGGAGGTGACGGCGCAGACCCGTCAGGTCGCCGAGGGCGTCAAGTCGTGCCGCTCCGTCGCGGAGCTCGCCGCCGCCCACGACGTGGACATGCCGATCGTCGCCCACGTCGCGGCGCTCATCGCGGGCGAGATGGACCCCGAGGCGCTCGTGAAGGCGCTCATCTCGCGCGAGGCCAAGCCCGAGGTCCGCTGACCCTCGCGTCGCCCTGTGCGGGCGTCAGATCGCCGCGAGGGACCGCTCGACGTCGTACCAGATGTCCTCGACGTCCTCGATGCCCACCGAGAGACGCACGAGCGCCTCGGGCACCACGGCGGGCTCCGCCGCGTGACGGCGACGTCGCTCCCAGGTGGACTCCACGCCGCCGAGGCTCGTGGCGTGGGTGATGACGTCGGACTGCTCGGTGACCTTCTGCGCCATGTCCGGTCCGCCCTGCACCTCGAAGGACAGGATGGTGCCCCAGCCGGGGTAGCGGATGCCGGAGACCACCGACGACGACTGCAGACGTCGGGCGATCTCGCGCGCGTTCGCCTCCGCGCGGTCGAGGCGCACGTGCAGCGTGCGGATGCCGCGGGTGGCGAGCCAGCACTCCATCGCGCCGGGGATGGCGCCGAGGTTCGCGCGGCGGGCCTCGATGGCGCGGTGCGCCCGGGGGTTGCCCGTGACGACGGCGCCGAGGATCACGTCGCTGTGCCCGGAGATGAGCTTGGAGGCCGAGTGCACGACGAAGTCGGCGCCCAGCTCGAGCGGCTTCTGGCGCAGCGGCGTCGCGAACGTGTTGTCGACGGCGACCGCCGTGCCGGCGCGCGCCGCCTCGGCGGCGATGTGCTCGACGTCGGCGACCTCCAGCAGCGGGTTGGTGGGCGACTCCAGCCAGACGAGTGCGGCGTCGTCGGCGGCGTCGACCACGGCCTGGGTGTCGGTGACGTCGACGAGCCGCAGGTCGATGAGTCCGCGTCGGGCGCGCTCGCGCAGCTGCACCAGCGTGCCGGAGTAGGCGCCGGCGGGGGCGACCACGGCCGCGCGGGCGGGCACGAGGTCGAACACGGCCGCGCAGGCCGCCTGACCCGACGCGAACGCGAGGGCGCGACCGCCCTCCAGGGCTCCCAGCACCTCCTCGAACGCGGTCCACGCCGGGTTGCCGTGACGTCCGTACTCGGACTCGCCGCCGGGGACGAGGGCGCTGGCCAGCGTGATCGGCGCGTTCAGCGGGGCCCCCGGGGTGCGAGCAGGACGCCCGGCTCCGACGGCGATGGTCGACGACGAGAGCTCGGGTCCGTGCATGACCTCCATTGTGCAGGCCGCCGCCGACACAGCCCAGGGGCCGAGGGCCTCTTCCGCCGTGACATGTTCCATAGGCTCCCGCGGCACGTCGCCGACGCGGGCTAGGCTGACGGGCGATGAACGAGACCTCCAGCACCGTGCCCGCCCGTCCCCGGGTCGTCGTCCTGTTCGGCGGGCGTTCCAGTGAGCACGGGGTCTCCTGCCTCACCGCACGCAACGTCGTCGCGGTCGTGGACCGCGAGCGCTACGACGTCCTCACCGTGGGCATCACGCCCGACGGTCGCTGGGTGCGCGACGACCTCTCCGCCCCGGTGCCGGCGAGCGGACTGCCCGAGGTGGCCGTCGACGGCGAGCCGTTCGCGTGGGAGGAGCTGCGCGACGTCGACGTCGTGCTGCCGCTGCTGCACGGGCCGTGGGGCGAGGACGGCACGGTGCAGGGTCTGCTCGAGGTCGCGGGCGTCCGCTACGTGGGGGCTGGGGTGCTGGCCAGCGCGGTCGGCATGGACAAGCCGTTCACCAAGACGGTGTTCGCGGCCGCCGGCCTGCCGCAGATCCCGTACGTGACGATCCTGCCCGCCCAGTGGGACACCGAGCGCGACAAGGTGCTCGCGCGGGTCGGCGCACTCGGACTGCCCGTGTTCGTCAAGCCGGCCCGGGCCGGGTCGAGCTCGGGCGTCACCAAGGTCGACGACGCCGGGTTCCTCGTCGAGGCGGTCGAGGCCGCCCGCAAGCACGACCCCAAGGTGATCGTCGAGGCCGCCGCGGTCAACAAGCGCGAGCTCGAGGTCGGCGTCATCCAGCAGCCCGACGGCACGCCCCTCGCGAGCGTCGTCGGCGAGGTCCGCAACGACGACACCACGCACGACTTCTACGACTTCGAGGCGAAGTACCTCGACGGCACGAGCGTCAACCTGGTGCCCGCCGACATCTCCGACGTCTTCGCCGCCCGCATCCGCGACTACGCCGTGAAGGCCTTCACCGCCATCGGTGGCGAGGGCCTGGCCCGCGTCGACTTCTTCGCCACCGACTCCGCCCCCGACGGCCTCGTCATCAACGAGATCAACACGATGCCCGGCTTCACGTCGACGTCGATGTTCCCCGTCCTCTGGGAGGCCACCGGCATCAGCTACGCCGAGCTCGTCGACCGCCTGCTCCAGCTCGCCCTCCGACGTTCGCCCGGGCTGCGCTGACGGGGTTCGTTGTCGTCCTCGTCGTCGCCCTGCGGCTGCGTGGGCTGCGATGGTCGTCGGCCTGCGGGTGCGCTGCTTCGGCTGGTGCTGGGTGTGGTCTCCGAAAGGGCTTCGACCGGGCGGCTGGGTGGCGCGGCGGCTCGGGTTCTCGGGCCGTGGCCTTCGTTGGACGCAAGATTCTGCGTTCGTGCGTTGGAGTGCCGAGCCTTCTGCGTTCCCTACGGGATCCCGTCACCAACGCAGAAACGTTGGGCCCGAGCGCACGAAGGGAGAATCTTGGTTGCCCTTGGGGGTGGGGTGGGCAGCGCTTCTCCCTTCTCGTGGCACGGTCCACGGGAAGGGAGAAGCACTGCCACCTCTGACCCCGTGGGCGGTGGATCTGCCACCTGTAGAGCGCTGAGAAGGTGGCAGATCCACCGATGGCCCGCGCAAACGAGAATCTTGCGCCCATTGCGAGCCACAGCCCGAGAACAGAGCCGCCGCGCCACCCAGCCACCCGGTCGAGGCCCTTTCGGTACGCAGGTCGAGTCGAAGCCGCACCGACGCAGCCCCACCTCGAGCGGAAGCCGAGCCGCCGCGACGTCAGCCCTGGCAGCGCCGCTCGGCGGGGACGTGCTTCTCGATGCTGGCGGCGAGGTCGATGAGGACGTCGGAGGCGGGGTCGTGCACGGCGGGGACGTCGACCTCGACGTTGACGCGACGGTAGACGGTCGTGAAGCGGAAGCCGTCGGCGGTCTGCTCGCCGAACCAGTCGACGTCGTCGAAGGTGGCGCACTGCGACGTCGGCTCGAAGGCGTCGGGCGTGGCGACGCCGCAGCGCAGGACGACGGGCGGGTCGCCCCAGGCGGCGGCGGGCACGTCCTGGTCCAGGCCACGCCTGTCGAGGCCGCCGACCGACGTGGGGAGGTCGGCGAGGAGTGCCTGGCAGTCGACGTCGGTGCCTGGCTCGGTCGGGTAGGCGTCGACGAGCACACCGCTCCCGCAGGCGCTCAGCGGGACCACGACGAGGGCGGCGGCCAGCAGGCCGGCGCGACGGGTCAGATCTTGACGACGGGGCACGTCAGCGTGCGGGTGATGCCGGCGACCTTCTGCACGCTCTGGACGACGAGCGTGCCGAGCTGGTCCATCGACGGACCTTCCGCACGGACGATCACGTCGTACGGGCCGGTGACGTCCTCGGACACGGTGACGCCGGGGATCGCGGCGATCTCCTGCGCGACCTGGGCGGCCTTGCCGACCTCGGTCTGGACGAGGATGTAGGCGTGGACCGTCATGAGGACCTCCTGCTCGGGAACCTCGACACCATAGCCGACCACGCCGGTGTCCCGGCGTCCGGCTGGTCCACAATGGACGGGTGCCAGCGCAGCAGCAGGGCCCGGGGCCCGGGACGGTGTCCGACGTCGGCGAGTTCGGCCTGATCGACCGGGTCACGGAGGCCGGTGGCACGTCCGACCGGGTGCTCATCGGGCCCGGCGACGACGCCGCCCACGTCCGCACCGCCGACGGCACGTTCGTCGTCTCCACCGACCTGCTCGTGGAGGGTCGGCACTTCCGACGCGACTGGTCGACGGCCCTGGAGATCGGGCGGAAGGCCGCCGCGGCGAACCTGTCCGACGTGAACGCGATGGGCGGCGTGGCCACCGCGCTCACCGTGGGGCTCGGCGTCCCCGCCGACACGCCGTCGGCATGGGTCGTGGAGCTCGCGAAGGGCTTCGAGCAGGAGGCGGCCGTGGTCGGCGCGCACGTCGTCGGCGGCGACATGACGGCCAGCGACGTGGTCGTCGTGGCCGTGACGGTCATGGGCGACGCGCCGCGTCCGGTCCGACGCTCCGGCGCGCTGCCCGGCGACGTGGTGGCGGTGGCCGGACGCCTCGGCTGGTCCGCGGCCGGTCTCGCGACCTTGGGCCGCGGCTTCCGCTCCCCGAAGGCGGTGGTCGACGCGCACCGCGTGCCGACGCCCCCGTACTGGGCCGGCCGAGCAGCGGCCGACGCGGGCGCGACGGCCATGATCGACGTGAGCGACGGCCTGCTGGCCGACCTCGGCCACGTGGCACGCGCCAGCGGCGTCGTCGTCGACCTCCGCACGTCGGCGCTGACGATCGACGCCCCGCTCCTGACCGTCGGTGAGGCGCTCGGCCTCGACCCGCTCTCGCTCGTCCTGACCGGTGGCGAGGACTACGCGCTTGCCGCGACGTTCAGCGCGCCCACGGTGCTGCCCGACGGCTGGACGGTCGTCGGCGAGGTGCGCGACGTGCCCGAGGGCGCCAGGCCGACAGTGCTGGTCGACGGCGCGACGTGGGAGGGCGAGCCGGGCTGGCGTCACTGGCGCTGACCCGCGCCCCGGCGCGCCGTGCCGCCTCACCGCTCGGCTACGAAAGCGGTGCGACGCCGTCCTGGATGCGCGGGAACGGCCGCGCGGCCTCCAGCTCGTACGACAGCTCCAGCAGCAGACGCTCCTGGCCGTGCAGGGCCTGCAGCTGCACGCCGATCGGCAGTCCGTCGCCGGTGCGGCCGAGCGGCAGCGACACGGCGGGCGTCCCGGTGGCGTTGTTCAACGGCGTGAACGCGGCGTAGCGGACGAGTCGGTCGAACATCTCCGGGAACGGCTGGTTCGGCGACAGGTGACCGAGGCGCGGCGTCGTGTGCGCGACCGTGGGGGAGAGGGCAGCGTCGAGCCGGTGCTCAGCGAAGTGCGCGCGCACCACGTGCTCGGAGCGCCTGAGCGCACGGATGGTGCGGGGCAGCCGCCAGAACGACCGCGCGAACCGCGCGGCGAGGAACCGGGTGAGCGGGTCGGTCGCGGTCTTGTCGAACTGCGGGTGCATCACGCGCCGACCGAAGTGCTGGGTCGAGAACGCGAGCATGGCCCAGTAGTGCGTGAACGCGTCGACGAACGTGTCGTCGGCGGGCAGTGGCACCTCGACGACGTCGTGCCCGAGCGACGTCAGCAGCTCGGCGGTGGCGAGCACGGCGGCGCGCGTGTCGGCGTCGGTGGGGGTGTCGGTGAGCGAGTCGAGGACGAGCCCGACGCGCAGCCGCCGCGCCGACGGCCCCTCCACGAGACCCACCGGCGGCAGACCGGGGGCCGTGCGGTGCGCCTCGGCCGCGGCCAGGAAGTGGGCGGTGTCGCGGACGGTCCGGGTGAGGACGCCGTTGCAGACGACGTCGACCGGCAGCTGCGCCGCGTGCACGTCGGGCGCGAGCCGACCTCGCGTGGGCTTCAGTCCGACGAGCCCGCAGGCCGCGGCGGGGATGCGGATCGACCCGCCGCCGTCGTTGGCGTGCGCGATCGGCACGACGCCCGACGCCACGAGCGCGGCGGCACCGCCCGACGACGCACCGCTGGAGAACGCGGTGTCCCAGGGGTTCCGCGTGGGGTCCCACTCGTCGAACTCGGTGCTGGCGCTCCAGCCGAACTCCGGCAACGACGACTTGCCCAGCGGCACGAGCCCGGCCGCGCGCAGCTGGGTCGTGAACGGCGCGTCGGCCGCGGCGGGGACGTCGGGCATGGCCCGCGACCCCTGACGGGTCGCCAGGCCCGCGACGTCGGTGTTGTCCTTGACGTACGTGGGAACCCCGGCGAGGCGGCCGGTGAGCGGACCTGCGGCCAGCCTCAGCGCACGCTCGACGTCGTCGACGACGATCGCGTCGAGGTGCGGCTCCACGCACGCAGCGCGGTCGACGGCTGCCTGAGCAGCGTCGACCGCGCTGATGTCGCCGCGACGGATCGCGGCTGCCAGGGCGACGGCGTCGAGCTCACCTAGCGCGTCGTCGCCGAAGGCGTGGACCTGCCTCAGCGGCTGACCTTGCCGGCCTTGAGGCACGACGTGCAGACGTTGAGGCGCTTGGGCGTGCCGTCGACGACGGCGCGCACGCGCTGGATGTTGGGGTCGAAACGACGCTTCGTGCGTCGGTGCGAGTGGGACACGTTGTGGCCGAAGCCGGGTCCCTTGGTGCACACGTCACAGACCGCTGCCACAGCGACCACTCCTGCAAGCTCGAGAACGGGGTTCGTCGGACGACGAACGTACGAAAGGTGTGCCCGGGGAACGGGCAACCACGTAAGGATAGCCGATGCCCCGGCGGCGGGGCCAATCGCCCTCGCGGTGCCCGGCGCCACGTCGGTGGCCCACGCTAACCTGCCCCCATGGTCCTGCGCCTGCGAGCCGACGCCTTCCGCGCGTGGACGCAGCTCTGCGTGCAGGCGCTGTCCACGGCACGGGCTGAGATCGACGCCCTCAACGTGTTCCCCGTGCCCGACGGCGACACCGGCACGAACGCCTACCTGACCTTCGTCGCGGGTGCCGACGCCGTCGCGGCGCTGCCCGACGACGTCGTGCTGCCCGACCTGGTGAAGGCGCACACCGACGGCCTGCTCATGGGCGCCAAGGGCAACAGCGGCGTGATCCTGTCCCAGCTCGTCCGGGCGGTCTTCGGCGACCTCGACCTCGGCGCCGAGGTCCGCGCCGACGACGTCGCGCACGCGTTCCGCGCCGCCTCCGACGCCGCGCATGCCGCCGTGGGCCGACCCGTGGAGGGCACGATCCTGTCCGTCGCGCGGGCCGCCGCCGACGGAGCGCAGGACGCCGTCGAGTCCGGTGCCGAGGCGCGCGACGTCTTCGCCCTGGCGGCCGCGTCGGCGCGCGTGGCCCTGGAGCGCACCCCCGAGCAGCTCGCGCGGCTCGCAGAGGCCGGCGTCGTCGACGCCGGGGGACGCGCCCTCGTGGTCGTGCTCGACGCCACCGAGCGCGCGCTCACGGGCCGGGCGCCCACCCCTGCCGCGCAGCACGTCCCCACACCGCTGGCCGCGTCGGGCGACGACTTCGTCGAGGGCGGTCCGGCGTACGAGGTCATGTACCTCCTCGACGCCGAGGAGAGCGAGATCCCGGCGCTGCGGCACACGCTCGACGCGCTGGGCGACTCGCTGGTGGTCGTCGGCGGCGACCGGCTCTGGAACGTCCACGTCCACGTCGACGACGTCGGTGCCGCCATCGAGGCGGGTCTGCAGGCCGGTCGGCCCTACCGCATCGCCGTCACGCACTTCGCCGACCAGGTCGCGCGGCAGCAGGGTCGGCAACGGTCGGGCCGGGCCGTGGTCGTCGCCGCCACGGGTGCGGGGCTGGCCGACCTCTGCCGCGAGGCCGGCGCCCACGTGCTCGAGTTCACGCGCGATCGCCCGGTCGACGTCGCCACGATGCTCGAGACCCTGCGCGGCCTCGACGCCGAGGAGGTCGTGGTGCTGCCGAACAACCAGCGCTACGTCGGCCTGTTCGACGCCGCCGCCAAGCAGGTCAGGGCCGACGGCGTCCGCGTCGCGGTCATCCCCACCCACGCGCAGGTGCAGGGGCTCGCGGCCCTGGCCGTCCACGACCCCGGCCGCGACTTCGACGAGGACGTCGTCGCCATGTCGAGCGCGGCGGCGCACACCCAGCACGGCGCCGTCACCGTCGCGGTCGAGCCGGGCATCACCATGGCCGGACCCTGCGAGGCCGGCGACGTGCTCGGCGTCGTGTCGGGAGACTTCGCGGTCGTCGGCTCCGACGTCGCCGAGGTGGCCGACGCGGTGCTCGACCGGCTGCTCTCGCCCACCGCGGAGCTCGTCACCCTCGTCGTCGGCGACGGCGCCGACCACACGGTCGCGCAGACGCTGTCGCGCCGGCTGCGCGAGGAGCGGGTCGACGTCGACGTCGTCGTGTACGAGGGCGGCCAGGAGAACTACCCGCTGTTCGTGGCGGTCGAGTAAGGGGTGCGGTCGTGACCACCAGTCCCGCGGCGACGCCGGGTCCCACGAACCCGCCGGAGCGTCGGCTGCGCTCCGTCGTGGGCGACGCGACGGCCAAGAAGCTCGCGACCCTCGGCCTGGAGACCATCGACGACCTCCTGCGGCACTACCCACGGCGCTACGTGTCGCTGGGGGAGATGACCGACCTCGCGTCGTTGCAGGTCGGGCAGTACGCCACCGTCATGGCGCGCGTCGTCGAGGCGGTCAACAAGCGGTTCGGCCCCGGCGGTCGCAAGACGCGCACCGAGGTGACGCTCACCGACGGCAACGCCCGGCTGACGCTCACCTTCTTCTCCCAGCCGTGGCGCCAGGCCCAGCTGACCCCCGGCACGGTCGGCCTGTTCGCGGGCGAGGTGGGTCAGTTCAACGGCCGGCTCCAGCTGACGCACCCCCTCTACGAGCCGCTCGAGGGCCCCGACGCGCTGGAGGGCCGGATCGCGCGCGGCATCATCCCGATCTACCGGGCGAGCGCGAAGATCCCGTCGCTCGCCATCGAGCGCTCCGTCGAGACGGTGCTGCCCGTCGCCGACGTCGAGGACCCGCTTCCGCAGGACGTCCGCGCCGACCGGGGGCTCCCGTCCGCCGACGTCGCGTTCGAGATGATCCACCGTCCCCGCTCGGACCAGCAGTGGCGCACCGCCCGCGACAGCTTCCGCTTCGAGGAGGCGTTCGTCCTGCAGACGGTGTTCGCGCAGCGCCGTCACGCGGCGCTCGGGCAGACCGCGGTGCCGCGTCGTCGGCGCTCGGGCGGTCTGCGCGACGCCTTCGAGCAGCAGCTGCCGTTCACGCTCACCGACGGGCAGCGTGCGGTGGTCGCGGAGATCGAGGCCGACCTCGCGCGCGAGCACCCCATGCACCGGCTGCTGCAGGGCGAGGTCGGCTCGGGCAAGACCGTCGTCGCGCTGCTGGCGATGCTCCAGGTCGTCGACGACGGCGCGCAGGCCGTGCTGCTGGCGCCCACCGAGGTGCTGGCCGCCCAGCACCACCGCGGCATCACGGCCATGCTGGGGGCGCTCGCCGAGGGCGGCATGCTCGGGGGAGCCGCGGAGGGCACCCGCGTCCGGCTCCTGACGGGCTCGATGGGCGCCAAGGCCCGCAAGGAGGCGCTGCTCGACGCCGCGTCGGGTGCGGCGGGCATCGTCGTCGGCACCCACGCGGTGCTGCAGGAGACCGTCCAGCTCGCCGAGCTCGGCCTGCTCGTCGTCGACGAGCAGCACCGCTTCGGCGTCGAGCAGCGTGCCGTGCTCGTCGACCGCTACGACACCAAGCCGCACGTGCTGGTCATGACCGCGACGCCGATCCCGCGCACGATCGCCATGACCGTGTTCGGCGACCTCGAGACGTCCACGCTCAGCGAGCTGCCGGGCGGACGTCAGCCCATCCAGACCACCGTCGTCCCGGCCGCCGAACGCCCCGACTGGCTCGCGCGGGCGTGGGACCGGGTGCGCGAGGAGGTCGCCGACGGTCGTCAGGCGTACGTCGTGGTCTCGCGCATCGGCGATGGCGACAAGGAGGCGGGGGAGAGGGCGGATCCCGAGGGCCCGCCCACACGGTCGCTGGTCGACCTGCACGAGGAGCTCGCGGCCGGGCCGCTCGCGGGGCTGCGCCTCGGGATGTTGCACGGACGCCAGCACCCGGACGAGAAGGACGCCACGATGACGGCCTTCGCGCGGGGCGAGATCGACGTGCTCGTCGCGACGACCGTCGTCGAGGTCGGCGTCGACGTCCCCAACGCCACCGTCATGGTCGTCGTCGACGCCGAGCGGTTCGGCGTGTCCCAGCTGCACCAGCTGCGCGGTCGCGTCGGCCGAGGCGGGCACGCGGGGCTCTGCCTGCTGGTCACCTCCGCGGAGGACGGCTCGCCGTCGCGGGAGCGTCTCGACGCCGTCGCCTCCACGTCCGACGGGTTCGCCCTGTCGCGACTCGACGCCGAGCAGCGCCGCGAGGGCGACGTGCTGGGCGCGGCGCAGTCGGGGGTGCGCAGCAGCCTGCGGCTGCTCTCGGTCGTCAAGGACGAACAGGTCATCGCCGACGCCCGCGAGGCGGCTACCGCGTTCGTCGAGGCCGACCCGGAGCTGACGACCGCGCCCGACCTGCGGGCCGCGGTCGAGCGCCTCGAGCAGTCGCAGCAGGCCGACTACCTGGAGCGCACGTGACCCGGGTGATCGCCGGGCGCTGGGGCGGTCGACGTCTGCGCACGCCACCGGGCGACGGCACCCGCCCGACGTCGGACCGCGTCAGGGAGTCGCTCTTCTCCTCGCTGCAGTCGCTGTTCGGTGGCCTCGACGGGGTCCGCGTGCTCGACGTATACGCCGGGTCCGGGGCCCTGGCGCTGGAGGCGCTCTCGCGAGGGGCGGCGTCGGCCGACCTCGTCGAGTCCGACCGGCGCGCCGCCCAGGTGGCGCAGCAGAACGCGCGCGAGCTGGGGGCCGAGGCCACCGTGCACCGCACGAGCGCCGCGTCCTTCGCCGCCTCCGCCGCCGGCCCCTACGACCTGGTGATGCTCGACCCGCCCTACGCGGTGGCCACCGACGACGTCGCCGCCGTGGTCGCGGCCCTCGCCCCGTCGCTCTCCGACGACGCCGTGGTCGTCGTCGAGCGGTCCACGCGCACGCCGTTCACGTGGCCCGCGGGGTTCGAGGGGTTCCGCGACCGCGCCCACGGCGAGACCACCGTGTGGTTCGGTGCCCGCTCCGAGGAGTCCTGATAGCGTCGCCGCCGTGACGCGCGTCGTGTGCCCCGGCTCCTTCGACCCGGTGACCAACGGTCACCTCGACATCGTGCGCCGGGCCTCCCGGCTCTTCGACGAGGTGGTCGTGGCGGTCCTCGTGAACGAGAGCAAGAAGAGCCTCTTCTCGCTGGAGGAGCGGATGGACCTGCTCGCCCAGGCCACCGAGGACCTGCCGAACGTGTCGGTGGCGTCGTTCCGCGGTCTGCTCGTGAACTTCTGCACCGAGCACGGGATCAGCGCGATCGTGAAGGGTCTGCGAGCGGTCTCCGACTTCGACTACGAGCTGCAGATGGCGCAGATGAACGGCAGCCTCACCGACGTCGACACCGTCTTCGTCCCGACCAGCCCCGAGTACTCCTTCCTGGCCTCCAGCCTGGTCAAGGAGGTCGCACGCGGCGGCGGTGACGTGAGCGGTCTCGTGCCCGACTTCGTGCTCCAGCGGCTCGACCGGGAGTTCGGCCGAGCCTGAGCCGGCGCCTACGCGTCGTCCTCCTGGTCGGGCAGGATCGGCATGGGCGCGCGCTCGCCTCGCCCGAGCTGCACGCCCCGGCGCACGGCCCGCGCGCCGAACCGGTCGCGGACGGCGTCGAGCGCGGTGTCGAGGCCGGGGTCGGTGGCCGACGTGAGGGGCAGCAGCAGCTGCTCGCCCTGGTCGTCGAGCCCGGACGCCTGGAAGCCGACGAGCGTGAGCCCGCGTCGGGCGATCTCACCGTGACGTCCGCGCAGCAGCTGCAGCGTGGCGTCGAGGAGGACCTGCGTGTGGGCGGTCGGGCGCGGGAGCGTGTGCGAGGCGGTGGAGCTGGTGAAGTCGCCGAAGCGGACGCGGAGGGTGACGGTCGCGGCGGTGCGCCCGGCCGCGCGCAGGCGCCGCGCGACGCGGTCGACCAGGCCCAGGAGCACGATCTCGACGCCCTCGGGGGTGCGCTCGTCGCGGCCGAGGGCGTGCTGCGCGCCCATCGAGCGACGCGACGGTCGCGCCCGTACCGGTCGGGGGTCGTGGCCGGAGGCGAGGGCGTGCAGGTGACCGGCCGCACCGCTGCCGACGAGGGTGGCGAGCTCGCCGGGCTGCATGCGGGCGACGTCGGCGATGGTGCGCACGCGGGCGGCGTGCAGCTTCTCCGTGGTGCGGGGCCCGACGCCCCAGAGCGCCTGGACGGGCAGGGAGAGCAGGAAGCGGCGTTCGTCGTCGAGCGGGACGACCAGGAGGCCGTCCGGCTTGGCCATCGCGCTGGCCACCTTGGCGAGGTACTTGGTGCGCGCGACGCCCACCGAGATCGGCAGCCCCACGCGTTCGCGCACCTGCTCGCGCAGTGTGGTGGCGATCTGCGACGGCGCGCCGCGGATACGTCGCAGCCCGCCGACCTCCAGGAACGCCTCGTCGATCGAGACCCCCTCCACCAAGGGCGTGGTGTCGGCGAAGACCGCGAACACCGCGCGACTCGCCTCGCTGTACGCGTGCGGCCTGGGCGGCACGACCAGCAGGTCGGGGCAGAGCCGCAGCGCCTGCCGCAGCCCCATCGCGCCCTTGACGCCGTGCGCCCGCGCCTCGTAGCTGGCGGCCATCACCACCCCGCCGCCCACGGCCACCGGCCGCCCCCGCAGGCTCGGGTCGTCGCGGATCTCGACGGAGGCGAAGAAGCTGTCGAGGTCGGCGTGCAGCACCGTCCCCTCCCGCTCCGCCGACGTCTGCACCTGCGCATCCTCCCAGCCCCCACCGACAGTCCGCCGGTCGGAGATTCCCAGGTCGACCTGGGAACCTCCCGTCCAGGCATGGTTTCCTCAGCCGCGCACGGAATGCTCTCCATGCGCGGCTGAGATTCCCGTGCTTGACGGTCCGTGCGCGGAGATTCCCAGGTCGACCTGGGAATCTCCCACCAGGCACGGCTTCCTCAGCCGCGCACGGAAAGCTCTCCGTGCCTCGCTGAGATTCCCGTGCCTCGTCCGCGCAGCGCCCGTCCGGCCCCCACGGCTCGACGGGTGGGGGAGCGATTGGTGTCGCGTGACCTGCACCGGTTATGATGGACGGCGGCCTGGAAACAGGCCGTGATCTGTTGTGCACCTCGACGGACGGACGTGACCGTGCAACCGGGCCCCTTGGTCTTCGACACCCAGGTTCTGGGTCGTCGACCTGGGACCGAACGTACCTTCACCCGCACCGTGGCGGCGCCGGCGGATCTGGGCCACGACGTCTACGGCGTGCCCGAGGACTCGCCCATCGATCTCGAGCTCCGGCTCGAGGCCGTCATGGACGGGGTGCTGGCCACCGGCACCGCCTCGGCGCGCGTGGTGGGCGAGTGCGTCCGCTGCCTGGACGTCCTCGACGACACCGTCGTGGTGGACCTGCAGGAGCTGTACGTGTATGACCCGATCGGCGCCGGTGACGGTGCCGAGGAGGACGGGGAGGAAGACGAGCTTCCGGCCCTCGAGGACGACTTGCTCGACCTCGAACCCGTCCTGCGGGACGCGGTGGTGCTCGCACTGCCGCTCAACCCCGTGTGTGATCCGGAGTGTCCGGGACTGTGCCCCGAGTGCGGGGCGCGACTCGCGGACGATCCAGACCACACACACGGCGATCCGATCGACCCCCGGTGGGCGTCGTTGAGCCGGCTGACCCAGAACCTCCCGGGCGACGTCCCGGGGCCGAACAAGGAGTAGATCGTGGCCGTTCCGAAGCGGAAGATGTCGCGCAGCAACACGCGCCACCGCCGGTCGCAGTGGAAGACCACGGCGACCACCCTCGTCGACTGCGCCAACCCCGCCTGCGACTCCAAGGTCGTCCCGCACCGTGCGTGCGGCGAGTGCGGACAGTACGGCGCGCGTGGCGAGCGTCGCCAGGTCCTCTGATCCTCAGGGCCACGAGGCCCTGAAGGAGGTGCTCGGCGTCCCCGACCTGGACGCCGAGCTGCTGGAGCACGCCCTCACGCACCGTTCGTACGCGTACGAGAACGGGGGCCTGCCCAACAACGAGCGCCTGGAGTTCCTGGGCGACTCGGTGCTGGGGCTCGTCGTCACCGACGCGCTCTTCACCAACCACCCCGACCTCGCCGAGGGCCGGCTCGCGAAGCTGCGTGCTGCCGTCGTGAGCGCGAAGGCGCTCGCGGAGGTAGCGCACACGCTCGACCTGGGCTCGCACCTGCGCCTCGGACGGGGCGAGGAGGCCACCGGCGGTCGGAACAAGTCGTCGATCTTGTCCGACACCGTCGAGGCGGTGATCGGTGCCGTGTACGTGCAGTTCGGCATCGAGCGCGCGTCGCAGGTCGTTCACGCCGTGTTCGACCCGTTCATCGCCCGCGCGGCCGACCTCGGCGCCGGGCTGGACTGGAAGACGTCGCTGCAGGAGATCGCCGCCAACCACGACCTCGGCGTCCCCCGCTACGTCCTCGAGAGCGAGGGCCCCGACCACGACAAGACGTTCACGGCGTCCGTGGTGGTGGGCGAGCAGCGCTACGACGGCGGCACCGGGCGTTCGAAGAAGGAGGCCGAGCAGCAGGTCGCCGAGATCGCGTGGCGTGCCATCACCGCCGAGGTGACCCCGGCCGACGCCGTCGAGGTCTGACCGGTCCGTGCCTGAGCTCCCCGAGGTCGAGGTGGTCCGCCGCGGCCTCGACACGCACGTCGTCGGCCGCACGATCGTCGCCGTCACGGTGCACGACGTCCGGTCCCTCAAGCGGCACCTGCCCGGCGCCGCCGACTTCGTCCCGCGTCTCGTCGGTCGACGGTTCGACGCGGCACGGCGTCGCGGCAAGTACCTCTGGCTCGTGCTCGACGGCCAGGAGGCCCTGCTCTGCCACCTCGGCATGAGCGGACAGATGCTCATCAGCGACGCCGACGCGCCGCCGCCGCGACACCTGCGGATCGTGCTCGACCTCGACGACGGCCGTCAGCTGCGGTTCGTCGACCAGCGGATCTTCGGCGGCATGATGCTGGCCGACGTCGACGAGGAGCAGGTGCCTGTCACGATCGGGCACATCGCGCGCGATCCGCTCGACCCGCGGTTCGACCGCGACCTCTTCGCCACGCGGCTGCGTCGTCGGCGCACGGGCGTCAAGCGGGCCCTGCTCGACCAGACGCTGATCTCCGGCGTCGGCAACATCTATGCCGACGAGTCGCTGTGGCGCGTGCCGCTGCACTATGCCCGCGCGACGGAGAACCTGCGCGCCAAGGAGGTCGACGCGCTGCTCGGCCACGTCGTCGACGTCATGGGCGAGGCGCTCGAGCAGGGCGGCACGTCCTTCGACGCGCTGTACGTCAACGTGAACGGCCAGAGCGGCTACTTCGACCGGTCCCTCGCCGCGTACGGGCAGGAGGGCGAGCCGTGCCCGCGGTGCGGGACGCCGATCCGCCGCGACGCCTTCATGAACCGCAGCTCCTTCACCTGTCCCCGCTGCCAGCCCCGGCCTCGCAACGGCCGCTTCTGAGCCCGTTCCGGTGGCGCTGATTCCCATGCCGTGAGGGAATCAGGGTGAGTCAGCGTTCCTTGCGCGGACCGAACGTTCGCCCGGCTGTGGGCCTCACGTGTGGTCGCCGGTGACGACCACCATGTCCGTCGACCTCACCGCGGGCTCGGCCAGGACCGCGTCGAGAGCGGGCAGGACGCCGTGGACGTCGGAGAGCACCGCGACCGAACGGGTCATGACCTCACTGTGCTGCGACCCACGCCGCAGGGTCGGGGCGCTTCGGTAGCCTGCGTCCCGTGGAGAGTCCCTACGGCATCGAGGCGCGCGCCCGGGTCGTGGCGGAGCCGACGAAGCGGGCAGGGCGCACGCCGTTCGAGCGCGACCGCGGCCGCGTCGTCCACTCCGCCGCACTGCGCCGGCTGTCGGCGAAGACGCAGGTCATGGGGGCCGGGTTCGACGACTTCGTGCGCAACCGGCTCACCCACACTCTCGAGGTGGCGCAGGTGGCGCGCGAGCTGGGCGCCTCGCTCGGCTGCGACCCCGACGTCGTCGACTGCGCCGCCCTCTCCCACGACGTCGGGCACCCGCCGTTCGGCCACAACGGCGAGGCCGCGCTCGACGAGGCGGCGGCGGACGTCGGCGGCTTCGAGGGCAACGCGCAGACGCTGCGGATCCTGACCCGCCTCGAGGCGAAGACGGTCGACGGCGCGGGCCGCAGCGTCGGGCTGAACCTCACGCGCGCGACGTTGGCCGCCTGCGTCAAGTACCCGTGGGCACGCGGCGAGGCGCCCGGGGGCGGCCCGAAGTTCGGCGTCTACGCCGACGACCGACCCGTCTTCGACTGGCTGCGGGCCGGCGCTCCGGCGTGGCGTCGCCCGATCGAGGCGCAGGTGATGGACCTCGCCGACGACATCGCCTACTCCGTGCACGACGTGGAGGACGCGGTCGTGGGTGGCTGGTTCAGCCTGCTGCCCGGACGGCTCGACCTCGACGGGGTGCACGCCGTCGCCCGCGACTGGTACGACGCGAGCGCCGACGACGACCGGCTCGGGGGCGCGCTGGAGCGGCTGCGGGCGTTGCCGGAGTGGCCGCGCGCCGAGTTCGACGGCAGCCGCGAGGCCCTCGCCGTGCTGAAGAGCCTGACGAGCGCGCTCATCGGCCGGTTCGCCGTGAGCGCGCAGCGTGCCACCGTCGAGCGGTGGGGGCCTGGACCGCTCACCCGCTACACCGCCGACCTGGAGGTGCCGCAGGCCACGCGCGACGAGATCACCGTCCTCAAGGCCGTGGCCGCGCACTACGTGATGCTCGCCGACGACCGGGCACGTCAGCTCGCGACGCAACGCGAGGCGCTCGGCGCACTCGTGGCGCGTCTCCTCGCGACGGGGGAGGAGCACCTCGAGCCGGAGTTCCGTGCCGACCTGCGTCGTGCCACCGACGACGCCGCCCGCACACGCGTCGTCATCGACCAGGTGGCGAGCCTGACCGACGGGTCGGCGAGGCTGTGGGCCGACCGGCTCCTCGGTTGACGCCCACCGCCTAGGATCGACCCGTGGCGGGCCTGATCAACGACGAGGACATCCAGCTCGTCCGCGAACGCGCCCGCATCGACGAGGTGGTCGAGCAGTACGTCACGCTGCGGCGCTCGGGCGGCACCATGAAGGGCCTGTGCCCGTTCCACGACGAGAAGACGCCGTCGTTCCACGCCAACCCGGCCCGCGGCACCTTCCACTGCTTCGGCTGTGGCGAGGGCGGCGACGCGATCGCCTTCATCCAGAAGATCGAGGGCCTCAGCTTCGTGGAGGCCATGGAGCGGCTCGCGGCGAAGTACGGCATCCAGCTGCGCTACGAGGAGGGCGAGTCACGCGGACCTCGCCGCGACCCGCAGCAGCGACAGCGCCTGCTCGAGGCGCACCGTCTCGCCGGTGAGTTCTACGCCCAGACGCTGGCGTCGTCGCCCGAGGCGTCGATCGGGCGCCAGTTCGTCACCGACCGGGGCTTCGACCAGCGGGCTGCCGAGACGTTCGCCATGGGCTGGGCCCCCAGATCGGGCACCGCGCTGCTCGGGCACCTCAAGGGCAAGGGGTTCACCGACGACGAGCTCGTCGTCGGCGGCTTGGCGCGCCGCTCGACGCGGGGCCTGTTCGACGTCTTCCAAGGACGTCTGCTCTGGCCGATCCGCGAGATGACCAGCGAGATCATCGGCTTCGGCGCCCGACGCATGTTCGACGACGACTTCATGCAGGGCAAGTACGTGAACACCGCCGAGACCCCGATCTACAAGAAGAGCCAGGTGCTCTACGGGATCGACCTCGCACGCCGCCAGATCTCCTCGGAGAGCCGGGCGGTGGTCGTCGAGGGATACACCGACGTGATGGCCTGCCACGAGGCCGGGGTGCGCACCGCGGTCGCGACGTGCGGCACGGCGTTCGGCGAGGGCCACGCGAAGGTGCTGCGGCGGATCCTGCTCGACGACGGTGCCATGCACGGCGAGGTGGTGTTCACGTTCGACGGCGACGAGGCGGGGCAGCGGGCGGCCATGAAGGCGTTCGAGGGCGACCAGCAGTTCGCCGCGCAGACGTACGTCGCGGTCGAGCCGCGCGGCATGGACCCGTGCGACCTGCGGATCGCCGACGGCGACGCCGGCGTCCGGGCGCTCGTGGACGCCCGGATCCCGCTGTACCGCTTCGTGCTCGAGAACGTGCTGCTGCGCTACGACCTCGACCGTGCCGACCAGCGGGTCGACGCGGTGCGTGAGGCGGTCGGTCTCGCGACGTCGATCCGCGACAAGAGCAAGGTCGAGGAGTTCCTGCGCGAGATCTCCACGCGCGTGGGGGTCGACGTCGACCAGGTGCGGGCCGAGCACCGTCGGTACCGGCCCCCGACGAAGCCGGAACGCCGGGCCCCGGCGCAGCAGTCGGCCAAGCCGGCACCCGCGCCACCGCCGCAGCCGTTCGTCAGCTTCGGCGCGCCCCAGTTCGCCGACGAGCGTGAGGCGTTGAAGGCGCTGGCGCAGCACCCGCACCTGGCGCGTCCGCACGCGGAGGAGCTCGACGACGGCGACTTCACACACCCCGTCGCGCTGGAGCTGTGGCGCACGATGACGACGGTCGGCCTCCCGGCGCAGCCCGACCCGACCTTCGTGCCACGGGTGTCCGACGCGCTCGTCTCCGACGACCTGCGGCGCGTGCTCTCCGTCGCCGCGATGGAGCCGCTCAGCTCGACAGAGGGGGCCACGGCGCGCGTCGTCGCGGCGATCATGACGCGGCTGCGGCTGCTCACGGTCGGACGCCAGGTCAACGACCTGCGCTCCAAGCTGCAGCGCACCGACCCTGCCGAGCAGCAGGAGGAGTACCGCGCGGTCTTCACCGACCTGCTCGCGCGGGAGGCGGAGTTCCGTCAGCTGCGCAACCGCACCTTGGGCGGCGAGTAGTCCCCAGGCCCGCCCGCACGGGCGGGTCCGGCGGGCGGGTGTCCACAGGCGGCGGGGTCGTGCTGGAGCCGGTGCGGCCCGGCGCCGAGGGTGGAGCCATGGACCTGGTGCGCCGTCTGCTGGGCGAGCCGTCGCTCACCGCGGAGGAGGAGCATCGGTTGGCCGTCCTCGCGCGTGGGGGTGACGACGACGCGCGGGCGGTGCTGCTGCGCCGGTCGTTGCGCCTGGCGGCCCTGCGGGTGTGGGCGCTGGGCTTCCGGGGCGACGACGTGGACGACGCGCTGCAGGTGGCCGTGCTGGCCCTGATGTCGGCCGTGGCCTGCTTCGATCCCGACCGTGGCGCCCGGCTCGCGACGTACGCGTGGCCGTGGATCACCCGGGCCCTGCACGCCCATCGCGAAGCGCGTCCAGAGGTGCCCCACGACGTCGTCCCGGAGCCGCGTGGTCCTCACGTCGACGGCGTGGAGGGCGTCGTCGCCGGACACCTGGCCGGCCTCCCGCCTCGTGAGCGAACCGTGCTCATGGCCCGGTTCAGCACGACGCCGGAGGGCGCCTGCCCGACCCCGTGGGTCGACGTCGCGAGCCGCCTCGACCTCCCTGTCTCGACGGTGCGTCGGATTGGTGACCGGGCCCTGTCGAGACTGCGCGAGGGGGTTGGTAGAGTTACCGACCGTGCTCCCCGAGTGGGAGACATTCCCCCGTAGCTCAATTGGCAGAGCATTCGACTGTTAATCGAAGGGTTATTGGTTCGAGTCCAATCGGGGGAGCACGCTGCCCGCCAGGGCGACGAGAAGGGGACCGACGCAGCAGCGTCGGTCCCCTTCTCGCGTCAGCGGCCCCCTGCTGTCGTTCAGCGGCCGAGGAGCGCGTCCATGCCCACCGCGAACGCGGCGGCGAGGCGGACGTCCACCCGGGGGTCGGGCACGGAGACCTCGTAGCGGTCGCGCACCGACGTCGCGCGCTCGACCGAGAGCAGCGGCTGGCCGGTCGCGTCGTCGACGACGTCGAAGTGCATCTTCAGGAAGGGCAGATCGGTGAAGCGGCGCAGCACCGCGACGAGCTGACTGCGCTCCTGGCCGGTGCCGACGAAGCTGTCGCCCTCGAGCGTGAAGGTGGTGCGCATCAGCGAGGCGCCGAACTGCTTGCGGAAGGTGCCGAGGGGCGTGCCGTCGGCCGCGACGACGTCGTAGGCGCCGCGCAGCTCCATCACGTTGCGGGCGCCGAACGTGAACGCCTCCTGCCGCCGGGACTCGTCGGTGTAGAACGTCACCTTCTCCTTGAGCGCGAGGCGCTTCTGCTGCGCGACGGCGAGGAGGGCGCCGTCGGGGCCGACGACCTCGTAGCGGTTGGTGGTCATCGCCAGCTTCTGGTTGACGGTGAACGACGGGACGTGCTGCACGGTGGTCACGCCGAGAGCCTAGGGGCTCGAGAGGCCGTTCAGTGGTCGATCATGCCGAGCAGTCCCACGACGAAGGCTGCGGCCAGGCGCACGTCGACGCGGGGGTCGGGCACGTCCACGGCGTACGTCGAGCGCTCCCCGGGTGCGCGGGCGACCGACAGCAGCGGCTGTCCGGTGACGTCGTCGATGACGTCGACCGCGATCCGGCGGGTCGGCGTGTCGCTGCTGAGCCGCCGCTCCAGCGCGAGGAAGCCGCTGCGCTCCTGCGCCGTGCCCGCCAGCCCCTCGGCCTCGAGCACGAAGGTCGTGCGGACGAGGCTGCGGGCCGCCTGCTTGCGGAAGGACCCGAGCGGACGACCGTCGGCGGCGACGACCACGTGACGTGCCCCGAGGTTCGGGCGGCCACGGACCTCGCTGCGGAACGTCTCGCGCGTGCGGGCCTCGTCGGTGTGGAACACGGTGGTCGCCCCCGGTCCCCACGAACGACGACGTTCGGCGAAGGCCAGGGTCGCACCAGTGGGGTCGAGGACCTCGTGCCGCTCGGCGCGCAGGGCCGGACGCCCCCGCACGAGGAAGGCGGGCACGTGATGGACGCCATGGGTCGTGTCGTACTGGTCGGGCACGTCAGTCGCCCCACGTCATCGACACGACCTCGAACGCGGCCGCGTGGGTGACGCCCATGCGGGTGCCGAGAGGCCGCGACATCCCCTCGAGGAACGCGGCGGCGTCGAAGTGCTCCCAGCCGAGCCCGTCGATGTAGGCGCGGTGGGCCTCCAGTGACGCGACCCCGCGGTCGAAGGTGGCGGAGGTGTCGACACCGTGCGTCGCGGCGGGGGAGCCGGACACCCACACCTGCCGGACGCCGCCCCAGGGCTCGAGCCCGTCGAGCAGCTGCTCGCGGTGGATCCACCGGTTGCCGGCGTCCTGCACGGCGTGGATGGTCGAGCGCCCGACGGCCACGTGGTCGGCCTGGTTCGGTGCGGTTCCGCCCCAGGTGTCGTGGTGGTTCACGGTGACGACGACGTCGGGCCGGTGCTGTCGGACCTGCTGGGCGATCGCGGCCCGCAGGGCCACGGTCTGCTCGACGACGCCATCGGGGAAGCCGAGGAACTCGACGACGTCGACGCCGACGATGCGCGCGGACTCGACCTGCTCGGCCTCGCGCTGCGTCCGGCACTCCTGGGGCGCGAGGGCGTCGATGCCGGCTTCCCCGCTCGTGACCATGCAGTAGACGACGGTCTTGCCCTGCTCGGTCCAGCGGGCGACGGCGGCAGCGGCGCCGAACTCCACGTCGTCGGGGTGGGCGACGACGACGAGCGCCCGCTCCCAGTCCTCGTCGAGCGGAGTGAGCGGGACGGGCGCCTCGTCGGTCATGGCGTCAGGCTACGGGGCGCGGCTAGGGTCGGGCCATGGCTGAGCAGCAGTGGCCGACGCAGGGACCCGCGTCGTACTTCCCGTCGATCGAGAAGCGCTACGGCGAGAGCATCGAGCACTGGCTCGACCTCCTGCGCGGGCTCGGCGACGTCGCGCACATGGAGAAGGTGGCGTACCTGAAGAACGAGCACGGGCTCGGCCACGGCCACGCCAACGCGCTCGTGGCCTGGCTCAAGCAGCACCCCGAGGGCTGAGGTCGCTCAACCCTCGGCACGGGGGCGGCTGACACGTGCCACGAGGCGTTCGAGCGGCCCCCGCCCGACGAATGCGACCCAGAGCGTCGCCAGCACGAGCAGGCCGACGCTGGTGCTTGCCCAGACGGTGTTGCTGACGCCGACGTACCCGCCGAAGGGACCGCCGGCCAGCGCGGTGAGCAGGAGCAGGTGTCCGGTGTAGGCCGTCAGCGGCATGGAGCCCAAGGCCGCGAGGGGGAGCAGCACGGCACGCAGTCGTCGGGCGAGGAGCAGGCAGAGTCCGATGACGGCGACTGCGAGCCCGCCGGACCCGACGATCTCGGGGGCACCGGCCGTGTGCGGCTTGTACTGCATCGCGGTGCTCCACACGTGCTGGATCTCGTCGGACTGCTCGAGCCGGGTGAGGTAGCCGGGCTCGTTGGTGGGGTTGCCGAGGTCGTCGGTGTAGTCCGGTGCGTCCCAGCCGAGGTAGGCGACGAGGTCGTCCCGGTCCGAGCCGATGACGTGGCCCGCGCCGTACCCGAGCGTGGCGACCAGGACGCCCCCGAGCAGGAGCCCCGCCGCCACGCGTGCGCGGGTGAGGTGCAGACGGCCGACGGCCATGCCGGCCAGGAGCACGGCGAGCCACGCGGTGACGGGGTAGAGGCCGAACAGCGTGAGGTGGAGCCCGGGGCCCGACGCGGCGAGGCTGAGCGCGTGCGCCAACGCGACCGCGAACGGCGCGACCACCGCGAGCAGGACGGCCACCGTCCAGAGCCGTCGCGTGCTCCAGTGCAGGACGAGGGTCGACGCCACGAACAGCAGCCCGTAGAGCGGCAGGATGACGCCGACGCCGGTGTTCAGGAGCTCGATGGCGAGGCCGATGACGAGGATCAGCAGACCGCGTCGCACGAGCGTCATCTGCAGGCCGGTGTCCCCGGGTCGTGCGCGACCCTTGCAGATGAGGCTGATGGAGACGCCGGCCAGCATCGCGAACAGCAGCGAGGAGCGTCCGTTGACGATGCCGTCCCAGGTGGACGGGTCGGACCAGGTGATGTCGTCGTGGGTGTCGCCCAGGTGGGCGCCGACCATCCCGAGCACGGCCAGCCCACGGGCGACGTCGATGCCGACGATGCGGGGTGGTCGGCCGAACCGGCGCAGCCGCTCGACGGGTCCGACACGTCGGCGCGACGGGGCGCCCTCCTCGACGACGGTCATCGCCACCTCGCTGCCTCGTCCCCGACCTGTCGAGCCGAGCATGCCCTGCCCGGCTGAGAGCGTCGTGAGGGCGCGCCGCGCGCCCGCTCGTCGGGTGCAGTGCAGTGTCATGTTCGTGGTGGGCGGAGCGAGTTCAACTGAAGGATGGTGAGTATCGCGGGGCCCGTGCCAGGTGTCGATCGGATCGCGACCCCCGTGTACAGCAGTGAGCGTCGACCCCTCCCGCACGTCCGTGGTCATGAAGTATCTGCAACCTGAGCGAAACTTGAAGGCACTCAACGATCTGCGGTCGTCGAACCACGACCGATTGCAGTGACCTGGCCCTCTCTTGAATGAACGCAACTCGGGCCACGGTCGGACTGGGTTGTCGAACTTCGGCGATCGACCCCGCGGAGATCAACGACGCTGTTCAGCTAGCGGGCGAAGTCGGCGCCGATCGTGAATTGAACGCCCTGCATGCGCATCGCAGCGATCCGGTGGATCCCGTTCGTGATCTGCACGCTATCCGCGTCGATGGGCCACGAGACGAGACTGTCGACCGCCAGACGATTGCGCCGGAGCATCCATCGACTCGCGCGGTCCACTGCCTCGTAGTCATCCAATCGTTCTGCCTCGAACAACTGGGTGACCACTCGATTGACTCGCCGCCAGTTGACACGCGCGGCCCATTTTTCGGTGTCCGGTCGATAGGCCTGTTCTCGCGGCAGCGCATTTATGTCGACCACCACCCAGCGGTGCGTGCGGTTCGGGTTCGATTGCGACTGAAGCCCTGCGAAAGTCCGTCGCCGTCGCTGCAACACTTTGCGGAGCGACCCGCTCATCGCTGCGACAACGTTCCGAATGCCGCGTAGGCCGATGCAAGAAGGAGCAGAGCCCACGCCACGACTTCCCAGTACACGCGACGATAGTTGAAGATCTCGTCGGGATAATCTGCAAGAAGACTCATGATCTCTCGGCGTCGGCGGATGCGACGGATCGGCTGACGCCAGCGGACTTCTTGCATGAGATCGCGAACGGTTGAGAAATGGCGCGCTAACCTCGCGTCGTTGTGCCAGTACATGCTCACCCGCCAGTAGATCTGGACCAGGGTCGCGGCAAGAGCCATCACTGCCGCAACCTTGTTCGGTGACATACGGGAAAGGCTGCCTGCGCCGTCTGACATTTCCTTCTTTCGGTGCGGTCGAATCCTTCGAGATGTGCAGTTGTCGGAGACAAACGTGGATTCCCTCGTTGGGATGCAGTGCATGTTGATGTCCACGTTCTGATCGTCACGACGCCGACGAACAGGTCTCGATAGCTCAAAGTTCTCTCGCATCGCACTCGAAGCCACCCCGGTCCATCTTCCCTTGGGTGCATCGTCGGCTTGGTCCGCCGCGTACGGGAAGATGGCGAAATCCCGATGATGACGCTCTTAGCGGTTCGTGGGCTTGCCCACGCGGGCCGGGGAAGCGGGCAGTGTTTCAGGTGTCGAGCAAAGGATGACAAGCCTCGCGAGGGACGTGCTGCGTCGTGACCTGTGGTGGGGCGGGTGGGGCTCGAACCCACGACCCAAGGATTATGAGTCCTCTGCTCTGACCGGCTGAGCTACCGCCCCAGGGGTGCACAGCCTAGCGAGCGGGCAGACTGGGCCCATGACCGACGCCGTGATCGCCGACCTGGACGGGACGTTGGTCGACGTGTCGTCGATCCTGCACCACGTGGCGGGGGACGAGCGCGACTTCGCGGCCTTCCACTCGGCGTCGCGCGACTGCCCGCCGCGGCCGGAGGTGGTCGAGGCGGTGCGTGCGGCGCACGAGCAGGGGCGTGCGGTGCTGGTGGTGACGTCGCGGGAGTTCGTGTGGCGCGACCTGACGCTGGACTGGCTGCAGCAGCACGACGTGCCCTACGACCAGCTCGTCATGCGCATCGTGGGCGACTACCGCCCCGACCACGTCGTGAAGGCGGAGATGCTCGACCAGCTCGAGAAGGACGGCTACCGCGTGGTCGAGGCGTGGGAGGACGCGGAGGACATCGCCGACCTGTGGCGCTCACGGGGCATCGACGTGCACGTGGTCGGCTGAGCCGGCCGCGACGTCGCGCTCAGAGGCCGAACATGCCCCGCTGGTCGGCCGGCACGAGGTCGAGGAACTCGGGGTGGTCGCGGATCACCTTGGGCACGAACGGGCAGAACGGCAGCACCTGCGCGTCGCGCTCGGCCAGCTCGCGCAGGGTGCCGACGATGAGCTCCGAGCCGATGCCGCGACCCTCGAACGCGGGGAGCACGCGGGTGTGGGGCAGGGCGTACACGTCGCCGTCGGCGCGGTAGTCGACCCAGCCGGCGAGCTCGTCGTCGACGGTGATCTCGAAGCGGGAAGCGCTCGGGTTGTCCTGCACGACGGAGGTCATGACCTCATCGTCACATGCGCCGCCGACGGTCGCGACCGACCGCTCGGGAGTGTCGCGCCGACGCGGGGGTGGTGCCGAGGAGGCTGCTGTGGCTACCATGGGCGCAACGCGGACTGATGACGCGTGGCTCCGTGAGGTCGCTGGGGAAGGCGGATCTCGAGCTAGGAGGCACGATGAGCATCCCCACCCGTGGAGTCCTGTATGTCCACTCCGCGCCGTCCGCGCTGTGCCCGCACGTCGAGTGGGCGGCCGCGGGCGTCCTCGGCGACAGCGTCGACCTCGACTGGCAGTCCCAGCCCGCGGAGGCCGGCACGTACCGGGCCGAGCTGTCGTGGCAAGCCCCGGCAGGGTCCGCTGCGGCCCTCGCGTCGGCGATGCGTGGCTGGGACCGGCTCCGCTTCGAGGTCACCGAGGAGCCGACCGCCGCGAGCGAGGGGGCACGGTTCTCCTTCACCCCGACCCTCGGCATCTTCCACGCGATGACCGGCCTGCACGGCGACGTCCTCATCCCCGAGGACCGCATCAAGGCGTTCCGGGTCAAGGCGGCGCTGGGTGAGATCACCATGGACGAGGCGCTCGACGGTCTGCTCGGGGTGGCGTGGGACGCCGAGCTCGAGCCGTTCCGGCACGCCGGTGAGGGCGCTCCGGTCCGCTGGCTGCACCAGGTCGTCTGACCCGGCGCGCTCGCTCAGCCGATCGTGACCTTCGCGGACGGCGACGCGGTGTTGCTGTCCTCGTGGAACACGCGGAACTCCCGCTCGCCGGGACGTGACGTGTAGATCTGGGTCTGGAACCGGCCGCCCTCGCGGGTCTGCAGCGAGACGGGGAAGTCCTCCCAGTCGGCGCCCGGGTCGCGGGACTGCACCTGCAGCAGCTGGCCCTCGCCGAGGGAGGGGAACCGTCCGGAGATCGTGAACCGCTGGCCGGCGGCGATGCGGTCGCTCTCGACCGAGAACGTCGGCTTCTCCTCCGGCTCCTGCGTCGCGGACGGCGTCGGCGACGGGCTCGCCGACGGGCTGCTCGACGGCGTCGCAGGGGCGGTCGGGCCGGAGATCGGCGGCAGCTCGACACCGCCCAGACCCGTCGCGCGCACCACGGTGGCGCCGGCGAAGCCGAGGCCTCCGCCGATCACGAGACCGGCCACGACGAACCACATGGCGAGCCGCCAGAGCGCGTCGGCGCGGCCCGCGAGGCTGCGCTCGCCCGGTGCCCGCTCGCGACCCTCGGCGCCGAGGGTCACCGCCACGGCAGGACCACGACGACCACGGCGGCCGGCAGGTCGGTGCTCGACGACGGCACGGACGGCGTCGTCGACGGTCACGAGCGTGTCGACCGTGGCGTCCTCGAGGTGGACGCCGAAGCGACGACCCAGCTCGTCGGCGACCTCGACGGCGGCGAGCGAGTCGACGCCGAGGTCCTCGAGGCGGGCGTCGTCGCGCACCTCGTCGGGGGTGCACTCGACGACGGTCACGAGGATGTCGGTCAGCTGTGCGCGGACCTCGGCTGGGGTGGGCACGGCGCCAGTCTAACGAGCCACTCGACGTGCTCGGTTCCGGCGCGGCCGAACCCGCCACCTCCTACGATGGGTCGATGACCAGCGGCGACGACCTGCAGTTCGTGGTGGTGCACGGCTACCGTCGCGCCTACCGACGCAAGGGCAAGGGGCCGGCCCTGCTCCTACTGCACGGCCTGGGTTGTGAGTCCAGCACCTGGGAGCCCGTCATGGACGCGCTCGCGGAGCACTACACGGTGATCGCGCCCGACCTGCTCGGCCACGGCGAGTCCGACAAGCCCGACGCCGACTACTCGCTCGGCGGCTACGCCAACGGCATGCGCGACCTGCTGACGATCCTCGGCATCAACAAGGTGACGGTCGTGGGCCACAGCTTCGGCGGTGGGGTGGCGATGCAGTTCGCCTACCAGTACCCCGACCGCACCGAGCGGATCGCGCTGGTGTCGTCGGGTGGCCTCGGCAAGGAGGTCACGCCGCTCATCCGCTTCCTGACCCTGCCCGGCAGTGGCACGGCGCTCGGCCTCGCGACCCTGCGCCCGTGGCGCCGGGCGGTCGCCGCCAGCATGCGCGGACTCTCGCGCACGGGCGTCCGTCAGCTGCGCGACCTCGGCGAGGTGGCCGCGATCTACGAGTCCTTCGCCGACCCGCGGGCCCGCCACGCGGTGCAACGCGTCACGAGCCACGTGCTCGACTGGCGCGGCCAGTTCGTCACGATGATCGACCGGACCTACCTGGCGCGCATCATCCCCGTGCTCGTCGTCTGGGGCGCCGACGACCTCGTCATACCCGCCTCGCACGCCGATGTCGCACGCAGCCAGGCGTGGTCGCACGTGCACGTGCTGCCCGACGCGGGCCACTTCCCGCACCGCGACCACCCGGAGCAGTTCGCGCAGATCCTCCACGACTTCGTGGCCGCGACCGACCCGGCCACCTACCACCGCAGCACCTGGCGCGCGATGCTGCGCCAGGGTCAGCCCGTGATGGACCCGGAGCCGCCGCCGGGACCGGGCGCGGTGACCGTGGCCGGCTGAACCGGCTGAACCGGCTGGACCGGCTGCTCGTCGACCGGCGCCAGGCCTCGTCGCTTGCGCCGCCCTCGGTTCCCCGACGCCCAGGCGCCCAGCGACACCGACGCCCAGCCGATGACGATGCCGGCGATGTCGTCGGCCAGGTAGTGCCAGCCGAAGTAGATGGTCGCCAGGACGGTGACCACGAAGAACGCCCAGGTGATCGCGCGGATCGCGAGCTTCTGGCCGGTGCGCTGCATGAACAGCGCCGCGGTGAACGTCACCGAGACGTGCAGCGAGGCGAAGCCCGCGACGCCGTGGATCTTCTCGCTCGCCCACGGGTCGGTGAGCACGTCGACCCTGTTGCGGAACAACGAGCGTTGCAGCTCGGTGACGTCGGTCGTGGCGAGGTCCCAGTACATCGACGGCTGCGCGAACGCCGGGCCGAGGGTCGGGAGCGCGTAGTAGCTGAGGACGCCGAGGATCCAGTTGAGGCACAGCGCCGTGGCGTACCAGGCGCCGATCGAGAAGTCGCGGTTGAGCACCAGGAAGGCGCCCAGCGTGATGGGGATGAGCGGCAGGTAGGCGATGTACGCGAACGACAGCACGTGCGCCATCACGTCGGTGCCGAGCAGGTTGTGCAGGACCGTGGCCGGGTTGTGGCCGAACATGAGCCAGTGGTCGAGCTCGAGGAGCTGGCGGTCGAACAGCACGCCCTCGCGGTACGTGGGCAGGTAGCTCTTGAGGTTGCGGTAGCTGACGTAGCTCGCGTAGAAGGTGATCAGTCCGGTCGCGATGTAGCCGACCCGCTTGAGCGACCACTCCTCCCGCACCACCTCGCGCGCGCCCTCGCCGATCTGCTTCCAGCCGCGACGACGCACGGCGGCGGGCACGATGCCGGCGGCGAAGAACAGCAGCGCCAGCAGCGGGAGGCGCACGTACGCCGGTCCGAGGAACCCCTCGGGGTCCTTCATGGGCAGATCGAGGTAGAGGGAGGAGAACACCGCGGCGCCCGTGACCGCCACGGACAGCGCGACGGCAAAGGTGTACGGCCAACGACGCATGGGCAACATCCTAGGGTGCATCGGCTAGGAGTTCCCTGAGACGCCGACCGTCGCGGTCGGCGCCCCAGGGCGGTTCGTCAGGCGTCGCCGCCCTCCTGGGCGACACCGCGGGTGGCGGTCGGGTCGTCGATGCGCAGCGACGTGAAGGCGTCGCGCACGACCGACTGCTCGACGAGCTCCTGCTGCGCGAGGCTCTGCAGCACCGAGACGACGATCGACTCCGCGTCGATCTGGAACACGCGACGTGCGGCGGCGCGCGTGTCGGCGAAGCCGAAGCCGTCGGCGCCCAGCGACTGCCACGGTCCGGGGACCCAGCGGGCGATCTGGTCGGGGACGGCCCGCATGTAGTCGCTCACCGCGAGCGTGACGTTCGCGTGGTCCATGAGCTGCGTCGTGATCCACGGGACCCGCTGGTACTCGCCCGGGTTGTTGAGGTTCCACTTCTCGGCGGCGACCGCGTCGCGCGCGAGCTCGTTCCACGACGTGACGGACCAGACGTCGGCCTTCACGTCGTACTGCTCGGCGAGCATCTCCTGCGCCTTCAGCGCCCACGGCAGCGCGACGCCCGAGGCCATGATCCGGGCCGTGTGCCGACCGCGCTCGCCGCGGCGGTACAGGTAGGCGCCCTTGAGCAGCGCGTCGACGTCGAGGTCCTCCGGCTCGGCCGGCTGGTTGATCGGCTCGTTGTAGACCGTCAGGTAGTAGAGGACGTCCTCGCCGTGCGGACGGTCGTCGGACGTGCCGTACATGCGACGCATGCCGTCCTTGACGATGTGCGCAATCTCGTAGCCGTACGCGGGGTCGTAGTGCACGACCGCCGGGTTGGTCTGCGCGATGAGGGGGGAGTGGCCGTCGGCGTGCTGGAGGCCCTCACCGGTCAGCGTCGTGCGACCCGCGGTGGCACCGATGAGGAACCCGCGCGCGAGCTGGTCGGCCATCGCCCAGATCGAGTCGGCGGTCCGCTGGAAGCCGAACATCGAGTAGAAGAGGTAGACGGGGATCATCGGCTCGCCGTGCGTGGAGTAGGCGCTGCCGGCCGCGATCGCCGACGCCATCGCGCCGGCCTCGCTGATGCCCTCGTGCAGCAGCTGGCCCTTCTCGGACTCCTTGTAGGCCAGGAGCAGCTTGCGGTCGACCGACTCGTACGTCTGGCCGGCCGGGTTGTAGATCTTCGCCGACGGGAACATCGAGTCCATGCCGAACGTGCGGTACTCATCGGGCGCGATGGGGACGATGCGGCGGCCGATCTCGGGGTCCTTCATGAGGTCGCGCAGGAGGCGCACGAAGGCCATCGTCGTCGCGATCTGCTGCTTGCCCGAGCCCTTGGAGAGCGCCGAGTAGGTGTCGGGCTCCGGGAGCTTGACCGACGCGGGATCGACCCGACGCGACGGGAGTCCGCCGCCCAGCGCGTCGCGGCGGGCGCGCATGTACTGGATCTCCTCGCTGTCCTCGCCCGGGTGGTAGAACGGCGCGAGGTTGTCGCCCTCGATCTGCGCATCGCTGACCGGGATGTTGAGCCGGTCGCGGAAGCCCTTGAGGTCGTCCTTCGTCAGCTTCTTCATCTGGTGCGTGGCGTTGCGGCCCTGGAAGGACTCGAGCAGCCAGCCCTTGATGGTGTGCGCCAGGATCACGGTCGGCTGGCCGGTGTGCTTCTGGGCGGCGTCGAACGCGGCGTAGACCTTGCGGTAGTCGTGGCCGCCGCGCGGCAGGCGCTCGATGTCCTCGTCGCTCAGGTGCTCGACCATGGCGCGCAGGCGCGGGTCGGGGCCGAAGAAGTTCTCGCGGTTGTACGCGCCGGACTCCACCGACAGCGTCTGGAACTCACCGTCGGGCGTGCGGTTCATCTGGTTGACAAGCACGCCGTCGACGTCGCGGGCGAGGAGGTCGTCCCACTCTCGGCCCCACACGACCTTGATCACGTTCCAGCCGGCGCCGCGGAAGTACGACTCCAGCTCCTGGATGATCTTGCCGTTGCCGCGCACCGGGCCGTCGAGCTGCTGCAGGTTGCAGTTGATGACGAACGTGAGGTTGTCGAGCTCCTCGCGCGCGGCGAGGCCGATGGCGCCGAGCGACTCCGGCTCGCCCATCTCGCCGTCGCCGAGGAACGTCCACACGTGCTGCTGGCTGGTGTCCTTGATGCCGCGGTCGTGCAGGTAGCGGTTGAACCGCGCCTGGTAGATGGAGTTGATGCCGCCGAGACCCATGGAGACCGTCGGGAACTCCCAGTAATCGGGCATGAGACGCGGGTGCGGGTAGGACGACAGTCCCTGGCCCGGGCCGTGGGAGTGCTCCTGGCGGAAGCGGTCGAGCTGCTGCTCGCTCAGGCGGCCCTCGAGGTAGGAGCGGGCGTAGATGCCGGGCGCTGCGTGGCCCTGGAAGTAGATGTGGTCGCCGCCGCCGGGGTGGTCCTTGCCGCGGAAGAAGTGGTTGAAGCCGACCTCGTAGAGGCTGGCCGCCGACTGGTAGCTGGCGATGTGGCCGCCCACGCCGAGGCCGGGCCGGTTCGCGCGCGAGACCATGACGGCCGCGTTCCAGCGGATGTAGGAGCGGATGCGTCGCTCGATCGCCTCGTTGCCGGGGAACCACGGCTCGTGCTCGGGCGGGATCGTGTTGATGAAGTCGGTGCTGCGCAGCGCCGGCACGCCGACGTTCTGCTCGCGGGCCCGCTCGAGGAGCTTGAGCATGACGTAGCGGGCGCGGGAGCGGCCTCGCTCGTCGACCATCTGGTCCAGTGAGGCGAGCCACTCGGACGTCTCGTCGGGATCGATGTCGGGCAGCTGCGTCGGCAGCCCCTCGTGGATGACAGCGGGGCGCTCGGTGGGGGACTGGCCGGTGGGCATGTGCGACTCCTGGGACGTCTTGTGGACCTCTCCATCTTTCCACGCCGGATTCGCTAGGGTGACACCGGCGGACGTTGTGAACATCTACCGATCAGTAGGAAAATCCCCTACTTTGCAGTAGGTTCTCGACCACCGCCGCACCCGACCCGGTCCCGGGCGGCACCGCCCCTCCAGGCGTGCCAGAGTGGGACCACACCACCGGACGAACTGAGGAGAACCGTTGGACGCCGCGAGGCTGGGCTTCAGCCCCGACACCGTCATCCAGGAGCTGGGCTGGGACGAGGACGTCGACAACGAGCTCCGCTCCGCGATCGAGGAGATCGTGGGCCACGCACTCGTCGACGGTGAGTCCGACGAGGTGGTCGACGGCGTCATCCTCTGGTGGCGCGACGACGACGGCGACCTCGTCGACGCGTTGTTCGACGCGCTCTCCGACCTCGCCGAGGGCGGGTCGATCTGGGTGCTGACGCCCAAGGTCGGGCGACCGGGCTACGTGACCGGCGCCGACATCGCCGAGGCGGCTCCCGTCGCGGGCCTGTCGACGACCACGACCTCCTCGGCGTCGGCCGAGTGGGCCGCCACCAAGCTCTCCACCCACAAGCGCTGAGTCCCAGGGTTCTTCGCGGCCCGCGCTGGGGCTCCGGAGGTTCGTCGCGTCCTAGGCTGGGGCCATGACGATCGACGTAGGCCAGACCGCCCCCGACTTCACCCTCAAGAGCCAGCACGGCGAGGACGTCGCCCTGTCGTCCTTCCGCGGACGTCCCGTGGCGCTCGTGTTCTTCCCGTTCGCCTTCAGCGGCATCTGCACCGGTGAGCTCTGCGAGATCCGCGACAACATCGGCGCCTTCGCCGACAGCGACGTCGAGGTGCTCGCGATCTCCTGCGACCACTTCTTCTCCAACCGCGCCTTCGCCGACGCGGAGGGCCTCACGTTCCCCGTGCTGAGCGACTTCTGGCCGCACGGCGAGGTCAGCCGCGCCTACGGCATCTTCAACGAGGGCGCGGGCGCGCCCGAGCGCGGCACCTACCTCGTCGACGCCGAGGGCGTCCTGCGCTGGAAGGTGGAGCACCCCATCGGCCAGGCGCGCGACTTCGACGCCTACCGCGCCGCGCTGGCCGAGCTCTGATGCTCGCCGCGTTCAGCGTCAGCCCGGTCAGCGCCGACGAGTCGGGGTCGGTGGCGGCCGCAGTCGCCGAGGCCGTGCGGGTCGTCCGTGCGTCGGGCCTGCCGTGCGAGACAACGTCGATGTTCACGACGATCGAGGGGGAGTGGGACGAGGTGATGGCGGTGGTGAAGGCTGCCGTCGACGCCGTCGCGGCGGTCTCGTCGCGGGTCTCGCTCGTGCTGAAGGCGGACATCCGTCCGGGGTTCACGGGCCAGCTGACGGCCAAGGTCGAGCGGCTGGAGGCGCACCTGCGCGACGACGGCTGAATTCGCCCGAGTTTCCCGCCCAAACGGCTGCGCGCGACACCCGTGCTGCGCCATGATGGGGGTGCTGCGGCCGCCCGGGACCCGAGACCCCGGCGGCCGCAGCCTCTGTCTGTCGGGGACCAGGTCGTCGCGCTCGCGTGCGGTAGGGTTCCCAGGCGTCCGACGCACTCGCCGGATGCACCCGGGGCGAATAGCTCAGCTGGTCAGAGCACTCGGCTTACACCCGAGCGGTCGGGGGTTCGAGTCCCTCTTCGCCCACCCGAGGACCCCGTCCGCCGGGTCGTCTCAGCCCTGCGGGCAGGACGAGCGGACGAGGCGCTCGATCTGCGCCAGACCGTCCGCGACGCCGTCGCCCTCGGCCTGGGCAACGACGGCCACGCCGTAGCGGTCGTGCAGGAGGCGGTATGCCCGCTCGACGTCACCGTCGACCAGCGCGACGATGCCGGCAGGGGTGCTGCGGGCGAGGCGCACGACGACGTCGTCGGTGCGCAGGCCACCGACCTTCTCCACGACGTCCTTCGCCGCGTCCGTCGTGCGGTCCTGCCCGCACTGCAGGTCCGGAGCGGTCACGGTGGCGGGCGCACCCGAGCAGCCGAGGAGCAGGACGAGGGTGCCGACGGCGAGCGCGCGACGCATGCGCCCACTGTCGTCCACAGGGCGCGACGCGGCAAGGAGCCGGTGTCGGCAGCGCCTGACACGATGACCGGGTGACCACCTCCACCGCCACCGCCACGGACGCGCTCGACGCCCTGCGTCGCCTCACCGGCCGACCCGACGCCCAGTTCCACGACGGGCAGCTCGAGGCGATCACGGCCCTCGTCGACGACCACCGGCGCGCGCTCGTCGTCCAGCGCACCGGCTGGGGGAAGTCGGCGGTCTACTTCGTCGCGACCTCGCTGCTGCGCGCGCGGGGCACCGGTCCCACGCTCCTGGTGTCCCCGCTCATCGCCCTCATGCGCGACCAGGTCGCCGCCGCCGCGCGCGCCGGGGTGCGGGCCGTCTCGATCAGCTCGGCCAACGCGCACGAGTGGGACGACGTGCGGGCCCGGCTCGACGCCGACGACGTCGACGTGCTGCTCGTGTCGCCCGAGCGCCTCACCAACCCCCGGTTCCGCGACGAGCAGCTGCCCGAGCTGCGCCGCCGCATCGGCCTGCTCGTCGTCGACGAGGCGCACTGCATCTCCGACTGGGGCCACGACTTCCGGCCCGACTACCGACGCCTCGCCGACCTCATCGACTCGATGCCCGACGGCGTGCCGGTGCTGGCCACCACCGCCACCGCCAACCAGCGGGTGGTCACCGATGTCGAGGAGCAGCTCGGTGCCTCCGGGCCCGGCGCTCCGGGCGACGCGGACGTCCTCACGCTGCGTGGCTCGCTGGCGCGCACGAGCCTGCGTCTGGGCTCGCTGCGGCTGCCCAGCTCCAAGGAACGGCTCGGCTGGCTGGTCTCGCACCTGGCCGAGCTGCCGGGCAGCGGCATCGTCTACACCCTCACGGTCTCGGCGGCGGAGGACCTCGCGCGGCTGCTCACCGAGGCGGGGCACGAGGTGGCGGCCTACACGGGACGCACCGACCCCGACGAGCGCGTGCGGCTCGAGCAGGCGCTGAAGGACGACCAGTTGAAGGCCCTCGTCGCCACCAGCGCGCTCGGCATGGGCTTCGACAAGCCCAACCTGGGCTTCGTCGTGCACCTCGGGGCGCCGTCCTCGCCCGTCGCGTACTACCAGCAGGTCGGCCGCGCGGGCCGCGCCACGGAGTCCGCCGACGTCCTGCTGCTGCCCGGGCCGGAGGACGCCGACATCTGGCGCTACTTCGCGACGGCGTCGATGCCGACGCAGGCCAAGGTCGACGCGGTGCTCGGCGCCCTGGGCAGCACGCCCACGTCGGTCGCTGCGCTGGAGGCGCAGGTCGACATCCGTCGCACACCGCTCGAGCTGCTGCTCAAGGTGCTCGACGTCGACGGTGCCGTGCGCCGTGTGCAGGGCGGCTGGGTCAGCACGGGGGAGCCGTGGGTCTACGACGCGCAGCGGTACGAGCGCATCGCACAGGCGCGCGAGGCCGAGCAGGAGGCCATGCTCGAGTACCAGGCCGGTCGCACCTGCCGGATGGAGCTGCTGCAGCGCCAGCTCGACGACCCGACCGCCGCGCCCTGCGGCCGCTGCGACGTGTGCGCAGGCCCCTGGTACCCGACGAGCACCGACGGCGAGGCCGTCGCGCGGGCCACGCAGTCGCTCGACCGTGTGGGGGTGCCCGTCGACCCTCGGGCGCAGTGGCCGTCCGGCGTCGGCCGGCTCGGGGTGGACGTCTCGGGTCGCATCCCGCCCGCGGAGCGGCCCGAGACCGGGCGGGTGGTCGCACGACTCACCGACCTTGGCTGGGGCGGCACGTTGCGCGAGCTGTTCGCCACGGGCGCGCCCGACGTCGCCGTGCCGGAGTCGCTGCTCGGTGCCTGTGCGCGGGCGCTGCGCGACTGGCCCTGGGCGGAGCGGCCGGTGGCGGTCGTCGCGATGCCGTCGGTCGCGCGCCCCACGTTGGTCGCATCGGTGGCCGAGGGGCTCGCGCGGCTCGGCCGACTCCCGCTGCTGCCGACCCTGCAGCTGGCGCCGGGCGCACCCCCGGCCACGCAGGGAGGCAACAGCGCGTTCCGGCTGGCGGGCGTGTGGGGGCGGTTCGTCGTACCCGACGACCTGCAGCAGGCGCTCGCCGGGCTCTCCGGTCCGGTTCTGCTCGTCGACGACCTCGTCGACAGCCGCTGGACCATGGCCGTGGCGTCGCGCGAGCTGCGCCTCGCCGGGGCCGACGCGGTGCTGCCGTTCGCGCTCGGCTCGGTGGGGTAGGGCCGCGGTCGGGTCGTAGGGTGGCCGCCATGCCGACCTTGCGTGACGTCGTCCGCGTGCTCGACGAGCTCTACGACCCGCGGTGGGCCGACGACTGGGACGCCGTGGGCACCGTCGTCGGCGACCCGGACGCCGAGGTGTCACGCATCCTCCTCGCCGTCGACCCCGTCCAGGCGGTCGCCGACGAGGCCGTCGCCCGCGGAGCCGACCTCCTCCTCACGCACCACCCCCTGTACCTCAAGGGCGTCACGTCGGTCGCTGCCACGACGCCGAAGGGCCGGGTCGTGCACACCCTCGCCTCGCACGAGGTGGCCCTGCACACCTGTCACACCAACGCCGACTCGCCGCCGCTCGGCGTCTCGGAGTCGATGGCCCTGGCCCTCGGGCTCACCGACGTCCGCCCGCTCGACGTCGACACCGATCCAGGGCTCGACGCGTGGGTCGTGCACGTGCCGCGCGCCGACGCCGACGCGGTGGCCGCTGCCATGCACGAGGCGGGTGCCGGCAGCATCGGCGACTACGACTCGGCGGTCTTCCGTTCCGACGGCACGGGCTCGTTCCGGCCGCTCGCCGGCGCCAACCCGGCGATCGGCGAGGTCGGGGCGCTCGAGCACGTCGAGGAGACCCGCCTCGAGCTCGTGGCCCCGGCCGCGGTGCGTGAGTCCGTCCGCTCCGCCCTGCTGCAGGCCCACCCCTACGAGGAGGTCTCCTACCTCCTCCTGCCCACGGCAGCGCGACCGAGCGACCGCGGCAGCGGACGCATCGGCGTGCTCGCGCAGCCCACGACGCTGGGGGAGTTCGTCGAGCACGTCCACCGCACCCTCCCCGCGCACGGCAGCGCCACCCGCGTGGCCGGCGACCTCGACCGGACGGTGCGCACGGTCGCGCTGTGCGGCGGATCGGGCGACTTCCTGCTGTCGACGGCCGACGCGGCCGGCGCCGACGTCTACGTCACGTCCGACCTGAAGCACCACCCGGTGAGCGAGCACCTCGAGCGTCCGGGGGCATGCGCCGTCGTCGACGTGCCGCACTGGGCGGCGGAGTGGACGTGGCTGCCGGTGGCGGCGTCCGCACTGCAGGACCGGCTGGGCGATACGGTTGACGTCCACGTGTCGACGCTCGTGACCGATCCTTGGTCGCACGCGCTGGCTCCCGCACCCAGGAGGACCCCCTGAAAGCCGAACCGTCCGCCCAGCAGACCCTGCTGGAGCTGCAGACCCAGGACTCCGCCCTCGCCCGTCTGCAGCACCGACGCGGCACCCTGCCCGAGATCGCGCGCATCGAGGAGCTGACGCAGGAGGTCGCGCAGCTGCGCGGGCGCCAGATCGAGGTCGAGACGAAGGTCAGCGACCTCGCCCGGGTGCAGGCGAAGGCCGAGGCGGAGGTCGAGCAGGTCAAGGCGCGACGCACGCGCGACGAGGAGCGTCTCTCCTCCGGGGCGATCACCAACCCCAAGGACCTCGAGAACCTGCAGCACGAGCTGGGTGCGCTCGAGCGCCGCATCGGGACGCTCGAGGACGAGGAGCTCACCGTCATGGAGGACCTCGAGATCGCCGAGGCGGAGCTGCGTGCCGTCACGGCCGACCACGACGCCCTGGTCGCGGAGCTCGAGCACGTCACCGCGGCGCGCGACGCCGCCGTCGCCGCCATCGACGACGAGATCGTCTCGGTGCAGAGCGAGCGCGAGTCGACCGCGCCGGCCGTCCCGAAGGACCTCCTGGCGCTCTACGACAAGGTCCGGGGCCAGTACGGCGGGCTCGGCGCTGCCGCGCTGCGGGCGCGTCGCTGCGAGGGATGCCGCCTGGAGCTCAACGGGGCCGACCTGCGCGAGCTGGCAGCCCGCCCGGAGGACGACGTCCTGCGCTGCCCCGAGTGCAGCCGCATCCTCGTCCGGACGGCCGAGTCCGGGCTGTGAGTACCACCCGCGTCGTCGTCGAGGCCGACGGCGGGTCACGGGGCAACCCGGGACCCGCCTCCTACGGAGCCCTCGTGCGCGACGCGGACACCGGCGAGGTGATCGCCACGCGGGGCGAGACGATCGGCACCGCCACCAACAACGTCGCCGAGTACCGCGGCCTCATCGCCGGTCTCGAGCTCGCGGCCGAGCACGCACCGGGTGCCGACGTCGAGGTCCGCATGGACTCCAAGCTGGTCGTCGAGCAGATGGCGGGCCGATGGAAGGTCAAGCACCCCTCGATGCAGCCGCTCGCGGCGCAGGCCCGAGAGCTCGCAGGAGCGGTCACGGACTGGACGTGGGTGCCGCGGGAGCGCAACGCCGCCGCCGACGCGCTCGCGAACGAGGCGCTCGACGCGCAGGCGCGCACGGGCAAGCCCGCCGTCGTCGGCACCGGCGTCCGGCAGGAGACCAGCGCCCCACGACCCGCCGACGACGTGACGGCCCCGGTCGACGCACCGGCAGCCGGCGGCGCGAAGGACACCAACCCGCTGCTCGGCTGGCGCGGCGACATGCACGGACGCCCGACCACGCTGGTGCTCCTGCGCCACGGGGTCACGGCCAACACCCAGCGCAAGCTCTTCTGCGGGCGCGGCGGCTCCGACCCCGGTCTCGTCGCCGAGGGGGAGTCCCAGGCCGCCCGCGCGGCGGCGTGGATCGCGCGCCACCACGACGTCGACGCCATCGTCGCGTCCCCGCTGCGGCGGACGCAGGAGACGGCCGGCTTCGTCGCCCGCGAGACCGGGCTGGAGGTCGCGGTCGACGACGGCGTCGAGGAGGCAGCCTTCGGCGACTGGGACGGCCACGGGTTCGGCGACATCATGGAGCGTTGGCCCGAGGAGATGTCGGCCTGGCTCGCCTCCACGTCGGTCGCCCCGCCCGGTGGCGAGTCCTTCGACGAGGTCCAGGAGCGGGTGCGTGAGGCGCGCGACCGGATCCTCGCCGACCACGCGGGGGAGACCGTCGTCGTGGTCAGCCACGTCACCCCCATCAAGCTCATGACGCGCCTGGCGCTCGACGGCCCGATGTCGATCATCCACCGGATGGAGCTGGCCCCCGCCAGCATCACCACGATCGCGTGGTGGCCCGACGGCACGCCGTCGCTGCGCGGGTTCTCGATCGTCCCCGAGTAGCCCTGCGGCCGGACGGGTCGGGCCCAGACAGGTAGAGCCCCGACGGGTCAGTGCGCGCCGGTCGTGACGACGTCGAGGCGGGTGCCGTCCTGCTCGACCGTCCAGCCGAGGTCGCGCCAGGCGACGACGAGCTCGTCGACCGACGTCGGCTGCGCCCCCTCGACGAGGAGGGCGCGGACCAGTCGTCCCTTCGTCGCCTTGTTGAAGTGGCTGACGACCGTGCGGCGCCCGTCCTGCTCGTGCAGGACGCGCACGGTCGCGGTGCGTGGCGCCAGGTCGGCGGACGGCTTGCCGAGGTTCACGTACGCCCCGGACCGCAGGTCGACCAGCAGACCGCCGTCGGCGGCCTCGTCGAGCACGTCAGGCAGCACGGGACGCCAGCGTCCCGCGACCGGCCCGAGCCGCGGCAGCGTGACCGTGCCCGACAGCCGGTACGCCGGGATCGGGTCGCCGACGCGGACGAGCCCGAAGAGCGCGCTCGCGACGGCGACGGACGCGTCGGCACGCGCCGTCGCGTCGGTGTCGAGGGAGGCGAGGTCGAGCTCGCCGAACAGCACCCCGGTGTAGACCGACCCGGCAGGGGCGCACGGCACCTCGAACAGGCGGGCGTCGGTCTCGATCGCGTCAGCCTGCGTCGGGCCGAGGCCGAGCACCTCGGCCGCCCGGCGCGTGGCGGCCAGTCGCACGAGCGCGCGGGACACCTGGTCGCGCACGCGGTGCAGCCGCGGGAACGACAGCGCCTCGAGGTCGAGCGTGGGGCCGTCGGCCGGTGCGGTCTTGCCCTCGGAGGGCGGGAGCAGGATCAGCACCCGGCGAGCCTATCGAGGTCGCATCGGACCGCAGCGCGCCGGCTGGTCAGCGCAGACCCTCGACGACCAGCAGCACGCCGAAGATCGCGAACGCCGCCGCAGCACCGATCTTGATGACCTTCTCGGGCAGGTGCTTCCCGAGGACCGCGCCCACGACGATCGCGAGGGCATCGGCGGCGACCATGCCGACGGTGCTGCCGATCCAGGTGCCGAGCCAGTCCTCGCGGACGGCGAGCGTGATGGTCGCCAGCATCGTCTTGTCACCCAGCTCGGCCAGGAAGAACGCCAGACCGACGGCCAGGAGCGCCGAGCCGGTGGCCTTCTTGGCCTTGTCGGCCTCGTCGTCGGTCAGCTCGTCGCCGCGCAGCGTCCAGGCCGCGAAGCCGAGGAAGGCGATGCCGGCCGCGATCGCGATCGGTCCCTGGTACTGCTCGAAGCTGGAGCCGATCGCGTAGCCGATGCCGACCGACGCGAGGTGGACGATCGCGGTCGCCAGGGTGATGCCGAGCAGCACGTCGCGTGCGCGGTACCGGGTGGCGAACGTCATCGCCATCAGCTGGCTCTTGTCGCCGAGCTCGGCGACGAAGATGACGGCGGCACTGAGCCACAGGGCCTCGAACATGGGATTCTCCTCGTCCGGACCAGGACGAGGAGCCACGATCGACGAGCCTCGACCCGGACCGTCGTGTGTGTACGACATTCGGGTCGAAAGTCTCGTCCGCCGGACCGTTCTCACGGTCCTGGCCCGCTGCACCGGAGGCGGGGCCCGAGGGCCCGGCATCAGTATGTCGACGCAGCGATTGGGGACTACTCCCTTTCGCGACCCTCACCCTAGGGCATCGAGGATGCGCAGCGCATCGTGACGTCGGTCCCACGGGACGACGAGGTGGTCGTGGTGGAAGCCAGCCACGACGTTGCAGGCGATCTGCTCGGCGGCGAGAGCGGTGGAGATGGAGCTGGTGAGCCCGACGGCGTCGAGTGCCGACACCACGGCGAGCGTGATCCACGCGCCCACGAACTCGTACACGAGCCCGTCCTCCTCGGCCTCCACCTGCTCGACCACGACCGTGAGGCCCTCCCGCTCGCGCACGGTGGCGAGCGCCGTCGAGGTGTCGAAGCCGGGCGCGACGATCGCGTACACGACCGGCTCCGGGTGCAGGCGCGGGCGCAGCTCGCCGACCGCCGACGTCGTCCGGGCTTCGTCCTCGAGCTCCACGCGTCCAGCGTAGACGTGTCCGGGGTCCCGGGCCGGGTCGGCTGCGGCCTAGACTGGACGACGAACGAGGCGGCCGGGCGGCCGCGGCGGGCTCCGGTCCGTCGAGGAAAGTCCGGACTCCACAGAGCACGGTGGTGGCCAACAGCCACCCACGGCGACGTGCGGGACAGTGCCACAGAGAACAGACCGCCAGCGGCCCCGCGGCCTTCGGGCCACGGGGTGCGGGCAAGGGTGAAACGGTGAGGTAAGAGCTCACCAGCGACGTCGGCGACGGCGTCGGCTCGGTAAACCCCACCGGGAGCAAGACCAAGAGGGCGCTCCGGCGCCTGCGCTGACGGGCTGCTCGTCCGACGTCAGCGGGTAGGTCGCTCGAGGCGCGCAGCAATGCGTGACCCAGATGGATGGTCGCCCCCCGGCCCTCGGGCCGGGGACAGAATCCGGCTTACAGGCCGCCTCGTTCCCCCCTCTTCATCCATCGCCGCCCGGGGCCCGTCACCCCTGCCGGCGCCCGGCTCTCCCGACGAGGCCGGTCAGGGAAGGGTGAGGATCTCCGCGCCGTCGGGGGTGACGAGCAGGGTGTGCTCGAACTGGGCGGTGCGCGAGCCGTCGCGGGTGACGGCCGTCCAGCCGTCGTCCCACTGGTCCCACTCGATCGTGCCGAGGGTCAGCATAGGCTCGATCGTGAACGTCATGCCCACCTCGATCACCGTGTCCGCGGCCGGGTCGTCGTAGTGCGGGACGATCAGGCCGTCGTGGAACGCGGGCCCCACGCCGTGCCCCGTGAAGTCGCGCACGACGCCGTAGCCGAACCGCTTGGCGTAGGCCTCGATGACGGCACCGATCACGTTGATGCGTCGACCCGGCTTCACGGCGCGGATCGCGCGGTGGGTGGCCTCGCGGGTGCGCTCGACGAGCAGCCGCGACTCCTCGTCGACATCGCCCACGAGATAGGTCTTGTTGGTGTCGCCGTGCACGCCGTCGACGTAGGCGGTGATGTCGATGTTGACGATGTCGCCGTCCTCCAGCGGACGGTCGTCGGGGATGCCGTGGCAGATCACCTCGTTGACGCTGCTGCACAGCGACTTCGGGTAGCCGCGGTAGCCGAGCGTCGACGGGTAGGCACCGTGGTCGAGGAGGAAGGTGTGACCGACCCGGTCGAGCTCGTCGGTCGTGACGCCCGGGGCGATCGCTGCCTCGACGGCGTCGAGGGCCTGGGCAGCGATCCGGCCCGCGACCCGCATCCGCTCGATGGTGTCGGCGTCGCGCACCAGCGGGCCACGGTATGGCAGCGGTGCAGCCTGGCCGACGTACTCGGGACGATCGATCGTCGACGGGACGTGACGCAGCGGGGAGACGTGGCCGGGGCGAAGGAGAGGCACCCAGGCATGCTACGAGGGCGGCCGAAGCCGGCCCGGGTGAGGGGCGGCGACGCGCGCGGTGCGGCAGGATGGCGTCATGAGTGCCGAAGCCCCTGCCTTCTACTTCTGCCTGAAGCACCACACCGTCGAGGGTGAGGACGGCTGCAAGGCCTCCGACCGCCTCGGCCCGTACCCGACGCAGGCTGCCGCCGAGCACGCCCTGGAGACGGTCCAGGAGCGCAACGAGTCGTGGGACAACGACCCGGACTGGAACGACGACGCACCTCGCCCGTGAGGCGCACGCGACGCGAGCGGGAGCGGTCGGGCCCGTGGATCGGGGTCGGCGGCCTCGTCGTCATGCTGTGGCTCGTCGTCTCGACCGTCCTCTACGCACCGTGGTGGGGCATCGTCCTGCACCTGCTCGTGCTGGCGTCCTTCGTCCCGCTGCTGCGCCGCCGCATCGCCACCCGCCCCGCCGACGCACCCTGGGTGCCGGTGTACGCCCTCGCGGCCTGGGTCGCCCTCAACGCGGTGGGCGTGCTCGCCTGGGGCTGGCGGGTCTGATCGTTTGCGTGGGGCCCCACGCAAACGTGCAGATCGGGCGCATGTTTGCGTGGGGGAGAGCGCGTTTACGTGGGGCCCCACGCAAACGTGCGGATCGGGCGCATGTTTGCGTGGGGGAGAGCCTGTTCACGTGGGGCCCCACGTCAACGGGCCGTCGCGGCGAGCCTTGTCAGGCGTCGAAGGAGTGCTCCGGGGCCGGGAAGGTGCCGGACGCGACGTCGGCCGCGAACTCCTGCGCGGCGCCGAGGATGATGCCGTGCAGGTCGGCGTAGCGCTTGACGAAGCGCGGCGCCTTGCCCGTGCGCAGGCCGAGCATGTCCTGCCAGACCAGGACCTGGGCGTCGCAGCTCGGCCCGGCACCGATGCCGATGGTCGGGATGTGCAGCCGCTCGGTGATCTCGGCGGCGATGGGCGCCGGCACCATCTCCATGACGACCGAGGAGGCGCCGGCCTCCTGCACCGCGAGGGCGTCCTCCATGAGCCGTGACGCCGCGTCTCCGCGACCCTGCACCCGGTAGCCGCCGAGGGCGTGCTCGGACTGCGGCGTGAAGCCGATGTGGGCCATCACGGGCACCGCGCCCTTCGTCAGCAGCTCGATCTGCGGCGCCATCTCGGCACCGCCCTCGAGCTTGACCACGTGCGCCTCGCCCTCCTTCATGAACCGCACGGCCGTGTCGTACGCCTGCTCGGGGGAGCGCTGGTAGGAGCCGAACGGCAGGTCGGCCACCACGAGCGCGCGACGGGCGGTGCGGGTGACGGCCTTGACCAGCGGCAGCAGCTCGTCGACCGTCACCGGGAGGGACGACGCGTAGCCGAAGACGTTGTTCGCGGCGGAGTCGCCGATGAACAGCACGGGCACACCGGCCTCGTCGAACGTCGCGGCCGTGTACTGGTCGTACGTGGTGAGCATGACCCACTTGTGGCCCTGCTCCTTCCACTGCTGCAGGTGGTGGGTGCGCACACGACGGATCGCGGGGTCGGTCGTCGGGCCGGTGGCCGCGGTGCCGACGGACGTCGCCGACGCCGACGGGCCGCCGCCGTAGGGGGCGGGCTCCTCCGCCGACGTGCTCGTGCCGGTCGCGGGGGCAGGGGTGGGTTCGGACATGGTGGTTCCCTCTCTTCTCGCGGCCCCTCGGTGGGGGTCCACGGACGAGGACCATCCTGCCGCATCGACGACATTTGTCACGTCGCTGTGCCCCAGGTCATGCCCGGGTGTGCCCAGGGTGTGCGCTGCGTTCGCGCCGCAGGTCAGTCGAGCGACTCGCGCCACCCGTTCGTCATCGGCACGCGCCGGTCGCGGCCGAAGTTGCGTCGGCTGACCTTCGGGCCCGGCGGGTACTGGCGGCGCTTGTACTCGGCCTTGTCGACCAGCGTCACGACCCGCTCGACGAGCGCAGGGTCGAAGCCCTCGGCCACCACGGCCGCAGCGCCCAGGTCGCGCTCGACGTAGGCGTCGAGCACGGCGTCGAGCAGGTCGTAGGACGGCAGGGAGTCGGAGTCGAGCTGGCCGGGGCGCAGCTCGGCCGACGGCTCCTTGTCGATCGCGTTCTCGGGGATCGGCGGCTGCTCGCCCTGCTCCTCGGCCCAGCGGTTGCGCCAGCGCGACACCTCCCACACCAGGGTCTTCGGCAGGTCCTTGATGGGGGCGTACGCGCCGACCGCGTCGCCGTAGATCGTCGAGTAGCCGGTGGCCAGCTCGGACTTGTTGCCGCAGGCGAGGACCAGGTGCCCGTGCTGGTTCGACAGGCCCATCCAGATCACGGCGCGGATGCGGGCCTGCAGGTTCTCCTCGGCGATCCCGTCGAGGTGGAGCGCGTCCTGGTAGGCCTCGAAGATCGGCGCGATCGGGACGGTGTCGAGCTGCAGCCCCGTACGTCGCGCCAGCTCGGCGGCGTCGCTGCGGCTGTGCTCGGTCGACCACGCGCTCGGGTTCGACACCCCGAAGACGTTCTCGGCACCCAGCGCGTCGACGGCGATCGCGCCGACGAGCGTCGAGTCGATGCCGCCCGACAGCCCCAGCAGGACCGAGCGACCGCCGTTCTTGTGCACGTAGTCGCGCAGGCCGAGCACGATCGCCCAGTAGCGCTCGCCGAGGTCGTCCCACCGCTCGGCGACACGCGGCTCCAGCGGCTCGTACGGCTCCAGCGGCTCGGACGAGACGACCGTGCGCTCGACCCGGAGTCCGGCGAAGCGGGCGTCGGGATCGGGCATCGGAGCCGTCGCGGCGGGCAGGTCGAGGTCGACGACCAGCAGCTCGGGCTCGAACTGCGCCGCGCGGGCGACGAGCTCGCCTGTGGCGTCGACGACGAGGGAGTCGCCGTCGAACACCAGCTCGTCCTGGCCGCCGACGAGGTTCACGTAGGCGAGGGCGCAGCTGCCCTCGCGCGCGCGTCGGGCGCAGAGCTCGAGCCGGGTGTCGTCCTTCGCGGCCTCGTACGGGGAGCCGTTGAGGACGACCAGCAGACCGGCCTCGGCGGCGTCGGCCGCCGCCGAGGGACCGTCCTGCCAGATGTCCTCGCAGATGGCGATGGCGACGTCGACGCCGTGCACCTGCACGACCTGCGTCTCGTCGCCGGGCACGAAGTGCCGGAACTCGTCGAACACGCCGTAGTTCGGCAGGTGGTGCTTGTCGTAGCGGGTGACGACGCGGCCGCCCGTGATCACCGACGCGGAGTTCGTGGGCGCGTTCTTCGGCACCCCGAGACGCTCGGTGTCGATGTGGTCCTTGGCGGTGTCGAGGTGCCCGACGACGACAACGAGGTCGCCCAGCCCCTCGTCGGCCAGCCGGGTGGCGAGCGCCGGGACGTGCGCGCGGGTGCCGTCGATGAAGCTCAGGCGGTAGGCGAGGTCCTCCACCGGGTAGCCGTTGAGCACCATCTCCGGCAGCACCAGCAGGTGGGCACCCGCCTGCGCAGCCTCGTGCGCGGCCGCGACGACGAGCTCGACGTTGCCGTCGAGGTCGCCGAGACGCGGGTTGACCTGAGCAAGGGCGAGTCGGAGCTGAGGCACGTGGTCAGCCTAGGGCGTCGAGCGTGCCGCATCATGTCGTCATGGCCAGGACCTGCCCGTGCGGCACCGGCGCACCCTTCGACGACTGCTGCCGGCCCTACCTCGACGGCCAGGCAGCGCCGACGGCGGAGCGACTCATGCGGTCGCGGTACACCGCGTACGTCCGCGGCGACGGCGGGCACCTGCTGCGCACCTGGCACCCGACCACCCGCCCGACGCGCGTCGACCACGACCCGGGCCTCGAGTGGCTCGGGCTGGAGGTGCTGCGCACCGAGGCCGGCGACGTCGGCGACGCGTTCGGCGTGGTGGAGTTCCGGGCCGCCTACCTCGCCGACGAGCCGGGCGTCCTGCACGAGGTGAGTCGTTTCGCGCGGACCGACGAGGGGTGGCAGTACGTCCGCGGAAGGATGGTCGACGACGGCGTGCCGACGATCCCCTGAGCCGCCTCGACCACGAAACATCGCCGTAACACGACCCGTGCGAGACTCTGGCCATGGGTAAGCAGGAAGACTTCGTCCTCCGGGCGCTCGAGGAGCGTGACGTCCGGTTCGTGCGGCTCTGGTTCACCGACGTGCTCGGCTCGCTGAAGTCGGTCGCCATCGCCCCGGCCGAGCTGGAGGGGGCCTTCAGCGAGGGCATCGGCTTCGACGGGTCGGCGATCCAGGGGTTCGCCCGCGTGCACGAGGCCGACATGCTGCTCAAGCCCGATCCGTCGACCTTCCAGATCCTGCCGTGGCGGGGCGAGGCGCCCGCGACGGCGCGCATGTTCTGCGACATCGCGATGCCCGACGGGTCGCCGTCGTTCGCCGACCCGCGGCACGTGCTCAAGCGGACGCTGACGAAGGCCTCGGAGGCCGGCTTCACCTTCTACACCCACCCGGAGATCGAGTTCTACGTCTTCCGGGGCAAGCCCGACGTCGGCGGACGGCCGGTCCCGGTCGACGACTCCGGCTACTTCGACCACACGGCGCAGGGTGGCGGCCAGGACTTCCGTCGCGAGGTCATCACGATGCTCGAGAACATGGGCATCAGCGTCGAGTTCAGCCACCACGAGGGCGGACCGGGGCAGCAGGAGATCGACCTGCGCTACGCCGACGCGCTCTCCACCGCCGACAACGTGATGACGTTCCGCACCGTCGTCCGCGAGGTCGCGCTCAGCCAGGGCAAGTGGGCCTCCTTCATGCCCAAGCCGTTCACCGAGCACCCCGGCTCCGCGATGCACACGCACCTGTCGCTGTTCGAGGGCGACGAGAACGCCTTCTACGAGGCGGGTGCCGAGTACCAGCTGAGCGCCACCGGCCGCTCCTTCATCGCGGGCGTCCTCGAGCACACGGCGGAGATCACCGCCGTCACGAACCAGTGGGTCAACTCCTACAAGCGGCTCGCGAGCGGCTACGAGGCCCCCAACTACCTGAGCTGGGGCCACAACAACCGCTCCGCGCTCGTGCGGGTGCCGATGTACAAGCCGCACAAGAGTGGCTCGGCGCGCGTCGAGCACCGCGGGATCGACGCCGGCTGCAACCCCTACCTCACCTACGCACTCGTCCTCGCCGCCGGACTGAAGGGCATCGAGAACGGCTCGACCCTGCCGCCCGAGACCGAGGACAACGTCTGGTCGCTCACCGACCGCGAGCGCAAGACGATGGGCCTGACCCCCATGCCGCGCAACCTCGACGAGGCGATCCGCGAGATGGAGAGCAGCGAGCTCGTCGCCGAGACCCTCGGCGAGCACGTCTTCGACTTCTTCCTGCGCAACAAGCGCCAGGAGTGGGACGCCTACCGCTCCCAGGTGACCCAGTTCGAGATCGACCGGCTCCTGCCCGTCCTCTGACGGGCGGGGTGGTCGGCTGCTCGTCGGCCGTGACCTTGCTGGTGCGCTGCCTTCGGGGGGGTTGACTCGGCTGGTGCGCTGCCTGCGGGGGTCTGGCCTTGCTGGTGCGCTGCCTTCGTGGGCTTGACTCGGGTGGTGCGCTGCCGCAGGGGCTCTGGCCTTGCTGGTGCGCTGCCTCGGCTTTCGCTGTGTCTGGTCTCCGAAAGGCCTCGACCGGGCGGCTGGGCGGGGGTCGGCTTCGGGTCTCGGGCTGTGGCTCACGCTGTGGGACGCACGATGCTGCGTTCGTGTGCGGGAGGGTCAAGGATGCTGCGTTTGCCACGGGATCCCGTCACCAACGCAGAAGCGTTCGACCTTGAGCGCGCCAAGGAAGAAGCGTGGGTGCCCTTGGGGTGGGGTGGGCAGCGCTTCTCCCTTCTCGTGGCACGGTCCACGAGAAGGGAGAAGCACTGCCACGTCCGACCCCGTCGTCGGTGGATTCTCCACCTGTAGGGCGCTGAGAAGGTGCCAGATTCACCGCCGAGGGCGATTCGGTGGCAGATCCACCGCTCAGGGGGCGCAACCGCAGATTCTTGGGTCCAACGCAGGCCGCAGCCCGAGACCCGGACCCGATGCCGCTCCCAGCCGCCCGGTCGAGGCCCTTGCGGAGCGCAGGACGACTCGAAGCCGAGCCGACGCAGCGACAAGCCGCGCCGCCGCAGCCCCACCTCGACGACAAGCCGCACTGAGGCACCCGCAGACCTAGCCCGCGCCCAGCACGTCACAGCACCTCCACCCACCCCCGGTAGCCTGCGAGCGTGCCCCCCGAGTCTCCCGAGCTGGCCCTGGCGCGTCGTGGGTTCCGCGACGGGGCGGCGGCCGCGGCCCACCTCGCCCGCCTCGACGGCATCGACGACGCGCTGGTGGAGCAGGTGGCATCCGTCGCCAGCCCCGACACCGCGCTCGCGTCGCTGGTGGCGATCGCGGAGACGTGGGGGGTCGAGCGGCTGCTCGCGACCCTGCGGGGCGACGCGGAGCTGCGGCAGCGACTGCTCATCGTCCTTGGTACCAGCGAGGCGCTCGGCGACTTCCTCGCCCGGCACCCGCAGCACGTCGAGGACCTCGCCGCCGACCGGCTGTCGCCCGTCCCGCTCGACCTCGACCTCATGCGCCAGCAGCTCGGTGACGCCGACGACGCCGACGCCCTGCGCGTCGCCTACCGCCGCAAGCTGCTGCACGTCGCCGCCCGCGACCTGACCGCGCTGACCTGCTTCGAGGAGTCGTCGGCCGAGCTCGCCGACCTGGCCATGGCGACGCTGGGCGCCGCGCTCGAGCTCGCGCGCCGAGACGAGCCCGACGCCGACTGCGTGCGGCTGGCGGTCATGGCGATGGGCAAGACCGGCGGCCGCGAGCTGAACTACGTCAGCGACGTCGACGTGATCTTCGTGCACGAGCCCGCCGACGGCGCCGACGAGCAGGTGGCGGGACGGATCGCCGCACGTCTCGCGTCGGCCATGATGCGCCTCTGCTCCGACCACACCCGCGAGGGCACCATCTGGGAGGTCGACGCGAACCTGCGACCCGAGGGTACCCAGGGGCCGCTGAGCCGCACGCTGCGCAGCCACGTCGCCTACTACGACCGGTGGGCGTCGACGTGGGAGTTCCAGGCGCTGCTGAAGGCACGGTTCGCGGCGGGCGACGCGGAGCTCGGCCAGGCCTACCTCGACGCGCTGTCGCCAAAGGTCTGGGAGGCCAGCACCCGCGAGAACTTCGTGCGCGACGTCCGCGCGATGCGCACGCGCGTCATCGAGAACATCCCGTCGCAGCAGCGCGAGCGGCAGCTGAAGCTCGGCTCGGGCGGCCTGCGCGACGTCGAGTTCTCGGTGCAGCTGCTGCAGCTCGTGCACGGTCGGGGCGACGCGTCGTTACGCAGCCCGACCACGCTCGAGGCGCTGCGCGAGCTCACCGAGGGTGGCTACGTCGGCCGGCGCGACGGTGCCGCCCTGGAGGACGCCTACGAGTTCCTGCGCACCCTGGAGCACCGCATCCAGCTCTACCGGCTACGGCGCAACCACGTCGTGCCCGACGACGAGGAGGACCTGCGACGTCTCGGCCGCTCCATGGGCTACCGGGCGAACCCGGCCGAGGGTCTGGTCAAGGACTGGCAGGCGCACAAGCGCCTCGTGCGACGCCTGCACGAGAAGCTCTTCTACCAACCGCTCCTGGAGGCGGTCACCTCCCTGCCCGACGAGGGTCTGCGGCTCACGCCGGAGGCGGCGCAGGCCCGGCTCATGGCGCTCGGCTTCAAGGACCCCAAGGGCGCCCTCGCGCACATCCAGGCCCTCACGTCGGGCGTGTCCCGACGCGCGGCGATCCAGCGCTCGCTGTTGCCGGCCATGCTGCAGTGGTTCGCGGAGTCGCCTGCGCCCGACGCCGGCCTGCTCGCGTTCCGACGGATCAGCGAGTCGCTGGGGGAGTCGCACTGGTACCTGCGCAAGCTGCGCGACGAGGGCGAGGGTGCCGAGCAGCTCGCGGCGGTCGTCGGGTCGAGCCGCTACGTGTCCGACCTGGTCCAGCGTGCGCCCGACGCCGTCGCGCTGCTCGGCGACGACGCCGAGCTGGTGCCGCGCGACGCCGAGCGACTGCGCGGGGAGATGCAGCTCGCCGCCAGGCGCCACACCCGCCCCGACCAGGCCATCAAGGCCGTCCGACGCGTGCGACGCCGGGAGCTGTCGCGCATCGGCATCGCTGACGTCCTCGGCCGGCTCGACATCGACGAGGTCGGCACCGCGCTGTCCGACCTCACGGAGGCGACGCTCGGCGCCGCGCTCACGGCCTCGATCGGGGCCGTCGCCCGCCAGCGGGAGGAGGCCGGCAGGGATCCCTTCCCGACGCGCATGGCCGTGGTGCTCATGGGTCGTCTCGGCGGCCGTGAGTCGGGTTACGGGTCCGACGCCGACGTCATGTTCGTGCACGAGCCGCTGCCCGGCGCCGACGACGGGGAGGCGGCGGCTGCCGCCACGGCCGTCGCGACGTCGCTGCGGACCACCCTCGGCGCGCCCGGCGACGACCCGGCCCTCGAGGTCGACGCCGAGCTGCGACCCGACGGCCGCAACGGACCGCTGGTGCGCTCCTTCGCCGCCTACGCGTCGTACTACGAGAAGTACTCGGCGGTGTGGGAGGCCCAGGCCCTGCTGCGTGCGCGCGCCAGCGTCGGCGACCCCGACCTGTGCGCCCGGTTCGAGGCACTCGTCGACCCGTTGCGCTGGCCCGACGGCGGCGTCTCGGACGCGCAGGTCCGGGAGATCCGGCGCATCAAGGCGCGCGTCGAGGCCGAGCGGCTGCCCCGGGGTGCCAACCCGAAGACGCACCTCAAGCTCGGCCGGGGCGGCATCGCCGACGTCGAGTGGACCGTGCAGCTCCTGCAGCTGCAGCACGCCCACGCGGTGCCCGGACTGCGCACGACGTCGACGTGCGGCGCCCTCGCGGCGGCTGCCGATGCCGAGCTCGTGACCGAGGACGACGCCGAGGTCCTGCTGCACGCGTGGCGGCTGGTGAGCCGCATCCGCAACGCCGTCGTGCTCATGCGTGGCAAGCCGGCGGAGTCGATGGTGGAGCAGACCGAGGAACGGGCGGGTGTCGCGCACCTGCTGGGGTACGGTCAGCAGCACAGCGAACGCATGGTCGACGACTACCTGCGCGCCACCCGGCACGCGAGACAGGTCGTCGAACGCATCTTCTGGGAGTGAGCGCGATGACGTCGACCGGACCGATCCTCCGCCGCGGTCGACGCGCCTCGTCCCTCGTGACGAGCACGGTGCTGGCCTTCGGGCTGCTCGCCGCGGCCGGCCCTGCGTCGGCCGACGCCAGGGCCAGTACGCCGACCGAGCCGACGCCGACCGAGCCCACCCCGACCCAGCCGACGCCGGCCACGGCGGTGCAGGTCGTCGAGCCGCCCGTGGTCACCGGCACCGCGCGCTACTGGTCCACGCTGACCTCGACGACCGGACGCTACGAGCCCGGGACGGCACGGGTCACCCGTCAGTGGCTGCGCGACGGTGCCCCGATCCGCGGTGCGACGGCTGCCACCTACCGGCTCGTGGGGGCCGATGTGGGTCGACGCGTCGCGGTCCGCGTGGTCGCCAGTGCCGACGGTCTCGAGCAGGCCACCACGACCACCGGTCCGACGACCGCGGTCGCCACTGCGCCGCTCACGGTGCGGACCGCGCCCCGGATCTCCGGCACCCGACGCTACGGCCAAGTGCTCCAGGCCTCGGCCGGACGCTGGAGCAGCAGCGGCCTGACGAAGCGCTATCAGTGGTACCGCGACCGCACCGTCATCCGTGGCGCCACGCAGCGCCGCTACGCCATCGCGCCGGCCGACGTCGGCCACCGGCTCCGCGTGCGCGTGACGGTCTCGAAGGCGTACCACCGCACCTCCTCGGCCACCGCCGTCACCGCACCCGTGCGGCACCGCCGCGACGCGCGACGGACCCTCACCTACTCGGTCCGCTCCGACGGGGCGCGGGGGAGCCTGGCCACCTTCCGCCGGCAGGCGGCGCAGACCCTCGCCGACGCCCGCGGATGGCCCGGAGCCGGCGTCCGATTCCGCGAGGTGCGCTCGGGCGGTGACTTCACGCTCGTGCTCGCGCGGGCCTCGCGCCTGACGTCGTACTCGACCGAGTGCAGCGTGCTCTACAGCTGCCGCGTCGGCCGCAACGTGATCATCAACGAGGACCGCTGGGTCCACACCACGCGTGTGTGGCGCTCGGCCAAGGGGTCGGTGCGCGACTACCGCCACATGGTCGTCAACCACGAGGTCGGGCACTTCCTGGGGCGGGGGCACCTGGGCTGCCCGGGCCGGGGCCAGGCGGCGCCGATCATGCAGCAGCAGTCGAAGGGGCTGCACGGCTGTCGGGTCAACCCGTGGCCGCGTCGCGACGAGCTCTGAGCGGGTCGTCCCGCCCAGCTCAACCGGCCCAGCTCACCCCGCGTCGCGCAGCAGGTGCTCGCGCTCGGTCTGGTTGAGCCCGCCCCACACGCCGAACGGCTCACGCACCGTGAGGGCGTGGTCGAGGCACTCGGCCACCACCGGGCAGCGGGCGCAGAGCGCCTTCGCGACCGCCTCGCGGCTGCGTCGACGCGGACCACGCTCTGTCTCGGGGGAGAAGAACGTCTCCGGATCCACACCGCGACACGCTCCGCGGTGCTGCCACTCGTAGGACTCCTGGATCGGGTCCGGGAGTCGGCTGGTGCTCGCCATGGCCCCTCCTGTTCGACGTGACGGACGCTTCCGTCACTGGGAGTTCGACGCCACGCCGTCTACGGATGGGTCGCATCCGTCACACGGGCACCAGTGGCCACCGCTCGGGTCCACCGTCAGGCAGGGCGCTCCATGCGCAGCTGGAACACGTCGATGTAGCCCACGCCGAAGCCGGCCTCGCAGTAGGCGAGGTAGAACTCCCAGAGCCGACGGAAGGTCTCGTCGAAGCCGAAGGTGGCGATCTCCTCCCAGTTCGCCTCGAAGCGCTCGCGCCACAGGCGCAGCGTCTGGGCGTAGTCCTGCCCGAGGCTGCGTCGGTCGGTCACCGCGAGCCCGTGCGTGTGCGCGGCGAGGTTCTCGTCGATCGCCTCGAGCGACGGGATCAGGCCGCCCGGGAAGATGTACTTCTGGATCCAGCCGTAGGAGTTGCGCGTCGCGAGGTAGCGGTGGTGCGCCATCGTGATCGCCTGGATCGACACGCGGCCGCCGGGAGCGAGCACCTCGTCGATCTTGGCGAAGTACGTCGGCCAGTACTCCTCGCCGACGGCCTCGATCATCTCGCAGCTCACGACGGCGTCGAACTCGCCGGTGACGTCGCGGTAGTCCTGCAGGCGCAGCTCGATGCGGTCGGCGACGCCGGCGGCCTCGAACCGCTCCTGGGCGAGGGCGGCCTGCTCCGAGGAGATGGTGATCGTGACGACCTGCGCGCCACGCTGCGCGGCGCGGATCGCGAGCGAGCCCCAGCCGCTGCCGATCTCGAGCACGCGGGTGCCCTCGGTGACGCCCGCCTGGTCGAGGATGCCGTCGAGCTTGCGGTGCTGCGCCTGCTCGAGCGACTCCTCGGGTGACGCGAACCAGGCGGACGAGTACGTCATCGTCGGGTCGAGGAAGCGCTCGAAGAGGTCGTTGGAGAGGTCGTAGTGCCGCTCGATGTTCGAGCGCGACCCCTCCTTGGTGTTGCGCTCGTGCTGGGGGAGCTGGCGGTCGACGAGGCCGCGCAGCTTCTGCAGCGACGGGGGCACGATCGTCGTCAGCCGCTCCGCGAACGGCGTGAGCAGGTCGGCCAGGTCGGTGCCGGGACCGGTGGTCCAGTCGCCGGCCATGTAGGCCTCGCCGAAGCCGATCTTGGTGTCGTGGCCGAGCCGGCTGAAGAAGGCGGCCGGGCGGCGCACCTGCATCTCGGGGGCGCCGGGCTCGCCGGCCCCCCACACGGTGCCGTCGGGGAACGTCAGGCGCACGGGCGTGCGCGAGACGGCGGGGCGCAGGATCGCCCTCGCGGCGCGTGCCTTGAGGGGAGTGCGCGGGGTCTGCGCGATGCCGGGCCAGCGGGTGGCGAGTACGTCGGTCATCGGGTCGTGCCTTCCTGAGGTTCGTGGAGCGGTCGTGGGACGACCGGGAGTCGGCGCAGCCAGAGCCACACACCGTGGATTCGGATCAGCAGGCTGGTCCGATGGGTCATGAGGGGCATCGTCACGAGCAGCCGCACCAGCCGACGTCGCGTGGCGGGCAGCGGCCGGCCGCGGAACGTCGCGGTGAAGACGGCCTCGTCGGGACGGGAGGCGGGGGAGCCCTCGTCGGAGGGCGACTGGCGCAGCACCACGGTGCTCGCGACGGCATCGGGCTGCAGCCGGAACTGCAGGTCGTAGCGTCCGGCCACCGTGAAGAACGGCGAGACGTAGAACGCCTTCTCCGTGGACGTACGGCCCTTCTCGTCGGGCTGCAGCAGGTACGCGTGCCGCTCGCCGTAGGTGTTGTGCACCTCCGCGACGATCGCCTCGGTGCGCTCGCCGTCGAGGATCCAGAAGACCGAGAGCGGGTCGAACACGTGACCCAGCGTGCGGGCGTTCGCGAGCATGACGATCCGGCGACCGGTGACGTCGAGGCCCTGCGCCCGGCAGAACGTCTCGATGTTCTCGCGCAGCGAGCGGTCGGGGTCGCCGATGTGGTCGGCGGCGCGGAAGGTCGAGAACGGTCGCAGCCAGCGCGGCATCCGCGGCAGGTCGTCGACGTCGACGAGCCACTGGTAGACGCGGTAGCGGAAGCGGTGCTTCAGCGGCACGCGTCGGGTGTGGGCGACGTCGCCGACCACGAGCGCGGGCAGGACGGGCAGCCGTCGCTGCTCCTCCTCGTCCGCGACGTCACGCTCGACGTCGGCGGTGGTCACCAGGTCGCTCCGAGGGAACGGGCGGCCTCGACGCCGGAGCGGCAGCCGTCCTCGTGGAACCCCCAGCCGTGGTACGCACCGGCGAACGCGGTGCGGCCGTCGGACAGCCCGGGCAGCTCGCGCTGGGCCGCGACGGACGCCGGCGTGTAGACCGGGTGCGTGTACTGCATCGTGGCGATCACCGTCGTCGGGTCGACACGGTCGGTGGAGTTCAGGCTCACGAGGTACGGACGACTGCTCTCGATGCCCTGCAGGAGGTTCATCCAGTAGGTCACGTCGGTGGCCTCGCCGCGGCCCTCGCAGGAGTCCATGCGGTAGTTCCATGACGCCCGGGCGCCCTCGGCGTCGGGCAGCACGCTGGCGTCCTGGTGCAGGACCGTCTCGTTCCGCGAGTACTCGAACGCGCCCAGCACGCGACGCTCGGCGTCGGTGGCGTCGGTGAGCAGGGCGAGGGCGTCGTCGGCGTGCGTGGCGATCACGACCGAGTCGACGACGTGCTCCTGGCCGGACGCGTCGAGCACGACGACGCCGTCGGGCTTGCGGGAGACGGCGCGGACCGCCGTCGAGGCGCGGACGTCGCCGATCGCGTCGACCACCTTGCGGGTGTAGGCGTTCGAGCCGCCCTGCACCGTGAACCACTGCGGCGAGCCCGTGACGGACAGGAAGCCGTGGTGGCGCAGGAAGGCGAACAGGTAGCGGGCGGGGTACTGCAGCGCGGTGTCCTGGCCGGACGACCAGACGCAGGCCACGACCGGGATCGCGTAGTGCGCGACGAAGTGGTCGGAGAAGCCGTGCAGGCGCAGGAAGTCGCCGTACGTCTGCGGCTCGGCGTCGTCGGGCTCGCTGTCCAGCAGCGCCAGGGCGGCGCGCTGGAAGCGCTTCACCGACGTGAGCAGGCGCAGGTAGGTCGGGTCGACGATGCGGCGACGCTGCGCGAACAGGCCGGGCAGCTTGCGACCGCCCGCGTACTCGAGGCCGCAGCCGTCGCAGTGGATGCTCATCGACATCTCGGTCGGGTGCACGGCGACGTCGAGCTCGGCGAACAGCCGACGCAGCAACGGGTAGGTCCGGTCGTTGTGCACGATGAAGCCGCTGTCGACGTGGTGCGTCGTCCCGTCAGCCTCGACGTCGTGGGTGTGGGCGTGGCCGCCGATGCGGTCGTCGGCCTCGAAGAGCGTGACGTCGTGGGTCGTGCGCAGCACGTAGGCGGCGGTGAGGCCGGAGACGCCGGACCCGATGACGGCGACCCGGGGCCGGTTGCCGGTCGCGGACGTCGAAGAGGTGGTCATGTGAGGGATTCGCCCTCACCGGTCCTGCGGATGGGTCGGTGTGACGCGATCGGTGGGGTCGGGGTCCTCGCCGGCGCGCTTGCTGGCCTCGGTGATCTCGAACAGCTCCGTGCCGAACGCACCCAGCTCCGTCGTGACCCGGCGGGCGGTGTCGAAGAGGATCGCGCTGATCCGACCGCCGGTCGTGATCGCAGCCTCCACGCCCTGCTGGACGGCGTCCTTGGCGATCTCTCGGCGGCTCAGCGCCATGGCCGTCTCCTCGGGGGTCGTGCGGTCGGTCGGCAGCCACCATTGTGGCGCACCACCTGGTGCGTGCACGCCGACGCCCCGGGGCTGGACCGGAGCGTCGGCGGGGTCGTGCTGGGGCAGGGTCGCGTCAGGCGGCGACGTTCTCGCGCTCGGCCTGGGCCGCGGCGGCAGCCTCGCGCTTGGCGCGACGCAGCGCCTTGGACTCCGGGCTCTTGCCCTGCTTGTACGGGTCGTCGGGCTTGCGGGCGTACGACGCGAGCTGACGGGCGACGCTCGCGAGCTGCTTGCTCAGTCGGCCGCTGTTGTACTGCAGGCCGTGGCGCTCGCAGATCGCGCGGATCTCCTGCGCGACCTCGGGGTAGCGCCGGGCCGGGATGTCCGGGAACAGGTGGTGCTCGATCTGGTGGCTCAGGTTGCCGCTGAGCACGTGGAAGGTGCGGCTGCCGCTGATGTTCGCCGACCCGAGCAGCTGACGCAGGTACCACTGGCCGCGCGACTCGTTCTCGGCGTCCTCCTCGGCGAACGTCTGCACCTCGGCCGGGAAGTGGCCGCAGAAGATGATGAGGAAGGTCCAGATGTTGCGGATCAGGTTGGCGGCGAAGTTCGCGCCCATGACGGCCAGCGGAGCCCACCAGCCGACGAACGGCACGAGGGCGAGCGCGATGGCGGGGTAGGCGACGTAGTCCTTCACGACCTGGCGGCGGGCCTTGCGGGCCGCGCGGCTCTTGCGGTCGCGGAACTCCTTCTTGCTCATCTTGCCGCCGAGGTACTCGTCGAGCTCAAGGCCGTGGTACATCACGCCCCACTCGAAGAACAGCATCAGCGCGAACGCGAGCGGCAGGTTGAACCGGTGGTTCGGGTACCAGGGCTGGTCGTCGTCGATCCGCAGCAGGCCGTAGCCGATGTCGCGGTCCTTGCCGTGGATGTTCGTGTACGTGTGGTGGATGTAGTTGTGGCCGTGCTTCCAGTCCTCCGCGGGAGCCACGTTGTCCCACTCGTAGCGCTTGCCGTCGACCAGCGGGTCGTTCATCCAGTCGTACTGGCCGTGCATGACGTTGTGGCCGATCTCCATGTTCTCGAGGATCTTGGAGAGGCCGAGGAGCACGATGCCGGCGACGAACGTCGGCCAGAAGAACGGCGTGAGGATGCCGATGCGGCCCAGCACCTCGCACACCTGCTGCACCCGGATGACGCGGCGGATGTAGTCGGCGTCGGCCTGCCCGAGCGAGTCGAGCGTCTTCTGGCGGATGCCGTCGAGCTCCTCGCCGAAGCGCTCGAGCTCCTCGTAGCTCATGTACTCGAGCCCGATGGTCGACTGCTTGGTGCGGTCGGTGCCCACGAGCGGTGCGGGCGCCTCGTTGTGGTTCGACGCGCTGTAGGGCGCGATGGGGGTGCGCTTGCGAGACATGGAACTCCCTCTTCCTAGAGTGCGACGCTGACGTCGCCGACAGGGACCTGGACGCAGACCTTGATGGTCTCGTCGGTGTTGGCGCCGACCTCGCCGGTGACGACGTGGCGGACGGCGCCGCTGAGCTTCTTGACGGCGCAGGTGTTGCAAACGCCCATCCGGCAGCCGTACTCGGGCGCCAGGCCGGCGGCCTCGGCCTGCTCGAGGATGGTGGCGCCGGAGTTCTCGGCGGTCGTGCCCGAGGCGTCGAAGCTGAGGGTGCCCGTGGCGTCGGCGGCCGTGAGGTCGACGGAGGGCACCTTGAAGTACTCGGTGTGGAGCTGCTCGGTCGCACCACGCTCGGCGTAGACGTCGCGGACCGCGGCGATCAGGCCGGCTGGGCCGCAGCACCAGGTGGGCGACGACGTCGGGTCGACGTCGAGGTGGTCGAGGTGGTCGGCGGTGAACCGACCCTCGAGCGCGGCGCCCGCCTCGGGCTCGCGCGTGTAGACGCGGTGCACGACGGCGCCCGGCAGCTCCTCGGCGAGCCGGTCGAGCTCGGGCGTGAACATCTCGTCGTCGCGGGAGCGGGCGTAGTGCAGGAACGTGACGCGTCCGCGGTGGCCGCGATCGCGCAGCGTGCGCGCCATCGACATGACCGGCGTGATGCCGGAGCCCCCGCTCAGCAGCACGAGGTCGTCGGGCACCTCGTCCGGCAGCACGAACTCGCCCTCGGCCTGGGAGAGGTAGACGATCGTGCGGGGCTGGAGCTCGCGGTGCAGGAACTGGGAGACGTAGCCGTCGGGGTGGGCCTTGACCGACACGCTGAAGGTGCCGTCGCGCAGGGCGCGGGAGCTGGACACCGAGAACACGCGCACCTTGCGGGTGCCGTCGACCTCGATGCCGAACTGGACGTGCTGGCCGGGGACGAAGCCCTTCCACGCGCCATTGGGCCGCAGGACGACCGTGCTGGCGGCGCCGGTCTCGCGTCGTACCTCGACGACCCGGGCGCGGACGGCGTCGACCGTGAGCATCGGGTGCAGCTGGTCGAGGTAGTGGTCGACCGAGTGCGGCGAGGTCAGGGACGCGACGGCCCGCGACGAGAGTGCGGTGCGGACGAGGCCCATCGCGTGTCTCCTTCGGTCGGCGAGTAGTTCAGTGCACGAGCGTACACTCAAAGTGTGGCGCGATGAAGCAGGCCGCGGCAAGACGCGCCGGTCGTGACGTCCGGCACGCGAACACGTGTTCACCGAGTGGGGTGGGGTCGAGGGCCACTAGACTCCCCACGTGTCCGGAAGTCCGTCGCCGTCCGCTGCGCGGGCCGACACGTCGCGTCAGGCTCAGAAGGAGCGGACGCGCGAGGCGATCCTCGCGGCCGCCCTCGAGCTCAGCCAGACCCAGGGCTTCGCCCAGACCAGCCTGCGCCAGGTCGCACGGCAGGCCGGTGTCGTGCCCACCGCCTTCTACCGCCACTTCGCCGCGATGGACGAGCTCGGGCTGGCGCTCGTCGAGCAGTCATTCGGCACGCTGCGCGCGATGATCCGCGACGCGCAGCGCGACCCCGAGACCTTCGCCGACATCATCGACGCCTCCGCCGAGATCCTCGTCCGCGTCGTCAAGCAGAACAAGGCCCACTTCGGCTTCGTCGCCCGCGAGCGCAACAGCGGCTCCGAGGCCGTCCGCCAGGCCATCCAGCGCGAGCTCGAGCTGTTCATCTCCGAGCTCGCCGTCGTCCTCGCCCGCCTCCCGCACCTCGACACGTGGTCGGCCGAGGACGTCAAGCTCGCCTCGGGCCTCTTCGTCCGCAACATGGTCTACCGCGCGGAGCAGGTCGTGCAGATGCCCGACGGCCGCCCCGACCTGGAGGAGGAGATCAAGCGCAAAGCCCGCCGCGAGATGCGCCTCATCGTCCTCGGCTTCGAGAAGTGGGACAGCCATTCGGGGTGACGTGGTGACCTTGCCGCTGCGCCGCCGCAGGGGGTCTGTGCTTGCCGCTGCGCTGACGCGGGGGGTCGCACCTCGCTGGTGCGCTGCCATAGGGGGTCTCGCCGTGCTGCTGCGCTGCCTCGGCCTTCGCTGGGGATGGTCTTCGAAAGGGCCTCGACCGGGCGGCTGGCGGCGGCGCTGGTCTGGGGTCTCGGGCTGTGGGTTGGTGCTGGGGTGGGGCGCAAGATTCTGCGTTGGCGACGGGATCCCGTAGTGAACGCAGAAGCGTTCGGCCTCGCACGCGTGAATGAAGAGTCTTGAGTGCACTTTGCGTTGGGGTGACGAACGATTCTTCCTTGGTGTGGACCGTTCCACGCGAAGGAAGAATCCTTCCCGCGCGACGCCCGCCATCGGTGGATTCTCAACCGCAAGAGCGCTCCTGCGGTTGCAGATCCACCGATAGGACGCGCAAACGCAGAATCTCGGCCCGAAAACGCAGAAACGAAGAATCATGGATCCAAAGGCGAGCTCAGGCCAGACCCCGAGACCCGAAGCCACCCCCGGGCCCCCCTGCCGGTCGAGGCCCTTTCGGAGACCACTCCCAGCGTGAGCTGCGGCAGCGCACGAGCAATCCCAGTCCGCCTGCGGCAGCGCACCAGCAAGGTCACGACCATGGCAGGCCGCGCACCAGCAGGACAAGACCCCCCCCGCAGCCAGCACAGCAACGAAAAACTCCCCTCCAGTGCTAGCGTGGACGCACTACCACTCAACTCGACGGAGGGGTCCCGATGGACGAGCTCGGTGCGCTGCTGGACGAGGTCACGCGCGACCACGCCGTGGGTGTCACGGACGACGGTGAGCGTCTCGTGGCGATGCGAGTGGCGCAGGACTGGTCGGTGGGGGTGCGGCTTCACCGCGAGGGGAGCCACCGGCAGTGGGCGATGCGCGAGCTCGTCGTCCGGCGCGGCGCGGGGGACCGGTCGTTCAAGGGCGCCGACGTGCGGGACCTCCCGCTCGGGGCGGTCGTCTCCGAGGCTCGACGGCTCGCGACCCGCAGCGTCGATCCGGGCAGCGAGCCGCGGACGACCGTCGGCCGGCTGCTGGAGGAGCGGTCGGGCCGACTCGGCCGCGACGACCTCGCGATGGCCGCCGTGGCGCTGGAGTACACGCGGCTCGTCGAGCGGGGCGAGCGGGCGCCGGCCAAGCGCATGGCGGAGCGGCACGGCGGCAGCCCCGGAACGTGGACGAACCGGGTCGCCGAGGCCCGACGACGCGGGTACCTCACCGCCGTCGAGCGTGGCGAGGCCGGCGGGGCGCTGACGTCGACCGCCCGCGTCCTGCTCGACCTCGACGTCGGCTGACGGTCAGGCCGACGCGCTCGCCGCTGCGGCGACGTCGGCCGCCTGGCGCTCATGGGCGGCCGTGGCGAGCCGGTCGAGGGCGAGCTTGAAGACGTCGTCGCCGAGCTGGTCCTCGAGCAGGTGGATGATGCCGGGGTCGGACTCGAACTCCGCCGACCACTCGACGTGGCACGTGGTGTCGGAGAACGCCTGCACCTGCACGCTCGCGCGGTCGTTGGTGATGGGGAACGGCGGCTCGGGCATCGTGTAGGTGAGGGTGCGGGTCTCGTCGTCCTGGCTCTGCACGCTGACGACGATGTCGGCGTCGGCCTCGGGGCCCCCGGAGTAGATGCTCAGCCGCGGATGCCACTGGGCGAAGTCCTGGAGGAGCTCCCACACGAGGTCGGCGGGGGCGGCGACGAAGGTCCTGCGGATGATGCGGCTCATACGTGCTTTCCGGTCGTCGGTCGAGGGGGTGGACCCATCCAACAGGTTGCGCCAGGGTCCGGGCCCACCGGGGTGGCAGGATTCTGCCACCCCGGGGCGCGCGGCGTCGCGGGGGCGGGTCGGGCGAGTGCCGTAGGCTCGACGCGCCTCGAAGGGAGAAGCCGATGTCCGACGCTCAGACGCCCACCGCGTCACGGCAGCGCCTGGCGAGCGTGGCGTTGTCGGTCGCCGGTCTCGTCTTCCTCGTGGCCGGGCTGCTCTCGTCGTGGTCACGTCTCAACGTGCTGCTCGTCCCCGTGGCGCTCGGCCTGGTGGCGCTAGCGCTCGCGGTCAGGGAGACAGCAGCCGCCGCTCGACCCAGCCGGGTGGCCGCCGTCGTGCTGTCCGCGCTGTCGATCCTCAGCCCGGTCGCCACCGTCGCCGTCGTGTTGGTAGCCGACGCCCTGGGCACGTCCGCGTCGTACACGCTCACGGTCGACTCGCCCGAACCGGTCGACGTGGTCGTCAGGAAGGACGCCGACCAGGAGCGCAGGAGGTGGGACAGGGGAGACTCGATCACGTTCTCCTCGAGGGCGTCGGTCGTCGGGATCGACGCGCGAGCCGCGACGCCGACCACGGTGATCTCGTGCGAGATCCGCCGCGACGGCAGGACCGTCGCGTCCGCGCAGCGCGCCGGGTCGGTCGACTGCAGCGTCCGCTAGGCGCGAGGCTCCTCGGCGCCGGCGCGACTGATCGGGATGCGGATCGGCCGGTCTTGCGTAGCGTCACGGTCATGACTGATCTGACTCCCGAGAAGCTCGAAGCGATCCAGAACGTCGTCGACCGCGTCGGCGCCTACCAGGACGGTGCTCCCGAGGGGACCGTCGAGACCGAGCTGCGCAAGGGCCTCGACGAGGCCGACGTGAGCCTCGAGGACGCGCACGTGACCGCCCTGGCCGAGGCCATCGAGTCGGCCGACGGCGACGTCGACGCCTCCTCGGTGCTCGGCTGACGGAACCGACCCACGATGGTCGTCGTCCTGCGGGCGCCGCTGCGCTCGCGTGACGACGACGTCGACCACGCCGCAGCCGTCGCGCACGCGCTGCGGCGTGGTCTCGTCGGGGTCGGCGGCCGGCTGCCAGAGCTGCCGGCGGACCTCGACGACGCGGTCGCGCAGGTGGCACGACGTCACGGCGACCGCACGGCCGCGCGCCTCGGTCGGTTCGCGGCGGTGGAGCGGGGCGCGTTCGCCTGGACCCGCGACGTCGCGGGCGAGCTGTGGCTCGGTCGGGTGACCGGCGACTGGCACTTCGACCCGTCGGCCGATGCGGCGACGCTCGACCTCCAGCACGTCCGCGACTGCCGTTGGCTGGACGACCCCGTGCCGTGGCCGGAGGTGCCCTCAGCGGTGCACGCCACGTTCGAGCGGGGCGGGCGCAACCTGCAGCGCGTCCACGACGTCGGCGCCGAGGCCGGCTCGCAGCTCCTGTGGGAGCGCCGGTAGCGGCTGAGTCAGCGCCAGGGGTCGATGATCGTCAGGCCCGCGACGGTCGCGGTGTCGAACGTCGGCAGCAGCGCGGCGGCCGTGTCGAGGTCGACGGTGCGCTCGAGCAGCAGGTCCGGACGCAGCCGCCCCTCGGCGACGAGCGCCATCATCTCCGGGTAGTCGCTGGCGGCCATGCCGTGGCTGCCCAGCAGGTCGAGCTCCCACGCGATCGCGCGCTCCATCGGCACCCGCGGGTGCCCCTCGACGCCGGGCAGCAGGCCGACCTGCACGAGACGGCCACGCCGGCGCAGGCTCAGGAGGGCCGTCGCGCTGGTCGCCTCGCTGCCGACGGCGTCGACGGACACGTGGGCGCCTCCGCCGGTGATGTCCGCGACCGCGGCCTCGACGTCGTCACCGGCGAGCAGGGTGTGGTCGGCGCCGAGTCGACGCGCGACGTCGAGCGCCGCGGTCGTGCGGTCGACGGCCACCACCCGCGCCCCGAGGGCCCGGGCGATCATCACGGCGCTCAGTCCGACGCCGCCGGCCCCGACCACGACGACCCACTCGTCGGCCGCCACGCGGGCCCGTGCCACCAGCGCGCGGTAGGCGGTCGCGAACCGGCAGCCGAGTGCCGCGGCGGTGGCCAGCTCGACGTCGTCGGGCACCGCCACGAGGTTGGTGTCGGCGGCGTGGAGCGCGACGTGCTGCGCGAACGAGCCCCAGTGCGTGAACCCGGGCTGCTGCTGGTCGGGGCACACCTGCGCGTCGCCTCCACGGCACCACGAGCACCGGCCGCAGCCGCACACGAACGGCGTGGTCACGCGGTCGCCCACGGCCCACCGGGTGACACCGGTGCCGACCTCGGAGACGACTCCCGCCAGCTCGTGCCCCGGGACGTGCGGGAAGACGAGGTCCTCGTGCCCGGCCCACGCGTGCCAGTCGCTGCGGCACAGGCCGGTCGCGCGGACCTCCACGACGACGCCGCCGGCCGGTGCCGTGGGGGCGGGGACGTCGCGGACCTGGGGGTCCGCGCGGACGGCGTCGAGGACGATGGCGCGCATCCCGTCATCCTCCCACCCGGCCGGCGCGGAGCGTCTCGCGCTCCAGGTGCGAGCCGCGCGGCGCGGTCCTACGGTGGCGGGACGTTCGGCCCACCCGGGGCCGACGGGAGGGAGCACCATCATGTGGGACACCATCCTGTGGATCGCCGCCGTCGTGATCGGCATCTTCGGCGTGCTGCGCATCATCCGCGGCGACATCCTCTGGGGCGCGGTGCTGATCGTCGTCGCGCTGCTCGTCGGCCCGGGAGGCGTCAGCATCTTGAGCTGATCCGCGTCCCGTGCGCCGTTTCGACGGCGCGCGGGACGGGTAGCACTGATGGGTACAGCCTTCTGCGAGAGGACAGCCCATGAGCACGATCACCGAGTCCGTCGACGTCGACGTCGACGTGCGCACCGCGTACGACCAGTGGACCCAGTTCGAGGACTTCCCGGCCTTCATGGAGGGCGTCGAGCGCATCGACCAGATCGACGACACCCATCTGCACTGGGTGGTCAAGGTCGGACCCGTCACGCGCGAGTTCGACGCGACGGTCACCGAGCAGCACCCCGACGAGCGCGTCGCGTGGACGTCCGACAGCGGGCCGGAGCACGCCGGCGTCGTCACGTTCCACCGGCTCTCGGACCACGCCACACGCGTGACGGTGCAGATGGACGTCGACCCCGACGGCTTCGTCGAGGAGGTCGCCGACAAGGCGGGCCTGCTCGACCGACGCACCCGTGGTGACCTCCAGCGGTTCAAGGAGTTCATCGAGCGTCGCGGCGGCGAGCCGACCGGCGCGTGGCGCGGCGAGGTCGAGCGACCCTGAACCCGGCGTCGCGTCCCTGACGCGACTGCCTGATCTGGGCGACGGCCCAGCGGGGCGACGGTCGGCGCGGTCTCGGATCCGCGCCGACCGCGCGCTGTCTCGACCCCTGGCGCGAGACACCGCCCACCCGGCCTCGTGTCGTGCACCAGGCTACGGACGGGCAGTCCCGCTCCCCAGGGACCAAGGTCCTCGGAACCTCGCGGTGCGCTCGGGACCGACGGCCCGGGCCCCCGAGCGATCGGGTGGTCGTCGGTCGGGCGAAGCCTCAGGACAGCGGTGCGCGGTCGTCGACGTCGGCCGACAGCGACTCGAACGTGATGTCGGGGTGCTGGCGCGAGACGAACTGCAGGCGCCAGCGGTCGCTGAACACCGCGAGCGCCGTGCCGTCGCTGCGCTCGAACGTCTCGACGCCGTTGATGCCGGCGAGCGTCTCGCGGTCGGCGGACTGGATGCGTCGAGCCAGCGTGTAGGGCAGGAAGTCGAGGCGGGTCTCGGCGTTGAACTCGCGCTGCAGCCGGTCGGTGACCACCTCGAACTGCATCGGCCCGACCGCGGCGAGCACCGGCGACTGGTCGCCGCGCAGCGTCGAGCGCAGCACCTGCACGACGCCCTCGCGGTCGAGCTGCTCGATGCCGCGCCGGAACTGCTTGAACCGCGACGTGTCGCGGGCGCTGATCGTCGCGAAGTGCTCGGGCGCGAACTGCGGGATCGGCGGGTACTCGACCTTCGGCCCGAGGTAGAGGGTGTCGCCGATGCCGAGCTGGGAGGCGTTGACCAGGCCGATCACGTCGCCGGGGTAGGCGAGGTCGGTGGTCTCGCGGTCGCGTCCGAAGAGGTTCTGCGCGTACTTGGTGGCGAACGGTCGCCCGCCCTGCGTGTGCTGCACGACCTCGCCGCGCTCGAAGACGCCCGAGCAGATGCGGGCGAAGGCCACGTGGTCGCGGTGGGCGGTGTTCATGCCCGCCTGGATCTTGAACACGAAGGCGCTGAAGGGGGAGTCGACGGCGCGCGGCTCGCCCTGGGCGTCGAGGCGGGGGCGCGGTGCGGGCGCCAGCTCGAGCATCACGTCGAGCAGCTGCGTGACGCCGAAGTTCAGCGCCGCCGCCGCGAAGAGAACGGGCGTGGTGCGTCCGGCGAGGAACTCCTCGGGGTCGTGATCGGCGCCGTCGGCGGCGAGCAGCTCGTGCCCGCCGACCGCCTCCCCCCACGCGTCGCCGAAGACGCTCGCCGCGTCGTCGGGGGAGTGCACCGTCTCACCGGCGATGGTCGCGCCGCCCGACGTGCGCTCGTACTCGACCGCGTGCCCGAGCCGACGGTCGAGCACGCCGCGGAAGTCGCCGGCGATGCCGATCGGCCAGGTGAGCGGCGTGGGCCGGATGTCGATGCGCTGCTGGATCTGGTCGAGCAGCTCGAGCGGGTCGAGGCCCGGGCGGTCCCACTTGTTGACGACGGTGATCACCGGGATGCCGCTGCGGTGGCAGACGTCGAACAGCTTCAGCGTCTGCGGCTCCAGGCCCTTCGCACCGTCGAGCAGCATGACGGCGAAGTCGACCGCGCTCAGCACGCGGTAGGTGTCCTCGGAGAAGTCGGCGTGGCCGGGGGTGTCGACCAGGTTGACCACGTGCCCGCGATGCTCGAACTGCAGCGCGGTGGACGAGATCGAGATGCCGCGCTCCTTCTCCATCTCCATCCAGTCCGAGACGGTGGCGCGGCGGCCCGCCTTGCCGTGCGTGGCGCCGGCCTCGGAGATCACGCGTGCGTGCAGGGCCAGCGCCTCGGTGAGCGTCGACTTGCCGGCGTCGGGGTGGGAGATCACGGCGAAGGTGCGACGGCGGGCGGCCTCGGCGAGCACGGTGGGGGAGGACATCGACCCGACCTTACCGGCGGCTACCGTCGGCCCGGGACCGAGCCGTGACGAAGGGGCGACGATGGCCAAGTTCGAGGAGCTCGACTGGGCCGAGACCCCGTGGGGCCTGGTGGTGTTGCGACGCCGGTTCGACCTCGTGACGCAGTGCGACGTGCACGAGGTCAAGCTCGGCGACGACTACCTCATGTCGAGCCAGTTCACGGTGAGCGAGCGGGCCCTGGCCGAGCTCGGGCTCCGCGCGGCCGTGGGCTCGTCGCTGCGGGTCATGGTCGGCGGCCTCGGCCTCGGCTACACCGCCTTCGAGGCGCTGCGCGACGACCGGGTCGTCGATCTGGTGGTCGTCGACGCGCTCGACGCGGTGATCCGCTGGCACCGCGACGAGCTGTTCGACGACACGCGCGGGCTCGCGTCGGACCCGCGCACCACCCTCGTGCGCGACGACTTCTTCGACCTCGTGCGGACGGGCCGTCTGGATCGACCGGTCGACGTGCTGCTCGTCGACATCGACCACGCGCCCGACTGGCTGCTGCGCACCGACCACGGCGACTTCTACACGGTCGAGGGGCAGCGAGCCGCGGCACGCATGCTCGTCGACGACGGCGTGTTCGGGCTCTGGTCCGACGAGCCGCCGGAGGACGCGTTCGTCGACGTGATGCGCCAGGCGTTCGCGACGGCCGAGGCCCACGTGGTGACGTTCGACAACCCGCTCACCGGGGGCACGTCGACCGCGACGATCTACGTCGGCACGCGCGCCTGAGCCGAGCCGCTCAGTCCGGCGTGGCCTCGTGGTGGCGTCGGCCCTGGGTGCGCCGGTCCTCCTTCATCTCCGCCTCGAACAGGTGCGGACGGCCGTCGACCAGGCTGTCGCGGGCGGTGCGCTCGAGGTCCTTGAAGGTCGCGTAGTAGCCCTCGTCGTACTCCTCGACGAGCTGGAAGGTCCAGCGCCCCTCGATGACGTTGCGTCCGACCAGCTCGGTCTCGATGCGGTCGGCGAGGTCGCCATGACCGGCCTCGCGCAGGAGGTCGGCGGCCTCGCCGGCCTGCAGGTCGGCATGCCCGGACAACCGGTGGAAGGCGTAGAGCGAGCCACGCGCCTCCTCGACGGCCTCGAGGGCCTCGCTGAGCTTGCCGAGCGCCTCGACGGTGTCGTCGGAGACGCCGTCGGGTCGGCGGTGGCGGGTGGCGGGACGGTCCTGTCGGTCGCTGCTCATGTCTCCACGGTGGCACTGGTCGCTGGTCGCGGCATCCGCGCGCGCCCTGCGCTCACGCTGCGGCCCTTGGTGTGCTCGGTGACACTCGACGTATGAGGCTTCTCGGACTCGGACTCGCGGCCGTCCTCGTGGCGGGCTGCTCCACGGACCCCGACCCCCGCCAGGACGAGGCCTCGCCGGCCTCCACCCCTGCGACGTCGGCGAGCGGCAACCCGCCTTTCGAGGTGGAGGAGGTCGACCGCTTCGAGACGCCGTGGGCGATGGCCTTCGTGCCGGGGACGGGCGACCTGCTCGTCACCGAGCGCACCGGCACACTCACTCTGCGCGACGCCGAGACCGGCGAGCGCACCGAGGTGTCGGGCGTGCCCGACGTCGTCGCAGCCGGGCAGGGAGGCCTCGGCGACGTGGTCGTCGCGCCCAGCTTCGAGGACGACCAGCGGGTCTACCTCAGCTGGGCGGAGGCGGGCGACGGCGGCACGGGTGCCGTGGTCGGTCGGGCGCGGCTGGCCACCGGCGACGGGTCGGCGGCCCTCGAGGACCTCGAGGTCGTCTGGCGCCAGACGCCGAAGGTGTCGGGCAACGGCCACTTCTCGCACCGCATCGCGTTCGACCCCGACGGCGAGCACCTCTTCATCAGCTCCGGCGACCGCCAGCAGAAGACGCCGGCCCAGGACACGTCGAACACGCTCGGCACGATCGTCCGGCTCACGCTCGACGGCGAACCGGCGCCCGGCAACCCGCTGGCGGATGAGGGCGGTGCGTCGGCGCAGATCTGGAGCTGGGGCCACCGCAACCCGCTCGGCCTGGAGTTCGCCGACGACGGCACGCTCTGGTCGAGCGAGATGGGCCCGGAGGGCGGCGACGAGCTGAACATCATCGAGAAGGGCGGCAACTACGGCTGGCCCGAGGCGTCCAACGGCAGCGACTACGGCGGCGGCGAGATCCCCGACCACGCGGACGGCGACGGCTTCGTCGCGCCGCGCACCGGGTGGACCCCGTCGATCTCGCCCGGCAGCCTGCTCATCTACACCGGCGACCTGTTCCCGGAGTGGAAGGGCGACGCGTTCCTCGGTGCGCTGTCGGGCGAGTCGCTCGTGCGCGTCGATCTCGACGGCACGACCGCCGGCGACGACGAGAAGATCGTCGAGGGCCAGCGCGTCCGCGCCGTCGAGCAGGCGCCCGACGGCTCCATCTGGCTGCTCGAGGACGCCGGCTCCGGCCGCCTCCTCCGCCTCGCCCCCGCCTGAGCGGAGATTCCCAGGTCGACCTGGGAATCTCCGGCGAGGCACGGTTCCCTCAGCCGCGCGCGGCTTGCTTTCCGTGCTTGCGTGAGATTCCCGTGCCTCGTCGCGTCCCGCCCCGTCGTGTCGATGTTCACGCTCAGCGACGCACACCCTTGCGCCAGGCGCTGTACGACGTGAGCCGCTGCGACGTCGGCCGCTCCAGCCACCGCCACGGGTGCAGGGCGGCGACGTCGACGTCGGCCGAACGTCGCGTGAACCACGGGACGGGCGCGAAGGTGACGGCGACGGACCGACCAACGAGCTCCTCGCCGACGACGCCGCGACGTACCTCGACCTCGCGCCGGGTCGCGAGGTCGGCGAGGGTCTCGGCGAGGAACACGAGCCGCTTGCCCGACCACCGCAGCTCGGCCAGCTTCGGCTCGTCGAACACGTAGACGACGGGGACGTCGGGGTGCGCCTCGAGTGCGGGGTCGGCGTCGCCCATCGACTCCGGTGTCAGCCACACGGCCGACGGGTCGCCCTCGACGACGGGCGCGTCGGGGCCCGGTCCGGGGGCGCCGGCGGCGTGCCCGATGCGGACCGGCGCGTGCTCGACGGTGGGTCCAGGGTCGGCATCGGGCCATTCCTGCACCGGACACGCGTCGCTGAGCGCGCACGACCGGCACAGCTGCGGGGCGCGCTTCTCCACCTGCCACCGGCTGAAGCCGTACGGCTTCCCGGTGCCGGCGCCGATCGTCCACTGCCAGCCCAGGCGGTTCGCGGCCCGCGAGCCGTCGAGAAGGTGGCGGTAGAAGTGGTCCTCGCCGTCGCGCCAGTCGCGCCCGTGCCGGACGGTCCAGTGGGAGGCCCACCACATGCGCACCTGGTTGACGAGCCAGCCGTCCTGCTCGAGCCGGTCCTGCACCCAGCGGATGCACGCCATCCGCTCGTCCCAGTCGGGGTCGACGTCGGGGTGGGGAGGCTCGCGACGCAGTGGCTCGCGCGTCGCGGGGCCGATCCTGGCGTACACGTGGCGCGCGTACTCCTGCCACAGCAGCTCGTCGCGATACTTGCGCCGGTCGCCCGACGGCGCGTCGGCCACCGCGTCCCACACGGTCGGCAGGTCGAGGAGCCCGTGCGTCAGGTACGGCGAGACGCGACTCGCCCCCTGACGCTCGACGGGCAGCACGTTCGAGCGGGTGCGGGCGTAGCCGGTGACGTCGAGCCCGGCGAGCGCGACGTCGGCCGCCGTCTGTCCGCCGCGGTGACCGCCGGGACGGACGTCACCAGCAGCCTCCCAGGTCAGGTCGCCCAGGTGCTCCGCGACCCAGGCGACGACGGCGTCGGTGTCGTCGGGGGCCGGCAGGGCGGGGAGGGCGGGCATGGGCACAGCGTGCCAGCGGTCGGGCGGCGTCACGACTCGAGCGAGGACGCCGTGTGGGGGTCGCCACGACGCGCGCGCCTGCGGCCGATGGGCTCTAGCCTGGTCGAATGGCCGAACGCTTGAACGACCGTTACGAGCTGGGTGACCTCCTGGGCGCCGGCGGGATGGGTCGGGTCCACCGGGCCCGCGACCTGCGCCTCAACCGCGACGTCGCCGTGAAGATCCTCAAGGGCGACCAGGTCGGCGACGACACCGCCGCGCGCGTCCGGTTCGAGGAGGAGGCTCGCACCGCCGGCCGGCTGCACCACCCGGGCATTGCGACCGTCTACGACGTCGGCGAGGACCAGTCGAGCGAGGACGAGGACCCGTTCATCGTCATGCAGCTGGTCGAGGGGACGGCGGTCTCGGAGGTGCTCAAGCAGCGCGGCACGCTCGCGCCCGACGCCGTGGAGCGTCTGCTCGGCGGCGTCGCCGACGCGCTGGCCGCGGCCCACGCCGCCGACATCGTGCACCGCGACGTGAAGCCCGCGAACATCGTGCTCGCGGAGGGGTCGCGTCCGGTGCTCGTCGACTTCGGCATCGCGATCGGCGCGTCGCGCGAGCCGCTGACGCAGACGGGCAACGTGCTGGGCACCGTCGACTACATCAGCCCCGAGCAGGCCCGGGGCGTGACGGCCACCGGAGCGTCCGACGTGTACTCGCTCGGCCTCGTGGCCTACCAGTGCCTCACCGGCACGTCGCCGTTCCGACGCGAGACGTCGGTGGCGACCGCGCTCGCCCAGGTGGGCGACCCGCTGCCGGCCCTGCCCGACAACGTCCCGGAGCCGCTGCGCCGCCTCGTCGAGACCATGACCGACAAGGATCCGCTGAAGCGTCCGACGGCGGCGCAGGTGCGCGACGCGGTGCAGGGACGCACCGACGGGGTCACCGAGGTGCTGCCCGCCTACGCGGGTGCGGCGACCGCGCCGATGGGCGCTCTCGGTGCCACGGGTGCGACGGCGTCGACCTCGGTGCTCGCGCCCGTCTCTGCCACGGCGGCGATGCAGGCGCAGCCGGAGGAGCCGCGTCGACGTCGGCGTGGCCTGGCGGTGTTCGCCGGGGTGGCGGCGCTGGCGGTCCTCGCGCTGCTGGTCGGCATGTCCGGCGGTCTGTTCGCCGACGCCGACGAGACCGTGCCCGACGTCGTCGGCCAGTCGGTCGCCAGCGCGACGAAGGACGTCGAGGCCGTGGACGCGACGGTCAAGACCGAGACCGTCGACGAGCCGAACGCGAAGGAGGGCGAGGTCGTCGGACAGAGCCCGAAGGCGGGTGCTCCCGTGCCGACCTCGGGCCCGGTGACCCTGCAGGTGGCGTCGGGCCGCGTGACGGTTCCGGCCGACCTGGTGGGCCAGCCCGCCGACGAGGTCGCGGCCACCCTCGGCGACCTCGGCCTCACGGTGAAGCGCACCGACGTCGAGTCGTCCCAGACGGCCGGCACGGTCGTCGTCGTCGACCCGACGGGTCGGGTGACGGTCGGCTCGACCGTGACCATCGCGGTGGCCGTCGCGCCGGTGGTCCAGCAGACGCAGCCGACCCAGCAGCAGCCGCAACAGCCCCAGCAGCAGGACCAGGGCAACGGCAAGAAGGACGAGAAGAACCAGGACACGAACGACAAGGGGCCTGGCGGCGGGGGCCCGGGCGGCAAGGACGACAAGAAGCCCTGACGCTGGTCGTCAGCGCCCGGGTCGCCGTGCCTGCAGGTCGCGCACGGTCTCGCTGACCTGCACGAGGTAGTCCTCGAGGGTCGACTGGTTCTCGCCCGACCACCGCTTGGCGACGGCGTTCGTGGGGTAGAGCACGAGTGACGGGTCGCCCACGACGCCGAGCTCGCTGCCGTGCTGGTCGGTGACGAGCGCCCACCGCAGTCCGAGGTCGTCGACGAACAGCTGTCCGATGCCTGCGCCGAAGGCGTTGACGGTCGGGTTCGGGTCGGGGCGCTCTGCGGCGGGAAGGTCCCACCACGCCTCGCGTGCCTCGAGGAAGACGGCGCACAGCGTCGCGGCGTCCTTGACGCCCATCTGCACGAGCCCGCCCTGCAGCGCCTGGAGCCACTGGTGCTCGGCCTCGGTGAGGTCCTCGATCGTCACGTCGTCCATGGGTCCTCCGTCGCTGCGCGTCGTTCGTCGGCCAGCCTAGGTGCTTGACACGACACCTCCTGCCGAGCGTGGATGAGGGATGTCGTCGTCGCTGCCCCGCCTGGACCACGTGAACCTCACCGTGGCTGACCTGCCCCGCACGGTCAGCTTCTTCACGAGCCTCGGACTCGAGCTCGCCGAACGCATGACGATCGAGGGGGAGTTCCTCGACACCGTCGTCGGTCTCCACGACGCGCGCACCGAGACCGTCTGGCTGCGTCCGCCGGGCGGCGGGGGAGCGCTGGAGGTGTCGCGCTACGACCGCCCCGGCCACGTGCTGACGGTCCCCGCGCCGCCGCACGCGGTGGGACTGCGTGCGGTGTGCCTGGAGATCACCGACCTGCGGGCGACCGTCGCGCGCCTCGACGACGAGGGCTACGCGCTCGTCGGCGACGTCGGTGAGCACGAGGGGACGTGGCTGATGGCCTACGTCCGGGGTCCGGAGGGGATCATCGTCTCCCTGACCGAGCGGATCGGCTGACGAGCGTCCAGCGGCTCGCTCAGCCTGCCGTGGACGTCGGGTCCTCCAGGAGGCGAGGGAACACGCCGTCGACCCGGAACTCGGCGTCGAACGGTGCCGTGAGGGTGCGGCCGTCGGTGTACTCGACGTGGGCCTCGCAGCGCAGCGAGTCGCCCGTGTCGGTGAGGAGGCCGAGCTCCTCGCAGGTGACGTCGACGTCGCGGACGTCGGCGTGGACGCCGTAGCGGGAGATCAACCAGGCCGCGCCCTCCGTCCCGTAGCGGAGGTCGTCGGCCATGGCCTCCTCGATCTCGGCCGTGGTGGTGCCGCTGCAGCCGGCCAGCACGACGGACCCGAGGGACAGGGCGACGAGGCGGGCGAGGCGCATGACCGCAGCGTAGGGCCGCTGGTGAGGGCGGGTCTTCGTCTTCTGGAACGCGTTCCGGCACGACAGCGGCCCCCGAGCGGAGAGCTCGGGGGCCGCTGCGTCGTGGTGCTGCGTCAGCGACGAACGGCGTCGAGCGCGTCGATCATGCCGTGCCCGGCGTAGCTGTTGTTCGACGGCGATCCGGTGCAGAGCGCGCCCGGGGACGAGCTGGTCTGCTGGGGTGCGCAGGGTCGCTCGTCGGCCTGGGCCTTCAGCTGCTGGATGACACGCGCCGGCCGCCAGCCGGGGTGCTTGGACTTCATGAGGGCGGCGACGCCGGCCACGTGCGGCGACGCCATCGACGTGCCGCTCTTGAGGCCGTAGCCGTTGTCCTTGACGATCGTCGACAGGATGCGCGAACCGGGCGCGGCGACGTCGATGACGTTCTTGCCCCGGTTGGAGAACGACGACAGCTGCGTCTCGTTCGACGTGCCGATCTGCGCGTACGAGGAGACGGTGACGACCTCGGGCAGCTCGGTGGGGATGTCGAGGCAGCCGTTGTTGATGGTCCGCTCGATCGGGGTGCTGTCGTTCGGGCTGCTGGCGTTCGTCGTCTTGCGGGACAGGTCGTAGGCGGAGTTGCCGGCTGCCGCGACGTGGACGGTGCCCTTCTTCGTCGACCAGGTGACGGCGCGGCCGACGGCCTCGACGACGGCGGCCTGGTTGGCCTGGTCCTGGCACCAGAACTCGAAGGGGTCGATGTAGTAGCTGTTGTTGGTGACGTCCATGCCGCGCAGGCCGGCCCACATGAAGCCGCAGATGGCGTACTCGGGGTAGATGAAGCCGTCGTCGTTGACGACCTTGACCGACGCCATGCGCACGTTCGGTGCGACGCCGGTGATGCCGATGCCGTTGCGAGCGGCGCCGATGGTGCCGGCCACGTGGGTGCCGTGGTCGCTGGTGGTGGGCTGCCAGCCGGTGGGGGAGCGGTCGATTGTGCCGCCGTCGGTGCAGTTGACCGAGTTGTTGACGTCGATGTTGGGCGCGAGGTCGGGGTGGTCGGCGTCGATGCCGCTGTCGAGGACGCCGACGAGCACCTTGCGGGAGCCGTCGGTGATCTCGTGGGCGTGGTCGGCCTTGATGTGCGCCATGTCCCACTGCTCGCCCTCGCGCGGGTCGGGCTTGACGTACTTCTGGGGCGTGTTCGCGAACTCGCCCTTGAGCTCGGCGCGCTCGGTGGAGCGGCTCCGCGCGGACTGGCGCAGGGTGGACGCCTGCTCGGCGCGCTCGCTGACGGCGACGGTGCGGGTGGTGCCGACGGAGGTGACGCTGGTGCGGCCGAGGCGGTAGACGTCGGCGCGGAAGTCGGCGTGCGTCGACTGCGCGATCACGACGCCGATCTGCGGCCACGCCTGCACGACGGTGCCGCCAGCCTTCTGCACGACCTTGCGCGCGTCGGCGGTGCCCTTCGCGTTGGCCTTCTTGGCGTTGACGACGTAGGCGCTCACCTGCCCCTCGGGCGTCGCGACCGGTACGGGCGTGGACTTCTCCGTGGTCGCCGCGCCGGCGCTGGTGAGCGTGGTCGCGACGGCGCCGAGCGTCAGGGCGGCGGCCCCGACGGCGAGCCCGCGTCGGGCTCGAGACATACCTGTGTTCACGTGCTGTCCCCCCTAGGAACTGTCGGCGGCCACGTGAACGTGGCGCTGAGACCGACCGTCCCACCCCACCACAGCCTTCGGACAGACGTCCAGGGTCGGCGGGTTGCAGGTCGGTGACGGAGCGCGCGACCGGCGGTGGACCAGGTCAGCGTCGGTCGCCTTGCCGCCGGTACCGCTCGCTGTCGTGGTCGGTGCAGGACCTGAGCATCGAGAGCATCTCCGCGTGGTCGGCGGTCCACGGTGTGGTGAGGAAGGTCCACTCGCGGCCACGACGGACGTCGCGTCCTTCGTCGCCGGCCGGGGTCCCCATGACGTCATCGTGACCTCGCGGACGGAGCCACCGCAGCGGTGTCAGGGAGTGAGACGAGCGACGAGGCAGCGCGACCACGCCGAACAATGTGGCGATGGCGAACGGTCACCTGCAGCGGCTCGGTTTCCTCACCATCGGACTGTTCGACCCTGACGACCCCCGCCCCGGACACGAGAGCACGCTCGAGGTGATCGAGCTCGGCGAGCAGCTGGGCTTCGACTCCGCGTGGGTGCGGCACCGGCACCTCCAGCACGGGGTGTCGTCGCCCGTGGCGTTGCTCGCGGCCGCGACGCAGCGGACGCGCCACATCGAGCTCGGCACCGCCGTCATCCCGCTCGGCTGGGAGAACCCGCTGCGGCTCGCCGAGGACCTGGCGACCGTCGACGTGCTGAGCGGTGGTCGACTGCAGCCCGGCATCAGCGTCGGGCCACCGACGCACTGGGACGACGTCAAGAAGAGCCTGTACCCGGACACGTGGGAGGACGAGGACTTCACCTACGAGCGGATCGAACGTCTGCTGCACCACCTGGGCGGAGGCCGGGCCAGCGACTTCGCGGGCGTGGAGGGCATCGAGACGTACTCCGCTCGCGTGGAGCCGCACGTGCCCGACCTGGCGTCGCGCGTCTGGCAGGGCGCGGCGGGCCTCGGATCCGTCCGCTGGGCTGCCGAGCGCGGGCTGAACCTGCTGTCGAGCAACCTGGTGCGCGCCGAGGACGACGACGACTTCGACCGAGTGCAACGCTCCCACATCGACACGTTCCGCGCCCACCACCGCGACCCCTCTCGAGGCCGGGTGTCGCAGGGGCGGGTCGTCATCCCGACCGACTCCGCCACCCCTGAGCAGGTCGCGAAGTACCAGGCGTACGTCGACTCTCGCCTGCCGCGGACCCACGCACCGCAGGGTCCGGGCCGCATCCTCTTCTCGACCGACCTGATCGGTCCGGCCGCGTCGATCGCCGACCAACTGCACACCACGCTCAGCTACCAGGCCGTCGACGAGGTCGTGTTCGCGCTGCCCTTCACGTTCGACCACGACGACTACGTGCAGATCCTGACCGACATAGCGACCCGCCTCGGTCCCGAGCTCGGCTGGTCGCCGACCGCGCACCCCGCCGGAGCGTGACCTGGCCTGGGCGCTCGTTCATGCGCGCGCCGCGCACACACGCGACGGCGATCCCGCCCTGCGTGCATCGTCCCGACGAAACACCAGACCGCTCGATCAGCTCGGCCGGGTGACTGGATGACGGGTCCCGTGTCCCCCTGCGGCCAGAGGCGAGGGATGTGCGTGTCGCTCAGGCGCGATGGGGCGGTGGCGGGAAGTAGATGCGGAGCCGCTCACGCAGCGCGGGGTCGCACACGTAGACGTAGGTTCCTCGGATACCTCGGGTGAGCAGGACCCGGTAGATGTTGATGACGTACTCGAGGAGGTCGTCGTCGGTGTAGGTCTGGCCCAGCGTCGTGTTGTTCGCACGTCCGTTGCGGTCGTGGTAGTTGGACCGGACGAACTCCGGGCGATCGGCGGCGACGTTCCAGCGCAGCTCGTGGCCGATGATCACCCCGGCGTAGTTGAGGTCGTAGCCCTGGCTCGTGTGGATGCACCCCACTTCTTGCAGCGCCGTGCGTGAGTTGATCCAGTCCTTGTCGGTGCGGTTCCAGAACAGCTGCAGGCCGTCGATCTCGATGTCAGGCCTGTGCTTGTCCTTCTTGCTGACCCAGGGCCAGGCGAAGCCGGCGAGCACGCGGGAGAGTCCGTGGTCGGCGTCGCGCGCCATGATGTCCTCGCGCATCTCGCGGAGGTCGTCGTAGAGGCGTAGGTCGTAGTCGGGGAACTCGATCCGCTGCGCGGCTGAGCCCCGCAGCACGTCAGCGACGTAGTCGATGTAGGCCTCTCCAGCGAGGGTCCGCATCTGGGTCCAGAGGCGCACGTGCCGGTCGTCGTGCTTAGCCGTCTCGACCAGCGCCGTTACTGGCCGGAAGATCGTTTCCCAGCACCGTAACCCGTGGGGTCAGATCCCGATGACCGGTGGAGGGAAATCTTTAGGAGGCCGGTCGCGGGACTACATGGACCGTCTGCTCGCGACGCAGCAGCAACCCGATCCGAAAAGTCGTCGGCGCCACTACGTCCCGCGGACGTACTTGAAGCGTTGGGGGTTCGGTAAGCAGAACCGGCGTGTCTGGAACTTGGATACCGTGACCGGAGAGGCATGGGCGTTCTCGGTGAACGACATGTGTGTGGAGGAGAACTTTGATCGGGTCATCGGCCCGGACGGGGAGGCACGCAACCGGGTCGACGCCATGTTCGGTGTTGTCGATGCGGAACTCGGCCGTATCCAATCGCTGTTCGAGCGGCTCACGGACCCCGAGGATCTGGAGTTCGATGACCTCATCGGTCTCGGCGTGACGGTCGCGGTCCAGCGGATGAGGACTGCACAGCAGCGTCGGCTGCGCCTTTAGCACGACGCCTGGCTGGTCGCGCACAACCCTGAGGAGTTCAAGTCCATGAAGGACCCCTGAACCCGCTCCGGCTTGCCGGCATCCACACCGAGTTGCTGTACACGAGCATGTGGGAGGCGGCCGACGTGATGACGACCAGGTCCATCGAGGCGTGGGACGACCCCGAGGGCACGTTCTGGACGTGCGATGCCCCACTGTTGGTGCCGTTCCGCAAGAACAAAGGCCCCTCCCTGTTGGCAGCACCGCACATCCTGTGGCCGGTGACCCCGCATCGAGTCGTTGCCTTGACGAACGAGCCATCGGGGCAGAAGGCGATCACCCGGCTGGCCACACCGAAAGAGCGCGGTCTCGTGCGGCACGCGATCGAGCAGGGCCGAGAGCGGTGGATCTTTGCCTCACCGGAACAGAAGGACCGGCTGCCGAAGACGAAGAAATTCGGTCGACGGACGCAGATGCGAATGCGGTGCTCGCAGTGGACTCCACACGGCCTGTATGTCGAACCGCCGGGTTGCTGCGTCGAGCAGGCCGACGGGTTCTCTGCAGGCCCAGACGTTGCTTTTTGCGACCAGGAGCTGCACGTGGACGCGCCGGCGATGTGGGAGTACGCCTGATGGCGGTCTATATGGGTGACTTCGAGGATCTGTCGAAGCGGTGTCGAGGGCTCGGCGGCGGCGGACTAGCCGGTTTCCTTGCGGATGAGCGCATCAGCGCCCTTGGTTGGCCCGAGGACGTGGTCGAGCAGTGGCTTTACTGGTTCGCCGGATGGAGTTCCTTCCACGCCGACTATGGTCACGTGGACCTGACCTCTATCGAGTGGCACGACGAACTCATTCCGTCAGAGTCGTTCTTGACGATGCCGACCGGCCCGTCGGACGGTGACCTGCTAGACGAAAACGCAGAGAACGCCGAGCACCGATTGGAGTCCCGCAAGCATCTGGGAATCCCTGCGTACTGGGATTCTTATGGGACGTGGATGCGACGGCCGCTCCTGATCGACCGCGCGGCGCTGTTCCCTGCTTGGAATGGGCTCCAGGTCATCGAGGGCCGCACCCGGGTGGGGATCCTTCGGGGCCTCGTCCAGCGCGGCCGGTCGGTTGCGCCGGAGCACGCTGCTTGGGTCGCGCAAACTCGTTGAGGCAGAACCTCGGGTGCCTCGATTCGGCATCGCGTACAGGGTCTGCGAGTTGCGATAGGAAGGCATGGTGGCGATGTCCGTAGACGCCGGCGAGCCCGGTCGTCTGGCGCTCGGTGGGTGGCTACTTCGGGAAGGGCTCGCCGACCGGCCACGGGTCTCCCAGATTGAACCATTCGGCCTGCGGTCGCTCGGGGTCGACGAACGTCATGCGTCCGTCCTCAACGATGGATCGCCTCCAGAGCGGGAACCCGTCCACAGCGAATTCCGGATCGGGGTGCTCCCAGATCGTGTGCTGCTGGGTGCCCACGAAGGCGGGGTGGAGGTTCTTGACCATTAGAACGGCCGAAACGCCGCGGTGGTCCCAGCGGTCACCCCTATACCAGTAGCCGTCGGGCTGTCGGGCCGTGGCGGTCTCCTCCGTGCCGTCGGCGTGAGTGCGGAACTCCACGACCTCTGAGCCGTACAGGGCGTTGAGCATGTCGTGGTCGTCGAGAGAGATGCTGCTTGAGGCGACAGCAATGACGAATGGCGCGTTGAGGGAACCGTAGGCCGAGCCCTTGTCAGCCAAAGCGCCCCGGATGCCGTCCTCGTCGTGGACCCAGTGGGCTTCGCCGCCTCCGAAGATGCCGAGCGGACGTGCGCCCTTCCTGCCACGTGCCTCGGGCGATCTCGGCACGGCCCGGAAGCCGATCTTCCAGCCTGCGTCCTCATGGACGTAGCCAGGGAGGTCGTCGCGACGCTTGCCCTCGGCGAGTGTGTGTTGGTCGGGGTCCAACCCCGTGAGCCATCTCTCCAGTTGGCTTCGCAGCGGCCGTGCGCGTAGCGGAGCCTCGCCTTGCTTGACGACGTCGATCCAGAGGAAGAAGTTCGGGCTGTCCATCTTGTCGAGCGATTCGTAGACCGCGTTCACCCGGGCAGACTTGCCGACCGCGTCGTCGCTGAATGAGGCCGATCGTGCTTCGACATAGATCGACCGCCCGTCCTTTTCGGCAAGGAAGTCCGGTCGCCGACTCGTCCCTTCGAGATCCGGGTGGCAGGTCACGGCGTAGCCCATCCGAAGCAGGCATTCGTGTACGTATAGCTCGAAGAACGCCCCCTTGGACTGCCGGTCATCCTTGGACCGCAGACGCCCCCGAACGTCGGATTGTGCGTCGGGGCAGAGCCGAGAGAACCAGTCCTCGATTAGGGCACGAACCTGATCCCAGTACGGCCCGGAGACGCGGTCGAGGAACTGCGCATGGCTGTCCCCGTGCGACGCCGGGGAGGGATCCGTGCGATTCACTGCTGAGAAGATTGTCACCTCCCCTATCCCACCATGCTCAGGAAACAACCGAGGGCAAACAAGGTAGTGCCGAGTATCGACGTCAGCTACGAACCGCTCCGGGACCCCATCGCCATGCAGTTTCCTTTGAGCAAACGCATTGCAAGACAACGTCGTTCAACCACGACCGCCCCTTCGTTGCGGGATAGTGGACCTGTCGGTCTAGCCGAGCAGCATGAGTCAGAGGGTGTCCTCGTGATGCCGACATCGCGCACGTACCAGGAGCAACAATGACGAAAGCCATGGCGCCCGCCAAGGGCCAGGCGGCAACCGCTCTCGCTGCACTGACGGCCGCGCAGTCCGAAGAGTACGCCCGAACCCACCAGCGGCTGAGCATCCACGACTACCTCCCGGTGACCTTCCACGACGGCGCCGCCAAGGCAAGCAAATGCGAGTGGAGCTCGCACATTGCCGCCAACCTCACCCCCGAGGAGGCGGGCGCGCTCGCCTGGGTGCTCATTGACACGATGATGCAGGTCCGCTTCGGCCCCGCCACCCCTCTGTATGACACGTGGCGCGGACACACTCTCGCAGGGACCAAGATCCCGCCAACACACGATAAGACCATCGCCTCGTTCATCGAGCCGGTCTTCGGGCTGCCGGCCGCGCCGAAGAGCAAGGACCACCTGCACGGCCACGTCGGCGAGTGGCTCTGGCACCTGCTCACCAAGGACAAGACGGGCGTCCGCGTCCAACCCGACCCGAAGGGCGACGTCACCGACGCCGGCGCCGACGGGTTCTCCATCTACGAGAACGCCGCTGGCGCGCTGCGGTTCCGGCTGTGGGAAAGCAAGAAGAACACAGGGACCGGGCCGCTATCGACCAGCCTCAGCAAGGCGTACAAGCAGATCGCGGACAACGGCCAACGGTACGTCGCCAAGATCGTCGGCACATTCACGCCAGGTTCCTACGACGACGAGACGCTCGCGTTCATAGCCGAGGTCCCCGCCGCGTGGACTCAAGGCGACGAGCTTGTCGGCGCCGGAGTGACGCTCGCGACCCACCATCCGCTGCCCGACAAGCCGTTTAAGAAGATGAGCAAAAAGCTGCCGCTCCTCGACAAACCCGGCCAACTGCGCGGACTCGCCACCAGCATCGGCTGCTACGACGAGCTCGCTGAGACAGTGCGGAGGTACGCGTGGACCGCGCTCTAGCCGCCGAGCACCTCAACGCCGCCTTCGGCGAGGACCAGCTCACTGAACTCCCCACCGTACCCGAGCTCACCGATCTCATCGCCGAACTCGAGATCGAACTCGTTCGCGGCCTCACCGACAGCGGCTTCCGCGCCGACCTCACACCGCTGCGACGCACCGCCTGGTACCTGCATGGAATTGCCTCCACCGCCGAAGGGTTCCGGTACCCGCTCGAACAGCGTCGCCGCGCATTCGCCGTTAGCGCCCACGTCCTCGATCTCCTCCTCGAAGACCCAGCCGAAACCGACCGAGATCGACTCGCCACCGCGTTCGCCGCCCAGGTCGGCTACCACCGCGCCGACGAGAGCCCCAACGCCGGCGCCATCCACCGCAAGATGCGCGACATCGTGAACGAAGCAGCCGAGTTCACCGACAGCGCAGACGTTGCACTTCAAGCCGGAATCCTGTTCCTCGGCCTCGACATGGCCACCCTCAACCGGCGGCTACGCACGTGGGCAGCCTCCGCCACGGCACTGACCCGCGGGACCGATCTCGACAGCCTCGACGGCACAATGTTCGGTCCGACCCAGCGGCTCCTGCGCGGCGTCGCCGACCTCGTGAACTACCTACGGGAAGGCAGCACCGATGCGCTCGAAGCAGCCCGCGGACACCTGCGCCTCGTCGTCAACGACGAAGTCGGCCTTAGCGACCTCGACACCCGCTGGGTGGCGGGACATCTGCTCCTCCTCGCCGACGGGCTCGCCGACAACAGCATCTGGGCAGTCCTTCCACCCGACCTCCCCGCAGCCGTCAAGCAGGCGTTCACTCTCGACCAACAGCCCATCCTGACACTGTGGCCGCCCCAGCGCGCCCTCCTTGCCCACCCGACCCTCAGCCCCCTCGACCCCGCCACCACCCGGCTGCTCGTATCCGTCCCGACCAGCGCCGGCAAGACGCTACTCGCACAGCTCATCATCTGCGCTCACACCGCACTCGACGACCGCGACGTCTGCTACGTCACCCCACTGCGAAGCCTCGGCCGGGAGATGCGACAAGGACTCCGATCCCGACTGCGCTACCTCGACCGACGAATCGGCGCAGACCTCCCCGACGGTTTCGGTGCCAAGGTCCTGTTCGGCGACGACACCATCGATGGCGAAGAAGGCACTGGGCAGCTGCCGCAGGTCGAGGTCATGACGCCCGAACGCCTCATGAACGCGCTGCGGCAGAACCCACAGGAGATCCTGAGCCGGTTCAGTCTGTTCATCATCGACGAAGTCCACCTCATAGCCGAGACCGGCGGGCGCGGACTGCTGCTCGAAGGACTGCTTTCCCTGCTCGACGCCAGCAGCGCACGACTCATCCTCCTCTCCGGCGTGATGGGCAACGCCGCATCCCTCGCCGCATGGACTTCTGCCGGACAATCCGAAGTGTTGTTCACCGATGAGTGGAGAGCGCCACGACGGTTGCACGTCCTCATGGGCACCGAGAAAATCGAGGAGAGTCGCACCGACACCCCTGCTAGCCGCCGCGGTGGTAAGGACAAGACCCGCTACGACCTACGGGCCCACCTAGCGGTTCGCCCCACCAACGCCACCGAGCGGCACCTGGCCACCAGCAAGAAAACCCCCATCGGGCAGCTCGTCCTCGGCCCCGACAACAAGCGCATCACCGGGAGCGGCAACACCTCCACCGCCTACTCGACAACCGCCAAGACCGCCACACTCTTGCTCGGTGCCGGCAGCCTCCTCATGGTCGTATCTCAGCGAGCCACCGCACGCGATGCAGCGAAGGTCATGGCCGACCAACTCGATGAAGACCCGCGCTCCCAAGGCCTTGCCGACGCCCTAGTCGCACGCCTCGGCGAGGACCACCCCCTCGTCGGCACGGTCCGCAAGGGTGTGGCCTACCACCATGCCGGGCTGCCGGTTGAGGTACAAGAAGCCGTCGAAGACGCGATCCGCAGCGAGACCATCAAGGCCGTCGTCGCAACCAGCACCCTGACCGACGGCGTGAACCTGCCCGTCCGCACCGTTGTCATCGCCACCACCGAGTACGACGGCCAGGACCCCGCGTTCCGAATGACGGCCGCCCAACTTCTCAACGCCGTTGGCCGCGCCGGCCGCGCCGGCAAGGAGTCCGAAGGCTGGATCGTCCTGGCGTTGCAGAAGGCGCTGAGCGGCAGCGACTTCGACCGGCTCACTCCTGGCCCCGACGAGCTGGAGGTCCGCTCGACCGTCGCCAAGCCGTCCGCTCTTGAAGCTCTTGCCGAAGCCGAAGCGTTGGTCGCGCAGACACAGGGCGCGATCCTGCAGCTGACCCCGGACAAGGAGGCCGGAGGCTTCGTCAACTACGTCTGGTTCATCCTCCACGTCCTGGACCACGTGCCCGATCTCGTAAGCACCCGGACCTGGCGTGACGTTGTAAAGCGTCTTTTCGCGTTCACCCAGCTTCCCGAAAACCTCAAGGACCGGTGGATGGCACTCGCAGAACTCGTCGTGGGCGAGTACGAGCAGACGCCACCCGCGTCACGTCAACGTTGGGCGCAAGCCGGAACCAGCTTGGCCTCGGCTGCCGTGATCGAGGCGATCGCCGAGGAGCTTGTCGACCATGTGCAACAGCTCGGAGGCCTTGATGAGCAAACGCTCGCGGAAACTCTCGACGTGCTCTCCAGCCAAGGCGTGTACACCCGGCTGCTGAATCTGCCCGAAGCGAAGACGTACTGGCGCTTCCGAAAGTCACCCAGAGGGGCGGACATCGACGTCGATACCGACGCCGTGATTCGTGACTGGATCGCGGGACGAACACTCACCGAACTGGCCAACACCCACCTGAACACTGCGGTGCAGGACTCGGCCTTTCGACTCGAGCAGATGGTCGACGTCATCAGTGAAGGTGTCCAGCACTACCTGGCGTGGACCGTCGGTCTGGTCGTCGTCCAGGCCAACGACATCCTGCTGTCCCGGTTGAGCTCCGTGCAGCTCTTCTCTAACACCGCTGCCCACTTGCGATACGGCGTCGACACCCCTCTCGCGATCGATCTCCTCGTCAGAGACGTAAAGTCCCGGACCCTGGCGCAGCGCCTAGGGCGCATCGCTGAAGATGCCGGACTGGACGAAGAAGGCTTACGCGACTACTTGAGCAACCGGCACATCCAAGGATGGCGCACCGATCTCGGAGCGACCCCGACCGATGTCCTCGACCTGCTCCAGTACGTCCAGGGCACAGACCGACACAAGCTGGCCGAGATGATGGCAACCGGCGCCGTCACCGCTCAGTCTCGGCTTGAGGGTGACGAGCCCGTCGACCCGACATCGGTGACCGTGGCCGCGTCGGACGACGGCGATGAGCTCAAGATCGTGGCCGAAGACCGCTCGATTCTTGGGGTTATCGTTGCGCGTGATCACGCAGGCGTCTCGGCGGTGCTCGACAGCGGCCTGCTCCTCGACTTCACCCTTGAAGGAACCACCATGACGATTACACGCGCGGCGGCCGGTCAACTCAGTTTCCTGTAGCCCCGTCCGGTTGCCCGCGTTCGGTCGCGCTGAGCGTTCAATAGCTAGACGATCGCTGCGAGTAGTCTCAGCCTGTCGGCGTCGACGAACAGACCGGTTAGCGGTACGGATGCACCGACTTCGCGCCGCTCGAGCTCTCGGCGTGTTCTTCCAGTTGACAGTTCGCTGGTCACCGGATTACTTCGCGGGCGTCGGGGGCCGGTTGGATGGCTGTAGAGGACAGGTCGTGGGTGCGCTGGGCCACCCGGACGAGCGTCTTGCATTGGGCTCGCGGAATCTCGTTGAGCAGACTCATAATCGCGGGACCTGTCGTCGCACACCGGCGGTTGCGCCTGCTGATCGGTCGTGGGCAGCGGGCGTTTTGAAGTCCGGCGGTGAGGGGAGAAGGCTTCCACAGAGTTTCCTGCCGGGAATTCGGCCCGTGGCCGGCTCAGCGCGGTGTCGATCGCGTTGCGGGTCCGTTCACCAGACGTGGGCATCAGGTGGGTGTAGGTCCGCAGGGTGAAGCCGGGGTCGGCGCGGCCGAGGTATTCGCTCAGCGCCTTGATCGACTCGCCTGCGTCGAGCAGCGTGCTGGTGTAGAGGTGGCGGAGCGCGTGGGTGCCGTTCTCGCGCTCGGTTTCGATGCCCGCCTTCTCCAGGGCCGGACGCCAGATGTAGGTGTTGAAGTAGTTGCGGTTGAGCGCGCCTCGCCCTCGCGTCGTCATAAGCAAAGTGAAGGTGCGTTCCGATCCGTCGAGTCGGTCCCACGGAAGTGTCACCTCGCGAGGCGGGTAGCGAGTCATGTGCTCGTTGATCGCGTCGAGCACGGAGTCGGGCAGAGGCACGCGCCGTGTCTTGCGTCCTTTGGGCAGGCCGAAGAGCTGCCTGTTGCTGGCACCGAGTTTGACCTGGCGGACGATTTCGATCTCGCCCTTCTCGATGTCGATGTCGTCGGGGGAGAGGCCAAACATCTCGCCTTGTCGCAAGCCGAGGCCGGCGCCGAGTTGAGCGACCAGTTGGCAGCGCTCGGGGAGCGCGCTGCGGACGTTCGTGACTTGTCCGGCCGTCCACGGCGTGAGCTTGCGCTGCTCGGGCTTGGGTTGACACGCCGAGGGTGCATTGCATGGGTTCTTCTGGATCAGCGAGTCGTCCACGGCGGCGGTGAAGGCGGTGGAGACGTTGGTGAAGATGACCTGTTGATAGGTGGGGGCCAACTCGGACAGGCCGCGCAGCAAGGGCTGGATGGTGGACGGCTTGACGTCGCTCAGCAGTTTCGCGCCGAGGCCCGGATAGGCGTGCAGCCGTAAACGCAGTTCGACCGCCTCTCGTGTGCCCTCGTCGAACGTCTGAGCTTCCAGCCACTCCGCCGCGTAGTCCTTGAAGCTGATCTTGCCGGCGTCCGGATCGAAGTATTGGCCGCGCACGATGTCGGCAGACACCGTGGCCGCGAACCGATTGGCGTCTGTCTTGCGGGTGAAGGTCTTTGAGCGAGCGCCGCCACCAAGCTAGCGCCAACGGACGATGTACTTGAGCCGTCGTTCGCCGTCTCGGCTGCGACGTACGCGACGGTCAGTGGGCGCCATGACCCGTCCCGCTGTTCTCGCGGAGCCAGGAACGCACGTCGCTCGGGTCGTAGCGCAGGTAGCGCTACGACACGGAAGGCTGTCGGGCCAGTTCCCTTGTGCCGCCACTGGTAGAGCGTGTTGACGGGGACGCACAGGTACTCGGCGACCCCCTCGACCGTCATCAGGCGGTCGAGGGGACTGCTGCATCGATAGGTGACATCTGATCTGTGGTGCCGCGAGGTGCCGCTGAAAGGATGTGCACCATGCCCAAGCCCTACCCCCGAGAGTTCCACGAGGACGTCGTGCGGGTCGCTCGGAGCCGCGAGCCCGGCCACCTGTCGAAGTACATCGCTGCCGACTTCGGGATCAGCGAGTCGTGCCTGGCGAACTGGATGAAGACCGCGGACGTCGAGGACGGACTCAAACCCGGAACCACCGCGGCAGAGAACTCTGAGCTGCGTGAAGCGAAGAAGCGGATCCGCCGGCTCGAGTAGTGGGGGCACCTCCCGCTTGCGGGGGCGAACGAGGTCCTGCGGCGCGCGGCGGCCTACCTGTCACAAGCGAACCTGCCGGGAAAAGTCTCTTCCCACTCGTGAGGTAGCTCGCGGCTGACGGGATCGGAGTCTCGCTCAGCTGCAGGGTGCTCGGGCTGTGTCGCCAGCAGTACTACCGCTGGCTCGCTGCCCCGATCACCACCTCAGAGTAGGACAACGCCCACCTGTCCAACGCCGTCCTGGGCGCGCATGAGGACGACCCGCAGTACGGATACCGATTCCTGGTCGACGAGGTCCGAGCTGCTGGCTTCGACGTCGCTGAGCGGACGGTCTGGAAGATCTGCTCGGAGAATCGTTGGTGGTCGAGTTTCAGCAAGAAGCGCGGCCGCAACGCCAAGTTGGCCGGCCCACCAGTGCATGACGACCTCCTGAACCGTGTCTTCCAGGCCGGGAGGCCCAACCAGATTTGGCTGACCGACATTCCCACAAGCACTTCGTGCAGGGAGGTGCCCCCACCGAACACCCCACCGCCGAGGGGAAGGTCTATCTCTGCGCGCTCAAGACACCTGGTCCAACCGGATCGTGGGCTACTCCATCAGCGACCACATGACCTCCCACCTGGCCTTCCAGGCGCTCGAGAACGCCGTCGCCCGCCGTCGAGACGTCGCCGGATGCATCGTCCACTCCGACCGCGGCAGCCAGTTCCGCAGCCGCCGCTTCATCACCGCGCTCGCCTGCCACGACATGGTCGGATCGATGGGGCGCGTCGGCGCAGCAGGCGACAACGCCGCCATGGAGTCGTTCTTCGCCCTGCTGCAGAAGGACGTCCTCAACACCCGCCGCTGCGACACCGAGAAGAGCTGCGGATCGCGATCGTGACGTGGATCGAAGAGACCTACCACCGCCGTCGCAGACAAGCCGTCCTCGGCCAATTGACCCCCATCGAGTGGGAGACCATCATGAACCAGACCGTCGCCCTGGCGGCCTAAACCCACCTGTCACCTATCGGTGCAGCAGTCCCGTCTGCTCCAGCGCGCTTCGGGCAGGTGCGGTTCTTCCGGTGCGATTCTCGGTTTGCGTTGAGGACAGGTGCGCAGCCATCGAGGCTTGGAGCTTGCGCTCGGTCTCATCACTAGTCATGGCATTCATCCTCGGTCGGGTGGCTCGCTGCCGAGGAGCAAGTCTCGTACTTCAAATTAGATTCGAGATTCCGGAATCTAGGATAAAGTGCGATGTGTGAGTGGGCGGGATGATACTGACTTGGTCTGGTCCAAGACCTTGTTCGGCAACCGGCACATGCTGCGGGTTGCCGACTCGATCGCCGCTGCCCGGGGCTCGGAGTTCACAGCGCCGGAGGTGGTGGGCCGCACGAAGCTGGCGGGAAGTACGGTGCACAGGTTGCTGGAGGATCTGACGACGGTCGGGTTGGTCGAGAGGCTGCCAAGAGAGCGGAGGGAGCGAACGCAGCGGTACAGCCGCAGGTCACATCCGTTTTGGGACGCAGCTTCGCTCCTATGTAAGGAGGCCGTCGGCGATGCCGGCTAGTCACGAGGCTCTACGAGACACGAACGGTCGCAATGAGAGGACGCAGCGATGACAAGGCCACCAGGGTTGGAGCCGTTCCTGAGCGTTGACGGCGACGTCCTCTGCCAAGAGGTCCGCGTTCGGGACGTCGACGTTCTAGCGGAGATCACTCTTGACGAGACGGAGATATGGCGCCGTCGTGCTGTTGGCGCAATCAAGCTGCGAGATCTCGACTTGCTGAACTTGCTGCTCACACTCCCGCTCGGTAAGCCTCACTATGTCGCAGGGCTATCGAGCTATGAGACCGACCTACTCGCTGGTGTGCCTGGGATCGAGCTAACCATCGACCGTCGTGGCCAGCCGTACGCCACGCGCACGGTTCGCCCGCCGCTTCGAGTCGACCGAGTGACGGTCCCTGGACGATCGTGGCGTCAAGCGCTCGCCGCCGCAGCGAGGTTTGGACCGTACTGTGAGCGCCGCATCTTGCTTGACCGGGAACCCGCTGACGATGACCTTATGTGGCTTGAGGCGAAGTTCCTGGGCATTGGTGTTGCTGTGGCGAGCCAAACGACCGGCCAAGCATCGACAGTCAGAGACTTGTTGGGGCCGGTGCCGTTCAAGCCTGAGCGGTACACCGGCGCATCGTGGAAGTTCGCTGAGGTCGTGTATTCGCAGACCGGCTTGGCGGGATCAGTGGTCTCCAGGCGCGGCTAGCCTGCGAGGTCGATCCACTCCTTCACGACCGCCGGCATGCCGACCGTGGTCGAGGTGTAGGCGCCGAGCTTGATGTGCGCCTCTTCGGAGTCGAGCAGGCGACGACGCCACCACTGGGCGATCTGCGCCTGGGTCAGTCCGTCAATGTCCTGGCGCATCGCGTTGATCATCGCGAGGTTATGCAGGTGCGCCTCGAGGCGATGTTCAGGCGATCCGCTGAACCGGTCGACCGCGCGCCCAACGCACACCGAGCAGTCGCAGGCGTAGGGGCTGACGCTGGCGAACCAGTTCTCCCGCATGTGGCTGACGCGGCTGTAGCGAAGCAGGTCGTTCATCAAGACGCTGGGAAACTTCTCACCCGGTCGGCCGGCGAAGCCCTTCTCGCCCGGCAGGTTGATCCGTCGGAGGCTGGGCAGCTGCCCGACCGCCGCGGCCTTGGCGCCGTGAGCGAGCGCGTCGAATGCAGCCAGATCGGTCCTCCAGGGCATCGCCCACCCGACCTCTGCGAAGAACCGCCTGAACCCCGCCGGAACTCCCTTGGTCGTCAGCGGGTCCGTCTTATGTCCCAGCGCGAGCGCCACCGGGTGCCGGCTGCGCCTGGCCACCGCGATGAGCTGCTGGACGTTGGGCTCGGCGCACCAGCGGGGGTGCGCGGGCAGCAGAAACAGAACATCATCGCGGTCCACCGCGTTTACGATCTCCAGGGCTGCCTTGAGAGCCTTCGGATCGCCGGGCTCCATGAAGCCCGTCGGGGTCACCGCGATGTCGGCACCGGCACTGATCTGCCCCGCCAGGTGATCGGCCAAGGTGAACTCGAACAGACCCTCCTCGCCGAGCATGAACGGTTCAGCCTCCGATGCGACATGCCCGGTGTGGGACGTCGGGTCGACAAGCAGGGTCAGATTGGGATAGGCGGCCTTGATCTGCCGAACCGTCCGCGTCGCCTCAGTCCCGGCCACCACGAGACCGCCACCGGCGGTGTCGACGTGGGCCGCGGTCTGGGTCGCCTCGGTACTCGCCACGACCAACACGCGACGCGAGAGTCGCTGCTCGACAGTCGAACCCACGACGCTCGGACGCGAGGCATGCACTGACGACGTGCGGCCATCGACGACGGTGCTCAGGATCGATCCCTGGTCAACGCTCATCTGCCTCACCTCCATAAACTCTGCGGAACTCAGCCTCGGTCATCAACGCCGACTCCGCGATCATCTGAACGTCTTCGCCTGCCAAGATCCGCTCCTCGAGCGCCGCGTCCAGAAGCGATGGCGACTCTCGGGGCAACTCCACCGGCTCCCGGCTCCGGTAGCCGGCTTTGGAGAACTCGATGTTGACCTGCTTGTACTGCGACTCGCTGATGCCACCGAGGTCCCGAGCCCTTCGAAGTAGAGCAGCCATCGAGACACCCCACACCGGCTTGAGCTGAGCCAGCCGAGGGACCGTGACCCCCTTCAGCGCCGGCGCGATATCCGACGCCGGCATCAGCAGCTCGCTCGCGAACCGATCAGCTTCGGACTCCTGGTTCTCTGTCGGCACCTGATGCATCACCGCGTGACCGAGCTCGTGCGCCATCGTGAACCGCTGCCGGTCCGCAGGCGCATGCATGCCAGCGATCACCAGCGGCACGCGGCCGTCGGGCCAGCTCATGATCGCGTCGATCAGGGCGGACCCGAAGTCCCTCACCAGCACGACCACGCCCGCCGCTTCGAGCACCGCAGTCAGGTCCGGGATCGGGCCCGGCGCGATCGACAGCTCCTTGCGCAGATCCTGCGCAAGCTCCTCCGGGGAAACGAACCCGTCGTCGGGCAACGGGGTGCGCCGGATCGCCGTCGTAGGCCGCCGCTCCCCAAGGATGCGCTCAACCTGCAGATGCGTAAGCTCCAACTCCGCCCGGATCTGGTTGGCCTTCGAAACAGGGAGCGTCGAACGCTTGCGATGAAAAACGAACGGGGCGGCACCGACGTCGGCGTAGGGGAGACGTAAGAGCTCCTCGGGAGTCTTCAGCGCAACTGACAATGCGGCTAATCGACTTGAGTCCAGCTCGACCGCGCCACTCTCCAACTTCGACAACACCGCTTGCGAGATCCCACTGCGCGCTGAGAGTTCAGTCTGCGTCAACCCGCGCGCGACTCGGACCGTGCCGACCATTGGCCGGCGCGTCTCCTCATGAACTGAAGGGAATGCCACACCTGTAACTATAGGCAGACCATCCGACGATATTCCACTCTTATCGACAGAAATATTCCTGCATCGGTCCGGGTCGATTCTGATTCGAAGCCTTCCGCGAACGCTCGGTGCGTTTGAGGTCGCGCCTGGACCGGACAGGGGTCACTTGCGTCATGTTGCAAGACCACCATGCGTCGCCACGAACGTCAGCAAACGCCGCTCTCGTCCGGATGCAAATCTTGATCAGGGTCGTGATCGTGCCACCCAGCGCACACTAACGACGCGCCCTATGGGTTCATGGATTCGTGGGATGGAAGCCGCTCATGCATGCTGTACCAACGCTCGCCAAACGGGCACCAGGTCCTTTCCGACAGCCGCCGCGTACTGTGCCCGAGTCATCTTAGGCTTGCGCCTAATGTCGTGTTGCGTTGGTGGGGTATTGCCGAGGCCGGTCCTGCTGATTCTGTTGACACACTGGTGACACACACCAACGAGAAACGGCGGCTGACGTTTGGAAGACGTCGAAAGACGTCTCCGCAGGTCAGCCGCCGTTTTCGGCAACGACTGGCAGAGGGTGAAAACCCTCAGATCAGATGTCGTAGTACAGCTCGAACTCGTGCGGGTGCGGACGCAGCTGGACCGGGAGGATCTCCTCGGTGCGCTTGTAGTCGATCCACGTCTCGATGAGGTCGGGGGTGAACACGTCGCCCTGGGTGAGGAACTCGTGGTCAGCCTCGAGGTTGTCGAGGACCGCGTTCAGCGACGTCGGGACCATGTCGATCTCGGCGTACTCCTCCGGCGGGAGCTCGTAGATGTTCTTGTCGATCGGGGCCGGCGGCTCGATCTTGTTCTTGATGCCGTCGATGCCGGCGAGCAGCAGGGCCGAGAAGGCCAGGTAGGGGTTGCTCGACGGGTCGGGGCAGCGGAACTCGATGCGCTTGGCCTTCGGGTTCGAGCCCGTGATCGGGATGCGGACGCAGGCCGAACGGTTGCGGGCCGAGTAGACCAGCGCGATCGGGGCCTCGAAGCCCGGCACCAGACGGTGGTAGGAGTTCACGGACGGGTTCGTGAACGCCAGCAGCGACGGCGCGTGCTTCAGGATGCCGCCGATGTAGTGACGGGCGGTGTCGGACAGTCCGCCGTAGCCGGCCTCGTCGTAGAACAGCGGCGAGCCGTCCTTCCAGACCGACTGGTGCACGTGCATGCCCGAGCCGTTGTCGCCGAAGATCGGCTTCGGCATGAAGGTCACCGTCTTGTCCGCGGCCCACGCCGTGTTCCGGACGATGTACTTGAACTTCATGATGTCGTCCGCCGCCTTGAGCAGCGTGTCGAACTTGTAGTTGATCTCCGCCTGGCCGGCCGTGCCGACCTCGTGGTGACCGCGCTCGAGGACGAGGCCCGCGTTCGCGAGGTTCGTCATCATGTCGTTGCGCAGGTCGGCCGTCTGGTCCGTCGGCGCGACGGGGAAGTAGCCGCCCTTGTAACGGACCTTGTAGCCGCGGTTGTCGGTGATGTCCTCACCGGTCGACCAGGCCGACTCCAGCGACGTGATCTCGTAGAACGACTTGTTGGCGCTGGTGCCGTAGTTGACGCGGTCGAAGATGTAGAACTCGGCCTCGGGCGCGAAGAACGCGGTGTCGCCGATGCCGGTGGTGGCCAGGTACGCCTCCGCCTTGCGGGCGATGTTGCGGGGGTCGCGCGAGTAGGCCTCGCCCGTGATCGGGTCGTGGACGAAGAAGTCCATCGCGATCGTCTTGCGACGCTTGAACGGGTCGACGTAGGCCGTGCCGAAGTCGGGGTAGAGCACCATGTCGGACTGGTCGATGCTCTGGAAGCCGCGGATCGACGAGCCGTCGAAGGCCACACCGTTCTCGGCGGCGTCGGCGTCGAACGTCCACGCCGGCAGCGTCACCTGCTGCTGGATGCCGGGCAGGTCGGTGAAACGGACGTCGAGGTACTCGACGCCCTCGTCCTTGACGTACTTGAAGAACTCGTCGGCATTGCCGAACATGGGGCCTCCTCAGCCACGCGATGGTGGCCTGGTCGTCGATGTGGCGGGAGCGGACGCCTCGGCGGCCGCGTCACCGACGCTAGGCAGAGGCAGTTTCCCTACCGTCACTCCATTGTTTCGGGCATGTTACAAGTCTCGCCCGAGGATGAACGCCACGTGTCGGCGGCGAGCCGCCCGCTAGGCTCACGACGTGTACGACGTCTCGCTCGGTCGCCGCCTGCTGGCCCTCTTCATCGACTGGGCGGTGGCGATGCTCAGCGTCGTCGCGGTCACCCGGACGCCGCTGGCGGGGGAGGGGGCCGTCAGCTCCTTCGTCACCCTCGGGGTCTTCTTCGTCGAGGTCACGCTCCTGACCGGCGTGCTCGGCTACTCCATCGGCAAGCGCGTGCTGAGCCTGCAGGTCGTCTCGCCCGACGGGCAGCCGATCGGCCTCCCGCGGGCGGCGCTGCGCACGGCCCTGCTGTGCCTCGTGATCCCCGCCGTCATCCAGAACGAGGACCACCGGGGACTGCACGACATCCTCTCCGGGTCGCGCGTCGCCCGCCTCGGGATCTGACGTCGCTCAGCGGTCGAGGTCGGCGCGGTTGCGCTCCACCGACACGACCGTCGCGCCGTCGAAGCAGAAGCGCGCCACCCCGCGGTAGGACTCGCGGTAAGTCGTCCGTGCGTACAGGCACGACGCCCCCGACGGCTCCGCCCGTCCGCCCTCCTCGACGAACGTGCGCGCTAGGTCGGGGTCGTCCGTGCCACCGGCCTCGCGCACGTCGTCGGGCGTGAGCGCGTCGCCGCGCGCGTCGAGCGAGCGGTACGTCTGGCTCGTCATCTCGCCCGACGTCGCCGCCTGGCACGCGCCGACGCCGAGCGTCGCCGCGAGCGCCAGGACCAGCCACGTGCGAGGCATCAGCCCCGCATCTGGCGGCGGGCGCCCTTCATGCTCGTCGGCACCGGGCCACGCGGCATGGGTGCGGCCGGGCGCATCGCGTCGAGCGCCTTCAGCTTGTTGAGGATCGCGGTCTGCTCGGCCGGCTTGATGGCGTTCGGCAGCTTGCGCACGTGCTTGATCAGCTTCGGCAGCGGCACCTCGCCGTCGCCGCGACCGACGACGACCTCGAGCACCGGCACCTCGTCGCCCACGATGCGCGCGTGCTTCTTGCGCTCCGACGCGATCAGGCTGCGCACGCGGGTGGAGTTGCCCTCGCCGACGAGGATGATGCCCGGACGCCCGACGACGCGGTGCACGACGTCCTGGTTCTTGTTGAAGGCCGCTGCCTGCTTGACGTGGTAGCCGCGACGCAGCATCTGCAGCGCGCCTGCAGCGGCGCCCGTCTGGCCCTCGACCTGCGAGTAGGCCGCCTTCTCCGCGCGACGTCCGAGCACGAACAGCGCGCCGAGGATGCCGAACAGCACCGAGATGATCACGGTGAGGACGATCGCCAGCACGCCGGTGCCGATGAACGTCAGCAGCAGCACGGCCGGGATGCCGGCGCCCAGCACGAAGGCCAGCAGCATGAACAGGCCGACGTTGCGGTCGGACTGCTTGGTGATCTTGTACGCCTGGCGCAGCTGGCGCAGACGTCCCTCGGGCGGGGCGGCAGGGGTGGACATGCCGTCCATCTTACGGGTGCCTCAGGCGGCGCCGTCCGTGTGGCGGAGGACGACCTCGCCCGTGGACTCACGCCTCTCGACGGCCTGCTGGTAGAGGCGTCCGGCGCGGTACGACGAGCGCACGAGCGGGCCCGACATGACGCCGGCGAAGCCGATCTCGTCGGCCTCGTCCTTGAGCTCGACGAACTCCTCGGGCTTCACCCAGCGCTCGACGGGGTGGTGGCGCGGGGAGGGGCGCAGGTACTGCGTGATCGTGATGAGGTCGCAGCCCGCCTCGTGCAGGTCGCGCAGCGCCTGCGAGACCTCCTCGCGGGTCTCGCCCATGCCGAGGATGAGGTTGCTCTTGGTGACCAGGCCGTAGTCGCGCGCCTGCGTGATGACGTCGAGCGAGCGCTCGTACGTGAACGCCGGACGGATGCGCTTGAAGATGCGCGGCACGGTCTCGACGTTGTGCGCGAGGACCTCAGGCCGGGAGCTGAAGACCTCCTCGAGCAGGTCGGGCTTGCCGTTGAAGTCGGGGATGAGGTTCTCGACGCCGGTGCCCGGGTTCAGCTCGTGGATCTTGCGGACCGTCTCGGCGTACAGCCACGCGCCACCGTCGGGCAGGTCGTCGCGGGCGACGCCGGTGATCGTCGAGTAGCGCAGCTCCATCTTCTGCACGCTCTCGGCCACGCGACGCGGCTCGTCGCGGTCGAGCGGAGCCGGCTTACCGGTGTCGATCTGGCAGAAGTCGCAACGTCGCGTGCACTGCTCGCCGCCGATGAGGAAGGTGGCCTCGCGGTCCTCCCAGCACTCGAAGATGTTGGGGCAGCCGGCCTCCTGGCAGACCGTGTGCAGACCCTCGCCCTTCACCAGCTTCATCAGCTCGTTGTACTCAGGACCCATCTTCGCGCGGGTCTTGATCCACTCGGGCTTCTTCTCGATCGGGGTCTGGCTGTTGCGGACCTCGAGTCGAAGCATCTTGCGGCCGTCCGGTGCGATCGTCACGCCGTCCAGCGTACGCCGCCGTCCCAGCGTCGCCACGGGCGCACGCCTACCGGGGCGTAGCCTCGCTAGGGTCGAGGCGTGAGCATCCTCGACCGCTCCTGGACCCGACCGCGACCCACGCGCGCCCAGCTGGCGACCGACGTCGTCCTGGGGGTCGTCGCGGCCCTCGTGAGCGTCGCGTCGGTGCAGGTCTACGCCAGCGCGTCGGGCGTGTCGACGGGCTGGAAGGGTGTCGAGGCGTACCTGTGGTTCGGCCTCGGCGGCCTCGCCCTGTGCTGGCGTCGGCAGTACCCGCTGACCGTCCTCGTGGTGGTCTCGGCCGTCTTCATCGTCGTCGGCGAGCGGCTGCTCGAGCTGGGCGCCGTCTTCACCATCCAGATGGTGCTCTTCGCCGCGCTCTACGCCGCGTGGGCGTGGTCGCGGCGGCCGAGGTCGCTGATGGTCGTCACCCTGGTGGTGCTCGTCGGCATGTTCGGCTGGCTGCTGTGGTCGTTCGGTCGCGACCTCATGCCGCCGCTCGGCGAACAGACCGGTCTGCTGCCACCCAAGGTCGCGCTCATCGTCTACAGCGTCGCGCTGAACGTCATGTACTTCTTCGGAGCCATCGCCTGGGGGCAGGCCGCCTACCTCAGCGCCCGACGCAGCGCGCTCGTGGAGGACCAGCGCGAGCGCGAGCGCGCCGTGCAGGACGTCGAGCAGCGGCAGGCCGTGCAGGCCGAGCGGGTCCGGATCGCACGCGACCTGCACGACGTCGTCGCGCACCACGTCAGCGGCATCGGCGTGCAGGCCGCCGGCGCCAGCCGCCTGCTCGAGGCCCGGCCCGAGCGCGCCCGCGAGGCGCTCGGGGCGATCGAGACGTCGTCGCGCCAGGCCGTCGCCCAGATGCACCAGATCGTCGGGCTGCTGCGCTCCGACGACGACGCCGCGCCGTCGGACCGCGGCCCCCAGCCAGGCCTCGACGACGTCCGCCAGCTCGCCGTGACCACCGACCGCCCGTCCGTCGAGGTGCACTGCGTGGGGGAGACGTTCCCCGTGCCGGACACGGTCGGGCTGTCGCTCTACCGGGTCGCGCAGGAGGCGCTCAGCAACGTGCGCCGTCACTCCGCGGCGACGTCGGCGCGGGTGACCTTGCGCCACCTCAGCGAGCCGGGGGAGCGCGCCGCGGTCGAGGTGGAGGTGCTCGACGACGGCCCCACCCGCTCCACGCCCGCGAGGACGGCGGCGGGTTCGGGCTCGACGGCATCCGCGAGCGCGTCGCCATGCACGGCGGCCTCGCCGACATCGGCCCCCGACCCGCGGGCGGCTTCCGCGTGCGGGTACGCATCCCCGTCGACCGGGAGGACGCATGAGCGACACCACCCCCATCCGCGTGCTGCTCGTCGACGACCAGGAGCTGATCCGCGCCGGGTTCTCGATGATCCTGGAGATCGAGGACCACATCGAGGTCGTCGGCGAGGCGCGCGACGGCGACGAGGCGCAGCGCCAGGTCGCGGCGCTGTCGCCCGACGTCGTGCTGATGGACGTGCAGATGCCCGGCACCGACGGCATCACCGCCACAGAGCGCATCGTCGCCGAGCACCCCGACACACGCGTGCTCATCCTCACGACGTTCGACGACGACGAGTACCTGTTCGCGGCGCTGCAGGCCGGCGCCAGCGGGTTCCTGCTCAAGAACTGCCCGCCCGAGGACCTCGTGAGCGCCATCGGCCTCGCCGCGCAGGGTCACGGGCTGCTTGCGCCCGAGGTCACGCGTCGTGTCATCGCCCGCTCCACCGGACGCGCCCGCGGCGACGCGACCGTCCTCGACGACCTGACCGACCGCGAGCGCGACGTGCTCCGCGCCCTCGCCCGTGGGCTCAGCAACGCCGAGATCGCCGCCGAGATGTATGTGAGCAGCGCGACGGTGAAGTCGCACGTCTCGCGCATCCTCACCAAGCTCGGTGCCCGCGACCGCGTGCAGGCGGTGATCGTCGCGTTCGAGTCCGGCCTGATGGATGACTGAACCCGATGCCCGAACCCGACTGAGCGCAGCGAAGGAGCGGTGAGGGCAGGTCGAGTGGTGCACGCCGAAGGCGTCCCGCTGTATCGAGACCTCGGCAGCGGTCAGGCTCGGGTGCGTGCCCGCTCGACGCTGGTCTGCCCCGAGTGGTCTCGATACGCCGACGCGAACGCTCGTTCCTCGCGTGCATCGGCTACTCGACCAGCGGTGGTGGGTGCGCGCTCTACGTTGATCTGTCTCGAGTGGTCTCGATACGCGGCCTCGAGCTCGCTGGCGCTCGCCGGATCCGCTACACGACCAACGGTGCTGCGTGCCGGCTCGGCGCTGGTCCGCGCCGGGTGGTCTCGATACGCGGCCCCGGGCTCGCTGGCGCTCGCCGGATCCGCTACACGACCAACGGTGCTGCGTGCCGGCTCGGCGCTGGTC
>LUMV01000007.1_pt1 | contig 159838 bp, 150 predicted proteins | sample 729731 | NCBI WGS metagenome assembly LUMV01 (sample SAMN03860301, study PRJNA289734) | marine metagenome | biome: seawater column; feature: ocean; material: water; isolation source: Red Sea water column Station 192 - depth 200m | place: Saudi Arabia: Red Sea | collected 2011-10-15 | depth 200 m
TCGAGCGTGACCTGACCCTGGCCGCGAAGGCCTCCCGCCACGCGACCCCCGAGGATGACCGGACGTTGGCGCAGGCACGTGCCGACGCCCTCGTCGACACCCTCCTGCACAAGGACGAGACCGACACCGCTGACCACGCGCCGGTGAGCGCCTCGGGCCGCGGCCGGTTCCACGTCGGCGTCACTGTCTCCCTGGCCACCCTCCTCGGCCTGTCGAGTGAGCCGGGCGTCTCCGCTGATGGGCAGCACGTCCTCGACCCCGCCCTGCTCGCCGAGCTCGCCAGTCAAGAGGGAACCCTGTTCTCGCGGTTGTTGACCGACGAGAACGGCGGGATCCTCGACGTCACCGAGCTCGGCCGCTTCCCCACCCAACCCCTCCGCAGGGCACTCAACCTGATCGACGGCACGTGCGACGTCCCGGGTTGCGCCCGACCCGCGCTCGCGTGCGACGTGGACCACCAGATCCCCTACGACCCCGACCCACCACCCGGACAACCACCCGGCCAGCAGCGAGGACCCACCGAAGCCGCGAACTTGCACCACCGCTGCCCACCGCACCACGGACTCAAGACCCGAGGAGCACTCACCGTCAGCCACGACGAGGACGGCAATGCCCACTGGCACCTGCCCACCCGCACCCTGCCCGCCGAGACCGCATTCACCCGCGCCTGGACCCGCCGAGACCGCACCATCCAGTTCGTCGAGATCCATCACGTCGACCCGCGCCACATCGTCGAGCACCGGCGTCGAGGCGGACCCGGGAGGCGCGCCGCACAGGCGCCGTAGGCTGCCCCCATGATCACGCTCACCGATCCGCCCACCCTGGTGGCGCCGACGGCGGCCGTGCGTGCCACCTACCTGGTCGGCGAGATGGCCGACATGAAGGACCGTGGCGCCAGCACCGAGTGGCTCGCCGTCGCCAGCCGCGACTTCGACGCCTTCGTCGCGGAACGCATCGGCGTGCGCGAGCGATGGGGCGTCCCCTCGGAGGTCTTCTGGTTCGTCTCCGGCGACTTCTACCTCGGCAGCCTCGTCATCCGGCACCGGCTCATCGCCGACCAGGGCGGAGGCCACATCGGCTACCACGTGGTCAGCCCCTGGCAGGGCCAGGGACACGCCACCGAGATGCTCCGCCAGGCACTCGTGAAGGTCGGAGCCCTCGGCATCTCCCCCGCGCTGCTCACCGTCTCCCCCGTCAACCACGCCTCCCGACGCGTCGTGGAGAAGAACGGCGGCGTCCCCGACGGGATCAACCACGAGGGCGAGCAGCGCTTCTGGGTCCCCACACCGGCCTCCTCCTCGGCGCCCTCACCCGCCGTCGCCGTGTGACCACCGTCACGCTAGCCTGACGACGGGTCCGACGCTCAGCCTTCGAGGGACGTCCGCACCGGGCGGGCGACGGGCGACGAGCCGGGCCCGGGGGGAAACATGCTGACCGGGATCTTCCTGCCCGAGCTGCTGGGCACGGCCACCTTGCTGCTGCTCGGCTGCGGCGTCGTCGCCAACGTGGTGCTCGCCCGGACCAACGGGCACGGCGGCGGACCGCTCATGATCACCATCGGCTGGGGACTCGCCGTCTTCGCGGGCGTGTACGTGGCCTACCAGTCCGGCGCCCACCTCAACCCCGCCGTCACGCTCGGCCTCGTCGCCTCGGGTGACGACCTCGGCGGCGACACCGCCGTCAAGGTGCTGGTCTACCTCGCGGCGCAGCTCGTCGGGGCCATCCTCGGAGCCACGCTCTGCTGGCTCGCCTACCGCGACCAGTTCGACGCCGAGGAGAGCGACCCCGACGACAAGCTCGGCGTCTTCTGCACCGCACCGCAGATCCCACGCACCAGCTCGAACCTCCTCACCGAGGTGATCGGCACCTTCGTGCTCGTGTTCGTCATCATCGCGTTCGGCAAGACGCCCAGTGGGCTCGGGCCGCTCGCCGTGGCACTGCTCGTCGTGGCCATCGGCGCGAGCCTCGGCGGCCCCACCGGCTACGCCATCAACCCCGCGCGCGACCTCGGTCCCCGCATCGCCCACACGCTGCTGCCCATCCGACGCAAGCGCGACAGCAACTGGTCCTACGCCTGGATCCCTGTCGTCGGACCGGTCGTCGGTGGCATCCTCGCAGGACTGCTCGCCGCCGCCGCGAACTACGCCTGACCTGACCGAACTCCACCCGACCGCACCACAGAAACGAGAACCGAGCATGGCCGACAACACGTACGTCCTCGCGATCGACCAGGGCACGACCTCCACCCGCGCGATGATCTTCGACCGCAGCGGCTCCGTCGTCGCGGTCGACCAGGTCGAGCACGAGCAGATCTTCCCCCGGGCCGGATGGGTCGAGCACGACGCGCTGGAGATCTGGGAGAACACGCGGCGGGTCATCGGCGGAGCGCTCGCCAAGGCGAACTTCAACAGCCGCAACATCTCCGCCGTCGGCATCACCAACCAGCGCGAGACCGCCGTCGTCTGGGACCGCAGCACCGGCCAGCCCGTGTACAACGCCATCGTCTGGCAGGACACCCGCACCCAGAAGATCGTCGACCGCCTGGGCGGCGACGCCGGCCCCGACCGCTACAAGGAGACCGTCGGCCTGCCCCTCGCCACCTACTTCGCCGGCCCGAAGGTCACGTGGATCCTCGAGAACGTCGACGGCGTCAAGGAGCGTGCCGAGGCCGGCGAGCTGCTGTTCGGGACGATGGACACCTGGGTCCTGTGGAACCTCACCGGTGGTGCGGAGAACGACGGCGTGCACGTCACCGACGTCACCAACGCCTCGCGCACCATGCTGATGAACCTCGAGACCCTCGAGTGGGACGAGCAGATCGCCGCCGACATGGGCATCCCGCTCTCGATGCTGCCCGAGATCCGCTCGAGCTCGGAGGTCTACGGCGAGTGCAAGCCGGGCATCCTGCGCGGCACCCCCGTCGCCGGCATCCTCGGCGACCAGCAGGCCGCCACGTTCGGCCAGGCGTGCCTGGCCAAGGGCGAGGCCAAGAACACCTACGGCACCGGCAACTTCATGCTCCTGAACACCGGGACCGAGGCCGTCCCGTCGGAGAACGGGCTGCTCACCACGGTCTGCTACAAGATCGGCGACCAGCCGACCGTCTACGCGCTCGAGGGCTCCATCGCCGTCACCGGTTCGCTCGTGCAGTGGGTCCGCGACAACCTCGGTCTCATCTCCAGCGCCCCCGAGATCGAGGAGCTGGCGCGGAAGGTCGACGACAACGGCGGCGCCTACTTCGTGCCCGCGTTCTCCGGCCTGTTCGCCCCGCACTGGCGGCCCGACGCCCGCGGCGCCCTCGTGGGCCTGACCCGCTACGTCAACAAGAACCACATCGCCCGCGCCGTGCTCGAGTCCACCGCGTACCAGACCCGCGAGGTGCTCGACGCGATGAACGCCGACTCCGGCGTCCCCCTCGCCGAGCTGCGCGTCGACGGCGGCATGGTCGTCAACGAGACCCTCATGCAGTTCCAGGCCGACATCCTCGGCGTCGACGTCGTGCGCCCGAAGGTCGCCGAGACCACCGCGCTCGGTGCCGCGTACGCCGCCGGGCTCGCCGTCGACTACTGGCAGAACGAGGACGACCTGCGCGCCAACTGGGGCGAGGACAAGCGGTGGACGCCGCAGATGTCCGAGGACCAGCGCGAGAAGTACTACCGCAGCTGGAAGAAGGCCGTCACCAAGACCCTCGACTGGGTCGACGACGATGTCGACTGAGGGGGTCGACTGAAAGGGTCGACGAAAGGGCGACCGAGCGGCCGATGTCGTCCCTCCTGGCTACGGTGGAGCCAGGAGGAACGATGGCCGACGACCCCCGCCGCCGGGCGGCGCACTACCGGCTCGGCGACGACCCCGCGCCCGAGGAGACGCCGTCGCGCCCCGAGCGCGGACGTCGTCCCGAGGACCAGACCCTCTACGTCGACGGCCAGGTCCGAGCGGCGATGGCCCGGGGCGAGTTCGACGACCTGCCGCTGGCGGGCAAGCCGCTCCCGGCGCGGGTCTACCGCCACGACCCCGACTGGTGGCTCAAGCAGCTGATGGAGCGCGAGAACGTCTCCGGCGTCCTGCCGCCGGCGCTCGCGCTGCGACGCGAGGACGCCGAGCTCGACGACCTGCTCGACACCTCGGGCTCGGAGACCCACGTCCGCGACCTCCTGACCGACTTCAACCGCAGGGTCGTCGAGGCCCGACGTCAGCTCCAGGGCGGACCGCCCGTCATCACCCCCCTGCGCGACGTCGAGGAGGAGGTCGCCGCGTGGCGCGAGCGTCTGCGCGCCCGGGCCGCCGCGCGCACCGCTCCCCCGCCGCCCCGACGACGCTGGTGGCAGCGGCGGGCGCCCCGTGGCTGAGCCCGGTGCGAGGGAGCCCGACGCGCAGCGCACGCACGACGACGGCGCGCCGCTCGACCTGCGCCGCACGCTCTCGACCCTGCGTCGCGGCCCTGCCGACCCGGCGTACCGACGCATCGGCGACGACCACTGGCGCGTCGTGCGGACCCCCGACGGCCCCGCCACCACGCTGCTGCGCCAGGTCGGACCCACGGCCGTCCACCTGCAGGCGTGGGGCCCCGGCGCGGAGCACCAGGCCGAGATGCTGCCCCGGCTCGTCGGGCGGCCGGTCGACGACCTGCCGCTCGCCCACCCGGTCGTGGCTGACGCGCGACGGCGCTTCCCGGGGCTCCGGGTGCCGTCCACCGGCGACGTCGTCGGTGCGCTGGTCCCCGCGATCATCGAGCAGAAGGTGCTCGGCGCCGACGCGTTCCTGTCGTGGCGCCAGCTGCTGCACCGGCACGGGGAGCCCGCGCCCGGTCCGGCGCCCGCGGGCATGCGCGTCCCGCTCACGGGTGCCGCCTGGGCGGCGCTGCCCTCGTGGTCGTGGCACCACTGCGGCGTCGACCCGAAGCGCTACCGCACGGCGCAGGTCGCCACCCGGATGGCCGACGCGCTCGAGCGGCTCGGCCCGCACGACCTCCTCGGCGCCTACCGCGGGCTGCGCAGCATCCCCGGCATCGGCGTCTGGACGGCTGCCGAGGTCGGCTCGCGCGCGTTCGGCGACACCGACGCCGTCCCCTTCGGGGACTACCACCTCGCCAGCACGGTCGGCACGGCCCTGCTCGGGCGCCGGCTCGAGCACGACGACGAGGTCGCCTTCGTGCTCGAGCCCTTCCGTCCCCACCGCTTCGTCGCGCTGCGGCTCATGCAGCTCAGTCCGCACGTGCAGGTCGAGCGGCGCGGGGCGCGCATGTCACGCGTCGACCACCGCGGGCGGTAGGGGGCGCCCGCTCCTACAGTGGGCGCGTGCTGCCTCCCGGACCCGTCCAGCGTGCCTCCCGGTCGTGGCCGGCGCCGGCGCTGTCGCTCTTCGCCGTCGGCTGGGGCGCCAACCAGTTCGCGGCGCTGCTGCCCGTCTACCGCGTCGAGGACGGCGCGACCGCCGCGGAGGTCACGCTGCTGTTCGGGGCGTACGCCGTCGGTCTCATCCCGACGCTGCTGCTCGTCGCGCCCGTCTCGGACCGGCTCGGCCGACGCCGCGTCATGCGGCCGGTGCTCGTGCTCTCGTTCGTCGCCACCGTGGTGCTGCTGCTCGGCGGCCACAGCCTCCTGCTGCTCCTGCTGGGTCGTCTGCTCGCCGGCATTGCGTCGGGTGCGGCGTTCGCGCCCGGGACCGCCTGGGTCAAGGAGCTCTCGACCGGACCGGCCGGCACGGGCGCACGACGCGCGGCGATCGCCCTGTCGGCCGGCTTCGGCACCGGCCCGCTCGTCACGGGGTTGATGGCCCAGTGGCTGCCGCTCCCCCTGCTGCTGCCCTACGTCCCGCACCTCGTCCTCACGGTGCTCGTCGCCGTGTTCGCCTGGAACGCACCCGAGCCGGTGCGTGCGCACCACGACACGCTCGACGCCGAGACGGGGCGTGTCGCGCAGGCGCTGCGCTGCCCGGCCTTCGTGCGACGCACGCTGTTCACCGCGCCCTGGGTGTTCGGGTGCGCGACGCTGGCGTTCGCGACGGTGCCGCAGGTCGCGCCCGTCCCCGGCCCCAACGTCGCCGTCGGCGGCGCGCTCGTGGCACTGACGCTCTGGACCGGCGTCCTCGTCCAGCCCCTCGGTCGCCGCCGCTCCCCGCGCACCACGGTCCTCCTGGGGGTGGGTGCCGGCGTCGTCGGCTTCCTCGTCGCCACGCTCGCCTCGCTGACCGGGTGGGGCGCGCTCACCGTCCTCGCGGCCGTCGGGCTCGGAGCCGCGTACGGCTGGATCCTCGTCGCCGGGCTGGCGACGGTCGAGGAGGTGGCGCAGCCGGCCGACCTGGCCACGGTGACCGCCGTCTTCTACAGCCTGACGTACCTCGGCTTCGCCGCCCCCTACCTCGGGACGCTGCTGCTCTCGTGGCTGCCCGGGACCCCGGCCATGCTCCTGCTCGCGGTCCTGCTGGCCGCGACGGCGCCGCTCGTCCTCAGCTCGGCGCGGCGGCGCTGAGACAGGCCACCAGCGCGTCCACGAGCTCCCGCGGACGGGTCAGGGCGTTCAGGTGCCCGCCCGGCACCGACGTCGCCTCGAGGCCGAGTCGCTCGCGCGCCACCTGGCCTTGCAGGGTCGGCGGGAAGAGCCGGTCGTCGTCGGCGACGAGCACGTGGGTCGGCACGTCGGGCCAGCGCTCACCTGGCCACGAGGAGCCGAATGCGAGGTCGGTCTGCTGGCGGTCGTGCTCCGCGGCCTCGGCCAGCACGTCCTCGGGAGCGTCGTGGAAGAAGACCTCGAGCACGTCGAACGGGCGCGACGGGTCGCGTCCGGCCGCGGCCTCGGCGTCGCGCCGGGCTGCGGCCTGCCCGACGGCACGCCACCACTGCGCGCCCGACTCACCCGGCCGCGGGACCATCGCGTTCAGCAGCACGAGGAGGTCGACGGGCTCCACGAGAGCCGCTGCCGACGCGCTGAAACCGCCGAAGGACTGACCGACCAGCACCACTCGGCCGTCGCCGCGCGCGGTCCGCACGGCGTCCACCACGCGGTCGACGTAGCCCTGCAGGTCGACGGCGGGGTCGTCCCCGGGGAGGTCCACCGCGACCGCCCGGTGTCCCGCAGCCTCGAGGAGCGGGACCACGCGGCTCCAGAACCAGGGCGAGCCCCCGGCGCCGGGCACCAGGACGAAGGTCGCCCCCCGATCGTCGGACGCGCTCACCGGAAGCGGTCCGGGTCGCCCGCGCCCTCGCGCACGACCTCGGGCACGCCGTCGACGAAGTCCACGACGGTGGTCGGCTCGGCCACGACGTCGCCGGACTCGACGACAGCATCGACGAGGTGGTCGAGCTCCTCCTTGACCAGCCAGCCCTCCGTCATCGGCTCCGTCTCGCCCGGCAGGATCAGCGTGCTCGACAGGATCGGCTCGCCGAGCGAGTCGAGCAGCGCCCGGACCACGACGTGGTCGGGGATGCGCACGCCCACGGTCTTCTTCTTCGGGTGCAGCAGCCGACGCGGGACCTCGCGCGTGCCGGGCAGGATGAACGTGTACGGGCCCGGCGTGGCGTTCTTGACGGCGCGGAAGATCGCGTTGTCCAGGTGCACGAGCTGCCCGAGCTGCGCGAAGTCCTTGCAGACGAGGGTGAAGTGGTGCTTGTCGTCGAGCCGGCGGATGCTGCGGATCCGGTCGAGGGCCTCCTGGTTGCCGGGAGCGGCACCCAGCGCATAGCCGGAATCCGTCGGGTAGGCGACGAGGCCGCCGTCGCGCAGGATCGACGTCGCCTGCTCGACCGCGCGGCTCTGCGGGTTCTGCGGGTGGATCTCGAGGTAGCGGGCCATGTCCCGACCCTACGAGCACGACGCACCGTTGCCCACCCGTCACGACGCTCTCGATCTCGCCAAGAACTCTTTGCAAAGCTCTCTTGGCGATCTACGCTGGCCGGGTGACCGAGCCCGTCGTCGTCCCCTCCGCCCACGCCCTGCGCGCACTGAGCCATCCCCTGCGGCTCCGGCTGCTGGGCCTGCTGCGCATCGACGGACCGTCGACGGCCACCAGCCTGGCCGCCCGGACCGGCACCTCCTCGGGGGCGACGTCGTACCACCTGCGGCAGCTCGCCGCGCACGGGTTCGTCGAGGAGGCCGAGGGCGACGGCGACGCCCGGACCCGCTGGTGGCGTGCCGTGCACCGCTCGACGTCGACGAGCGCGCCCCGCGACGCCGACGAGCTCGCCGCGGTCGACGCGTTCGGCCAGGCCGTCGCGGTCGTGCACGCCGAGCAGCTCCAGCGGGCCGTCGAGGAGTACCCGCTGCTGCCCGAGGAGTGGCGCGCCGCCTCGACCCTGAGCGACTGGGTGCGGCGGCTGCGACCGGAGCAGGCCCGCGCGCTCACCGAGCAGCTCGTGGACCTCCTGACGGCCGTGGAGGACGACGACCACCCCGACGCGCGACCCTTCAGCGTGCGCGTCCACGCGAACCCGTGGCCGGGCAGCGTGACCGACGCATGAGGCACGGCCGGTTGCTCGCCGCGTGGCTCGTCGCGGACGGGCTCGCCCTCACCGGCACGCGGCTGGCGACCGTGGCCGTCCCGTGGCTGGCGCTCACCGGGCCCGTGATCGACCACCTCGGAGCCCGTCGGGTCGCAGTCGTCTGCGACGCGGCCAGCGCAGCGGTGGTGTGCGCCGTGCCCGTGCTCCACCACCTCGGTGCCCTGCCGTTCCCGCTCCTCCTCCTGCTGGTGGCGCTCACGGGTGCGCTGCGTGGGCCGGCCGACGCGGCCCGCCGCAGCCTGGCGCCGACGGTCGCCGAGGTCGCGGACGTGCCGCTCGAGCGGGTCACGGGGCTCTCGTCGGGGGTGGAGCGGACCGCGGGGCTGGTGGGCGCGGCGCTCGCGGCGCTCCTCGTCGCCGTCGTGGGCGCCGCCGACGCGCTGGTGGCCAACGCGGCCGGGCTCGCCCTGGCCGCCGTGGTCCTCGGCCTCGGCACGGCCGGCCTGCTCCCCGCGACCGTGACGACGGCCCGCCCCGAGCGCTACGCCCGGCGTCTGCGGGAGGGGTGGGCCTTCCTGCGCGGCGATCCCGTCATCCTGGCGCTGACGTCGATGATCGCCGTCACCAACCTGCTCGACGTCGGCCTGACGGCAGTGCTGCTGCCGGTGTGGGCCGAGACGAGCGGTGCCGGTGTCGCGGCCGTCGGACTGCTGCTGGCGGTGATGGCCGGGACGTCGCTCGTCGGGTCGCTGCTGGCGGCCGCGTGGGCGCAGCGGATGCCCCGCTTCGCCGTGTACGTGACGGCGTTCCTGGTCTGCGGCCTCCCCCGGTTCGCCGTGCTCGCGTGGACGGGGTCGACGACGTGGCCCGTCGTCGTCATGGCGGTCGCGGGGCTCGCCTCCGGGTTCCTGAACCCGATTGTCGGCGCCGTGTTCTACGAGCGCATCCCGCGCGCCCTCGTCGGTCGGGTCGGGTCGCTGTCGACCGCCGTCGCGTGGGCGCTGATGCCGTTCGGCGGCCTCGTCGCCGGCGGCCTGCTGGCCGTGCTCGGGCTCGAGGCCGCCCTGCTCGCCGCGGGCACGCTCTACCTGGTCGCGACCCTGGCCCCGCTGGCCGACCGACGGTTCCGCGCCATGGAGCGCCCCGCCGCGACCGCCCGGCTCGCCCCGGAGCGGGTGTCCTAGCCGACATGTCCATCATGCGACTGCCGTGCCCATTCCTCGGGATGCCCGCCTAGGCTTGAACCATGCCCGAGACCTCGCCCACCTCCGGCCTGACGCTCGCGGAGCGCCGGGACCGCCAGCTCGCGCACGATGCCGCGCGCGAGGAGCACCACCGCACCCGCGACGCGGTCCTCGGACCCCGCCGCGACGCGGACACGCTGCGCGCCGTCGCCGAGGAGGCCGCCGTCCGCCTCGCCGACGCGAGCACGGACGAGGTGCTGGCCTGGGTCGCGGAGGAGTTCGGCTACCGCACGGCGGTCGCGTGCTCGATGGCCGACGCCGTCCTCCCCCACGTCGTCGCACGACACCTGCCCTGGGTCGACACGCTCTTCCTCGAGACCGGCTACCACTTCGCCGAGACCATCGGCACGCGTGACGCCGTCGAGTCCTCCATGGAACTCACCATCGTCGACGTGATGCCCCGGCAGACCGTCGCGGAGCAGGACGCGCAGCACGGCAAGGACCTCTTCGCCCGCGACCCCGGCCTCTGCTGCCACCTGCGCAAGGTCGAGCCGCTCACCCGCACGCTCGCCGGCTACGAGGTGTGGATCACCGGCGTGCGCCGCGACGAGGGCCCGACCCGCGCCGACACGCCCCTCGTGACGTGGGATGAGAAGAACGGCCTGGTCAAGGTCAACCCGCTCGCCGCCTGGACCTTCGACGAGCTGCTCGCCTACGCGGAGGAGCACGACGTCGTCGTCAACCCGCTCGTGAAGGACGGCTACCCGTCGATCGGCTGCGCGCCGTGCACCCGCCGCGTCGCACCCGGCGAGGACCCCCGTGCAGGTCGCTGGGCCGGTCTGGACAAGACCGAGTGCGGCCTGCACACGTGAGCGAGACCCTCACCCCGAACGAGAAGGAACGCATGACCGTCGTCGACGACGCGCCCGGCACCGCCGAGCGCCCGACCTACCGGCTCGACCAGCTCGCCTGGCTGGAGTCGGAGGCCATCCACATCATCCGCGAGGTCGCGGCCGAGTTCGAGCGCCCCGTGCTCCTGTTCTCCGGCGGCAAGGACTCCGTGGTGATGCTGCACCTGGCGACGAAGGCCTTCTGGCCCGCGCCCGTGCCCTTCCCCGTCATGCACGTCGACACCGGGCACAACTTCCCCGAGGTGCTCGCGTTCCGCGACGCGACCGTCGAGCGCCTCGGCCTGCGGCTCGTCGTGGCCTCGGTGCAGGACTACCTCGACGACGGCCGCCTGCGTGAGCGCAGCGACGGCACGCGCAACCAGCTGCAGACCCAGCCGCTGCTCGACGGCATCACCGACCACAAGTTCGACGCCGTCTTCGGTGGCGGTCGACGCGACGAGGAGAAGGCCCGCGCCAAGGAGCGCGTGTTCAGCCTGCGCGACGAGTTCGGCCAGTGGGACCCGCGCAACCAGCGCCCTGAGCTGTGGAACCTCTACAACGGTCGGCACCGTCCCGGCGAGCACGTGCGGGTCTTCCCGCTGAGCAACTGGACCGAGCTCGACGTGTGGCAGTACATCGCCGCCGAGGGCATCGAGCTCCCCCCGCTGTACTACGCGCACGAGCGTGACGTGTTCGAGCGCGACGGCATGCTCGTGGCGGTCACCGACGTCTCCCAGCCGCGTCCCGGCGAGTCCGTCGAGCGTCGGCTGGTCCGCTACCGCACGGTCGGCGACATGTCGTGCACCGGCGCGGTCGAGAGCGACGCCGCGACGGTCGAGGACGTCGTCGTCGAGGTGGCCGCCACGCGGCTGACCGAGCGCGGCGCCACCCGCGCCGACGACCGTGCGTCCGAGGCCGCCATGGAGGACCGGAAGAAGGAGGGCTACTTCTGATGGCCACCACCACCTCGCCCACGAAGACCGTCCTCCGGCTGGCGACGGCCGGCTCCGTCGACGACGGCAAGTCCACCCTCGTCGGCCGGCTGCTCTACGACTCCAAGTCGGTGCTGGCCGACCAGTTCGACGCGGTCGAGCGGGTCAGCCGCGACCGCGGGCTCGCGTCGGCCGACCTCGCGCTGCTCACCGACGGACTGCGGTCCGAGCGCGAGCAGGGCATCACGATCGACGTCGCCTACCGCTACTTCGCGACCGCCGAGCGGTCGTTCATCCTCGCCGACTGCCCCGGCCACGTGCAGTACACGCGCAACACCGTCACCGGCGCCAGCACGGCCGACGTCATCGTGCTGCTCGTCGACGCCCGCAAGGGCGTGCAGGAGCAGACGCGCCGCCACCTGGCCGTCGCCTCGCTGCTGCGGGTGCCGCACGTCGTGGTCGTCGTCAACAAGATCGACCTCGTCGACTTCGACGAGGCCACGTACGACCGGGTCGCGGCCGAGGTGCTCGCCGTCGCCACGTCGCTCGGGCTGACCGACGTCACCACGATCCCCGTGTCGGCCCTCGACGGCGACAACGTCGTGGAGTCCTCCGCGCGGACGCCGTGGTACGACGGGCCGAGCGTGCTGTCGTTCCTCGAGACGCTCGAGCCGGCAGGCGAGCCGCACTCCGAGCCGCTGCGCTTCCCCGTGCAGCTGGTGATCCGTCCGCAGGCCGCCGGCGGCGACGAGCACCGCGACTACCGCGGCTACGCGGGCCAGGTCGCGTCGGGCCTCGTGCGCCCGGGCGACGCCGTCACGGTCCTGCCGAGCGGGCGGACCAGCACCGTCGCCGGCATCGACACCGCCGACGGCGAGCTCGACGTGGCGTTCGCGCCGCAGTCGGTCACGCTGCGCCTGACCGACGACGTGGACATCTCCCGCGGCGACCTCATCGTCACCTCCCGCAGCGTCCCGGCCGTCACGCAGGACGTCGAGGGCACGGTCGCCTGGCTCGCCGACCACCGCCTGGCCGGCCGCACGAAGGTGCTGCTGAAGCACGGCACCCGAACCGTGCAGGCCATGGTCACCGAGATCAAGGGTCGTCTCGACCTCGACGCGGCCACGCTCGAGCCCGCTGACTCCCTCGAGCTCAACGACATCGGGCACGTCACCCTGCGCCTGGCCTCGCCCATCGCGGCCGAGGAGTACCTGCACGCCCGGGCGGGCGGGTCGTTCCTCCTCGTCGACGCGCAGGACGGCACGACCCTGGCCGCGGGCATGGTCGGCGACGCGCTGCTCGCGACCGCTACGGTCTGAGCGTGCCTCTCCCCCTCACCCTGCGTCCGGAGGGCCGCCGCGTCGTGGTGGTCGGTGGCGGCACGGTGGCCTCGCGCCGCGTCCACGCCCTGCTGGGCGCCGATGCCGACGTCGTGGTCGTCGCACCCGAGGTCAGCGCCCGCATCCGCGAGCTCGCCGACCTCGGCCGCCTCACCTGGGTCGAGCGCGGGTACCGCACCGGCGACCTCGACGGCGCCTGGCTGGTGCAGACCGCCACCGACAGCCCGGTCGACGACCTGGTGGCGGCCGACGCCGAGCAGGCCAGGGTGTGGTGCCTCAAGGGCGGCGACCCCGACCACGCGACGGCGTGGATGCCGGCGGTGGCCTCCGTCGACGACGTGCACGTGGCGGTGAGCGGGGGTGGCGACGCGCGCCGGGCGTCGGTGCTGCGCGACGCCGTCGCGACGGCGCTGCAGTCCGGCGACCTCCCGCTGCGGCACCGGACCCACCACCCGGAGGGCTCGGTCGCCCTCGTGGGCGGCGGGCCGGGCGACGCAGACCTGCTCACCACGCGCGGCCGACGCCTGCTGGCCGAGGCCGACGTGGTCGTCGTCGACCGACTTGCACCCCTCGACGCGCTCGACGAGCTCGCCCCGGACGTGGAGGTGGTCGACGTCGGCAAGCTGCCCGACCACCACCCTGTCCCGCAGGACGAGATCAACCGGATCCTGGTCGACCGCGCCCTGGCCGGCAAGCTCGTCGTCCGGCTCAAGGGCGGCGACCCGTACGTGCTGGGCCGCGGCGGCGAGGAGCGTCAGGCGTGCGAGGCGGCCGGGGTGCCCGTGGAGGTCGTCCCCGGCGTCACGAGCGCCATCGCCGTCCCGGCGGCGGCCGGCATCCCCGTGACCCACCGCGGCGTCGCGACGGGCTTCAGCGTCGTCACCGCGCACGACGAGCTCGGTGACCTCCCCGCATCGCCGGACCACACCATCGTCATGCTCATGGGCGTACGCCGGCTCGCCCAGAGCGCCGCGACGCTCGTCGCCGCCGGACATCCCGAGACCTCGCCGGTCGCGGTCGTGGAGCGCGGCTGCTCGCCCGACCAGCGGGTCACCGTGGGCACCCTGGCCACGATCGCCGAGCGCTGCGTCGAGGTCGGGGTGGGCTCGCCCGCCGTCACGGTGGTGGGCGAGGTCGTCCGCCTCTCCCCCGCCTGGCGCTGACGGCTCAGGCGCGGCCGCGGGTGCGACGCAGCCACCACAGCCCGACGAACGGCAGCACGAGCGGGACGTAGCCGTACCCGGCGCCGAAGTCCGACCACACGGTGGCATCCGGGAACAGCTCGCCGTCCAGGAGCGTCAGCAGGCCGACGCCGAGCACGCCCACCAGCTCGAACAGGACGGCTCCCACCGCCAGCCGGTGCCGGTCCGTGCCGAGGGCGAAGGTCGCGACGACGTACACCACGCCCGCGAGCGCCGACAGCGCGTACGCGACGGGAGCCTCGTCGGCCTTCACGACCAGCTGGTAGAGCGAGCGGGCCGTCGCCGCGATGGCGAAGACGGCGTAGACGGCCACGAGCGCCCGGCCCGGACCGGTCGAGGTCCGGCCGCCCTGGCTCGCGTCCGAGGGCGTGCGGTCGGGTGAGGTGCGCTCAGACATAGGTGCCCTTCCAGATCCCCAGCAGCCGCACCATCAGCGCGGCGACGGTGAGCAGTGCGACGACGACGACCCCCGTGCCCCACCGGCTCTTCTCGGCGATTCCCCACAGGACGGCGGCCGGCGGGAGGACCACCACCGTCAGCCAGTACGACACGTACAGCCCGCCCGACACGTCGCGGTCGGTCTGCGCGAGCGCCACGAAGCCGCCGACCATGGCCACCACCAGCACGATCTCCAGGACCGACACCGCATAGAACAACGGGTTGCCGAACGGTGCGTCCCGCACGGTGTGCGTCGCCGCGAACACGGCCACCAGCAGCGCCAGCAGGGCGACGCCGTAGGCGATCGTGTCGGTCACGTCAGGCTGGTCCTCTGGTCGGCTCGTCGGTGTCGCGGGGGTCCCGGGCGTCGGCGCCCAGGATCCGCAGGGTCGAGTCTTCCACGAAGCCGTTCCACGTCGACACCTGGCGCAGCATGTAGTGCCCCGCGCCGGGCAGGGCCGTCCACGTCGCCTCGGTCGCGATCGGGCGGCAGCGCTCGACGAAGGTCCGGCTCAGGGCGGCGGAGGTCCACCGGTCCTGCGGTCCGTGGAGCACGTGCAGCGCGCGGCCCGCGAGGGCGCGGTGCGGCTCGCCGGCCGGCAGCCACGGCGCCAGGCCGACGACGCCGACGACCGAGCGGTCGTCCGCCGTGCGGCACGCGGTGCGGCCACCCATCGAGTGCCCCACGAGCACGACCGGCAGGGCGCCGTGCTGCTCGCGCAGCCGGTCCAGCGCCCACCGCGCGTCGCGCACCGGGGACGGGTCGTGGTCGTCGTTCCAGCCCCGTACGCGGTGCTGCAGCAGGTGCACCGCCAGGTGCTCGCGGCGGGCGGTCGGCCGCAGCGCCTTGGCGACGAGCAGCATGCGCCACCAGCTCGCGTTGCGGTTGCGTACCGGCTGGGTGCTGCGCTGCTGACCGCCGTGCAGCACGAGCACCACGGCTCGTGGCCGGTCCGGCACGTGGATCGCGTCCAGCCGCGGCTCGCGCGGTTCCTCGCTCATCAGACCACCGTGACACAGGGGCCCTGAGGCTGCAGCCGGAGCGTGGGGGGCTCTCCCTAGGATGTGACCGAGAACTCTTCCCCGCTCGACCCATCCACCCCGGAGGCAGCCGCGAATGGCCCGTAGAAGCTTGTTCGGGAAGGAGTCGCGCATGAGCCAGTCAGCAGCCGATCGCCTGGCCGCGGTTCCGGAGACCGCTCAGGCGGTCGACCCCGACGACCTGCTCGTCCGTGTCGCTCGAGGCGACGAGGCCGCGTTCGCGGCACTCTACGACGTCCTCGGTGCGACCGTGTTCGGCATGGCCCGTCGCGTCATCCGCGACCCCGCCCGGGCCGAGGAGGTCGCCCAGGAGGTGTTCCTCCAGGTCTGGCAGACCGCGGCGCGGTTCGACCCGGCACGCGGCACCGCCAAGAGCTGGGTGCTCACGCTCGCCCACCGTCGCGCCGTCGATGCGGTCCGTCACGACCAGGCGGCCACGAACCGGGAGAACAGCTACGACTGGTCGCCCGGCGTCGACCACGACCAGGTGCTGGAGACCGTGACCATCCGCCTCGAGCACGAGCAGGTACGCCGCTGCCTCGAGGGCCTGACCGAGCTGCAGCGCGAGGCCGTCAACCTCGCCTACTACCAGGGATACACCTACGCCGAGGTCGCGCAGGTGCTCGGCGCCAACCCCGCCACCGTCAAGACGCGCATGCGCGACGGACTCGTCCGTCTGCGTGACTGCATGGGAGTGGAGGTCTCATGACGCACGATCTGCACACCCTCGCCGCGCCCTACGCGCTCGACGCGCTCGACCCGCACGAGCGGGCCCGGTTCGAGGGCCACCTCGATCAGTGCGCGGAGTGCCGCCAGGAGCTGCGCGGCTTCCACCTCACGGCACTGCGCCTCGCCGAGGCCGAGGCCGACACGCCTCCGCCGGCGCTGCGTGCGCGTCTGCTGGCCGAGGTCAGCGCGACCGCGCAGGAGCGTCCGGTCGTCACGACGCTGGCGCAGCATGGCCGGATCCGCCGTGCCGGCCCGCGCCTGCTGGTCGCCGCCTCCGTCCTCGTGGCGGCCGGTGCGATCGGCGGCTACGTCTCCGAGCACCAGCGTGCCGACAGCCTGCAGGCCGACAGCGCGCGGATCAGCGCGGTGATGGTCGCGGGCGACGCCACCATGCTCGACGGGAAGGTCCGCACGGGCGGCACGATGCGCGTCGTCGCCTCGCCCTCGCACGACGCCGCCGTCGTGATGGGCTCCGACCTCAAGCCGCTCGACGACGGCCACGTCTACCAGGTGTGGGCGATGCACGACGGCGTGCCGCGCTCCCTCGGCGTGCTCGGCAACGGTGCCGGCATGATCTACGCGCAGGACATCGCGGGCAGCGACGCCTTCGCGGTGACGGTCGAGCCCGACGGCGGCTCGCCGGCCCCGACGACCGACCCGGTCGCCGCGATGCCGGCCTGACCCCTCCGCCGCGCCGCGACACCTCTACGGGACCATGGTCGACGTGAACCCGCACGTGCTCGTGTCCCCCGCCATGGCGGTGCCGTCGCGCTTCTACCGTCCGCTCGTCGCGGCGTTCGAGGACGTCGGCTGGTCGGCGCAGGCACTGGGCCGGCGCGGGTTCGAGCCCGACGGCCCGACGGCCTCGCGCGCGAGCGACTGGTCCTACGCCGACGAGATCGACGACCTCGCCGACGCCGTCCGGTCCGCGCGCAGCGCCGAGCCGGGGCGTCCGGTGCTGGTGCTCGGCCACAGCCTCGGCGCACAGCTGGCGGTCGGGCTCCAGCAGCGGGACGACACCGCGGTGCACGCCGACGGGCTCGTGATGGTGGGAGCCTCCACCCCCCACCACCGCTTCTACCCCTACGGCGGTCTGCCCATGCTGGCCTTCGCCTCGACGATCCCGCTGCTGACGCAGGGCCTCGGCCACCTGCCGAAGCCCGCCTTCGGTGCGCCGGGTGCCCGCACGCTCATGCGGGAGTGGGCACGTTTCGTCCGCACCGGTCGCCCGCCCTTCGACGTGAGCGGCCCGGTCACCGCTCCGACGCTCGTCGTGCACCTGCAGGGCGACGCGTACGCCGTCTCCGCCGCCAACAAGCGCTTCCTCGAGCAGTTCCTGGACCCCGCGTCCGTGACCCGCTGGGTCTACACGCGCGACGCCGTCCCCGACGGCGGGAGCACCGACCACGTCCGCTGGGTCAAGCACCCGGGCGTGGTCGTGGACCGGGTCGTCTCGTGGTGGCAGACCGCCTCGGTGCGCGCCGCGTCCTAGGATCGGCCCCATGAGCCGGAGCCGCGCATGACCCCCGCCATGGACCTCCTCCTGCAGGCCGTCCGCGACGCGGTGGAGGACACGCCGTACGTCGTGGACGTCGTCGACGACGGCTTCGACCTGCGCCTCGACCTCGCCGACCGTCGCTGGCGGACGGTCCTCGGGGCGGCTGGCATCGAGCGGACGGTGATCCACGAGGTGCGCCCCCGGGGCGACGGTGTCGCCGTCACCGACGTCGTGCGCCGCGTCGACTGGGTCGCGGGTGCGCCGGCACTGGCCGGCTCCGCGTCGGTCCAGCGGGGACGCACGATCGCACTCGGGGTCGAGAAGGTCTGGGGGCTCGACGAGCACGGGATGCCGGTCAAGGTCGCCGACCTGCGTTTCGCCCCCCAGGAGGGACGCGAGCTCGTCACCCTCGCGGCCCAGCAGGTCGGCCTGCGCGTCGTGCGTGGCGGTGCCGAGCTGGTCGGTCTGGTCTTCGCCGGCATCGCGGTCGGCGGACTCCTCGTCGGCGGCCTGGTGGTCCTGGTGCTCTGGCTGACCGGCGTGCTTCCGCCCGGCTGACGCGCGGGCCGCGACCGCTCAGGCGCCCTCGGGACGCGCCGAGGCCACGAACGTCTGCAGCTGCGGGCCGAGGGTGCCGAGCTGCTCTGCGAGACAGGTGAGCGTGAAGACGACCACCGCGCGACGGTCGCCGTCCCGCGTGGGGGCCGTCGCCACGACCTGCGCCTGGCGAACCTCACGCTGGCGACCCTGCAGCGGCGCCCGGCCGGCGAGCACCTGGGAGACCCCGGGCGCGGTCGGCGTCCCCGACATCACGCGGTTGACGACCTCGGCGTCCGCGACCTGCTCGGCGAACACGGCCAGGGACTCCTCGGCCACCACGGCCACGTCCTCGGTGGCGTCGCGCAGCCCGCCCGAGACGGTCAGCAGGGGCGCGAAGACGGCGCCGGGCTCGGGCCGGGTCGCCGCGAACGCCGCCCCGGGGAGGCCGAGCTCGGCGGGGTCGGCCACGAGCCACCCGGGGTCGGGCAGCCTCAACGTCAGGTCGATGGGCAGCTGGGCCACGGCCGGTCCTCTCCTCGAGCGGTCACGGGGGTGGTCACGCAGGTCGTCATGGGAACAGCTCCGTCAGCGCGGTGACACCGCTGTCGAGCGACTCCACGAGCTCCGGCACGTCGACCTCGAGGTCGAGCCCGAGCTTGCCGCCCAGGCCCCAGGCCGCTCCCCCGGACCCGCTCAGCCGGAAGACGCCGTCATCGTAGCCGAGCACGCCGTCGGCACCGGCGCCCGCGCCCGCCCAGCCCTCGGCCGTGCCGCGGGCCGTGATGCCGAAGAGCCCGCCCTCCAGGTCGCCGGCGATGCGCGCGCCGGCGAACACCTCGCCGCCCACGTGGACCCCGGTCGCACCGACGTCGGCGTGCCCCTCGGCCGACGCCTCGACGGACCCCTCGGCGGACGCGCCGTAGTGGCCGTACTCCCAGGCGTGCTCGAACTCCCCGGACGCGCCGACCAGCGTCAGCGTGCCGTCGGCGTTGAGCCGGAGCCCCTCGGGGGTCAGGCTGCCGCCGGCGGAACCGTCGGCGGTGAGGAACCGGAACTCGCCGTCGGCGGTGGCACGGCCCCCGGCGATGTAGTCCTCCCAGCCGCCCTGCGCGCGGTAGACCCAGGCGTCACCGCTGGCACTGCCGAAGCTGAGCCCCGCGTCGCTGTGCTCGCCGTCGCGGTAGTCACCGGTGCGACGGTCGCCGAACGCCTGGGAGAAGGCGTCCCAGGTGAAGGTCGGGCCGGACACCTCGCCCTCGGCGCCGAACCAGCTGCTGCTGCCCTCGGTCCGCGAGCCCGGCAGTCCGCCGAGCGACCGCACGGCGTCGGTGCCCGCCGAGTCGAGGGTGTCGCGCGCGTCGGAGAGGATCTCCTCGGCCTCGTCGCGCAGGTCCTGGCCGGGGTCGACGAACGTGCCCGGGTGCGGCGGGAGGGGGCCACCGCTGCGGATCGCCTCGTTGTAGGCGTCGACGTCGCGGTTGAACGCCTGGGTCGCGGTCTCGGTGGCCTGCTCCCCGCGGTCCCAGGTCTCGATCGCCTCCCGGGCGCGGTCCTGCGCGGTCCGCAGGGCGCCGGCGTACCCGGTGAACGCCGTCGCGGCGGTCTCGAGGACCTCCACGAGCCGGGTGAAGCGGGTCAGCTCCTCGTCCATCCGCGTCTCCCAGGCATCGGCCGCGACACCGGTCCACGACGCGGCACGCACCCGCGACAGCGCGGTGCGGCGGGCGTCGACGTCGCTCGCGGTGTCGGAGAACCGGGTGGCGATGCTCTCGACGGTCTCGACGCTGCCGACGACGAGCGCCGTGGGGTCGTCGGTGCTGCCGAGGGACGCGCCGGCGACGAGCGTCACGGCTGTCCTCCCGTGCCAGAGCCCTGGAGCGGCACCGCCGGGCCGATCCGTGGCGGTCCGGGGTCGAAGCCCTCGGGCAGGCCCAGCGCCGTGATCGGGTCCTGCGCGAAGCACTGCGCGACCTGGTCGTCGGTGCTCTCGTAGCGCGAGGCGACGTAGTCGAGGGCGCCCGCGATGCCGACCATGGCCTCACGCAGCTGCGCGGCGGCGTCGTCGACCTGTCCGGCGATCGTCGTCATCCAGGTGTCGAGCTCGACGTGGCCGAGCGCGGTGTCGGCGTAGCAGACCTGCAGCACCGTGAACCCGGCGAACGGGTCGACCTCGGTGCGCAGCGTCTCGGCCGCTGCGCGCAGCTCGGTCGGAACCACCTCGAAGGACATGAGCCCACCCCCTCTGGACGACATGTCAGACACTAGTCCAGGTCCTGGGTGCAGGTCACGCCCTCCCGCGTGTGGCGTGGGTATCGTGGGGCCGCACCCGACCCTGGAGGAGCGTCATGCGACGTCGCGCGACAGCCGTGCTCGTGCTGGTCGGTCTCCTCCTCACGGCGGCCTGCAGCGTCGACGTGAGCGCAGGCCGCGTCGGCAGCATGCCGGAGCGGCAGGTCGAGCAGCAGGTGATGGACAGCCTGCGCGAGAAGTACGGCCGTGCGCCCGACCGGATCGACTGTCCCGGACGGCTGGTCGGCGAGGTCGACCGCACCATGCGGTGCACGCTCGTCGACGGCGACACCCGCTTCGGCCTGACCCTCACGGTCACGTCGGTGTCCGGCAAGCGGGTCAGGTTCGACATCCAGGTCGACGACACGCCGCTGCCCGACGGCACGGCCTGAGGCCGCGCGCCGGGCCACGACTCAGGCGAACGCCTCGATCGGCGGGCAGGAGCAGGTCAGGTTCCGGTCGCCGTAGGCCTGGTCGATGCGGCCCACCGGCGGGAAGTACTTGTCCTGGGTGCTGCCCGTGGGGAACACGCCCGTGGCGACCGGGTAGGCGTGCTGCCAGTCGAGCAGCTCACGGGCCGCGTGCGGAGCCTGCACCAGGGGGTTGTCGCCCTCGGGCCACTCCCCCGCCGCGACCTGGTCGATCTCTGCGCGGATGGCGAGCATCGCGTCGCAGAAGCGGTCGAGCTCGGCGAGGTCCTCGGACTCGGTGGGCTCGACCATCAGCGTGCCCGCGACCGGGAAGCTCATGGTGGGTGCGTGGAACCCGTAGTCGACGAGCCGCTTCGCGACGTCGTCGACGGTGACACCGGTCTCCTTCGTGATGCCGCGGACGTCGAGGATGCACTCGTGCGCGACGAGCCCGGAGCGTCCGGTGTAGAGCACCGGGAAGGCGTCCTTGAGCCGGGCGGCGACGTAGTTGGCTGACAGGACCGCGACCGACGTGGCGTCGGTGAGTCCCTGTGCGCCCATCATCGAGACGTAGGCGAACGGGATCGGGAGGATGCCCGCCGAGCCGTACGGTGCCGCGCTGATCGCACCGATGCCCTGACGCTTCGCGGCGACCGGGTGCAGCGGGTGGCTCGGCAGGAACGGCACCAGGTGCTCGGCCACCGCGACCGGGCCCACGCCGGGACCGCCGCCACCGTGCGGGATGCAGAACGTCTTGTGCAGGTTCAGGTGCGAGACGTCGCCGCCGAACGTGCCGGGCTCGGCGTGGCCGAGCAGGGCGTTGAGGTTGGCGCCGTCGACGTAGACCTGGCCTCCCGCGGCGTGCACGACGTCGCACAGCTCGGTGATGCCGTCCTCGTAGACGCCGTGCGTCGACGGGTAGGTCACCATGATCGCCGCGAGGTCGTCGGCGTGCTCGGCGCAGACCGCGCGCAGGTCGTCGAGGTCGACCTCCCCGATCTCGGTGGCCTTGACGATCACGACCCGCATGCCCGCCATGACGGCCGACGCGGCGTTGGTGCCGTGCGCCGAGCTCGGGATCAGGCAGACGTCGCGACGCTCGTCGCCGTTGCTGCGGTGCCAGGCGCGGATGGCGAGCAGGCCGGCCAGCTCGCCCTGCGACCCGGCGTTCGGCTGCACGGAGACGGCGGCGTAGCCGGTGACCGCGGCGAGCCACGACTCGAGCGTCTCGACGAGCTCGATCATGCCCGCGGCGTCCTCGGCCGGCACGAAGGGGTGCAGGTCGGCGAAGCCGGGCCAGCTGATCGGCTCCATCTCGGCGGTCGCGTTCAGCTTCATGGTGCACGAGCCCAGCGGGATCATGCCGCGGTCGAGCGCGTAGTCGCGGTCGCTCAGCGTGCGCAGGTAGCGCAGGAGCTGGGTCTCGCTGCGGTGCTCGGCGAACACCGGGTGGGTGAGGATCGCGTCGTCTCGGACGAGCGCCTCGGGCAGCGCGTCGGCGGCGGGACCCTGGTGGGAGCCGGCGACCCCGAACGCACGCCACACGGCCTGCAGGTGCGGCACGGTGGTGACCTCCGACGTCGAGACGGCCACGTGGTCGGCGTCGACCCTGCGCAGGTGGATCCCCTCGGCGCGGGCCCGGCCGACGACGGCGTCGGCCTCGCCGGGCACCCGGGCGACCACGGTGTCGAAGTACGTCTCGTGCAGCACCTCGACCCCGCCGGCCACGAGGCCCGCCGCGAAGGTCGTCGCGGCGGTGTGGACGTGCTGCGCGATCCGCCGCAGGCCCTCGGCGCCGTGGTAGACGGCGTACATCGAGGCCGTCACGGCCAGCAGCACCTGCGCCGTGCAGATGTTGGAGGTCGCCTTCTCACGACGGATGTGCTGCTCGCGGGTCTGCAGCGCCAGCCGGTACGCCGGACGTCCGTCCTTGTCGACCGAGACGCCGACGAGGCGCCCGGGCAGGTGTCGCTCGAGCCCGTCACGCACGGCCATGAAGCCGGCGTGGGGCCCGCCGTAGAACATGGGGACGCCGAAGCGCTGCGACGAGCCGACCACGACGTCGGCGCCCAGCGAGCCGGGTGAGCGCAGCAGCACCAGGGCGAGCGGGTCGGCGACGACGACGGCCAGGCCACCCGCCGCATGGACCGCCTCGATGGCCCGCGACGGGTCGGTGACGGCGCCGTCGGCCGCCGGGTAGGCGACGATCGCGCCCGCGACGTCCGCGGGAACGTCGTCGGTGCCGAGGTCGACGTCGAGGAGCTCGATGCCCAGGGCCTCGGCGCGGGTGCGCACGACCGCGAGCGTCTGCGGCAGGAGGCGGGTGTCGAGGACGAGAGGACGCAGGTCCTTGCCACGGGCGGCGCGGCGCACGAGCGTCATCGCCTCGGCGGCTGCGGTGCCCTCGTCGAGCAGGGAGGCGTTCGCGGTGGTCAGGCCGGTCAGGTCGGCGACCATCGTCTGGTAGTTCAGCAGCGCCTCGAGCCGGCCCTGCGAGATCTCGGGCTGGTAGGGCGTGTAGGCCGTGTACCAGGCCGGGTCCTCCAGCACGTTGCGTCGGATGACGGCCGGCGTCACGGTGGGGTGGTAGCCGAGGCCGATCATCGAGACGCCCGGGTTGTTGCGGGAGGCGAGGGCCTTCAGCGTGCCGAGCGCGGCCTGCTCGCCGAGCGCCGCGGGGAGCGTCGGGGCCGACGTCGCGCGGATCGACTCCGGGACGGCGGCCTGCATGAGCGAGTCGAGGGACGTGTGGCCGATGCGCTCCAGCATGGCCTGCTGGTCGCTGGCACGCGGGCCGATGTGCCGGTCGACGAAGACGTCGGTCGGTGCCGTCAGCGGGCTGGTCGTCGAGGGGGCGTCAGAGGACATGCAGGGACTCCAGGGATCGAGGTCTGGTTTCCCTCCCCTCCTGTCACGTCCGCACGGTGACGTGCGCTCCAGGGTGGCCTCGTCCGCATGGTCCGTGGTGCCTGAGAGGTTCCGGGGAGGAATTGCCCCTTCGGCGCCGCCTGGGCGATCTCTCCCACGCGTGGTCGACAGCGGTCCTACGGTACCAGCGTGGCGCCCGTCAGCTGGTCAGACGGGCACGACGACGCGCCGACAGCTCGTCGTCGGCGGTCTCCGGAGCGACCGAGCGCTCGCTCGGCAGCTCGTGCAGCGACCCCTCGATCTCCTTCCAGACACCACCGATGGCGATGCCGAAGACGCCCTGTCCGCCCTGGAGGAGGTCGATGACCTCGTCGGCGGAGCGGCACTCGTAGACGCTGGCGCCGTCGCTCATGAGCGTCACCTGGGTGAGGTCGTCGGTCCCGCGCTCGCGCAGGTGCTCGACCGCGGTGCGGATCTGCTGCAGCGAGACGCCGGCGTCGAGGAGCCGCTTGATGATCTTGAGGAGCAGGATGTCCTTGAAGGAGTACAGGCGCTGCGTGCCCGAGCCCGTCGCCGAACGGACGGTCGGCTCGACCAGCTTGGTCCGGGCCCAGTAGTCGAGCTGGCGGTAGGTGATGCCGGCCGCGCTGCAGGCGGTCGGACCGCGAAAGCCCGTGTCGCGCGGGAGCGGCTCGACGTCGTCGGTGAACAGCAGGCCTTGGTCGCCGGCCTGCGCCGCGGCCTCGGCGGCCTCCAGGGCCGTCGCGTCGTCGTCGCGTCGCTCGATCATCGGGTCTCGCCTTCCAGACAAGGGTGAGGGGGAAGACCACCTCGGCGAAACTACAACGGTGTTCGCGTGCGGCAGTGCTCTCACGGTAGGCCCGGCGCGGACTCCGGTCAATCACTGCGACGGCGTGTCGCAACCCTTGCGTGAGGGTTGAGGGTTCGGGCGTCGACCCCCTGGGTCAGGCGAAGTCCTCGGGCTCCACGTGGTCGAGGAACGTGCGGAACCGCTCCACCTGCTCGTCCTCCTCGCGCGTCGAGGCGATGCCGGCCTCGTCGAGCACGTCCTCCGTGCACAGGATGCGGGCCCCGCAGCGCAGCGCGAGCGCGATGGCGTCGGACGGACGGGCGTCGGCCGTCGCGCCCGAGGCGAAGACCAAGGTGGCGAAGAACACGCCGTCGTCCACGTCGACGATGTGGATCTCGGTGAGCTCGTCGCCGAGCGCCTCGACGACGCGCTGCATGAGGACGTGCGTGAGGGGACGCGGGGTCGCCTCGTCCTGCTGGGCGAAGGCGATGGCCGAGGCCTCGACCGCACCGATCCAGATGGGCAGGTAGCGCGCACCCTCGCTCTCGCGCAGGAGCACGAGCGGCTGCTTGGTGGGCATCTCGACCCGTACGCCGAGGACGTCGAGCTCGCGCACGGTCAGTCCCGGAGCCGGTGCCGCAGGAGCACCGTGTGCAGACGCATGAGGAGGGCGGCCAGCTCCCCGAGCTGCTCCGCCGCGGCGGCCTTGTCCTCGCGACGACGACGCTCCGGCACCGCGCGGCCCAGCAGGTCGGACTCGCGCTCCGCCGCCGTGCGCACCGCACGCAGGTGGCGCGGCTCCACGCCGAGCGCGGACAACCGGACGACCGCGTCGACCACGACGAGGTCGTCGCCGTCGTACGCGTGCTGGCCCGGGCGACGCTCGAGCAACCCGTGCTCCTCGACCTGGGCGAGCAGCTCCTCGCTCGCGCCGGTGCTCTCCAGCACCTCCTCGCGGCTCAGCCGCATCCGGCTGCGGCCCTCCAGGAAGGCGCCCGGCGTCGGCAGGCCGTCGGCGTCGCTGGAGACCTCCGGCACGCGGACGTTGCCGTCGAGGTCGGTCTGCGGCACGAGGCCGCGGTCCATCTCGTCGAGCGCCTGTCGGATCGTGCTCAGGGGCCAGTACCGCTTCTGCTGGCGCAGCACGAACCGGAGCCGCTCGACGTCGTCGAAGGAGAACTTGCGGTACCCCGAGGGCGTCCGCTCCGGCTCGAGCAGACCCTCCCGCTCGAGGTAGCGGATCTTGCTGATGGTCAGCGACGGGAACTCCTCGCGGAGCTCCGCCAGGACCTTGCCGATCCCGAGCCGAGCCGTCTCCGGCAGCGGCTGGGTCACGCCTGGCCCCGCTGCGCGCCCGCGAAGTAGATGAGCCGGTACTTGCCGATCTGGACCTCGTCGCCGCCACCGAGCGCGATGTCGCCGTCGATGCGGTCGCGGTTGACGTAGGTGCCGTTGAGGCTGCCCAGGTCGCTGACGACGTAGCCGCGGCCGGACCGGCTGAACACGGCGTGGCGGCGCGAGACGCTGATGTCGTCGAGGAAGATGTCGCTGTCGGGGTGGCGCCCGACCGACACCGTGTCGGTGTCGAGCAGGAACCGCGCCCCGGCGCCCGGACCGCGCTGCACCAGCAGCATCGCGCTGCCCGCCGGCAGGTTCTCCACCGCGTCGACGTCGGCCGAGGTCATCTCCTCGGTGTCGGCGTCGATCAGCGGGATGTGCGTGGTCTCGTCCGGGACGTTGCCGTGCTCGGGACCGGGCGAGGTCATCGGATCACTCCTGGCTGTGCTCGAAAGGTGGTGGCTCGAGAGGTGGTGGCTGGGCCGCGAGGGCTGGGCTGCGAGGTCTCACCCCGGGGTCGAGGGTCGACGTGACCAACCTAGCACCCGTACCAGGTCGGGCCGGGTGGTCCGGCCCGACCTCAGGACGAGACGAGAGCCGTGTACTGCTCGGGGGCGAGCAGCGCGGCGGTGGCATCGTCGTCGGCGGCCCGCACCTTGAACAGCCAGCCCTCGCCGTAGGGGTCGGAGTTGATGACCTCGGAGGCACCGTCGAGGCTCTCGTTGCGAGCCACGACCTCGCCGCTGACCGGGCTGAAGACGTCGCTCACCGACTTCGTCGACTCCAGCTCACCCACGACCGACCCGGCCTGGACCTCGTCGCCGACGTCGGGCAGGTCGACGTAGACGATGTCGCCGAGCTGGTCCTGCGCGAAGTCGGTGATGCCGACGACGAGGACGTCGCCCTCCACGCGCACCCACTCGTGCTCTTCGCTGTAGTACAGGTCCTCAGGGATCACGCGGCGCTCCTGCTCGGTGTGTGGTGGTGCTGGGAAGGTGGTCGTCGGTCGCTCAGGGCGCGCCGACGTCGGGACGAGCGTACTCGGGGGTGCGCACGTCAGCCAGGGCCGTGATGGTGATCGTCGAGCGGCGGGCGACGGCGGCCTGCGCGCCGCGCGCCTGCAGCAGGTCGCGCACGCCGCCGCGGAAGGTGATGGACTCCTCGAGCGTGCTGGGGTCGCCGATCACGTCGAACACGTAGGGGCTGCTGACCTGGCGTCCGCCGATGCGCAGACCCTGCTCGTCGTCGAGCACGTACGTCTGGGCGACGACCCGCGCCGTGTCGTTGACGACGATCGCCTCCGCCCCGGCCTCGCGGAGCTCCTGCAGGACGTCGAGCACCAGACCGGCGTCGACGAGCCCGTCGGGGTCGGAGACGGTGAGCCGCACGCCCGGGCCCGTCGCGCCGACCGAGCCGGCGAGCACGGCGAGCTCCTCGGCGCGCTGGCGGGCGACGTCCTCGGCCTCGGCGGCGCCGCCGCGGGACGCGCGCAGCCGGTCGCGGGTGGCGGTGAGCTCGTCGATCTGGCCGGCGAGCCGCTCGTTGGCGACGTCGACGGACTTGAGCAGCTCGACCAGCTCGACGCCGCGCAGCGAGCCGTAGTCGGTCGCGTCGTCCTGGCGGACCTGCACGGTCATGGCGAACGCCAGCCCGCCGACGAGCAGCGCGACCAGCACCTGCGACCCGGCGCGCCGGTGCGGTGCCGCCCGGTGCGGCCGCTCCGCGTCAGGCATGGAAGATCCTGCGGCGGATGGCGGCGGCGTTGGCGAAGATGCGGATGCCGAGCACGACGACGACGCCGGTCGAGAGCTGCGAGCCGACGCCGAGCTGGTCGCCGAGGAAGACCATGAACCCGGCGATGGTCACGTTGGAGATGAACGAGACGACGAACACGCGGTCGTCGAAGCGACGCTCGCCGAGCGCCCGCAGCGCGCCGACGACGGCATCGAGCGCGGCGACGATCGCGATCGGGAGGTACGGCTGCAGCCAGAGCGGCACGTCGGGCTGGAGGAAGAGGCCGAGGCCGACACCGACGACGAGTCCGATCACCGGGATCACGGTCTGCCCTCCCCTCGTGGACCGTCCGCCGCCGGGAGAGGCTCCGCGCGGCGCAGCGTGGTCCGTTGCTCGGGCGCCGACGGCACCACCTCGTCGTCCGATGGTGCCATGCCCACGGAGATGCCGGCGTCCTCGGCGCGCTCCTGGAGGTAGCGTCCCGCGAGGTTGGACTGCAGCCGGGACCGCAGCACCGCACCGTCGCCGAGGGCCACGATCCGCACCGGCACCTCGATGCGGCGGAAGTTCACCGTGATCGCGCCGTCGAGGGAGGAGATCGCCGAGGTCTCGGCGAGCCGCTGACCGCCGACCGACACGGCCTCGGCACCCGCGTACCAGAGCCCGTTGACCACGGCGACGACGTCCTGCGCGGTGACGCGGCCCGCGCGGGCACCGTCGGGGCTGCCCGCCATGGTGACCACCAGAGCCGTGCCGCGCAAGGACCGGGCCCCGGCCAGGACGGTGTCGGCGGCGACGTCGGTCGAGGTCTCCGCGGTCGAGCCGCCCTGCAGCGACGCGACCTGCTGGCGCAGCGCGCCGACGGCCTCCTGCCGCGCGGCCAGGACGTCGCGCCGGTCGGCGACGTCGGCGACGAGCGTGCGTCGCTCCAGCTCCGAGCCCGGTCGCTCGGTCTGGGTCTGGACCGCGGTGACCGTGAGCATCGCCGCGAGCACCGCGACCACCACGCCCACGGCCGGGGTAGCGACGGCGCGCTGGCCGTACCGCTCCCCCGCCCGCACGACGTAGTAGTCGTCGTCGAGCGCGTTCTCCGCGACCTGCTCCAGCAGGCTCTCCGCAGGACGGACGACAGCCACGGCCGACCTCAGCGAGCGAGGGGCTCGGTCGTGGCGAGGAGGCGTCGCACCTGGAAGGCGTAGAGGACACCGCCCCACCAGTACAGACCGACGCCCCAGATCGCGAACGCCCAGCCGAAGACCTCGGCGAGGTCGGCGACCGTGCCCGACCCGTCGCCGAGCAGCAGCAGCGGGAAGGCGTAGAGCAGCCCCGCCGTGGCGGCCTTGCCCAGGAAGTGCACGGGCAGCGAGCTGTACCCGCGGGTGCGCAGGAACGGCACGAGGCTGAACAGGAACACGTCGCGCAGCGGGAGCAGCACCGCGAGCCACCACGGGATGATGTCGCGCAGCGCCAGCCCGACGACGACGGCGAGGATGTACAGCCGGTCGGCGACGGGGTCGAGGATCGCGCCGATCTTCGACGTCTGGTTCAGCCGGCGGGCCAGCTTGCCGTCGAGGTAGTCGGTGACGCCGGAGACGACGAGCACGAGCAGCGCCAGCACGTCCTCCTCGGGCCCGAGGACGAGCCACAGGAAGACCGGCAGCAGCACGATCCGGACCACGCTGAGCAGGTTGGGGATCGTGACGAGCCTGTCCTCACCCACGTCGACCCTCTCGCAGCTCCTTCATCGCGCGCTCAGCCTAGGGCATCGTCGACGGGGCGGGTGACTGCCGGGCCCGTCCGCATCGCGGGCCGGTCTTGCGTGGGCGTGAGCGACTGACAGACTGAGGGAGCACGATCCGTAACGACATCCGCGGGCACCGCGAGTGCCCCGACCTAGGAGGACGCGTGGCCGACTACACCCTGCCCGACCTGCCCTACGACTACGGTGCGCTGGATCCGCACATCTCCGGCAAGATCATGGAGCTGCACCACAGCAAGCACCACCAGAACTACGTCAACGGCCTGAACACGGCCCTCGAGAAGCTCGAGGCGTCCCGCGCCGACGGTTCGTACGACACGATCAACCTGCTCGAGAAGAACCTCGCGTTCAACCTCGGCGGCCACATCAACCACTCCATCTTCTGGAAGAACCTGTCTCCGGACGGTGGCGACAAGCCGACCGGCGAGCTGGCCGCGGCGATCGAGGACAACTTCGGCTCCTTCGACGCCTACCGCGCGCAGTTCGAGGCGACGGCGCTCGGGATCCAGGGCTCCGGCTGGGCGATCACCGCCTGGGACACGCTGGGTCAGAAGCTGGTCATCGTCCAGCTGTACGACCAGCAGTCCAACATCCCGGCGACGCTGATCCCGATCTCCCAGCTCGACATGTGGGAGCACGCCTTCTACCTCGACTACCTCAACGTCAAGGGCGACTACGTGAAGGCGTTCTGGAACATCGCGAACTGGGCCGACGCCCAGGAGCGGTTCACCGCGGCCACGAGCGGCGGCCAGGTCCTCTTCTGAGACCCGGCAGCCCGCCACGCACGAGGGCCCCGCACCGATCTCGGTGCGGGGCCCTCGTACGTGCGGCGGCGGGACCCAGGCGGCCGGGCTCAGGCGTCGGGGTCGCGGCGCTTGCCGTGCTCGGCGAGGTCCTTGAGCCGAGCGTTGTAGGCGGCGAGGGCGGCGTCGCCGTCGCGGTCCGCGGCACGGTCGATCCGGCGTGCCTCGCGCTGGTCGGAGCGGAACCACTGAAAGAGCAGCGCGATCATGACGAGCACGAGGGGCACCTCGCCGAGGGCCCAGGAGATGCTGCCGCCGAGGTACTGGTCGGCGAGGAGGTCCGTCCGGTACGGCCGGTCGATGGTGGTCCAGTACGGCTCGGCCAGGACCCGCGCCGACGACATGATCGCGATCGAGAAGAACGCGTGGAACGGCAGCGTGACCAGCATGATCCCGAACCGGGCGAGCGGCGGGAGACGTCGCGGCGACGGGTCGACGCCGATGATGACGTAGTAGAAGAGCGACCCGACGAGCAGGAAGTGCAGCTCCATGGCGGTGTGGCCCCAGTGCTCGCGCATCAGGAAGCCGAACAGTGGCGTGAAGTACAGCGCGTAGAGGCTGCCCACGAACAGCACCGGCGGCACGACCGGGTGCGTGAGCACGTGCAGGAAGCGGGACGCGAGGAACGACGTCAGCAGGGTCCGGGGCGACACGTCGCCCGGCTGGCGGGGCCCGGGCAGGGTGCGCAGCGCGAGGGTCACGGGTGCGCCGAGCACGAGGAAGATCGGCGCGACCATCGAGAGCAGCATGTGCGAGACCATGTGCGCGCTGAACATCACGTGCGAGTAGACCCCGAGCCCACCGATGGTCGACCACGCCACCACGAGGAGACCGACGAACCAGGCGACGGTGCGGCCGACGGGCCAGGCGTCGCCGCGGCGGCGCAGCACGAGGAGCCCGCGGACGTAGAGGGCGGCGCCGAGCACGACGATCGTGAGCCCCAGCCCGTTGGGCGTGAAGCCGAGGGCCATGCGCAGGACGTCGGGCGCGGGCGGCACGGGCCCACCGAGCAGCTCCTGCGCGGGCGTGGTGAGGATGTCCCCGACCGGCGTCGGCGTGCGCGAGAGTGCCACCGCCAGGCCGATCGTCGCGGCCATGAGCAGCACCTCCGACGTCGCGACCGACAGGAACCCGGCGTCGCGGTCGGCGAGCCGTCGGCGCTGGACCCAGCCGAACCAGCCGAGCGCGACGAGCGCGACGACCTTGGCGAGGACGAGCTGTCCGTACCCGGTGCCGACGACGTCGGTGACGCTGCGCAGCCGCACCGCGGCATTCACCACGCCGGAGACCCCGACCACCACGAACGCCCAGAGGGCGAGCACCGAGTAGCGGCGCAGTGCGGGGGCGAGCCGCTTGCTGCCGCGCCAGGCCACCCAGGTCAGGGCGACGAGCCCGCCGACCCACAGGCAGACACCCACGAGGTGCAGCAGCAGGCTCAGCGCGGCGAGGTCGTGCGAGCCCGACGACGCCGAGTGGCCGGCGAACGCGACGGGGACGAGCGAGGCGAGGACGACGCCGAGCACGACTGCGAGGCGTCGGACGGCGATCGTCCAGCGCAGGACCGCCCACGCCAGCGCGCCGACGAGGACCTGCAGCAGCACGACCCCGCCGGTCGCGGTCGTCGCGAGCTCCGAGAGCAGCGGGAACGTCAGCGAGCCGATCGGCCGGGCGAACACGTCGGCGACGGTGAGGACGTAGAGCACGATGCTGAGCAGCGACCACGCCGCCGCGACGCGGGCGGCGCCGCGGACCGCGTCGACCGACAGGCCCTGCACGTCGTCGGCCGACGTCGGCAGCAGGGCGACGACCGCGAGCAGCAGGCCGACGAGGACCACGAGCAGACCGTCGGAGACGACCGACGCGAGCGGCAGCGACCAGCCCACGAGCGGGCCCGGGTCCGGGAGGCCCTCGGGTACCTGCTGGGGCGCCCCTCCCCCCAGGCTGAGCGCAGCCACGCAGGCCGCGGACGCGACCAGGAAGCTGGCGACGGTGGTGCGCAGGATGCTCACGCGTGCTCCTCGGTCCGGCGGCGCAGGAGCGGCCAGACGATCAGGACGACGGCCACGAGGCCACCGCCGACGGCCCACCACAGGTGCTCTGCGTGGCGGTGGATGAAGGACTCCGAGGTGTCGTCCTGGCGGGGGGCCTGCTCGACCGTGCGACCCGCGGTGGTGCGGAAGGTCGACTCCCCCGCGATCGGGTGGCCGTCGGCGGAGACCACGCGGTACGCGATCGTGTAGGTGCCGCGCTGGCCGTCGGCCGTGCCGTCGCGCAGCCGACCGGTGACCTCGCGGTCCCGAGCGCTGACGTCGAGCGGCACGCGGCTGCCGTCGGGCGCGGTCAGCACCAGCTCGGAGCGGGTGACCGGCTCGTTGAACTCGAGCGTGACCGTGCCCGGCACCTCCTCGACGACGGCCTCGTCGGCGGGGTCGGTGCCGACGAGGGCCGCGTGCGCCGACGCCGGACCGGCGGTCAGCGCCGGCGCCAGGAGGACGGGCAGGAGCAGCAGGACGACCAGGGCTCTACGCACGGCGTCGATCCTGCCGCAGGACACCCAGGAGCGCCGCGACCGCGACCACGAGGGCCGCTCCGCCGAGGACGCGACCCAGGACGTCGGAGCCGGACCCGCCGGACTCGTGCGCGCCCGACTCGTGCTCGCCGGCGTCGTCGCCGGTGGCGGAACCGCCGTGCGCGTGGCCGCCCTCGCCGGCGGGCAGCAGGCTGAGCGTCGGGGCGGGCTTGTCGGGCTCGGTGTCGCCCTGCTGCACCTGGTCCCAGTCGACGACCTCGCCGTCGGAGTAGGTCTGCTCGGCCTCGAACCGGATGCTGTCGGCGTCGGGGAACGGTCCGCCCGACAGGGCGAACTCGTCGAACTCCCCCGGCGGGATGCCGTCGCCGTCCGCGGTCCACGTGACCGTGCGGACGGCTCGGGTGATCTCGGTGCCGTCGACCTCGACGGGCGCGGGCAGGCGGCCCTCGCGCGTCGTGATCGTCCAACCGGGCTTGGTCTGGGCGGTGAGGTGCAGGAAGGGAGCGTCCGCGGGCAGCGTCACGACGAGCTTCGTCGTGTCGGCCGTGTCGGACTCGGTGGGCACGCGGAAGACGATCTTGCCGTAGCCGTCGCGTGCGGCGTCGGGCGAGGAGACGCCGACGTGGGCGACGGCGGGGCCGGCGACGGCCACCGTGGCGAGGGTGAGGGCCGCGGCGGCGGCCAGACGGGTCGGACGGGTGGTGGGCATGACGGGACCTTCGGGTACGAGGGGCTGGTGGACGGGCTCACGCCGTCAGCGGCGGGGCCCGGCCCGAGGGCCGGGGGCCCGCGTCGCTCCCCTCGCGCACCAGGACGCCCGACGTGACGCCCGTCCTGCGACGTGCCAGCACCACGAGGCCGGGCACGCGCACGAGCCCGACGACGGTGTCCGCGGCCCGCCACCAGAGGTCCTCGGCGTGACGCAGTGCGAGCAGGCTCACCAGCGTCGCGAGGGCGTGCGCCCCGAGCATCCTCGTGTCGTGGGACCCGGACGGCGTGGCGAGCAGGTGCGCCGCGACCTGGCCGAGCACCAGCAGGCCGAGCAGCTGGGACGACGTGAGCCCTGTCTCTTATACACAGCCCAGCCCGCGTGCCGCCGTCCCGCTGCGCGTCGTCACCCCACGAGGGTAGTCGGGACGGACCACGGGCCTGGCGGCGGCCGTTACGGTGGGAACCATGTCCGACATGCAGCAGACCGCCGGCATCATCGCGCTCGACGAGCGGTGGGGTGCCCACAACTACCACCCGCTCCCCGTGGTGATCTCCGAGGCCGAGGGCGCATGGGTGACCGACGTCGACGGTCGCCGGTACCTCGACTTCCTCTCCGGGTACTCCGCGCTCAACTTCGGGCACCGCCACCCCGACCTCGTCCGAGCCGCGCACGAGCAGATCGACCGGCTCACCCTGACCTCCCGCGCCTTCCACAACGACCAGTTCGGCGCCTTCTGCGCCGAGCTCGCCGAGCTCACCGGCACCGAGATGGTGCTGACGATGAACACCGGCGCCGAGGCCGTCGAGTCCGCCATCAAGGTCGCCCGCAAGTGGGCCTACGAGGTCAAGGGTGTCGCCTTCGACGCGGCCGAGATCATCGTCGCCACGCACAACTTCCACGGCCGCACGACCACCATCGTCTCCTTCTCCGACGACCCGGTCGCGCACGACAACTACGGCCCCTTCACGCCGGGCTTCGTCACCGTCCCCTACGGCGACGCGCAGGCCGTGCGCGACGCCATCGGCCCGAACACCGCCGCCGTCCTCATGGAGCCGATCCAGGGCGAGGCCGGCGTGGTGGTGCCGCCCGCCGGGTTCTGGGCCGACGTGCGCGACGCCTGCACCGAGAACGAGGTGCTGCTCATCGCCGACGAGATCCAGTCCGGTCTCGCCCGCACGGGCCGCCTCTTCGCGCTCGACCACGAGGGCGTGCGGGCCGACCTGTACACCTTGGGCAAGGCGCTCGGCGGCGGCATCATCCCCGTCTCGGCGGTCGTCGGACGCGCCGACGTCCTCGGGGTGCTGCGGCCAGGGTCGCACGGCTCGACGTTCGGCGGGTACCCGGTCGCGTGCGCGGTCGGCCGCGCGGTCGTCGGCCTGCTCGCGACGGGTGAGTTCCAGGAGCGGTCCGCCGACCTCGGCCGGCACCTGCACGACCGGCTCGAAGCCCTCCTCGGGCAGGGCGTCGCCGCCGTGCGCGGTCGAGGCCTGTGGGCCGGCGTCGACCTCGACCCCCTGGGACGTACCGGACGCGAGGTGTCGATGGCGCTGCGCGACGAGGGCGTGCTGTGCAAGGAGACGCACGAGCGGACGCTGCGCATCGCCCCGCCGCTCGTCATCACGCGGGACGAGATCGACCACGCGGTCGACGCGCTCGAACGTGCGCTGAAGGTCTGATCCGTGGGCACGCTGCTCGCCGTGCTCGCGCTCGTCGCGGGGCTGGTGCTGCTGCTCGTCGTGGTGGGTCTCGTCCGGCTCGCGCTGGTGCGACGTGGTCACCGCCGTCGGGTGGCCGGCTACGCACCCGAGGTGGTCGAGCAGGCGGGTCTCTTCGCGGTCGCCTCCGACCGGCAGACGCAGGTGCGGGGCATCGGCTCGCTGCTGCTCGGACGCGAGCACCTCGCGTTCGTGCCGCTCGTGGCCGGCCGCGACGTCGAGGTGCCGCGCGACGCGATCACCTCGGCGACCCTCTCGCGGACCTTCCTGGGCAGGTCGACCGGTGCCGACCTGCTGGTCGTCACCTGGTCCCTGGACGGGCTGGCCGACGCGGCGGCCTTCCAGGTGTCGGACCCGGCCGGTTGGCGCGACCGGCTCTCCTGAGGCTCAGCCGAAGAAGGTGGCGCCGCCGGGCGGGGCGGGCGACGCCTCGCTGCGGGCGTCCGTGAACGCCGTCCCGCCGGCCAGCCGGTCGCGCACCTGGACCGCGTCGAGCACACGGTAGGGGAACATCGACCCCGCGGCACGTCGTGCGAGGGGCGCCGGGTCGACCGGCGCACGCGATGCGACGACGAGGACGTTGCCGTGACGCCGCCCCTTGAGCGTCGCCGGCTCCGCGCTGACGACGACGTGCGGCAGGGCGGTCTCGACGGCCCGCAGCGCGTCGCGGACGAACGGGAACGGCGCGCGGTCGGCGAGGTTCAGCAGGACCAGCCCCTGCGGTCCGGCCACGCGCGCGACGTCCGCGTACCACTCACACGTCACGAGGTCCGCCGGGACGCGCGCCCCCGCGAACGCGTCGACGACGACGAGGTCGTAGGCGGCGTCGCGCAGGCTCGCGACGCCGGCGCGTCCGTCCTCGGCACGCACGCGGATGCCGCTGCGCTCGGGCAGCGGCAGCTCCGCCCGGACGAGCGCCGTCAGCTCGGCGTCGGGCTCGAGCACGAGCTGGCGGGAGCGCGGGCGCGTGGCGGCCACGTAGCGCGCCAGCGTCATGCCCGCCCCGCCGACGTGCAGCGTGCGGACCTGCACGCCCGGCGCCCATGCCGTGTCGACGACGTCGGCCATGCGGCGCACGTAGTCGAACTCGAGGTGCGTCGGGTCGTCGAGGTCGACGTGCGACTGCTCGGTGCCGTCGACCCGCACCGTGGCCGCGCGCGGGCGGTCCCGGTCGGGGACCACCTCCACCACCCGAGTCACCAGGGCACGTCGACGTCGTCGCCGGTGACGACGCGCAGCACGCGCGGACCCTCTGGCAGGGCCACCGTGACGACGGCGTCGTCGCCGAGCTGGCGTCCGCGACGTGTCTCGACCTCGCCGTCGACCTGCACGTCGCCCGAGGCGACGAGCGCACCGGCCTGCGCACCCGACTCGGCGACGTCCGCGAACTTGAGCAGCTGACCCAGCCGGATCATGTCGCTGGTGATCGCGATGGTCTCCACGTCGTCCGGTCCCGTCATGACGTCCAGCCTAGGCCGGACCCGCCTAGGGTGGACGGGTGGAACCGAGCAGCGTGCGCGCCGACGTGTGGGTGTGGTCGGTGCGCCTGTTCGCGTCGCGCTCCGCCGCGAGCGCCGCGTGCAAGGGCGGACAGGTGCACGTGAACGGCCGCCGCGCCAAGCCCTCGCAGCCGGTGCAGGTCGGCGACCGGGTCGAGGCGACCACGCCCGGAGGCCCCCGGGTCGTCGAGGTGCGTCGCGTGCTGACCAAGCGCGTCGGTGCCGCCGTGGCGGCCGAGTGCTACACCGACCACACACCACCACCCCCGCCGCGCGAGGAACGTCTCGCCATGCCCCGCCGCGACCGCGGTGCCGGACGGCCGACCAAGCGCGAGCGTCGCGAGATGGATCGCTTCCGCGGTCGCTGAGCCGTGGTCAGCGGCGGGCGAGCAGCGGCAGCAGGTGCTCGGCCGCGAGCGGCGCCAGGGCGACGTCGGGGGCGTGCGGGTCGACCCAGCGGGCCTCCTCGATCTCCGCGGCCACCTGGTGGGTCGGGTCGTCGAGCCGCAGGGCGAAGCAGTGCGCCAGGAGGTCGTGTCCTGCCTCGTTCGCGGCGACGGTGCGGATGGTGCCGAGCGGTGCGAGCCGGGCCGGGTCGACCAGCAGACCGAGCTCCTCGGCCAGCTCTCGCACCAGCGCCTCGACGTGGGACTCCCCCGCCTCGGGCTTCCCGCCCGGGTTCATGAACAGGGTGGTCCCGCGCTTGCGCACGAGCAGCGTGCGACCGTCCGCGCGCGTGGCGAGCGCCGCGACGACCTCGATGACCGGACGCGCGGTCACGGTCGGCTCACGGGGTGGGCGACGGCAGCGCGCCGCCCCACTTGTCGGTCCACGTCGGCGCCGACGCGAGCACGTCGAGCAGCGTGTCGAGGTCGGGGTCGATGGTGACGATGTGCTGCTGCGCCTCCCGCACGAACCCGTCCACGACCATGCGGTCGAGCATGGCCCGCATCGGCGACCAGAAGCCCTCCACGTCGAGGAACCCGGACCGCTTCGCGTGGATCGTGAGCTGCGCCCACGTCCACTGCTCGGCGACCTCCTCGAGGGTGCCGGCGCCGCCCGGGAGGGCGAGGAACGCGTCGGCGAGGTCGGCCATGAGCGCCTTCCGCTCGTGCATCGTGTCGACCACGTGCAGCTCGGTGCAGCCGGTGTGGGCGAGCTCGCGGTCGTGCAGCGACCGCGGGATGACGCCCACGACGGTGCCACCTGCGGCGAGCGCGGCGTCGGCCACGGTGCCCATGAGCCCCACACGACCGCCGCCGTAGACGACGGTGATGCCCCGCTCGGCGAGCGTGCGTCCGACGTGCTCGGCTGCCGCGGCGTACGCCGGGCTCGTGCCGTGGCTGGAGCCGCAGAAGACCGCGACCGCACCGAGGGCGGTGCTCACGCGTCGTCCTCGAGCGCCTCGCGCAGCGCGGCGACGGCCTGCGGTCCACCGGCGAGCGACCAGCGCAGCCCGGCGACGTCGACCTGCTCGGCGGCTCCGCCCGCACCGCGCACGAGGGCCGCGCCCGGCAGCCAGTCCCAGGCCGGGGTGCTGTGCTGGAACCAGGCGCCGAGCCGTCCGGTGACGACGCCCACGAGGTCCATCGATCCCGAGCCGTGCATGCGCAGCGTCGCCGGCAGGGCGGCGGCCCGCAGGAACGGCTCGCGCACGTGGGCGTCGGAGACGTTCCCGGGGTGGAGGTAGGTGGCGGCACCCACGGTGGTCACGTCGACGTCGCGCACGGGCTCGACGACGAACCCGTTCCACGTGGTCGGCAGGTCGGGCCCGCCCACGAGCACGCCGTCGCGGGCGTGGGCCACCGCGCCCAGCACCAGCGTGTCGCCGTCGAGCAGGGCCACGGCGGAGCACCAGTAGTCGGACCCGCTCGCGAAGTTGTAGGTGCCGTCGACCGGGTCGATCACCCAGCGGCGGCCGGAGATGCCGGGCTCGTCGGTGCCCTCCTCCCCCAGCAGGCCGTCCTCGGGACGCAGACGTCGCAGCATGTCGACGACGAGCGCCTCCGCGGCGTGGTCGGCGGCGGTGACGACGTCGGAGACCGACGTCTTGCTGCGCACGTCGAGGTCGGAGCCCTCGCGCATGCGGGCGGCCAGCGCGACGGCCTCGGTGACCAGGCGGACCGCGAGGTCGGCGTCGGACAGGACGGACGGGTCGGCGGCGAGGTCGCTCACGCGTCCATCCTGCCGTGCCGGTGGAGGCCGCGGCAGCGCGGGTCGGGGCCGGCGGGCGTCGTCAGTCGATGGGCGCGGCGGCCAGGCGGTCGCGGACCGTGCCGATCAGGCGGCGCAGGGTGGCCAGGTCGGCGTCGTCCATCTCGAGGACGTCGGCGGCGTGCTCGTAGAGCCGGTCGGCCAAAGGCCGCAGCGCGGCGCCGGCCGGCGTCAGCGTGACGAGGGTCGAGCGCTCGTCCTGCGGGTTCCGCGCCCGCGTGACCCGCCCGTGCGCCTCGAGTCGTTTCACCAGCGGCGACAGGGTGCCGTAGTCGAGCCGCAGCCGTGCCGCGAGCTCCTTCACGCTCTGCCCGTCCTGCTCCCACAGCGCCAGCAGCACGAGGTACTGCGGGTACGTCAGGTCGTGCTCGTCCAGCAGCGGCCGGTACGCCGCCGTCATCTGGCGCGACGTCGAGTACAGGTCGAAGCAGAGCAGGTCGGACACCGTGGGAGTGCTCATCCTCCGATGGTACATCGTGCACGATGGATTCGACGGGGTTTCGTGTGCTTGCGTGGTGGGCTGGGCCCTGCGGGTGCGCTGCCTGCGGGGGGCGTGGGGTTGCTGGCGCGTTGGCTGCCGTCGTCGTGACCTTGCTGGCGCGTTGGCTGCGGGTGTCGTGACCTTGCTGGTGCGCTGCCTGCGGGGGTCTGGGCTTGCTGGTGCGCTGCCTCGGCTCTCGCTGGGCCTGGTCTCCGAAAGGGCCTCGACCGGCAGCGGGCCCGGCCTCGGCTTCGGGTCTCGGGGTCTGGCTGGGGCCTGGGGGTGACCCACGATTCTTCTTTTCCGCGTTCTCGGGCCACGGTTCTCCGTTTGCGCGTCCTATCGGTGGATCTGCAACCGCAGGAGCCGTTCTGCGGTTGCAGATCCACCGATGGCGGGGTCAGACCTGGCAGAGGTTCTCCCTTCTCGTGGACCGTGCCACGAGAAGGAAGAAGCACTGCCCACCCCACCCCCAAGGGCACCCAAGATTCTTCATTCACGCGCGGGAAGTTGAACGCTTCTGCGTTCGCGACGGGATCCCGCAGCAAACGCAGAACCCTTGGACCTCCGACGCACGAACGCAGATTCTTGCGTCCACCCCCAGCACCAACCCACAGCCCGAGACCTCGGACCAGCTCCGCCGCCAGCCGCCCGGTCGAGGCCCTTGCGGAGACCAGCCCCAGCGAGAGCCGAGGCAGCGCACCAGCAAGCCCAGACCCCCTTCAGCAGCGCACCAGCAGGTCAAGACACCCTGCGGCAGCGCACCAGCAAGTGGAGACCCCCTGCGGCAGCGCACCAGCAGGTCGAGAACCCCTACCCCCGCGGCGCGCGCGGCGACCGCCGGTACGCCGAGACGGTGGGGTCGCCGGCGATCCAGAACCGCCACGGGACGTCGGCGGCCTGCGCGACGCCGACCCGGGGGCCGCTGGCGACGTCGGGCTCGTCGGTCGGTCCGGGGCCGAGGTGGACGCCGGTGGGGTCGAGGAGGTCGGTGCCGAGGTCGGTCGCGGAGATGCCGAGGGCCTGCGCGAGGTTCCCCGGACCCCGGGCGAGGCGGGTGTCGGCGACGTCGCCGCGACGCTCGCGGGCGAGGTCGAGTCCGTCCACGACGCGCCCGGCCCGCACGAGCACGGCCGCGGCCTGCTCGGTCGGTCCGGTCACGACGTTCGCGCACCAGTGGATGCCGTACGAGCGGTACACGTAGAGGCGCCAGGGCGGGCCGTACATGATCTCCGAGCGCGGCGTCCGCGTGTACGCGTGCGACGCCGGGTCGAGGATCCCGCCGTACGCCTCGACCTCGGTGATCCGCACGGTCACCCCGTGACCGCGCAGCTCACGGCCGAGCAGCGCCACGGCCCGCGCGGCGACGTCGTCGTCCGACGTCACGGCAGGTCCGGGACCGCGGTCGCCCTCACCCACTGGTCGAAGAGGTCGGTCTGCTCCCCCGCGACGTCCGCGACGACGCGCTCCAGGTCGGCCGTGTCGGCGTTGGCGTGGCGGAAGCGGTCGGTCCAGGTCCGCAGCACCGTGAAGAAGGCGTCGTCGCCGACCCGGCGGCGCAGCGCGTGCAACGTGAGGGCGCCGCGCTTGTAGACCCGGTCGTCGAACATCAGGTCGGGGCCGGGGTCGGCGAGCAGCAGGTCCTGGTCCTTCGCCTGCAGCTTCGCGTGGTGGTGGCGCGCGCGCTCGTCGGCGCTCTCGCGGCCGCACTCCTCCGACCACAGCCACTCGGCGTAGCAGGCGAAGCCCTCGTGCAGCCAGATGTCGTTCCAGTGCCGCAGCGTCACGCTGTTGCCGAACCACTGGTGGGCCAGCTCGTGCGCGATCAGTCGCTGTGCGTCCCACCCGTCGTGCAGGAGGTTCGGCCCGAAGATCGAGAGCCCCTGCGCCTCGAGCGGGATCTCGAGATCGTCGGGGGTGACGACCGCCAGGTACCGCTGGAACGGGTACGGGCCGAAGACCCGGTCGAAGAAGGCGACCATGGCGGGCTGGTCAACCAGGGCATCTTGGGCCTGCTCCCGCAGGCTGCCAGGCGCGACGAAGCCGACGGGCACCGGCGACGTCGCCTGCTGCTCCTCGACGAAGTCGCCCACGTGCACGGTCGCGAGGTAGGTGGCCATCGGCTCGGGCTGGTCGAAGACCTGCACGACCCGTCCCGCGGTGCGTCGCCGCTCGCCGGGCACGCCGTTGCCGACGACGGTGAACGCCTGCGGCACCGAGAGCTCCAGCCGGAACGGCGCCTTCGCGGACGGCAGGTCGTTGCACGGGAACCACGACGGCGCGCCGTGGGGCTGCGAGGCGACGATCGCGCCCTCCTCGAGCTCCTCCCAGCCTGCGTCGCCGTCGGGTCCGCGCATCGGGTGCGGGCGGCCGCCGTAGGCGACCATGATCTCGGCCTCCTCGCCCTCCGCCAACTCCCGACCCAGCTCGACGCTCACGGACGCGCGCTGCTGCCGGTACTTCGCGCGGGCGCCGTCGACGAGGAGCTTCTGCACCCGCAGGTCGTTGAGGTCCAGACGGACCTTCCGCAGCGGCTCGAGCGCACGCACGCCGAGGGTCGCGGTGCCGGTGAGCCGGTTGGACTCGGGGACGTAGTCGACGACGAGGTCGTAGCGGGTGACGGTGTACGACGGGTCGCCGTGGTGCGGGACGTAGCGCTCGTCGACGGACGCGGCGCGGCTCACGCGGGCGCCGTCGCGTCGGTCCAGGGGCCGATGGGGTTGCCGACCCAGCTGGTGCCGTCGGGCACGTGCTCGCCGCGCATCACCAGCGACCCGGGGCCGACCCGGGCGTGCCTGCCGATGCGTGCGGCGGGCAGCACGACGCCGTGCGGACCGAGCGTCGCCCCCGCGTCCAGCCTGACCTCGTCCATGCTGAGTATCCGATCATGGAAGAGGTGCGTCTGCACCACGCACCCCCGGTTGACGGTCGCGCCGTCGCCCACGGTCACGAGGTCGGGCTCGGGCCACCAGTACGTCTCGCACCAGACCCCCCGGCCGACGCGCGCCCCGAGGCTGCGCAGCCACAGCGGCAGCAGCGGCGTGCCCAGCGCCCAGCGGCAGAACCAGGGGGCGGCCACCACCTCGACGAAGGTGTCGGCGAGCTCGTTGCGCCACACGAAGCTGCTCCAGAGCGGGTGCTCCTCGGCCCTGACCCGACCGACGAGGACCCACTTGGCCGCAGTCGCGACGAGCGCCCCCACGACGCCGGCGGCGAGCAGGACCGGGCCGGCGACGAGCGCCGCGACCCACCACCCCGCACGGTCCGCGACCGTGACGATGCTGCCGGCGACGGCCAGGACGAGGAGGGCCGCTACACCGACGGCGAGCACGCGGCAGGCCTCGAGCGCCGCGCGCGCCACCCTGAGCCGTCGTCCCGGCTCGTAGGTGCGGGCCTCGTCGACCTCGCCGGCGGCGCGGCGGAGCCTCGTGGGCGGGCTCCCCAGCCACGACGACCCCTTGGTCGCCTTCGCGCGACGGGGTGCCGCCGACAGCACCGCGACCAGCCCGCGCGCCGGCACCTTGCGGCCGGGCGCTGCCATGCCCGAGTTGCCGACGAAGGCCCGACGCCCCACCTTCACGCGCTCGACCCGCAGCCACCCGCCACCGAGCTCGTACATGCCGAGCATCGTGTCGTCGGCGAGGAAGGCGCCGTCGCCGACCGACGTGAGGCTCGGCAGCAGGAGCACGGTCGACGCCTCCACGTCGGCCCCGACGTCGGCGCCGAGCGCGCGGAGCCACGTCGGCGTGAGGCTGCTGGAGTACAGCGGGAACAGCCACTCGCGGGCGCTGTCGAGGACGCGCAGCACCGTCCAGGCCGACCACGCCGCGCGGCCGTGCACGGGGTGCACCCCGGCCGCCACGCCGGTCGACGCACCCCGGACGACCGACCACACCAGCCCGGCGAGGACCAGCAGGGACCCGACCACGAGGACGGGCAGGAGCGCAACCAGCAGCAGCGCGAGGTCGGCGGGTGATTGCGGGTCGACACCGAGCGCCAGGGCCGCGCCGAGCGACGCCGCGGACACGAGCCCGACCGCGAGCGCCGGGAGCGCCGACAGCACGAGACCCGTCACCGCGTAGACCGTGGGCCAACCGCGACGGCGCGGTGCCGGCTCGAGCTCGGCCGGGCCACGCGCCTCACCGACGCGCGTCGCGGGGGCTCCGGCGGCGAAGCTGTCGTCGGCCACGTCGCCCAGCACCGTCGACCCTGCGCCGACCTCGGCGCGACGACCGACCACGACTCCGGGACCGAGCGTGCTGCGGACGCCGACGCGAGCCTCGGCCCGTACCCGGACCGGCCCCACGACGAGACGGTCGCCGTCGACCCACCAGCCCGAGAGGTCTGCCTCGGGCTCGACCGTGGACCCGCGGCCGAGGGTCAGCATGCCGGTGAGAGAGGGCAGCGCGTGCAGGTCGACTCCCGCACCCACCTTCGCGCCGAGCATCCGCGCGAAGACGGTCAGCACGCCGACGCTGGCGAGCGTGCCCACGCGGAGCTCCTCGACCAGGCGCTCGGCCGCCCACAGCCGCAGGTGCGTCGACCCGCCGCGCGGGTAGGTGCCGGGCGTCAGCCGACGCAGGAGCAGCCGCACGCCACCCGCGGCCGCGGCAGCCCGGACGGGCGGGAGCAGCAGCACCGCCGCGACCACGGTCGCCGTCCACCCGGGTCCCGGGAGCCACGACCAGTCCGTGGCGACGGCCAGCGCCTGCACCGCGAGCATCGTCCAGGCCACCCAGACCAGCCCGCCGACCGCGCGCAGCGGCAGGAGCAGGACCTGCTGGACCAGGCTCGACCGGCGGGGCACCGGCCGCACCTCGCGGACGTCGACGACGGCCGGGGTGGTGAGCGTGTCGAGACGAGCCGCGAGCGCACCCACCGTGGGCGCCTCGTAGACGTCGGCGACCGTCACCTCCGGGTGCGTCTCCCGCAGCCGAGCCACGAGCTGCGCCGCGGTGAGGCTCGAGCCACCGGCTTCGAAGAAGTCGTCGGCCGGCCCGCCGACGGCCGAGCCCAGGATGCGCGCCCACGCGTCGGCGACCAGCGCGGCGGTGCCGTCGAGCGACGCCTCGGTGCCGGTCTCGAGCGGCCACGGCAGGGCGTCGCGGTCGACCTTGCCCGACGTGCGGACCGGGATGGTCTCGACGACCGCGATGCGAGGCACCGCGGCCGCGGGCAGGCGCTCGCGCAGGGGCGCGCGCGCACTCCTCGCGTCCAGCGTCCCGTCGGTCACGACGTAGCCGACCAGGACGCTGTTGCCCGCCTCGGACCGACGCACGGCCGCGGCTGCCGCCTCGACGCCGGGCAGGGCGAGCAGGGCGCTGTCGACCTCACCGAGCTCGATGCGTCGTCCGCCGATCTTCACCTGGTCGTCGGCACGCCCGGCGAACAGCAGACCCGCCTCGTCGAGCACGACGCGGTCGCCGCTGCGGTAGGCGCGGTCCCACCCGAGCGAGGGCATCGGGGCGTAGGTCGCGGCGTCCTTCTCGGCGTCCAGGTACCGCGCGAGGCCGACACCGCCGATCACCAGCTGACCGGTCTCCCCCGGCCCGACAGGGCGTTCGTCGTCATCGACCACCGCGAGGTCCCAGCCCTCGAGCGGCAGGCCGATGCGGACCGGCTCGCCGGGCCGCAGCTGCGCGCCGCAGGCGACCACGGTCGCCTCGGTGGGCCCGTACGTGTTCCACACCTCACGGTCGGCGGTGGCGAACCGGTCGCCGATCTCCGGCGGGCAGGCCTCGCCGCCGAGGATCAGCAGCCGCACCGCGTCGAGCGCCTGCGCGGGCCACAGCGAGACCAGCGTCGGCACGGTCGAGACGACCGTGACGTCGTTCGCGACGAGCCACGGCGCGAGGTCCGCGCCACTGCGGACGAGCGAGCGCGGTGCAGGCACGAGGCAGGCGCCGTGCCGCCACGCCAGCCACATCTCCTCGCAGGAGGCGTCGAAGGCCACGCTGAGCCCGGCCATCACGCGGTCGCCGGGACCGAGAGGTGCGTCCTGGCAGAAGAGCACCGCCTCGGCGTCCACGAACGCCGCCGCGGAGCGGTGCGTGACGGCCACGCCCTTGGGCGTCCCGGTGGAGCCCGACGTGAAGATGATCCAGGCGTCGTCGTCGAGGGTCGGCGGCTCCACGCTGCCCGAGCCGCGCACGTCGTCGCGCAGGCGTCGCACCACGAGGCCGTCGGTCACGACCGCGTCGGCCTGGGCCTCGCGCAGCACGGTCGCTGCTCGCTCCTCCGGGTCGTCGACGTCGATCGGCACGTAGGCGGCACCGGCGAGCAGGACGCCCAGGATCGCGACGTGCAGGTCGGTGCTGCCCGAGGACACCCGCACCCCGACGCGGGCGCCGCGACCGACGCCGACGGCACCGAGCTCGTCGGCCAGCGCCGACGCCGTCTCGAGCAGGGTGTCGTAGGTCAGGACGACGTCGCCGCAGGCGAGCGCCGGCTCCTCGGCGTGGTCCCGGGCGGTGGCCTCCAGCACCTCGACGAGGGTGCGCGCGGGTGCCGCCCGGCCCGAACGCAGGAACGTGGCAGGGACGTCGACGTTCTCGAGCACCCGCGCATGATGCCAAGACCGCGTGAACGAGCCGTGAACACGGCGCGCTCCGGTGCCGAGGCGTCCGTCACGCTCCAGGGGCAGGCGGGCCGCCGACGCGGCCCACGAGGTCGTCGAGGTAGGCGTCGACGTCGCTCATGTCGTAGCCCGCGCCGAGGTGCACGGTGGCGAACCTCGCTTGCACGATGCGCTCGGCCAGGGCCGAGTCGGGACGGTCCGTCACGCGCGGCAGCACGTCGGCGAGGAAGTCGTCGACGTCGTCGACGCGGTACCCGGTGCGCCAGCGGGTCGTCCGGAACACCGGCCCGCTCACGACGCCGCCCGCGCCCGCACCTCGGCGAGCTGCTCGGCCACCCGGACCTGCGCGGTGCCGCCGCGCCCGTCGCGCGAGGCGATGGAGCCCCCGACCGACAGCACGCTGCGGACGTCGGGCGTCAGGTGCGGCGAGATGGCCGCGAAGTCGTCGTCGGAGAGGTCCCACAGCTCGATGCCGCGCTGCTCGCAGACCTGCACGCAGGCGCCGGAGACCTCGTGCGCCACGCGGAAGGGCACGCCCTGGCGCACGAGCCACTCGGCCACGTCGGTGGCGAGCGCGAAGCCCTGCGGCGCCAGCGCTGCCATGCGCTCGGTGTGGAAGGTGAGCGTGCGCACCATGCCGGTGAACGCCGGCAGCAGCACCTCGAGCGTGTCGACGGAGTCGAAGACCGGCTCCTTGTCCTCCTGCAGGTCGCGGTTGTAGGCCAGCGGGAGGGCCTTCAGGGTGGCCAGCAGGCCGGACAGGTTGCCGATCAGTCGCCCGGCCTTGCCGCGGGCCAGCTCGGCGATGTCGGGGTTCTTCTTCTGCGGCATGATGCTCGAGCCCGTGGAGTACCCGTCGTCGAGCGTGACGAAGTCGAACTCCTTGGTGTTCCAGAGGATGATCTCCTCCGCCAGACGTGACACGTCGACCCCGACCTGGGCGAGCACGAACGCCAGCTCGGCCACGACGTCACGCGACGCCGTGCCGTCGATCGAGTTCGGCGTCGAGCCCGTGAAGCCGAGCGACGCGGCGACCTTCTCCGGGTCGAGACCGAGCGAGGAGCCGGCCAGCGCGCCCGAGCCGTACGGCGACCCGCCGGCGACGCGCGCGTCCCAGTCGGCGAGCCGGTCGAGGTCGCGCACGAGCGGCCAGGCGTGCGCGAGGAGGTGGTGCGACAGGAGCACCGGCTGGGCGTGCTGCAGGTGCGTGCGCCCCGGCATCGGTGCGCCCAGGTGACGCTCCGCCTGGTCGGCGAGAGCACCGACGAGCGCGCGTAGCAGCTCGCCGATGCGTGCGGCGTGCTCGCGCAGGTACATCGTGAACAGGGTGGCGACCTGGTCGTTGCGCGACCGGCCCGCGCGCAGCCGACCGCCGAGGTCGGGGCCGAGACGCTCCATCAGCCCACGCTCGAGGGCCGAGTGCACGTCCTCGTCGCCCGGCTGCGCCGTGAAGGCGCCGGAGGCGACATCGGCGTCGAGCGCGTCGATGCCCGCGAGCATCGCGACCAGGTCGTCGTCGGTCAGCAGGCCGGCGGTGTGCAGCACCTGGGCGTGCGCACGGGAGCCCTGCAGGTCGTAGGGCGCGAGCCGCCAGTCGAAGTGGGTCGAGCGCGACAGCTCCGTCAGCTCCGGCGACGGACCGCCCGCGAAGCGACCGCCCCAGAGACGGGAGTCGCCCGGGGTGTCGTTCTGGGTGCCCGAGGGGACGTCGGACGGGCTCTGCTCGGTCATGCGGGTCCCTCGCTGGTGGATCGGGTGTCGGTGGGGAGCTCGGCGAGCTCGGTCAGACGGGCGGCGACGGTCGCGCCGCCCTCGGGGTCACGACAGATCATCATGACGGTGTCGTCGCCGGCGATGGTGCCCAGCACCTCGACGGCGCCCGTGTGGTCGATGGCCGAGGCCAGGAACTGGGCGGCGCCGGGCGGGGTGCGCAGCACGACGAGGTTGGCCGACGACTCGGCCGAGACCAGCAGCTCGCGCAGCAGACGGGTCAGCCGCTGCTGCGAGGCGGCGCTGTCCTGCGCGGCGCGGGGCGTGCGGTCGCCGCCCTCGCCGGGCACGGCGTAGACCAGCGCGCCGTCGGGGTTGCGCACGCGCACGGCGTCGAGCTCCACGAGGTCACGCGAGACCGTCGAGGCGGTCGCGGTGACGCCCTGCTCCTGCAGCAGCGCCGCCAGCTCGCCCTGCGAGCGCACCGGCGTGCGGCCCAGCAGCTCGATGATGAGCCGCTGGCGCGCGCGCTTGGTGTCGGGGATGCTCACGAGCGCTCCAGCAGGAACGCGAGCAGGGCCTTCTGGGCGTGCAGGCGGTTCTCCGCCTCGTCCCAGACGACGCTGCGCGGTCCCTCGAGCACGTCCTCGGCGATCTCCAGGCCTCGGTAGGCGGGCAGGCAGTGCAGCACGATCGCGTCCTTCGCGGCGTGCTGCAGCAGCGCACCGGTCACGGCGTACGGGCCGAAGGTGGCGATGCGCTCGGCCTTCTCGGCCTCCTGGCCCATCGAGACCCACGTGTCGGTGATGACGACGTCGGCACCGCGCACCGCCTCGACCGGGTCGTCGGTGACGGTCACGGATCCACCGGTACCAGCGGCGACCTTCTCGGCGTCGGCGACCACGTGGCCGGCGGGGGCATAACCCTCGGGTGCTCCGACCCGCACGTGCATCCCCGCGACCGCGCCGCCGAGGACGTAGGAGTGCGCCATGTTGTTGGCGCCGTCCCCCACGAAGGCGACGGTCAGGCCGGCCAGCGTGCCCTTGTGCTCGCGCACCGTCAGCCAGTCGGCCAGCAGCTGGCAGGGGTGGAAGTCGTCGCTGAGCGCGTTGACCACGGGCACGCCGGCGTGCCGCGCCATCTCCTCCAGGTCGGCCTGTGCGTAGGTGCGCCAGACGACGGCGTCGACCATGCGGCCGAGCACGCGGGCCGTGTCGGCCACCGGCTCGCCGCGGCCGGCCTGGGTGGTCGCGGCGTCGAGGATGACGCAGTGCCCGCCGAGCTGGGCGACGCCGACGGAGAACGACACCCGCGTGCGCGTGGACGACTTGTCGAAGACGACCGCCACGGAGCGCGGACCCTCGAGCGGACGGAAGGCGAACGGCTCGGCCTTCATCCGCAGCGCCAGGTCGAGCACCTCGGCCTGCTCCGCCGGGCTGAGGTCGTCGTCGCGCAGCAGGTGCCGCACGATGGCCGTGGCGGTCATGCGAGCACCTCCGAGATCACCGCGGAGAGCGTGGTGGTGGCGTGCGCCGCCTCGGCCTCGGTGAGCACGAGCGGCGGGACGATGCGCAGGCGGTCGGGCGTCGGTGCGTTGAGGACGAGCCCGGCGTCGAGCGCGGCCTTCTGCACGTCGGCCGCACGGGGGTCCGTGAGCACGACGCCCAACATGAGGCCACGTCCGGTGACCTCGGCCACCCGGGGGTGCGCGGCCAGTGCGGACGCGAGCTGGTCACCGCGGGTCGTGGCCTGGGCGAGCAGGCCGTCGGACTCGATCGTGTCGAGCACCGCGAGCGCCGCCGCGCAGGCCACCGGGTTGCCGCCGAAGGTCGTGCCGTGGTTGCCGGGACCGAGCAGGGTCGCGGCGTCGCCGATGCCGATGCACGCGCCGACGGGGAACCCGCCGCCGAGACCCTTGGCCAGCGTCACCAGGTCGGGCACGACCCCGGACTCCTGGAACGCGAACCAGGCGCCGGTGCGCCCGACGCCGGTCTGGACCTCGTCGATCCAGAGCAGGGCGCCGTGCTCGCGGGTGATCGCGCGGGCCCGGGCCAGGTAGCCCTCCGGCGGCACGACCACGCCAGCCTCGCCCTGGATGGGCTCGAGCAGCACGGCCGCGACCGTGTCGTCGACCGCCGCGGTCAGCGCGTCGGCGTCGCCGTACGGGACCCAGCGCACGTCGCCCGGCAGCGGCTCGAACGGCTCGCGGTACGCCGCCTTCGACGTCAGGGCGAGCGCGCCCATCGAACGTCCGTGGAAGCTTCCCTCGGCGACGACGACCGTCGTGCGACCCGTGCGCCGGGTGGCCTTGAACGCCGCCTCGTTGGCCTCGGTGCCGGAGTTCGCGAAGAACGTGCGCACGGGCACGTCGGCCCCCTCGTCCGAACCTGGGTCGAGCAGGGCGGCGAGCCGCTCGGCCAGCCGGACCTGCGGCTCGGTGGTGAAGAAGTTCGACACGTGCCCGAGGGTCCCGAGCTGCTCGGTGACCGCCTGCACGACGGCCGGGTGCGCGTGGCCCAGCGCGTTGACCGCGATCCCGGCCAGGAGGTCGAGGTAGTGGTTGCCGTCGACGTCCCAGACCGTGCTCCCCTCACCGCGCACCAGCACGCGCTGGGGGTCGCCGAAGGTGTTCATGACCGCGCCGCGGTAGCGCTCGGTCCACTGCTCGCCGCTCTCGGGACGACCCTGCGCGGCGTAGGGCAGGGTGGCGCGGGTGGGCTGGTCGGACGTGGTCACGACGTCTCCTTCGGTGCGCTCGTGGCGTACAGCGCGGTACGGATGCGGGTCTCGACGCCGGGCAGCACCTGCGTGCCGACGCCCTCGTCGGTGAAGATCTCCAGCAGCACGGCGTGCGGCTCGCGGCCGTCGACGACGGTCGCACCGCGCACCCCGCCCTCGACCGCCTCGAGGCAGGCCTGCATCTTCGGGATCATGCCCGACGCCAGCGTCGGGAGGATCTCGCGCAGTGCCTCCGGGGCGATCTCGCCGATCACGTCGGTGCTCTCGGGCCAGTCGCGGTACAGCCCCTCGACGTCGGTCAGCACCAGCAGCTTCTCCGCGCCGAGCGCGACGGCGAGCGCCGACGCCGCCGTGTCGGCGTTCACGTTGTGCACCTGCCCGGACGCGTCGGGCGCGATCGTCGAGACGACCGGGATGCGGCCGGCGTCGATGAGGTCCTGGACGGCCTCGGGGCGCACCTGGGTGACCTCGCCGACGAGGCCGATGTCGGTCTCGACGCCGTCGATGACGGGTCGCGTGGTGGTCGCCGTGAACAGGCCGGCGTCCTCGCCCGACAGGCCGACGGCGAGGGCTCCGTGCCGGTTCAGCAGACCGACGAGCTCACGGCCGACCTGGCCGGTGAGCACCATGCGGACGACGTCGACGGCCTCGGGGGTCGTGACGCGCAGCCCGCCGCGGAACTCCGACTCGATGCCGAGCCGGTCGAGCATCGCGCTGATCTGGGGTCCGCCACCGTGCACCACGACCGGCTTGAAGCCCGCCAGGCGCAGGAAGACGATGTCCTCGGCGAACGCCTGCTTCAGCGACTCGTCGGTCATCGCGTTGCCGCCGTACTTCACCACCACGACCTTGTCGTGGTAGCGCTTCAGCCACGGGAGCGCGCCGGCCAGCGTGGCCGCCTTCTCGGTGTGCTCGGCCCACTGCTCGCGCGTGTGGCCCGGGTCAGGGGTGCCGAAGGTGTCGTCGTCCGTCATCGGGGGTCCTCAGGAGGAGTAGGCGGAGTTCTCGTGAACGTAGGCGTGGGTCAGGTCGTTCGTCCAGACGGTCGCCGTCTCCGGCCCCGACTTCAGGTCGATGGTCACGGAGACCGCGCGGTCCTCCAGCGAGACGCTCGTCGCCGGCTCGCCGGGACCGCTGTCGCGGCACACCCACACGCCGTTGAGCGCGACGTCGAGGTCGGCGGGGTCGAACGTCGCCGACGTCGTGCCGACCGAGGCCAGCACGCGACCCCAGTTGGGGTCCTTGCCGAACACGGCGGCCTTGAACAGGTTGCTCCGGGCCACGGAGCGGGCGACCTCGACCGCGTCGTCCTCGCTCGCCGCGCCGCGGACCTCGATCGAGATCTCGTGGTCGGCGCCCTCGGCGTCGGCGAGCAGCTGCAGCGCGAGGTCGTGGCAGACCGTCGTCAGGTGCTCGGCCAGCTCGTCGACCGACGGGGTGGCGCCGGAGGCCCCGCTCGCCATGAGCAGCACGGTGTCGTTGGTCGACTGGCAGCCGTCGGAGTCCAGCCGGTCGAACGTCACACGGGTCGCCCGGCGCAGCGCCGCGTCGAGCGTGGCCGCGTCGACGTCGGCGTCGGTCGTGACGACCACGAGCATCGTGGCCAGCGCAGGCGCCAGCATGCCGGCACCCTTCGCCATGCCGCCCACCGTGAACGCCCGCCCTGCGGAGTCGGTGCCCTCGGCGACCGACTGCTTCGGGACGGTGTCGGTCGTCATGATGGCCGCTGCAGCCGCCGCTCCCCCGTCGTCGGACAGCTCCGCGTGCGCCGCCCGGACACCGGCGAGCAGGTCGTCGCGGTCGTTCAGCAGACCGATCAGGCCGGTCGAGCAGACCTGCACGTCGATCGCACCGACACCAACGAGCTCGCCCACGAGCTCGGCGGTGGCATGGGTCAGCTGGAAGCCCTCGGCGCCCGTGTAGCAGTTGGCGCCGCCGGAGTTCAGCACGACCGCCCGCGCCGAGCCGGTCTTGATCGCCTCGGCGCTCCAGAGGACCGGGTTGGCCCGGCACCGGTTGCTGGTGAAGACCGCCGCCGCTGCCGACGACGGACCGTCGTTGACGACGAGCGCGACGTCGGGCGCGCCGGTCGACTTCAGGCCGGCGGCGACACCGGCGGCGCGGAAGCCCTGTGCTGCGGTGACCGTCATGGCGCCACTCCCGTGGTGGTGAGGCCCGTGGTCTCCGGGAGGCCGAGGGCGAGGTTCATGGACTGGATCGCGCCACCGGCGGTGCCCTTGACGAGGTTGTCGATCACGGTGGTGACCACGAGGCGTCCGGCGGCCGAGTCGACGGCGACCTGGAGCTGGGCCGTGTTGGCGCCGAGCGTCGCGGCCGTCGTCGGCCACTGGCCCTCCGGCAGCAGGTGGACGAACGGCTCGCCCTCGCCGGGTCCCCCGTACGCCTGCTCGTAGACGCTGCGCACGCGCGCTGCGTCGACGCCGTCGGCGAGGCGCGCGGTGGCGGTCGCGAGGATGCCGCGGGCCATGGGCACGAGCGTGGGCGTGAAGGAGATGGTGACGTCCTCTCCTCCGGCCTTGGTGAGGTTCTGGATGATCTCGGGCACGTGGCGGTGCACGCCGCCGACGCCGTACGGCGACGCGGCGCCGAGGCCCTCGGAGGCGAGCAGGTGCGTCTTCGGCGCCTTGCCGGCACCGGAGAACCCGTTGGCGAGCACGGCGACGAGGTCGTCGGGCGCGACGACACCGGCCGCGATCGCCGGCTGCAGGCCGAGCGTCACGGCGGTGACGTTGCAGCCCGGGACCGCGATCCGCTTGACGCCGGCGAGGGCGTCGCGCTGACGGCTCTCGCCCACGAACAGCTCGGGCAGTCCGTAGGGCCAGGTGCCTGCGTGCTCGCTGCCGTAGAACGTCGTCCAGTCCTCGGCGCTCTCCAGCCGGTGGTCGGCGCCGCAGTCGATGACGAGCACGTCGTCACCGAGCTCGGCAGCGATGCGTCCGGACTCGCCGTGGGGCAGGCCGAGGAAGACGACGTCGTGACCGGCGAGGGTCGACGCGTCGGTCGGCTGGATCACGCGGTCGGCGAGGTCCACGAGGTGCGGCTGGTGCTCTCCCAGGCGCGAGCCCGCGGAGGACGCCGCGGTGACGGCGCCGATCGTCACGTCGGGGTGCGCGCCGAGGAGCCTCAGCACCTCGCCCCCGGCGTAGCCGCTCGCGCCGGCGACGGCAGCGGTGTAGGTCGTCATCGGTCCACCTTGTCAGGTCGGGTCGGGAAGGGGTGGGACGTCGGCACCCCGACGTCGGTGCTCAGTCGGTGCCGAGCTCCATCGCGGCGGCGTCGAGCGCCTGCTCCGTCTCGGTCGCGGCGGCCGGGTTGGCCTCGATGCGTAGGGCTCCGCCGGCGGGCAGCTCGCCGAAGAGCGTGCCGTTCTCGACGAGGACCTGGCCCTGGTCGAGGGGCTGGCCGGCGTACATCTCCAGCTTGGCGCGCGAGTCGGCGATGTCGAGGTTGCGCATCGTCAGCTGGCCGATCCGGTCGGTCGGGCCGAACACGGCGTTGTCGGTGCGCTCCATCGACAGCTTGTCGGGGTGGTAGGAGAAGTTCTCGCCCTGCGTGTCGAGGATCGAGTAGTCCTCGCCGCGCCGCAGTCGGAGCGTGACGCTGCCGGTGACGAGCGAGGCGATCCAGCGCTCGACGGACTCACGCAGCATCATCGCCTGCGGGTCGAGCCAGCGGCCCTCGTACATGAGCCGGCCGAGCCGACGTCCGTGGGCGTGGAAGTTGGCGATCGTGTCCTCGTTGTGGACGGCGTTCACGAGCCGCTCGTAGGCGATGTGCAGCAGGGCCATGCCCGGCGCCTCGTAGATGCCGCGGCTCTTGGCCTCGATGATGCGGTTCTCGATCTGGTCGGACATGCCGAGACCGTGGCGTCCGCCGATCGTGTTGGCGGCGTGCACGAGCGCGACCGGGTCGTCGAAGCGGGTGCCGTCGATCGCGACCGGCCGTCCGGCCTCGAACGTGATGGTCACGTCCTCGGTGTCGATGTCGACCGACGGGTCCCAGAACTTCACGCCCATGATCGGCTCGACGGTCTCGAGGGAGACGTCGAGGTGCTCGAGCGTCTTCGCCTCGTGGGTGGCGCCCCAGATGTTCGCGTCGGTGGAGTACGCCTTCTCCTGGCTGTCGCGGTAGGGCAGGTCGCGCTCGGTGAGCCACTGGCTCATCTCGGTCCGCCCGCCGAGCTCGCTGACGAAGTCGGCGTCGAGCCACGGCTTGTAGATGCGAAGCGCCGGGTTGGCGAGCAGGCCGTAGCGGTAGAACCGCTCGATGTCGTTGCCCTTGAACGTGGAGCCGTCGCCCCAGATGTCGACGCCGTCCTCGTGCATGGCCCGCACGAGCAGCGTGCCGGTGACGGCCCGCCCGAGCGGCGTCGTGTTGAAGTAGGTGCGCCCGGCCGACTTGATGTGGAAGGCGCCGCATGCGAGGGCGGCCAGGCCTTCCTCCACCAGCGGGGTCTTGATGTCGATCGCGCGGGCCAGCTCGGCGCCGTACTGCATCGCCCGACCCGGGATGCCGGAGATGTCCGGCTCGTCGTACTGGCCGATGTCGGCCGTGTACGTGCAGGGCACCGCGCCCTTGTCGCGCATCCACGCGACGGCCACGGACGTGTCGAGCCCTCCGGAGAAGGCGATGCCGACGCGCTCGCCGACGGGCAGGGAGGTGAGGACCTTGGACATGCTCACAGTCTTGCACACGCCTGCAAGGTCTTGCAGTGCGGGGGTGTCTTGGCCTGCTGCTGCGCTGCCGACGTTGGTCTCGTCCTGCTGCTGCGTTGCCGTCGGGGAACTCGACCTGCTGGTGCGCTGCCTCGGCTGGTGCTGCGGGTGGTCTCCGAGAGGGCCTCGACCGGGCGGCTGGCACCGCGCTGGTCTGGGGTCTCGGGCTGCGGGTTGGTGCTGGGGTGGACGCACGATGCTGCGTTCGTGCGTTGAAGGCTGAGGTTTCTGCGTTTCCTACGGGATCCCGTCGCTAACGCAGAGGCGTGCGGCCTCGCACGCGTGAATGAAGAATCTTGGGTGCACTTTGCGTTGAGGTGACGAACGATTCTTCCTTGGTGTGGACCGTTCCACGCGAAGGAAGAACCCTTCCGCCGCTCAGCCAGCCATCGGTGGATTCTCAACCGCAGAAGCGCTCCTGCGGTTGCAGATCCACCGATAGAACGCGCAAACGCAGAATCTTGGCCCCAGAACGCAGAAACGACGAATCCTGCGTCACCCACGAGCCCAGACCAGACCCCGAGACCCCGAGCCAGCCCCAGGCCACCAGCAGGGACCAGCCGCCCCGACTCAGCGCAGCACGCCCCCCAGCGCCTCGCCGGCGGCGACGAGGGCGGCGCGCGCCTCGGCGATCTCGGTGTCCTTGAGGGTGCGGTCGGGGGCGCGGAGGCGGACGGCGAAGGCGAGCGACTTCTGGCCATCCGGCACGGGCGCGCCCGTGTAGACGTCGAAGAGGCGCACCGACTCGACCGCGGCGTGGGCCGACGCCAGTGCCGCGCGCAGCGACTCGGCGGTGACGGACGTGTCGACGAGGAACGCGAGGTCCTCCTTCGCGACCGGGTAGGTCGAGAAGTCGGGCCGGGGGCCGATCGCGGGCGAGGCCGCGAGCAGCGCGTCGAGGTCGATCTCGCCGGCCACCGAGCGCGGCGGGAGGCCGTGCTCCTTCAGCACGGTCGGGTGCAGCTCGCCCGCGTGCCCGACGACCGTGCCGTCCAGCACCAGCGCGGCGCACCGACCCTGGTGGAACGGGGCGGTGGCGGCCTGCTCGACCGTCAGCTCGACGTGCAGGACGTCGGCCAGCCGGCGCGCGACCGCGACCGCGTCGGACCACGCCACCGGGCGACCGGCGCCGTCCCAGCCCGACCGCTCGCGCTCCCCCACCAGCACCCAGCCCGCGTGGAACGGCTGGTGCGGCAGGGCGGCGTCGAGCGCCGCGAGCTCCTCGGGCGTCGGGCGGCGGTCGGTGCCGTAGATCGGGGCCTCCGGCGCACCCTCGCGCGCGAGGAACACGCGTCCGACCTCGCTGACCTGGACCGACTCGTGGCCGCGGCCGACGTTCAGCGACGCGGCCCGCAGCAGCCCCACGAGCAGGGTCGTGGTGAGACCCGGCTCCTCGGTCGACAACGGGTTGGCGAGCAGCACCTGGCGACGACGGACGTCGTCGGCGTCGATGCCGAGGCGGTCGAGGTCGGCCGGTCCTGCGAAGGGCAGGGTCGTGACCTCGACGAGACCCGCGCCGGCGAGCACGTGCCCGACGCGACGCCGCAGCTCCTGGTGGCGGGTGAGACCCCGCCCGCCCGTGGGCGTCGGCAGCACCGACGGCACCTGGTCGTACCCGGCCGTGCGCAGCGCCTCCTCGACGAAGTCGTAGGGATCGTTCAGGTCGAAGCGCCAGCTCGGCGGCGTGACGACGAAGACGTCACCGTCGCGCTCGACCGTGCAGCCGTTGCGCTCGAACGTGCGCTGGGCCTCCTCGGGCGCGATCGGCACGCCGCTGATCCGCGCCGGGAGGTCGACCGGCACGCGCACGGCGGCGCGGGCCGGCGCCTCGCCCACCACGGTCGCGCCCGGCTCGAGGGTGCCTCCGCCCAGCTCGACCAGCAGCTCGGCCACGCGGGCCGCGCCCACCAGCGCCAGCTCGGGGTCGACGCCGCGCTCGTAGCGCTTGGCCGCCTCCGACGGCAGCCGGTGACGCTTGACGGCGCGGAAGATCGTCACCGGGTCCCAGTACGCGGCCTCGACGACGACCGAGGTGCTCGTGTCGCTGATCTCGGTCGACGCACCACCCATCACGCCGGCCAGACCGACCGGTCCGGAGTCGTCGGCGATGACGAGGTCGTCGGGCGTGAGGGCGCGGTCGACGTCGTCGAGGGTCGTCAGCCGCTCTCCCTCGCGCGCCCGGCGGACGACGACGTCGCCCTGCAGGCGGTCGCGGTCGTAGCAGTGGTTCGGCTGACCGAGCTCGAGCATGACGTAGTTGGAGACGTCGACGGTGAGCGAGATCGACCGCATGCCCGCGTCGGTGATCCGTCGGGCCATCCAGGCGGGCGTCGGCGCGGTGGGGTCGACGCCCGAGACGACGAGCGCCGTGAACACCGGGCACCCCTCGGGGTCCTCGACGCGCACCGGGTAGGCGGGCGTGTCGGCCGACGGGACCGGGCGGTCGGCGGGATCGGCGAAGGGGACGTCGAACGCGAGCGCGGCGTCGCGCCCGACGCCGCGCAGGCTGAGCGCGTAGGCGCGGTCGGGGTTGACCTCGAGGTCGAGCGTCTGGTCACCGAGGCCCAGGACCGTGACCGCGTCGTCGCCCGGCGTCGCGGACCCCGGCTCGAGCACGAGGATCCCCGCGGCGCTGGTCTCGTCGTCGGGGAGGCCGAGCTCGCGGGTGGAGCAGATCATGCCGTCGGAGACGTGGCCGTAGGTCTTGCGCGAGCCGATCTCGAAGCCCAGCTCGGGCAGGTGCGTGCCGGGCAGCGACACGACCACGAGGTCGCCGACGCCGAAGTTGTGTGCACCGCAGACGATCCCGCGCGACGGCACGTCGTCGCCCGGCGCGTCGGGCACCGACGGCTCGTTGCGCTCCGGCCCGACGTCGACACGGCACCAGTTGATGGTCTTGCCGTTCTTCTGCTTCTCCGGCTGGACGGCCAGCACGCGGCCGACCGTGAGCGGGCCGGTGATGCCGCCGCCGACGATCTCCTCGAGCTTGAGGTCGTACATCGTCAGCCGGTCGGCGATCTCCTCGGTGGTCGCCTCGGCCGGCAGCTCCACGACGGAGCGCAGCCACTCGACGGGTACGCGCATCAGCGATCCACCCCCGTCGAGAGCGCATCACGGTTCGGGGGCAGGTCGCTGGTCATCTGACGGTTCCCTCGCTGACGCTCGTTCACAGACCCACTCCGAACGGCTCGGTGAAGCGGATGTCGCCGTCCCACAGGTCGCGCAGGTCCGCGATGTCGTAGCGGCTGGTGATGGTGCGGTCCAGGCCCATGCCGAAGGCGAAGCCCGAGTACTCCTCGGGGTCGACGCCGCAGGCGACGAGGACGCGCGGGTTGACGACGCCGCAGCCACCCCACTCGATCCAGCCCTCACCGCGGCACGTGCCGCAGTCGGCGACGGCCCCGGGGTCGTTGTGGCAGACGTAGCAGAGCAGGTCGACCTCGGCGCTCGGCTCGGTGAACGGGAAGTACGACGGGCGGAAGCGCGTCGTGACCTCGGGTCCGTAGACGGCGGCGGCGAAGTGGTCGAGCGTGCCCTTGAGGTGCGCCATGGAGAGGCCGCGGTCGATCGCGAGCCCCTCGACCTGGTGGAAGACCGGCATGTGCGTGGCGTCGGCCTCGTCGGTGCGGTACACCCGGCCGGGGCAGACGACGTAGATCGGGGGCGTGCGGGTCAGCATGCTGCGGGCCTGCACCGGCGACGTGTGGGTGCGCAGCACGAGCGCGGCCCGCTCCGGCGAGACCCAGAACGTGTCCTGCATCGTGCGCGCGGGGTGGTTCGGTCCCAGGTTGAGCGCGTCGAAGTTGAGCCACTCGGCCTCGACCTCGGGGCCCTCGGCGACCTCCCAGCCCATGGCCACGAAGAGGTCGGCCACGTGCTCCTGGATGGTGGTGATGGGGTGGCGGGCGCCGACGGGCTCGCGGTCGGTCGGCAGCGTGACGTCGACCGTCTCCTCGACGAGACGACGCTCCTCCTCCAGCGCCTCCAGCGCGGCCCCCCGTGCGGCGAGCGCCTGGTTGACCGCGCCGCGGGCCTGGCCGATCCGCTTCCCGGCGTCCTTGCGCGCCTGCGGGGGCAGCGCGCCGATCTCCCGGTTGGCGAGCGCAAGCGGCGAGCGGTCGCCGGTGTGGGCGATGCGCACGGCCTTCAGCGCGTCGAGCGAGTCGGCGGCCTCGATGGCGGCGAGGGCGGCGTCGCGCGCCTGCGCGACCTCGTCCTCGCCCAGCGCGGCGACCTGCTTGGGGTCGTAGTCGGAGTTCGGGGCGGACACCCGAGCAGTCTAGTGAGCGGCGCGGACGCCCCGGCACCGGTCGGTCGTGCGACGGCGTGGAAGCTCAGTCGGTGAGCGCGTCGGGCTCGTTGACGGGCACCCAGATGCGCAGCAGCGCGCCACCCTCCTCGGCGTCGTCGATGTCGATCCGGCCGCCGTGCTGCTCGACGATGCCGCGCACGATGTACATGCCGAGACCGCTGCCCGCTCCGGGGCCGGCGCGCCAGAAGCGGCTGAACACGCGCTGACGCATCTCCTCGGGGATGCCGGGTCCCTGGTCGTGGATCTCCAGGACCGCTCCCCCGGCGTCGGGCAGGTGCTCGACGACGACACGGCGCAGACCGTGACCGTGCCGCAGCGCGTTCTCGACGAGGTTGGTGACGACCTGCGTCATGCGGTCGGCGTCGCCCCAGACGAGGTACGGCTCGCCGCGCGACTCGAGCGCGAACGGGTCGCCGCCGGCGGAGATGTTGCGCAGGACGCCGCGCGCGACCTCGTCGAGCTTGACCGGTCCGCGCCGCAGGGTCAGTCGACCGGCGTCGATGCGAGCCGCGTCGAGCAGCTCGGTGATGAGTCGGCTGAGCCGGTCGGCGTCGGAGTCGACGGTCTCGAGCATGAACTGGCGCTGCTCCTCGGAGAAGCGGTCCCACTTCGACAGCAGGGTCGACGTGAACCCCTTGATGCCGGTGAGCGGCGAGCGCAGCTCGTGGGCGACGGTGGCGACGAGGTCGGAGCGCTCGCGGTCGCGCTGGTTGCGCACCTTCGCGTTGCGCACGCTCGCGACGACGCGCACGACGGCGCCGCCGGGACGGTCCCGCACCAGGCGCGCGGTCACGAGGTACTCGCTCCCGCGCGGGGAGTACCAGGACTGCTCCGACAACCGGTTGCGGATGTTGAGACCGTCGTACGGGCGGGTCGAGTCGTACCAGCTGTTGCCGTTCAGGTCGTCGAAGGGCATCGCGTCGGACAGGTGCATGCCGAGCATCTCCCCGGGCGCCGCGCGCGCCATCCGCTCGATGCGTTCGTTGACGTACTCGACGACACCGTCGGCCCCGGCGATGACCACGCCGTCCGGGAAGTCGTCGAGGTCCATGGCGAGGAATCTAGTACCAAAGGACTAGACGCGACGAGCACCCCGGCCCACCGCGATCCGCACGAGGGCGGCGTTGTCGTCGACGGCCTCGCCGTCGGGTCCCTCGACGACGTCCTCGAGCCCGATCCGCGTCGACACGCCGTGGGCCACGGCGAGCTCGAGGACCGGCCACGTCGAGCGGCCCTCGCCGTGCAGCAGCACGGGCAGACCCGTCGGGCGGACGAGCTCGAGCAGACGCTCCGCCGTCTCCTCCTGATCGGGTGCGTCGGCGAGCTCGAGCAGGACGAGCGCGGTCCGCTCGGGCCACGAGGAGTCGAGCCACGCCTGCGCGGCGTCCTCGGTCCAGAGCCCGGCGTTCACGGCCACGCCTCGCTCGTGGAGGGCCGTCGCGAGGTCGGTGGCGCCACGCTCGTGCCAGTTCACCGACGCGTGGTCGGGCAGCGTCGTCCAGGCACCGACGGCGCGGATGGGCGTGCCTCCACCGGTCCAGGCCCACGCCCCGGTGGTGACGCCGACCGGGACGTCCACGGCCTCGCGCACCGCCTCGACCCACCGCGCGACGTCGGCCGGCGCGAGGCTGTCGCGACCGTCGTCGGTGCGTGGGTGCACGTGGAGGTCCTGCGCCCCGGCCTCGACCGCGGCGCGGGCGTCCTCGGCGCACGCGGACGCCGTCACCGGGACGGCGGGGTGCTCGTCGACGTCGCGCGAGCCGTTGAGGCACGCCTGGAGGATCACCTGCTGCACGCTGCTCATCGTGCCCCCTGCGCCCGGGCACTGGCGTAGAGACACACCGCGGCCGCGGTGGCGAGGTTGAGGCTCTCCGCCTGTCCGAGGATCGGCACCGCCACAGCCAGGTCGGCCGCGTCGCGCACCTGCGCCGACAGGCCCTGTGCCTCGTTGCCCATGACCCAGGCGGTGGGTGCGGCGAGGTCGACGGGCGACGTCGCGCGCTCGGCCTCGAAGAGGTCGAGGTCGGCCTCGCCGTCGGTCGCGAGCACCTGCAGGCCGCGCTCGCGGAGGGCGGCGAGGACCAGGTCGTGGTCGCGCTCGACCACCACCGGCAGGTGGAACAGGCTGCCGGCGCTGGCGCGGACGGCCTTCGGGTTCGTGGGGTCGACGCTGTCGGCCGACAGCACGACGGCGTCGGCCCCCGCGGCGTCGGCGCAGCGCAGCACCGCTCCGGCGTTGCCGGGGTCGCGCATGTCGTGGCAGACCACGACGAGCCGGGGTGTGGCGGGCAGCGCGTCGAGACTCCGCACGACGGTGTCGCAGACCGCGACCACGCCCTGCGGGGTGGTGGCGTCGGCGATCTCGGCCAGCACGTCGTCGTCGACGACGCTCCACGGCACCTCACCGTCGAGTGCGGCGTCGTGCAGCGCGGCGTGACGCTCGGTGGCCGCAGCGGTGGCGAAGACCTCGTGCGTGACGCCCGTCAGGGCGAGCGCCTCGCGGACGGCCTGCGGGCCCTCGGCCAGGAACTGGCCGGTCTCGGCCCGGAAACGCCGCGTGGCGAGCCGTCGAGCACGTCTGACCCGCCCGGTACGGGTGGTCAGGGTCGGCTCGGGGCTCGCCACGGGCGTGGAGGCGAAGGCGGTCAGGCCGTCGCGTCTTCCTTGGGCGCGTTCACGTCGGCCGGAAGGTTGTCCTTCGCGACCTGGACGAGCGCGCTGAACGCCGCGGGCTCGTTGACGGCCAGCTCGGCCAGCATCTTGCGGTCGACCTCGACACCCGCGGCCTTGAGGCCCTGGATGAAGCGGTTGTAGGTGAGGCCCTCGGCGCGGACCGCAGCGTTGATGCGCTGGATCCAGAGACGACGGAAGTCGCCCTTCTTGGCCTTGCGGTCACGGTAGTTGTAGACCAGGGAGTGAGTGACCTGCTCCTTGGCCTTGCGGTACAGACGCGAGCGCTGGCCACGGTAGCCGGACGCCCGCTCGAGGGTCTCGCGGCGCTTCTTCTGCGCGTTGACGGAACGCTTGACGCGTGCCATGTCGGTTCTCCTTCGGGTGGGGTGCGGTCAGAGACCGAGCAGCTTCTTGACCTTCTTGGTGTCCGCCTTCGACACGTCGGTCGTGCCGGCGAGGCGACGGGTCCGCGTGCTGGACTTGTACTCCAAGAGGTGACGACGGTTCGTCTGCTCGCGGCGCAGCTTGCCCTTGCCGGTGAGCTTCACGCGCTTCTTCATGCCCGAGTGGGGCTTGAACTTCGGCATCTCATGCCTCCATGTCTGGGTCGAGGTTCTCGGAGCGACGCCGGGCCTTCTTGGGCGTCGCGGTCTTCTGCTGGGCCTCGCGGCGCGCCTTCTCGGCGGCTGCCTCGGCCTCGCGCTCCGCGGTCCGCTCAGCCGTGGTCTTCGCCTTCTCGGCGGCGACCTCGGCCTGGGCCTCGGACTTCTTCTTCAGCGGTGCGAGCACCATCGTCATGTTGCGGCCGTCCTGGCGCGGGTGCGCCTCGACGACTCCCAGGTCCGACACGTCCTCGCCCAGCTTCTGGAGCAGCCGGTACCCGAGCTCGGGACGGTGCTGCTCACGACCGCGGAACATGATCGTGATCTTGACCTTGTCGCCCGCCTTCAGGAACCGCACGACGTGACCCTTCTTGGTGTCGTAGTCGTGCTGGTCGATCTTGGGGCGGAGCTTCATCTCCTTGATGATGGTGTTCGTCTGGTTGCGTCGTGACTCGCGTGCCTTCTGGGCGGCCTCGTACTTGAACTTGCCGTAGTCCATGAGGCGGCACACCGGGGGGCGGGCCGTCGGGGCGACCTCCACGAGGTCGAGGTCGGACTCGGCGGCGAGGCGCAGGGCGTCCTCGATGCGCACGATGCCGACCTGCTCGCCTCCGGGTCCGACGAGACGGACCTCGGGAACGCGGATGCGGTCGTTGACGCGCAGCTCTGTGCTGATGGATCCTCCTGTGGTCTGTGTCCAGGAGGCCCACGACAATGGCCCCCGTCCCTCAGGACGGAGGCCACCGATGCACGCCGCCGGCGCGTACCGGACGGCGTCGCTCGACCGGGCGTACCGGCCGAGGTACCCCTCGATCCGCGGACCGAGCAGGTGGGAGGTGGGCCTCCACTTCTTGACCAGGATAGCAGGCGTGCCCCGAGGAACGAAAACGGCGCGCTGGAGGACGGCAACGTCCGGCGTCATCGCGGCGAAACACGGCGGACGCGGACGAGCAACAGCGCAGCGCCATCCTGGCACCAGGAGGTGCGGACATGAGGTGGAGGGTGCGGGCGACGTTCCCGGACAGGCCGGGACTGCTCGGTCGGGTGGCGCAGGCGTGCGGCGACGCGGACGTGAACATCGTCGCGATGCAGGTCTTCTCGACCCGGCCGACGGTGACCGACGAGTTCGTCGTGGAGGGCGACGACGGCCTGACGGAGCTGGCGCTCGCAGGGCTGTTCACCGAGGCGGGCGGCGCCGAGGTGTCGGTGACGCGGGCCGACGGTGATGCGCACCTCGACGCGCCGACCCGCTACCTGGACGCCGTGCACGAGGTGCTGGAGGGAGGTCGCGACGTCGAGGAGGTGCTGGGCGAGCTGCTCGCCATCGCCCCGCCCGACGTCGCCGACTACGCCGGGCACGACGTGCTCGACCTGCGACGTCGCAACGGCTCGACGCTCAGGGTCAGCCGTGCGGTGCCGTTCACGGCGGTCGAGCGTGCGCGGGCCCAGGCGCTGCTGTCGCTGGTCAGCGACGCGGGGGTCGACGTCCCGCTCATCGCACCGTCGCCGCGTCACCCCGTCCCGCTGGTGCGGGTGGCCGGCCTCGCTGACATCGAGGCCGTGTCGGCCCTGCACGAGCGGTGCAGCGTCGACACGCTCTACACGCGCTACCAGGTGCCTCTGCGGATGCCGATGACGACGCGCATGGCGCGCCGCCTCGTGACGCCCGAGCACGGGATCGCCCTGGTCGTGCAGGTCGGGCTCGACCTCGTGGGTCACGGCGTCCTCGAGCGGGGCGTGCTGGAGGGCCGTCCCGACGACCACGTCTTCCAGCTGCTCGTCGAGGACGCCTGGCAGGGTCGCGGCTTCGGCACCCTGCTCGTCAAGCAGGCCGCCCGGCACGCGAAGTCCGACGGTGCCGAGCGGCTCACGTTCGTCTCTGCGGGCTCCAACGACACCTTGCTCCGGGCTGTCGGAGCCGCTGGCTTCGTCGCCCGCGTGGAACGTCACGACGCCGCCGTGCACGTCACCGTCCCGCTGTCCGGGGTGCGGGCGGTCGAGACGGCCTGAGGGCGCGGTGGTCGGGCCAGGTCGCCGGGCTGTGGCCGGGCCCGGTGTGTGGGAGGTAGGTGGCGCGCGCTTGCTGCGGGGGTGGAGGTAGGTGACGCTCGGGATGAGCCCCTCATTCCGAGCGTCACCTACCTCCGGGCCCAGGGATACGCGTGCTATCTACCTCCCACCCGCCCGGTCGAGGCTCTCCAGAAGACCGACCGCAGCGTGACCACAGGTCGACGCCCGTCAGCTCCCCGTGACCCAGGCGTGGCCGGCGTCGGTGGCGACGAGCCGGTCGCCGGCGGCGAGGTGGCGCAGGTCGTCGGTCTCGACCACCTGGAAGTGCGGCGAGCCGAGGTCGAGCAGGATCGCGGCGGCACCCTCGGAGAGGGCCGCGACGGCGGCCGCTTGTCCCCACACGGGCACCGGACGTGCCTGCGGGTTCCAGCGCGCCATCGCGTCGAGGCTGGTGAAGGTGAGCAGTGCCTGGCGGCCGTCGCGGCCGGTCATGAGCACCGCCGCCATGTCGGCGTCCTTGTCGCCCGACACGAGCGCCTCCGGCCCGGCCGCGCGGCTCGCCTCGCCGAGGCTGGCCACGATCGGGACGAACACCCGCACCTGGCCGAGCAGCGAGAGCACCGCCGTGGTGTCGCCGAGCACCGCGCCGAGGCGCGGGTCGAGCCGGCCGTCGTCGTCGGGGAAGGCCGGCTCGGCGAGCGATCGACCGGTCACGGGACGCGCCGCACGAGGTCGTCGACCGCGTCCCGCACCCGACCGTGGCCGCTGGACCCCTGCAGCGCGAACAGCATGAGCCGCTCGTCGTCGACGGTCACCAGCGTCGGCCACGGGGCACCCTCGCCGAACGCGAAGCCACGGACCCGCGACCACGGCACGTGGTGCGTGCGGAAGCCGTTGACGACCTCGAGCTCGTCGTCGTCCACCGTCACCCGGCTGCGGCCGATGCCGTGCAGGATCACGAGGAACACGGCGATCGAGCCGTACAGCGTGAGCGCCTGCGACAGGGTCACCTGCGCGCGGATGTCCGCCGGCAGCGCCAGCGTGACGGCCACGCTCATCGCCACGAGCGCCACGCACGACCCGTACGCGACGTACCGGGTGCCGCCCGGGCGGTAGGTCGTGCTCACACCCGGCACGCGAGGATGTCCGTGACGAGGATGCCGCGGGCGCCGAGCCCGTAGAGGCTGTCCATGATCTTCTGGGCGGCGTCGCGCGGCACCATCGAGCGCACGGCGACCCACCCCTCGCGATGAAGCGGCGACACCGTCGGTGACTCGATGCCAGGCGTCAGCTCGACGGCGCGCTCCACGTGCTCGACCCGGATGTCGTAGTCCATCATCACGTAGGTGCGGGCGACGAGGACGCTGTCGAGGCGACGCTTGAACACCTCGTAGCCGGCGGGCTCCTCGGCGCCAGCGCGGGTGATCAGCACGGCCTCCGACGACAGGATCGGGTCGCCGAAGACGGCGAGGTCGGCCTGGCGCAGGGTGCTGCCCGTCTCGACGACGTCGGCGATGGCGTCGGCGACCCCGAGCCGGATCGACGACTCGACCGCGCCGTCCAGGCGCACGACCGAGGCGCTGACACCGCGTCCGCGCAGGTAGTCCTGGACGATCACGGGGTAGGACGTGGCGATGCGCTTGCCCTCGAGCTCGTCGATGGTCCGCATCGTGCCCGTGGGGGCGGCGAAGCGGAAGGTCGACCGGCCGAAGCCGAGCCCGACCTGCTCCGCCGCCGAGGCGGCGGAGTCGAGCAGGAGGTCGCGGCCGGTGATGCCGACGTCGAGCGTCCCCTCCCCCACGTACACGGCGATGTCGCGCGGGCGGAGGTAGAAGAACTCGACGTCGTTCTCGGCGTCGACGAGGACGAGGTCCTTCGCGTTGCGCCGCTGCCGGTACCCGGCCTCGGCGAGGATCTGGCTGGCGGCCTCGGACAGGGCGCCCTTGTTGGGCACGGCCACTCTCAGCATGGTGGGGTCCTTCTGACGATGGGGGGCGGGCCCGGCAGTCGGCTGCCGTCGACGACAGCGGCGCGGCCCAGGAGGTCAGGCTCCGCTGTCGTCACAGATGCGCGTAGACGTCGTCGAGCGTGATGCCGGCGGCGATCATCATCACCTGCGCGTGGTACAGCAGCTGGCTGAGCTCCTCGGCGGTCCGCTCGCGGCCCTCGTGCTCGGCGGCCATCCACGACTCGGCGGCCTCCTCGACGAGCTTCTTGCCGATGGCGTGCACGCCGGCGTCGAGCTCGGCCACGGTGCGCGAGCCCTCGGGCCGGGCCTGCGCCTTGGCAGCGAGCTCGGCGAACAGGTCCTCGAAGGTCTTCATGGTGACCTCAGTCTAGGGACGCGAGACCGCGGAGGGTCGCCCAGGTCGACAGAGCGGCCTCTGCGGCCTCCCGGCCCTTGTCCTCGGCGCTGCCCTCGAGCCCGGCGCGGTCGAGCGCCTGCTCCTCGGTGTCGCACGTCAGCAGCCCGAAGCCCACGGGCACGCCCGTGTCGAGCGCGACCCGAGCGAGGCCGTCGGTGGCCGCGGCCGACACGTACTCGAAGTGCGGGGTGCCGCCGCGGATGATCACGCCGAGGGCCACGACCGCGTCGAAGCCGGCAGCCGCGCAGCCCTGCGACACGAGGGGCAGCTCGAACGACCCGGCCGCCCGCAGCAGCGTCACGTCGGTGACGCCGGCGTCGGCCAGGGCGCGCTCGGCACCCGCCACCAGACCGTCCATGACCTGGTCGTGCCAGCTCGACGCGACGATCGCGACGCGCGCTCCCGCCGCCTCGACCTGGAGGGTGGGCGCTCCGTGTCCGCTCATCTACTCGCCTTCCGTGGTGGTGTCGCCGAGGCCGAGCCCGGGCAGGTCGTGACCCATGCGCTCGGCCTTCGTGCGCAGGTACTGGATGTTCTCGGGGGTCGGCTCGATCTGGATCGGCACGCGCTCGGCCACCTTGACGCCGTAGGCCTCGAGCTGCGTGGCCTTGTCGGGGTTGTTGGTCAGCAGCCGCACCGAGCGCAGGCCGAGGTCGCGCAGCATCTGCGCCCCGGCGGCATAGTCGCGCTCGTCCTCGCCGAAGCCCAGCGCGAGGTTGGCGTCGACCGTGTCGCTGCCGGCGTCCTGCAGCGCGTACGCCTGCAGCTTGTGCAGCAGGCCGATCCCCCGGCCCTCGTGCCCCCGCAGGTAGACGACGACGCCGGCACCCTCGGCCTTGATCGCCGCCATCGACGCCTGCAGCTGCGGGCCGCAGTCGCAGCGCCGCGAGCCGAACACGTCACCGGTGAGGCACTCGGAGTGCAGCCGCACCAGCACGCCCGCTCCCCCGGCAGCCGCCGCGTCGACGTCACCGTGCACGAGCGCGACGTGCTCCGCGCCGTCGATGCGGTCGCGGTAGCCCAGCGCCCGGAAGGAGCCGAACTCCGTCGGCAGCGACGTCTCCGCGAGCCGCTCGACCTGCGACTCGTGCAGGCGCAGGTGCACCTGCAGGTCCTCGATCGAGACCAGGGCGAGGTCGTGCTCGTCGGCGAACGCGCGCAGCGCGGGGGCGCGCATCAGCTCGCCGTCGTCGTGCACCACCTCCCCGATGACCCCGACCGGCGTGAGGCCCGCCAGGCGGGTGAGGTCGACCGCGGCCTCCGTGTGCCCGGCGCGGGCCAGCACGCCGCCGTCCTTCGCGCGCAGCGGCAGCACGTGGCCCGGCATGACGAGCTCGAACGACTCGGTCGCCGAGTCCGCGAGCACACGCACCGTGCGCGCCCGGTCGGCCGCGGAGATGCCGGTGGTGATGCCGTCGCGCGCGTCGATCGAGATCGTGTACGCGGTGCGCATCAGCTCGCGGTTGTGCGGCGTCATGAGCGGGATGCCCAGCCGGTCCAGCACCGCACCCGGCGCCGGGGCGCACACGTAGCCGCTGGAGTGCCGGATGAGGAAGCCCATCAGCTCCGGCGTCGCCTTGCTCGCCGCGAAGATGATGTCGCCCTCGTTCTCGCGACCCGGGTCGTCGACCACGACGACGGCCTTGCCGTCGCGGATGTCGGCGATCGCCCGTTCGATGCTGTCGAGCCGGACGGTGTCGCCGTCGGCGTCGGAGTAGGTGCTCATGCGGGGTTCTCCTTCGGGAGGCGGGCGGCGAGCAGCCGCTCCACGTACTTGGCGAGGACGTCGACCTCGAGGTTCACCCGGTCGCCGGGGGCGAGGGTGCCGAGGGTCGTGTCCGCGAGGGTGGTGGGGATGAGGGACACCGAGAACCAGGGAGCGGGATCCCGGGGGTCGGTGACCTCGACGACCGTGAGCGAGACGCCCTGGACCGTGATCGAGCCCTTCGGCACGAGGTAGCGCGCGAGGTCGTCGGGCAGCGAGAAGCGCAGCACCTCCCAGTGCTCGCTCGGGGTGCGGTCGATCAGGGCGCCCGTGCCGTCGACGTGACCCTGCACCACGTGGCCGCCCATGCGCCCGCCCGCCGCCATCGCGCGCTCGAGGTTGACCTCGGCCCCGGGCGCGAGGTCGCCCAGGGAGGTCTTGTCGAGCGACTCGGCCATCACGTCGGCGCTGAAGACGTCCGCCTCCTGCGCCATCACGGTGAGGCAGCAGCCGTTGACGGAGATCGACGCGCCGTGGGTCGCGTCGGCCGTGACCACGGGCCCGCGCACCGACAGCCGCACGGAGTCGCCCAGCGGCTCCACGGCCGTCACGACGCCCTTCTCCTCCACGAGTCCGGTGAACATCAGGGCATCTCCTCCCGCGGGGCACGCCCGGGCGTGCCGATGATGCGGATGTCGGGTCCGATCCGCGTGACGTCGTCGAGGTCGATCGGCCGTAGGTCGGCCAGCGTGGCGGCCTCGCCCTCCAGCGCGGCTCGTCCCGAGCCCAGCATCGCCGGGGCGATGTAGCCGATGACGCGATCGACCAGCCCGGCGTTCCAGAAGCCGCCCGCGAGGCGGGGCCCGCCCTCCAGCCACACGTGCCGGACGCCGTTCTCGACCATCTTGGACAGCACCTCGTCGGGCTCACGCGTCTGCACGAGCAGCGTGGGCGCCACCCGGTCGAAGACGCGGTAGTAGGAGGGGATGCGCGACTCCCCCACGACCACGCGCAACGGCTGCTGCGCGTAGGGCAGCGGCAGGTCGTCGGCGTCGCGCACCGTCAGGCGTGGGTCGTCGGCCAGCACCGCGCCGGTGCCCGCCATGATCGCGTCGGCCTCCGCGCGGAAGCGCTGGACGTCGCGGCGGGCCGCGGTCGAGGTGATCCACTTGCTCGAGCCGTCCGGGGCAGCGCTGAGGCCGTCCATCGTGGCCGCGTACTTCCAGGTCACGAACGGACGTCCGTGCGTGACGGCGAAGGTCCACTCGACGTTGAGCGCCGCGGCGTCCTCGGCGAGGACACCGCCCTCGACGTCGACACCGGCCGCGCGCAGCCGCTCGGCGCCGCCCGCAGCCTCGGGGTTCGGGTCGGACTGACCGTGCACCACCCGCGCGACCCCTGCCGCCAGCAGCGCGTCGACGCAGGGGCCGGTGCGTCCGGTGTGGGCGCAGGGCTCGAGGGTGACCACGGCCGTGGCACCGCGGGCCTCGTCGCCGGCCTGCTGCAGCGCGTCGACCTCGGCGTGGGCTGTCCCGGCGCCGTGGTGCGCACCCACGGCGAGGACCTCGCCCGACGGGGCGAGGAGCACGCAGCCGACGCGGGGGTTCGGGAGCGTCCGCGCGGTGGATCGGGCGGCCTCGAGGGCCGTGCGCATCGCCTGCAGCTCGGTGTCGCTCGCCATCTCGTCCTCCGGTCGGGCTCGCCGCACCGGGGTCGACGGGTCCGACGCCAGGGTCCAGGACGGACCTCGGCCCCAGACCCCGCGTGTTTCCTCTCATCCGGACTTTCACCGTCGGTACCGGAGTTCCACCGGTTCAACCTCACCCCGAGAGGTGCGGGTCGCGGACTGTCACCGCCGGTTCGGACTTGCACCGACCCCGGAACACGCGAGCTGTTGCTCGTTCGGCGACAGTCTAGCCGGGCGTGTCGCAGCCGCTGCGACGTCCCACGCTACGGACGCGTCGCACCGTCCGGGCGGCCGTCGCGGGGCTCAGTGCGCGCAGGCGCTGGTGGCGAGCTCGCGCAGGGTCTCCACCATGGCGCCCGGGTCGTCCGCGCCAAAGACTGCCGAGCCGGCGACGAACGTGTCGGCGCCGGCCTCGGCGCACCGCTCGATGGTCTCCACGGAGACGCCGCCGTCGACCTGCAGCCAGACCTCGCCGCCGCTCGCGGCGATCAGCTCGCGGGTGCGCCGGATCTTCGGCAGGCAGAGGTCGAGGAACTTCTGGCCGCCGAACCCGGGCTCCACCGTCATCACGAGGACCATGTCGAGCTCGGGCAGCAGCTCGGCGTAGGGCTCGATCGGCGTCGCCGGCTTGAGCGCCATGGACGCCCGCGCACCCTGGGCGCGAATCTCGCGGGCCAGCCGCACCGGCGCCGCCGCGGCCTCGACGTGGAAGGTGATGCTCCCCGCCCCTGCCTCGGCGAACGCCGGGGCCCACCGGTCGGGGTCGGCGATCATCAGGTGGGCGTCGATCGGCTGCTGGGCCGCCTTGCTCAGCGCCTCGATGACGGGCGCGCCGAGCGTCAGGTTCGGCACGAAGTGGTTGTCCATGACGTCCATGTGCAGCCAGTCCGCCGTCGGGATGCGAGCGGCCTCCCCCGCGAGGTTCGCGAAGTCGGCGTTCAGCAGGCTCGGCGTGATCTGGATGGCCATGGCCGACAGCGTAGTGGCGGGTCCGAGACCCTCGGCGCGTGGTCGGGGCTCCGCTCAGCGACGGCGCAGGAGGGCGAGGAACATGGCGTCGGTGCCGTCGCGGTGCGGCCACCACCGGTGGACGCCGACGAGCTCCGCCACGCCGGGCCCGACCGACTCGACGACCTCGAGCGTCTCGTCGACGAGCGGGGAGCAGGTCGCGTAGCCCACGAGCCCACCCGGACGCGTGAGGTCGACCGCGCGGCGCAGCAGCGCGCGCTGCAGCGGCACGAGCGAGGCAAGGTCCTCCGGCGTCCGACGCCAGCGCGACTCCGGGCGCCGGCGCAGCGCACCGAGGCCCGTGCAGGGCGCGTCGACGAGGACACGGTCGAAGGAGCCGGGCTCCCAGGGCCCCTCACGTCCGTCGTGGACGGTGACCTCGACGTCGGGGAGGGCCCGCAGCCCACGCCGGACGAGCTCCGCGCGGTGCGGCTGCACCTCGTTGGCGACGAGGTGGGCGCCGCGCTGCGCGGCCAGGGCACCCAGGAGCGCGGCCTTGCCGCCCGGGCCGGCGCACAGGTCGAGCCAGCGAGCGTCGGACCCCTCGAGGGCAACCTCGGCCACGGTGAGGGCCACCATCTGCGATCCCTCGTCCTGCACGCCCGCGCGACCGTCGCGGACAGCGGCGACGTCGCCGGGATCGCCGGCGTCGAGGACACGGGCATAGGGCGACACCTGGCCGGGCGTGCCCGGCAGGTCGGCAGGGTCGACGAGGCCGGGGCGGGCCACGAGCGTCACCTTCGGCGGACGGTTGTCGGCCTCGAGCAGCGCGTCGAGCTCGTCGGCGGCGTCGACCGCGCGCAGGGCCGACCGCAGCCCGCGGACGACCCACGTCGGGTGCGACCGGCGGACCGCCAGGGCGTCGTCCGGCTCGAGGTCCTGGGTGAGCCGCTCGACCCACGTGTCGAGGTCGTCGGCCGCGACCTTGCGCAGGACCGCGTTCACGAGCCCGGCCGGCTTGTGGCCGACCACGCGCCGGACGAGGCTCACGCTCGTGGAGACCGCCGCGTGCGACGGGACGCGCATGGACAACGCCTGGTGCGCGCCGAGACGCAGCACGTCGCGCACCTCCGGGTCGAGCGGGCGGCCCACCAGCGAGTCGAGCACCGCGTCGTACGTGCCGCGCAGGCGCAGCGTCCCGTGCACGAGCTCGGTGGCGAACGCCGCGTCGCGTCCGACGATGCCTCGTTCGCGCAGGAGCTGCGGCAGGAGCAGGTTGACGTAGGCGTCGCGCTCGTCGGCGGCGCGCAGCACGTCGTAGGCGACGCCGCGCGACGGGTCGCTCATGCGAGCACCGTGCCCGGCTCGATCGTCGTGCCGCGCGCCCAGTCGGCCGCAGCCATCGGCTTCTTGCCGGTGGGCTGCACCGTGCCGAGCACGACGTCGGTCGTGGCGGTGCCCACGCGGACCTCGCGCCGGCCGGCCTGGACCTCCGCCGGGCGCAGCGTGTCGTCGGTCGTCGGGGTGACCGGTCCGAGCTTCACGCGCTGCCCGTCGAGCAGCGTCCACGCGCCGGGTGCGGGCGTGCACCCGCGCACCTGCCGGTCCACCGCGAAGGCCGGACGGCTCCAGTCGACGTGCGCGTCGTCGGTCGTGAGCTTCGGGGCGTAGGTGACGCCGTCCTCGGGCTGCGCCACGGCGCCGATGTCGCCGTCCTCGACGTGGTCGAGCGCGTCGACGAGGAGCCGCGCGCCCTCGTGGGCGAGCCGCTCCAGCAGGGTGCCGGCGGTGTCGTCGTCGCGGATCCGCTCGGTGATCGTGCCCAGCACCGGTCCGGCGTCGAGCGCCTCGACGAGGCTGAAGACCGTGGCGCCCGTGACCTCGTCGCCGGCCATGATCGAGCGCTGCACCGGCGCGGCACCACGCCAGGCCGGCAGGGCCGAGAAGTGCAGGTTGAGCCAGCCGTACTCCGGCACGTCGAGCGCCTCGCGCTTGAGCAGCGCGCCGTAGGCGACGATCGGGCAGCAGGCCGGACCGATCTCGCGGAGCCGGTCGAGGAACGCCGGGTCGTCGGCACGCTCGGGCTTGAGCACCTCGATGCCGAGCTCCGCCGCGCGCGCGGCGACCGGCGAGGGGTGCAGGGTCCGACCGCGACCTCGGCGCGCGTCGGGGCGGGTCACGACCGCGGCGACGTCGTGCCGGCTCCCGACCAGCGCCTCCAGGGACGGCAGGGCGGTCTCGGGGGTACCTGCGAACACGATCCTCACGTCGGCCGAGTCTAGGTGCTCGCCGCGACCGGCCCCGCCCCGCGTGGTGCTGCTGCGTGCTGGTGCCAGGTGATGGTGCGAGGACTCAGAAGGCGTGCGGGTCGACGCGCACGCGCAGCGGCGGCTGCTTGGCCGCCGAGCGGGCCGCCTGCACGTCCTTCAGCGCGGCGGCGAGGGCCGGACCCTCACGGCGGGGCGCCCGCAGCACCAGGCGCTCGTGCACCGGCTCGCCCGGGCGCGTGGAGGTCGGCACCGGGCCGAGCACCTCGGTGGAGGGCGTCCACCGTGCGGAGACGAGCGGCGTCACGTCGGCGGCCGGACCCTCGACCACGGCCACGCGCGCGACAGGAGGCAGGTGCGCCTCCGCGCGCTCGGCGAGCTCACGCTCGGCGAGGCCGGCGGGGTCGGCACGCACGAGTCCCTGCAGGAGCGCCGGGTCGCCGACCGCCACGGCGTCGGCGCGCTCCCGCGCCAGGGCGAGGGCGTTGAACCAGCGGCGGTGCGCCTCCTCGAGCACACGGAGGTCGTCGCGGCCCAGCGCCAGCCAGGTGTCCATCAGCACGACGAGCGCGTAGCCCCCGGCCACCCGCGGCTCGGCGCCGGGCGTGGCCAGCACCAGCACGTCGCCCTCGGGCGCGACCGCGAGCACGTCGGCACCGCCGGAGGTGACGACCTCGCGGCCCGGGAACGCCGCGGCGTACTCCTCGGCGGTCCGCAGCTGGCCGACGACGGGTGCGCGGAGCCGGTGCGACCCGCAGGCGCGGCAGGTCCAGCTCGGGTCGGCGGTCCCGCACCAGCGGCAGGTGGGCAGGGCGTCACGACCGGACTGGGCGAGCGGGCCCTCGCACGTGGTGCACCGGGCCGGGGTCCGGCAGTCCTGGCAGGCGAGCGACGTGCGGTATCCCCGGCGCGGCACCTGCACGAGCACCGGCCCGTCGGCGCGCCGGACCGCGGCGAACACCTCGTGCGGGAGCCGGGCGGGCGCACCACCGGCGACGCTGCCGTCGGTGACGGCGAGCCGTGGCCAGGCGCGGCGCCGGGTGACCGCCTCGGCCTGGACCGACCTCGACCAGCCCGACGCGACGAGCGACTGGCCCTCCGCCGTGCGCGCGTAGCCCGCCAGCAGCAGGGCCGTGTCCTCCCGGACCGCGCGGGTGAGCAGCACCTCGCGGGTGTGCAGGTACGGGGCGCGGGGCTCGACGTAGAGGTCGTCGCCGTCGTCCCAGAGCGCCACCAGCCCCAGCTGCCGCACGGGCGCGAACGCCGCGGCACGGGTGCCCAGCACCACCGACACCTCGCCCCGCGCGACGGCCAGGAACGCCCGGTAGCGCTCGGCGGGCTTCTGTGCGGACGACAGCACGACGTGGCGTCCCTCCCCGAGGACGGAGCGGAGCACGGTGTCCCAGTGGTCGAGGTCGCGGGCGTCGGGGACGCACACCACGCTGCCGCGACCGGAGCGCAGCGTGGCCAGCACCGCCTCCGCGACGGCGACCGCCGGGTCGCGCAGCGGGAGCGCCTCCCACACGACGCGCGGCGCTCCCCCGGACTCGAGCGAGGCGAGGAGATCGGGGCCGTCGGGCCACAGGTGCCAGGCCTCGCCGTCGACGTGGGGCAGGGGGCCCTCGGACGCGGGGACCGACGGACGGGCCTCGACCCGTGCCTGACGCGGCGGGACGGCCAGGCGCAGCACGTCGGACAGCGTGCCCGCCCAGCGGTCGGCGACCTCTCGGGCCAGGCCGAGCACCTCCGGGCTCAGCACCGGCTCCGCCGACACGACCTTGGACAGCGGGGCGAGCCGACCCTCGTGCGCCGAGGCGCCGCCGAGGCCGACCACGAACCCGTCGGTGAGCCGTCCGGCGAAGCGCACCTTGACCCGGCAGCCGGGCACGGGCTGCGGGTCCAGGTCGGCGGGCACGGCGTAGTCGAAGAGCCGGTCGAGGTGCGGCAGCGGCGTGTCGACCGCGACCCGCGCGACCAGCACGGGTTCCGCCTCACGACCAGGCTCCTCGGCTGCTGCCGGCTGGGTCGTCGGTGGGGGCGACGGCGGCAGCGCGAGGAGCTCGAGCTGGTCGCTGGTGGTCACGCGCACTGTCTACCAGCCGGCTCCGACGACACGACCGCCCCACCACGGCCCCACGCACGGGCTCACCCACGACGGACGAGACGCCGCCCCCGACCGGGGACGGCGTCTCGTCGTGGCGCGGCGGCCCGGAGGCCGACCGCTCAGTCCAGCAGGCTGCGCAGCACGTACGGCATGATGCCGCCGTTGCGGTAGTAGTTCGCCTCGCCGGGGGTGTCGATGCGGACGACCGCGTCGAACTCGACGGTCTCGCCGCCCTCCTGCGTGGCGACGACCTTGACCGTCTTCGGCGTGCGGCCCTCGTTGAGCTCGGTGACACCGTTGACCGAGAAGGTCTCCTCGCCCGTGAGGCCCAGCGACTCGGCGTTCTCGCCCTGCGGGAACTGCAGCGGGAGGACGCCCATGCCGATGAGGTTCGAGCGGTGGATGCGCTCGTAGGACTCCGCGATGACGACCTTCACGCCCAGCAGCGCCGTGCCCTTGGCCGCCCAGTCGCGCGACGAGCCGGAGCCGTACTCCTTGCCCGACAGCACCACCAGCGGCACGCCGGCGGCCTGGTAGTTCTGCGACGCGTCGAAGACGGTCGTGACCTCTCCCCCGGCCGTGAAGTCGCGTGTGAAGCCACCCTCGGTGCCCGGGGCGATCTGGTTGCGCAGGCGGATGTTCGCGAACGTGCCGCGGATCATGACCTCGTGGTTGCCGCGGCGCGAGCCGAGGGAGTTGAAGTCACGCGGCTCGACGCCCTTCTCCATCAGGTACTTGCCCGCGGGGCTGTCCTTCTTGATGGCACCGGCCGGGCTGATGTGGTCGGTCGTCACCGAATCGCCGAGCTTGAGGAGCACGCGAGCGCCCTCGATGTCGGTGACCGGCTCCGGCTCCAGGCCCATGCCGTCGAAGTACGGCGCCTTGCGGGCGTACGTGGAGTCCTCGTCCCAGGCGAACGTGTCGCCCTCGGGCGTCGGCAGGTTCTGCCAGCGCTCGTCGCCCGCGAAGACGTCGGCGTACTCCTTGCCGAACGTGTCGCTCGTGATCGAGGAGGCGATGACGTCCTCGACCTCGGCCGGGGACGGCCAGATGTCCTTCAGGTACACCGGGTTGCCGTCGGTGTCCTCACCGAGCGGCTCCGTCGTGATGTCGACGTCCATCGAGCCGGCGATGGCGTAGGCGACCACCAGCGGCGGCGACGCCAGGTAGTTCATCTTGATGTCCGGGTTGATGCGGCCCTCGAAGTTGCGGTTGCCCGACAGCACCGAGACGACGGCGAGGTCGTTCTCGTTGACGGCGGCGCTCACCTCGGGGATGAGCGGACCGGAGTTGCCGATGCAGGTCGTGCAGCCGTAGCCGACGAGGTTGAAGCCCAGCTTGTCGAGGTAGGGCGTGAGGCCGGAGCGGTCGTAGTAGTCCGAGACGACCTTCGACCCGGGCGCCAGCGTCGTCTTGACCCACGGCTTGCGCGTCAGGCCCTTCTCGACGGCCTTCTTCGCGAGCAGCGCCGCGCCGATCATGACCGACGGGTTCGACGTGTTCGTGCACGACGTGATCGCGGCGATGGTGACGGCGCCGTGGTCGAGGGTGAACGTCTGGCCGTCGAGCGTGACCTCGATCGGGTTGCTCGGGCGACCGCCGTCGGCGGGGACGCACGAGAGGTAGTCGCGCGAGGGCGTGGTGCCCTCGGCGTCCGAGGCCGGCGGGTCGGAGGCGGGGAACGACTCCTCGAGCGCCTCGTCGTACTTGCCCGTGGTGGTCTCGGCCTCCTCCTCGACGTACGCGTTGAGCGCGCCGCGGAAGCCCTCCTTGGCCGACGCGAGCTCGACGCGGTCCTGGGGACGCTTCGGGCCGGCGATCGAGGGGACGACCGTCGAGAGGTCGAGCTCGAGGTACTCGGAGTAGCGCGGCTCGTGGTCGGGGTCGTGCCACAGGCCCTGGGCCTTGGCGTAGGCCTCGACGAGCGCGACCTGCTCGGCGCTGCGGCCGGTCAGCTCGAGGTACTTCGTGGTCTCCTCGTCGATCGGGAAGACCGCGATGGTGGAGCCGTACTCGGGGCTCATGTTGCCGATCGTGGCGCGGTTGGCCAGCGGGACGGCGCCGACGCCGGAGCCGTAGAACTCGACGAACTTGCCGACGACGCCGTGGTCGCGCAGCATCTCGGTGATCGTGAGCACGAGGTCGGTCGCCGTGGCGCCCTCGGGCAGCTCGCCGTGGAGCTTGAAGCCGACGACGCGCGGGATGAGCATGCTGATCGGCTGGCCGAGCATCGCGGCCTCGGCCTCGATGCCGCCCACGCCCCAGCCGACGACGCCGAGGCCGTTGACCATGGTGGTGTGGGAGTCGGTGCCGACGCAGGAGTCGGGGTAGACCGTGCCGTCCTTGTCGAACACGACGCGCGCGAGGTGCTCGATGTTGACCTGGTGCACGATGCCGGTTCCGGGCGGGACGACCTTGAAGTTGTCGAACGCGCCCTGGCCCCAGCGCAGGAACTTGTAGCGCTCGCCGTTGCGCTCGTACTCGATCTCGACGTTGCGCTCGAAGGCCTCGGGCGTGCCGAAGACGTCGGCGATCACGGAGTGGTCGATGACCATCTCGGCGGGTGCGAGCGGGTTGATCTTGGACGGGTCGCCGCCGAGGTCGACCATGGCCTCGCGCATGGTGGCGAGGTCGACGACGCAGGGGACGCCGGTGAAGTCCTGCATGATCACGCGCGCGGGCGTGAACTGGATCTCCTGGTCGGGCTCGCTCGACGGGTCCCAGGCGGCGATCGCCTTGATGTCGTCGGCGGTGATGTCGGCCCCGTCCTCGGTGCGCAGGAGCGCCTCGAGCAGGACCTTCAGGCTGAACGGGAGCGTGGTGACGTCGAGGCCGTCACCCTGCACCGCGTCAAGCTTGAAGTACGTGTAGCTGGTGCCGTCCACCTCGAGCGTCTGCTCGGCGTTGAAGCTGTCGACCATGGGTGTCTCCTTCGCGTCGGGTTCCATCCTGCCGACCGGACCGCCGGGCTGCCAGGTCAGGTGCGCCTTACCTGACGCCCTGCCAGCTGCCGCGACACGTGCACCGCGAGGGTGTCCGGCCGGGAAAGTCTCTTGATGTCAAGATACACGATGTCAAGAGGAATGTTCGACGACGCGGTCGCCGGCGGGTCAGAAGAGCCCGGGCCAGCGCCACAGGAGCGGCCACATGAACGCCAGCTGCGCCGCGCACACCGTCAGGACGCCCACCACGCCGACCGCGTCGAGGACGACGAGCGCGCGACGCCGCGGCACCGACGTGGCCGCGTCGTCGCCGTGCGCACGGACGACCTCGGTGCCGGCGACGCGGTCGAGCACACCGCGGTGCATGCCCAGGAGCAGCGGCACCAGCAGCGCCAGGAGGCCCAGGTAGGCCGCGAACCCGAGGTGCCACGCGTCCGGCGTGGCCGAGCGCAGGACCGTGGGCAGGCCAATGGGCACCGCCGCCACGGCGAGGTCGATCAGCACCGCGGCCGCGAGCCCACGCAGCAGGCCACGCGCGGCCCCGGTCGGGCTCCCCTCTCCCGCGCGGACGACCCGCAGGCCCTCGCGGTGCTTGCCGATGCTGTGCCCGCGGACGCCCTGCCGCAGACCGTTGTTCCACAGCACGAACAGCTCTCCGGCGACGAGCCCGCCCAGCAGCAGTCCGTCGGAGCGGCCCAGGGTCCACACGTCGCCGGTGGTCGCGCTGCCCAGGATCCGCGCGACGAGCACCACCAGCGCGCCCGCGGTGAAGGCGACGCAGAACAGCAGCACGTCCTGGGCGAGCGCCGAGCGTCGCAGGTCGCCGACGGTGCGTTCCTCGTCGCCGACGTCGGACGCGGGCGTGAGGTCCTGGGCGTCGTTCATCGCATCGCTCCGATCCAGCGGGCGGCCGCGCGGCCGTCGCGCACCCGACTCTCCCACGTCATGCCCACGCCGAGCATCGACACACCGGCGGCGGCGATGAGGATCCAGCGCGGCAGCGCGACGGCGACCGGACCGAGCTGGACGAGGAGCAGCAGCCCCACCAGGACGGCCCCTGCCACGAAGGGCGCGAGCCAGCGCAGCCGGACGCCGAGCGCCAGCACGGCGAGCGACACGAGCCCCAGTGCGAGCCCCCGCGGACTCGTCGGAGCGAGGAGCGCCTGCGGCAGGCTCGGCAGCAGTCCGAGCACGAGCCCCGGCCCGAGGGCGACCACCGTGCTGCGCGGCGGCTCCGTGCGCAGCAGCACCCACGCCCCGGCACCGAGCAGCACGAGCGCGAACGGCACGGTGTAGGCCTCGACCACGCCGACGTCGCTGGCCACGAGCCGCAGCACGTAGGCGATGCCGAGCGGCACGGTCGCCACCCACCGCAGGACGGCCCGGTCGGGGACGAGGAGCGAGACGAGCACCAGCGTGGCGCCCAGCAGCGTGAGCAGGAGGGCGAGCCAGGCGAGCGACGTCGTCCCCGCCGCCCACAGCACGGTGACGAGGAGCGCGGTCACCGCGGCCAGCTCGACCCCACGGCGACCTCGACGGTCGTCGAGGAGTGCCGACGCCCCCGCCCCGACGACGAGGGCCGCGAGCAGGACGGTGAGCGAGGCGACGGTCGCAGGCGCGTCGACCAGCTCGAGGACCGGGACGGTCGAGGCGATCGCGGTCACGGCCGCCGCCGACGCGGCGAGGTCGCGCCAGGGCGGTCCGTCGTCCGGCAGCGCGCAGACCCCGAGCAGGACGGCCGCCAGCGGCCAGGCGACGACGGCCGTCTCCCAGTCGCCGATGCACACGACGACGGCCACGGTCGCGAGCACCCCACCGACCGCGCGCAGGAAGGCGCGGTCGGCGACCAGCAGCGAGACCAGGACGGCGGCAACGGCCGGGAGCAGGAGGGTGGCGACGAGCCACACGACGTCGACGTCGACCACGGCCGCGGCGACGAGCACGCCGCCCAGCGCCAGCAGGCCCGAGCCGCCCTCGACGCCCAGACGACCAGTGCGGTCGCGCAGCCCGACGCCGGAGACCACCAGTGCGAGCGCGGCCGCCGCGGCGAGGACGACGCCTGTCGCCCCCGTCCCCAGGTCGGTCAGCTGGGCGGGCGGCACGAGCGCGATCCCGACATGCACGGTCGCGACCGCCGCCAGCACCTCTCGCACCGGAGCGGGTCGTGCCGCCCGGGCGGCGACCACGGCCACGAGCGCCGACACGCCCCACACCCACCACGCGGTGGACCAGTCCCCCGCGACCAGCAGGTCCGCGACCACCGCGGCCGTGGCCGCAAGAGCGGGGTGGGCGACCCGTCGACCGTGCGGCGCGGCCGCGACGAGCGCGAGGGTCGCCCCGAGCGTGAGCGCGGCGACCGCTCCCGCGACCGGGCTGACCTCCGCCGCGCTGGTCGCTACGGTCACGAGGAGCGCGGCGGCGAGACCGGTCTCGACCCCGGTGCGCCGTGCGACGTCGTCGACCAGGAGCACTCCGACGAGGAACGTCAGCACGATCGCGGCGACGAGGGCGGCCAGCCGGACCTGCGCGTCGCCGTCGAGCGCCACCACCAGCACGCCTGCCGTCCCTGGGCCCCAGGCTGCGGCCAGGCCGAGCGCGACACCACTCCGCAGGCGGGGCGCCCGCACGAGCGCGACGACGACCAGGCCGAGCGTCGCGGCAGCCCACACGACGACGCACGCCCACGGCGCGTCGAGGGCGAGCGCGGGCGCGACGGCCAGCGTCGCGACCGACACCCACCACCACGGTGCGGGCCTTCCGGTGGGCGTCCCGAAGGTCGTCACGGCCCAGAGCACGAGGGCACCGGCGACGACGCTGCCGGCCAGCAGCACCGCCGACGGACCGGCGTCGGCGAGCACAGACCAGGCGGTGACGACGGCGACGCTGGTGGCCGCGCCGGGCGCCCAGGGCCGCAGACGTCCCACGACGCGCCAGCGTGCAGCACCGAGGACGACCAGCGTCGCTGTGGCACCGAGGGTCCACGCGAGCCAGGGCCGGTCGGTGCCGGGCACGTCGAAGGTCGTGAGGGGGTGGTCGATGCGCTGGCCGCCCGTGGTCGTCAGTGCCTCGCCCACCACGGCCAGCAGCTGCGCTCCCCACGGGAAGAGCGCGAGCGTCACCAGGAGCGATGGCGCGATGCCTGCCGCACGCGCTCCTCGTGCCCACGGTCCGCGGCCGGGGACCCAGACCGCGGGGACCGCGACCGCGGCAAGCACGAGCAGGGCGCCGTACTGCGGTGCCGCCGACCACGCGGGCAGGGCCGCCAGGAGCGTGAGCGTCGAGAGCGCGGCGCCGGCGGACACCGTCCGCGCCGGGGCGGGCAACCGCCCGAACGACGCGAGGCCGGCAGCGACGCCGGCGATGATCGCGAGGGGGACGCCGTGGGCCCCGCCGACCAGGTCGACCAGTGCGGGGTGCGCGACGGCGTCCACGAGGGCCAGGACGACGGCGACCAGCGCAGCGACCCCGCCCGCGGCGAGAGCGACCCAGGCCCCCACCCGTGCGGTCGCCCAGTGCAGTGCGGCACCGACGAGCACGGCGACGACGAGCGCCGCGGTCGCCGACCAGAAGGGGCGCGCTCCGCCGTCGTCGAGCACGACCGCCACCCGCACCCCGGCGGCCGCCCCGGCGAGGCCGCCGAGCACCGACACGACGACCAGCTCGCGGGCGTCGTCGAGGGTGCGTCGTCCGAACCTGACGATCGCCGCGGTCGTGAGCACCACCACGGCGCACCACAGCAGGTCCCACGGCGCGCCGGGCAGCGCGTCGAGACCGAGGAGTCCCTGGTCGCGCGCGGCGAACCAGTCGAGCGTGAACAGGCCCAGGAAGACGGTCCACAGGGCCTCGGCCGACGCCCGGAGACGTCGGCGCGTGACCACGGTGGCGACACCACCCGCGACGGCCGTCGCCGCCAGCAGCACCAGGGCGCGGCCGAGGATGCCCATCGGACCCCAGTAGACGGTGATGAAGATGGCGCCGGCCACGAGGAGGGCGAGGGCACCGAGCGCCAGGAGGACCGTGCCCACCGAGACGGGCGCGCGCGGCGTCGTCGCCGCGACCGAGTCGACCGTAGGGACGGTCGGGGGCGGGCTGGTCGGGGCTGGGCTGGCGGCCGCTGGTGCTGGGGCCGGCGCTGTTGCCGTGGCTGGCTCCGGCACCGTCACGGTCGACACAGGAGCGGGCGCTGCGGGGACGGGCGCCGCGACCGTCTGCGGCCGGCTGGCGCGGCGGGCTCGCTCGAGGTCGCGGTCGACCCGCAGGAGCTGGTTCCACAGCCGTCCCGCCTCGGCGGTGCGCAGGTCGAGACCGCAGCGCGCGCAGACCCGCGCACCGTCGAGTCGCGCCCGGCAGTCGGGGCACACGGTCGGATCGGCGTAGGCCATGGCGACACCCTGCCCGTCCAGGTGGTCCTCGGACAACCTCGTCGGCCGCCGCGGGGGTCAGTCGACGCGGTCGAGGACGGCCACGCACTCCACGTGGTGCGTCATCGGGAAGAGCGCGAACGCCCGCAGCGGACCGAGGCGGTACCCGTGCTCGGCGAACGTGGCGACGTCGCGGGCGAGCGCCGCCGGGTCGCAGGCCACGTAGACGACTCGGCGGGCGCCGAGGGCCGCGACGGCCGGCACGGCCTTGCGCGCGCCGGTGCGCGGCGGGTCGAGGACGACGACGTCGACGCCGTCGGCGAGGGCGGGGTCGCGGCGCAGCGCCCCCTCGGTCGAGTCGGCCACGAGGCGCACCTGGCTGCGACCGTGCAGCGACCTGCGGGCGTCGCGAGCTCCTTGCCGGTCCGCCTCGACGCTGACGACGAGGCCGTCCGGTCCGACGGCGTCGGCGAGGAAGGCGGTGAAGAGTCCCACGCCGGCGTAGAGGTCGGCGACGCGGTCGCCGGGGCGCGCCTCGACGGCGTCGAGGACGGCGTCGACGAGGGTCCGCGCCGCCTCGGGGTGCACCTGCCAGAAGCCCGAGCCGGTGACGGTGAAGTCGTGCGGTGCGACGTGCTCGGTGAGCCGGGTGCCTCCGGCGCGGCGGTGACCGTCGGTGCCGGCCACGCCGTCGACGTCGAGGTCTGAGGGCACGGTGGCGTCGGTGACGACGAGGCGCTGCCCGGTGGACGAGACGATGGCCTCGACCGGGCCGCTGTCCCAGCGGTGCGCGGTGACGTCGGGCAGGTCGGGGTGGGCGATGGGGCAGTGATCGACGGGCACGACCTCGTGCGAGCGGTGCTTGCGCAGACCGGGGCGCCCGTCGGGCGTGGTCGACCAGGTGACGCGCGTGCGCCAGCCGAGGGTGGGTCGGACCTCCTCGACGACGACGTCGCGCTCGATGCCGGCGAGCCGGCGCAGCTGCTCGGCGACGACGTCGGCGAGCAACCGGCGCTGCGCGGCGGGCTCGACGTGCTGGAAGTCGCAGCCGCCGCAGGTGCCGGCGAGGGCGCAGGGCGGCTCGACGCGGTCGGGCGAGGCCTCCAGGACCTCGACGGCGTCGGCTCGCAGGAACCGCTTGGTGGTGTCGGTGACGCGGATGCGGACCCGCTCCCCCGGCAGGCTGTGCCGGACGAAGACGACCTGCCCGTCCAGCCGCGCCACGCAGCTCCCGCCGTGGGCGACGGGCCCCACCTCGACCACAGGAAGACTCTTCCCGTTCACGCCCGACCACCTCGCACGGGCCCACGAGCCCACCGAGGGCACAGGGCGACGGGCCCCACCTCGACCGCAGGGAGACCAAAGTCGCTCACGGGCGCGTGTCCGGATTGTCGGCGTGGGGCTGCTCGGGGCGGGGCTGGTCGCCGAGGCCGCGGCGGACGTCTCCGGGGGCGGGACCGATGACGCTGCGCGGGTCGACCTTGGCGGCGGAGCTGAGCTGGTAGGGCACGCTCGTGACCATGACCCCGGGCATGAACAGCAGGCGCCCCTTGAGGCGCAGGGCGGTCTGGTTGTGGAGGAGCTGCTCCCACCAGCGCCCGACGACGTACTCGGGGATGTAGACGCTGACGATGTCGCGGGGGCTCTCGCGGCGCTTCTCCTTGACGTACTTGACGACGGGGCGCACGAGCTCGCGGTAGGGCGAGGAGACGACGGTGAGCGGAACAGGGATGGCGAGCTCGTCCCAGCGCTCGCGGAGGGCTGTGGTGTCCTGCGGGTCGAGCTCGACGTAGAGCGCCTCGAGCGTGGAGGGCCGGGCCACGCGGGCGTAGGCGAGGGCGCGGAGCGCGGGCTTGTGGAGGCGTCCGATGAGCACCACGGCGTGCACGCGGGACGGGAGGGCGACGTCGGTGTCGTCGATGGCGAGCTCGTCGCTGACCCGCTGGTAGTGGCGGTTGATGCCGAGCATGAGGAAGAAGACGAACGTCATGGCCAGGATGGCGATCCAGGCGCCGGCGAGGAACTTGGTGATGAGGACGATGACGAGCACGGTCGCCGTCATCGCCAGGCCGAAGCTGTTGACGATGCGCGAACGCTTCATCCGGCGTCGCTCGGTGGGGTCGGTCTCGGTCGCGAGGTGGCGGGTCCAGTGCCGGATCATGCCGAGCTGGCTGAGGTTGAAGGAGACGAACACGCCCACGATGTAGAGCTGGATCAGCTTGGTGACCTCGGCGTCGAACGCGAGGATCAGGACGATGGCGGCGACGGCGAGCAGGACGATGCCGTTGCTGAACGCCAGACGGTCGCCGCGGGTGTCGAGCTGGCGGGGCAGGTGGCCGTCGCGGGCCAGGATCGAGCCGAGGACGGGGAAGCCGTTGAAGGCGGTGTTCGCGGCGAGGACCAGGATCACGCCGGTGCAGGCGATGGTGAAGTAGAACAGCGGCTGGGCGTCGCTGTAGAGGGCCTTCGCGAGCTGGGCGATGACGGTCGGCTGGTCGTAGCCCTCGCCGACGGGCTGGCCGTCGAGCAGCAGCTGGCGGGCGGGGTCCTCGACGTAGCGGACGTGCATGGCGTCGGCGAGCAGGATGATGCTCATCAGCATCGTGATGGAGATGGTGCCGAGCAGCAGGAGCGTCGTGGCGGCGTTCTGGCTCTTCGGCTTGCGGAAGGCGGGGACGCCGTTGCTGATCGCCTCGACGCCGGTGAGCGCGGCGCAGCCGGAGGAGAAGGCACGTGCCAGGAGGAACGCCATCGCCAGTCCGGTGAGCGCCGAGTCGTAGGGCGCCTCCGCGGCGATGTCGTAGGGGGCGCTCTCCGCCTGCGGCAGGTCGCCGAGCAGGTACCGGACGAGTCCCCAGGCGGCCATCAGGCCGATGGCGAGCATGAACAGGTACGTCGGGACCGCGAACGCGGTGCCGGACTCCTTCGTGCCGCGCAGGTTCAGCGCCATGAGCAGCAGGACCAGGACCGACGCGGCGAGTGCCTCGTGGCCGACGAGCCACGGGATGGCCGAGGTCGCGTTCTGCACGCCCGAGGAGATCGACACGGCGACCGTGAGGACGTAGTCGACGAGCAGGGCGCTCGCCACCGTCACGCCGGCCTTCGGTCCGAGGTTGGTGGTGGCGACCTCGTAGTCGCCGCCGCCGCTCGGGTAGGCGTGGACGTTCTGCCGGTAGGACGCGACGACCGTGAGCATGACGAGGACGACGGCGATGCCGATCTTCCAGTTGAACGCGTAGGCGGTGATGCCGCCCATGGAGAGCGTCAGGAAGATCTCGTCGGGGGCGTACGCGACGGACGACAGCGCGTCGCTCGCGAACACGGGCAGGGCGATGCGCTTCGGCAGCAGCGTCTCCCCCAGCTGGGTACTGCGCAGCTTCCGTCCGACGATGGTCCGCTTGACGGACTCGACCATGCCCACGAGCGACGATGGTAGCCGCGGGGTCGTCCGCCCGCCGGGGCGCGGGCGCGCGGCACGGCACCGGTGCCCCGGACCGGCCCACGACGTCCTCGCGTCCGTGTAGCGTCGCCCCCGTGCACATCGTGATCATGGGCTGCGGCCGCGTCGGGTCGACGCTCTCGCGCAGCCTCGAGGAGCGCGGCCACACGACGGCCGTGATCGACTCCAACCCTGACGCGTTCCGCCGCCTGGGCCCCGGCTTCACGGGGACGACGGTCACCGGCATGGGCTTCGACCGCGAGGTGCTGCGCGCGGCGGGGATCGAGCAGGCCGACGGCTTCGCGGCGGTCTCCAGCGGCGACAACTCCAACATCATCTCCGCGCGCGTGGCCCGCGAGCAGTTCGGCGTCGGCAACGTCGTCGCGCGCATCTACGACCCCGGTCGCGCCGAGGTGTACGAGCGGCTGGGCGTGCCCACGGTGGCCACCGTCCCGTGGGCGGCCGACCAGGTGCTGCGCCGTCTGCTGCCGGCCGGGTCGGAGCCGGCCTGGCGCGACCCGTCGGGCCAGCTGCGCCTCGACACCGTGTACGCGCCGTTCCCGTGGATCGGCCACCACGTCTCCGACCTCGAGGACGCCGCCGGCGTGCGCGTCGCCTACCTCACCCGGCTCGGCTCGGGCGTCGTCGCGACGGCCCGCACCGTGATGCAGGAGGGCGACGTGCTCGCCGTGTTCATGCGAGACGAGGACGCCGAGCGTGCCCACGCGGTGCTCGAGTCCGGACCTGAGGAGGCCTGATGCGCGTCGCCATCGCCGGTGCCGGTGCGGTCGGCCGGTCCGTCGCCCTCGAGCTGACCGAGAACGGTCACCAGGTGCTGCTCATCGACAAGTCGCCGGGGTCCATCCGCTCCGACGTCGTGCCCGACGCCCAGTGGCTGCTCGCCGACGCGTGCGAGATGTCGTCGCTGGCCGAGGCCGGCCTGCACACCTGCGACGTCGTCATCGCGGCGACCGGTGACGACAAGGTCAACCTCGTCGTCTCGTTGCTCGCCAAGACCGAGTTCTCGGTGCCGCGCACCGTCGGCCGCGTGAACCACCCGAGCAACGAGTGGCTGTTCGGAGAGTCGTGGGGCGTCGACGTCGCCGTCTCGACGCCGCGCCTGATGTCGGCGCTCGTCGAGGAGGCGGTCTCGGTCGGCGACCTCGTCCGCCTGTTCACGTTCCGCCAGAGCAACACGAGCCTGGTCGAGCTGACCATGCCCGCCGACTCTCCCTACACCGGCCGTCTTGTGCGCGACGTCCCCTGGCCGCGCGACGTCGTGCTCGTCGCCATCCTGCGCGACAACGCCATCGAGACCCCCGACCCCGAACGCTCTCTCGAGGCGGGCGACGAGCTGCTCTTCGTCACCGCCGAGGACGCCGAGGTCGAGATCGGCTCGCTGCTCTCCCCCAAGTCCTGACGTCGCGCTGCGGCTGGGGCCGGGTCCTCGTCGGCCTGCGGCTGCGCTGGCGCGGGTTCAACTCGTCCTGCGCTCCGCAAGGGCCTCGACCGGGCGGCTGGGAATCGTGCTGGTCTGGGGTCTCGGGCTGCGGGTTGCGCTCGGGGTGGACGCACGATTCTTCGTTTGCGCGCCCTGGGCGGTGGGTTTGCCACCGCATCGTCCTCAGCGGTGGATCTGCCACCTTCTCAGCGCCCTACAGGTGGAGAATCCACCGCCGACGGGATCAGACGTGGCAGAGCTTCTCCCTTCTCGTGGACCGTGCCACGAGAAGGGAGAAGCGCTGCCCACCCCACCCCAAGGGCACCCACGCTTCTTCATTCACGCGTAGAAGGTCGAACGCTTCTGCGTTGGTGACGGGATCCCGTAGCAAACGCAGAAGCCTCGGCCTCCACCTCACCAACGCAGATCCTTGCGTCCCACGCGAGCCACAGCCCGAGACCTCAGGCCAGCGCGCCGCCCAGCCGCCCGGTCGAGGCCCTTTCGAAGGCCACCCCCAGCGAAACCCGAGCCAGCGCACCAGCAACCCCAGACCCCCGGCGCCAGCGCACCAGCAGGTCCAGTCGCTGCCTCAGCGCGTGCTCGCGCCCGGCTCGAGGGGGGTCGCGTTGCGCGACAGGACCCACGCCATGGCGGCGAAGGCGGCGACCTGGAGGGGCCAGCCGAGCACGACCTTGGAGGTGCCGAGGAGGGCGACGTGGTCGCCTGCCCAGAGCGGGTACTGCACGAGGACGCGCACGATGCAGGGGGCGGCGAAGAGCCAGGTGAGCAGCGAGCATAGGCGGACGAGCTGGCGGTCCTCGTGCCACTCGGTGGGCTCACCGGTCAGGCTGCCGATCAGGAAGCCGACGAGTGGCCAGCCGACCAGGATCGACACGACGAACACGGCCGCGTAGGCGCCGTTGTAGAGGATGCCCGGCAGGAACACGTCGCGGGCCTCGCCGCTGCGCGAGGCGAACACCGCCGCGATCGCGATGCCGACGAGCGCATTGAGCACGAACTGGACCGTGGAGCGCTGCACCAGACGCACGGCCAGCAGCACGACCGCGCTGCCGACGCTCGCGATCAACGACGTACGGAGGTCCTTCGTGACGATCCAGCAGACGGTGAAGACGATCGTCGGCACGGCGCTCTCGACGATGCCGCGACCGCCGCCCAGCGCCTCGGCGAGCTTGGAGCGGACGAGCTCCTCGACCGTGGTGTAGCGCCGTGCCCCGTCGCCCGGACCGTCGTGACGGGCGGGCTCGGCGGAAGCGTCAGGCATCGAGCTCGTAGCGCGGGTTGTAGAGCACGCAGCTGTCGCCGCGCCGGCCGATCCGTCCGTGGACCGTCAACCGACGTCCGGGCTCGATGCCCCTGATCTCGCGCCGACCGAGCCACACGAGCGTCACATGGCCGGACCCGTCGTACAGCTGCGCCTCGAGCGCGCTCACCCCGTCGGAGACGGGCCGGGTGGTCACCGAGCGCAGCTCGCCGTGCAGCGAGCAGACGGCACGGTCGGACTGCGACGCCAGGAGCCGGCAGCCGGCCTGGTCGGCGCTGCGCTGCAGCTCGTCGTCCTCGATCTGCTCGAGGGTCGGCCGGCGCCAGGCACGGCTCAGTCGCGAAGGCATGCGTCCATCCTAGGTCGGTTCGCCGTCAGGACCGAGGGTCACGGGCTCCGCGTCGGGCGGCAGCTCGATCAGCAGCGGCTCGCGGACGGGGCGCGGGTCGTCGCCGCGCACGACCACCACCTCGCGGAACGCCTGCTCGAGGAGACCGTCCTCGTCGGGCTCGAGCGCCGCCGAGCCGAGGAACGTCGCGCGCAGCATCCAGCGGGGACCCTCGACGGCGACGATCCGCGACGGCTGGAACCCGTCCTGGCCGTCGGGCAGGGTGACGGGGATCTGCACCCGCAGCTCCGGTCCGAAGGGCCCGTCGAGCTCCTCGACCTGGCCCTCGAGCCGCTGCACCTCCGCCACCAGCTCCTGACGCACCTCGTCCCACAGGCCGCCGCTGCGGGGCGCGGCGAAGGCGCGCAGCTCCAGGCCCGCCTCCTCGGTCACGAGCACGACGGAGCCGGCGCCGCCGCCGTCGTCCTGCGGCACCTGCAGCTGGAAGCCGACCCGGCCGCGGATGCGCAGCGGGCCGAGGTCGACGTAGCCCGCCTCGTCGGCGGAGGCCTCCGTGGAGTCTCGCGGTCGGGTCGGCGTGCTCACCGCCTCGGACTGCTCGCTGGTGCTCGTCTCGTCGGGTGCGGTCTGCTCGCGCTCGCGGCGACGTCGGATCATCGGTGCTCTCCCACGGATCGGTGGCCGCCGGTCGAGCCGTAGCCCCCGGCGCCTCGGCTGGTGTCCTCGAGTGACTCGACCTCGCGGAAGGTCACGTGCTCGACGCGCTGGACGACGAGCTGCGCGATGCGGTCGCCCCGCGCCACCTCGACCGTCTCTCGTAGGTCGTGGTTGACCAGCAGCACCTTGATCTCGCCGCGGTAGCCCGCGTCGACCGTGCCGGGCGTGTTCACGACCGAGAGGCCGTGCCGCAGCGCCAGACCGGACCGGGGGTGCACGAAGGCCGCGTACCCGTCGGGCAGGGCGATGGCGATGCCGGTCGGCACGAGCACCCGCTCGCCCGCGGCCAGCGTGGCCGGTGCTGCGGCGTGCAGGTCGACGCCCGCGTCCCCCGGGTGCGCGTACGCGGGGACCGGGAGCTGCGGGTCGAGGCGTCGCACCGCGATCTCGAGCATGCTCGCGACCCTACTCGGGTGGACCTGGCCCGGATGCGGCAGGCTTGCAGGGTGCAGAACCGTCGTGAGCGCCTCGTGGCTCCCGTGTCGTGGTGGGTCGGCGTGCTCGCCTTCGCCCTCGCCTGGGCCTGGCTGCTGCTGGTCGTCGCCGGCACCGGCGCAGCCGTGGTGACCTTCGTCGGCGTGGCCGTGCTCACGGGTGCCGTCGTGTGGGCGTACGGACGCACCGTCGTCGACGCCGGCCCCGACGGCCTGCGCGTCGGACGCGCGTTCCTGACGGCGGAGCACGTGGGTGCCGTCACCCCGCTCGACCGCGTCGCGACCCGCGAGGCCCTCGGACCCCGTGCCGACGCCCGTGCCTGGTTGCACGTGCGCCCCTACGTCGACACCGCCGTGCGCGTCGACGTCGACGACCCGGCCGACCCTGCCCCCTACTGGCTGGTCTCCACCCGCCACCCGAAGGCGGTCGCCGCCGCGCTCGGCGCGCGTCCCGCCTCCTCCGACGCACCCGACCAGCCCACTCCAGACCCGAGGTGACGACCATGGCTCGCACGTCCCGCAAGGCCCGCACGACCCCCAGCCTGGAGACGGCGACCCCGCCGCGGAAGGCGTCGCGCTCCAGCCGTACCAGCTGGAAGCTGCTGGACCGCTCGACCACCATCGCCGCGGGTCTGCTCGCCCGCCAGGCCTCGACCGTCACCTGGCGTCTCGCGACGGGTCGCAAGCCCCCGACCGCGGGACGGCACCCGGACGTCGAGACCAAGGAGGCCGTGGCATGGGCTGTGGTCGGGGGTGCCCTCGTCGAGGTCGTCCGCCTGCTCGTGCGTCGAGGCGCGGCGGGCTACTGGGTGCGCTCCACGGGCGACCTCCCGCCCGGGATGAAGCCGCTGAAGGGTGCCTCGGTCGGGGCACGCGTGGCCGCGGCCGCAGGAACGACAGAGCCGGCTTCCTCGCGGAAGCCGGCTCGGCGTCGTCGGCGCTCGCGCTGAGCGAGCCCGGGCTGGTGGGACGTCCCACCGGTGCGTGCTGCGTCAGTAGGCGCAGTCCCGGCAGATGAGCCGGTCGCCCTTCTCCTCGGCGAGCTGGGACCGGTGGTGCACCAGGAAGCACGACGAGCACGTGAACTCGTCGGACTTGCGCGGCACCACCTGGACGGCCAGCTCCTCGTGAGAGAGGTCGGCACCAGGCAGCTCGAAGGACTCGGCCGCCTCGACCTCGTCCTCGTCCACCTTGCCCGAGTTCTTCTCGTGGCGACGCGCCTTGAGCTCCTCGATGCTGTCCTCGGACTGCTCTTCCTCAGTCTTGCGAGGCGCGTCGTAGTCGGTAGCCATGTACCCCTCCGTCGTGTGCGTTCAACCGACGGGATTGTTCCACACCGGCACAAGCCGTCGTCGGTCAGTACCCACAAGCCCGGACGACGTCGAAGTATTCCCCTGCGAGGGCGGGGTGGGCGGCCATCACGAGCCGTCCGTCAGGCGCTCCGTCGAGTCCCTCGACGCGCACGCCCGCCTCGCGCGCCACGAGCGCGCCCGCTGCCCTGTCCCACGGCTGCAGACCCTGCTCGACGTACGCGTCGAGCGTGCCGTCGGCGAGCGCGCACAGGTCGAGCGCGGCCGCGCCGATGCGACGAACGTCACGTACCTGGGGCAGCAGCTGGGCGACGGCGAGTCCCTGCTCGCGGCGACGCTCCGGCAGGTAGCCGAAGCCGGTGCCGACGAGTGCCTCGGCCAGCGGCGGGGGCTCGGGGGCGTGCAACGGCCGTCGCTCCTCGCCGCTCCAGCGCCAGGCACCGGCGCCCAGGACGGCCGCCCACTCCTCGCCGGTCGCGATGTTCACGACGTACCCGGCCACCTCGGTCGCGCCGTCCGGGCCGTCGAGACGAGCCGCGATGGAGACCGCGTAGGCCGGGATGCCGTAGACGAAGTTGACGGTGCCGTCGATGGGGTCGACCACCCACTCGACACCGCTGGTGCCGCGGACGCCGCCACCCTCCTCCCCGAGGAAGCCGTCGTCGGGGCGGGCGGCGAGCAGACGCTCCCGGACCAGCTCCTCGCTGGCGCGATCGACCTCCGTGACGACGTCGACGCGGCTCGACTTGGTGTCGGCCACGCCCACCCGGCCCTCCGGTCGCCGCGCACGCACGAGCGCCGCGGCCTCGAGCCCGACCTCCCGGGCCAGCTCGACGAGTGCATGGGGGTCGACGGCGTCGCTCATGCGTGCGCCGGGCGGTCGCCGCGCAGGTTGGCGCAGCAGTTCGGCACGCACACCCACGGGTTCGCCCCGCAGCTGCCGATCGTGGCGGGCGTCGGGTCCTCGCCGCGGTCGGCCGCCGCGCGCTCCTGCAGGAGGTCGGTGATCATCGCGACGAAGGCCGGGTGCGAGCCGGGCGTCGGCACGCGGACGAAGCGCAGCCCCAGCTCCTCCGCCGTCGCCTTGGCCTCGGTGTCGAGGTCGTAGACGACCTCCATGTGGTCGGAGACGAACCCGATGGGCACCACCACCACCGACGTCACACCGTCGGCGGCGAGCTTCTCGAGGTGGTCGTTGACGTCGGGCTCGAGCCACGGGGTGCGCGGCGAGCCGGACCGCGAGCAGTAGACGAGCTCCCACGGCAAGCCCTGGTGCCGCGGCTCGAGTCCGGCCATCACGAGGCGCGCGGTCTCGAGGTGCTGGTCGCGGTAGGCGCCGACACCCGGGCCGCCGCTCGCGTCGTTCATCGCGTCGGGGATCGAGTGGGTCACGAAGACGACGTGCGTGTCGTCAGGTGCGTCGGCGAGCGCAGCCCGCGTGTGCTCCACGAACGGCGCCACGAAGCCGGGGTGGTTGAAGGGCAGCCGCAGTCGACTGAGCTCGATGTCGAGGCCCTCGGTCGCGTCGGCGAGGTTCTCGCGGTACTGACGGCAGCCCGAGTACGAGGAGTACGCACTCGTGAGGAAGTAGGCGGCGTGCCGGACGCCGTCGGCCACCATCTGCTCGAGAGCGTCGCGCAGGTACGGGTCCCAGTTCCGGTTGCCCCAGTAGACGGGCAGGTCGACGTCGCGCGACGCGAGCTCACCCTCGAGCGCCGCGATGACCTGCCGGTTGAGGTCGTTGATCGGGCTGCGACCGCCGAACAGGAAGTAGTGCTCCCCCACCTCCTCCAGCCGCTCGCGCGGGATGCCCTTGCCGACGGTCACGTTCTCCAGGAACGGGACCACGTCGTCGGGCTTCTCGGGACCACCGAAGGAGACGTAGAGGAGTGCATCGAAGGGGCGGACGTCCATGCCGTCATCGTCCCACGCACCGCCTCCACGCGCGGCGCGGCAGGGGGAGGTGGGCGGTGCTGGTGCGCTGCAGCGGATGGTCGTGGCCTTGCTGCTGCGCTGCCTGCGGAGGTCTTGCCCTGCTGCTGCGCTGCCGCGGGCGGTATCGACCTTGCTGGTGCGCTGCCTCGGCTGGCGCTGGGGGTGGTCTCCGAAAGGCCTCGACCGGGCGGCTGGCATCCGCGCTGGTCTGGGGTCTCGGGCTGCGGGTTGGTGCTGGGGTGGACGCAAGATTCTGCGTTGGCGACGGGATCCCGTCGTGAACGCAGAAGCGTTCGGCCTCGCACGCTCGAATGCAGAATCCTGGTTGCCCTTGGGGGTGGGGTGGGCAGCGCTTCTCCCTTCTCGTGGCACGGTCCACGAGAAGGGAGAACCTCTGCCACGTCTGCCCCCGCCATCGGTGGATCTGCAACCGCAGAACCGCTCCTGCGGTTGCAGATCCACCGATAGGACGCTCAAACGCAGAACCATGGCCTGACAACGCAGAAACGAAGAGTCTTGAGTCAACCGCGGGCCCAGGCCAGACCCCGAGACCCGGAACCACCCCCGGGCTCGCTGCCGGTCGAGGCCCTTTCGGAGCCCACCCCCAGCGAACGCCGAGGCAGCGCACCAGCAAGGTCACGACGACCGCAGGCAGCGCACCAGCAACGTCACGACCCCCGCAGGCAACGCACCCGCAGGACGAGACCCCCGCAGGCAGCGCACCAGCAAGCCCACGACCACACGAAGCCCCCGCCCCTCCACCGACCCCACCACCCACCAGGCCCGCGGGTAGTCTGCGGTCGCGCAGCCGTGCAGCGAGGGAGGGGGCAGGGTGCGATCGACGTACGGGCGGGTCCTGGCGCTGCCGGGTGCCGCGCTGTTCAGCCTGACGGGGCTCGTGTCGCGGCTGCCGTTGTCGATGGCGTCGCTCGGTCTGGTGCTGCTGGTGCGGGAGCACGGCGGCGGGTACGGGGCCGCGGGCCTGGTCGCTGCCGCCTACGTGGCGGCCGCTGCGGTCGTCGCTCCGGTGCACGGCCGGCTGAGCGACCGGTGGGGGCAGCGTGTGGTGCTGCTGCTCGCCGGGGCGGGGTACGCGATCGGCGTGGCTGCGGTGGTGCTGGCCGTCACGCGCGACGCCGCCGCTCCCCTGCCGCACTTGGCGGCTGCCGTGGCCGGGGTGTTCACGCCACAGACCGGGTCGCTGGTGCGGGCCCGCTGGACCCACCTGCTGCGCGACGACCGGCCGCTCCTGACCACGGCGTTCGCCATCGAGGCGGTCATCGACGAGGCCGTGTTCATCGTCGGGCCGGTGCTCGTCACGTTCCTGACCCTCCAGGTGGCCGACGTCGCGGGCCTCGCGACCGCTGCCGCCGCCGCGACGCTGGGCAGCTGGGCGCTCGCCGCGCAGACCGCGACCGAGCCGCCCGCCGGCGGTCACCGCACCGGTCCGCGCGTCGCGATGGGCTGGTCGGTGCTCGGCCCCGTGCTCGTGGCCGCGGTCGGCATCGGCGTCCTCTTCGGCTCGACCGAGGTACTGGTCGTCGCCTTCACGGAGGCCCAGGGAGAGCGCGGGGCGGCCGGGCTCGTGCTGGCGGTCTGGGCTGCCGGGAGCCTGCTCGCCGGTGTCGTCATCGGGGCGCTGCCCGCGCCGGCCGACGCCGTCGCGCGACTGCGGTGGACCGTCCTCGTCCTGGGTCTGCTGTTCGCGCCGCTGCTCCTCGCGCCCACGACCCCCTGGCTCACGGCCGGACTCTTCCTGGCGGGCGTCATGATCTCCCCGACCATGATCGCCGCGACGAGCGTCGTCGAGGAGTACGTCCCGCCGAGCCGCCTGACCGAGGCGCTCACCTGGACGAGCACCGGTCTGGCCGTCGGGGTCGCACCCGGCGCCGCCGTCGCGGGCGCCGTCGTGGACCGGTTCGGTGCCTCCGCCGGGTTCGCCGTGCCCCTCGTGGCAGGCCTCGCGGCGGCGGCCGTCGCCTGGTGGTTCCGACCGCCGCCCCGACCCGACCGTGCCCTCGTGCCCGGTGCCGTCGCGGACTAGGCTGTTCCGGGAGATGAGCACCTCCGCCGCACCGCCCCCCGACGCCCTGCTCGACGACGCCCCGCTGGACGAGCGAGCCGTCGCGCTCGTGCGACGGTGGGTCTCCACCACCGGAAAGCGGCGCAGCGACCCTGCCGCTCGACGCCTCGCGACGCTCCTGAAGGACCCGGCCGGACTCGACTTCACGATCGGCTTCGTCGACCGCGTCGTCCGACCCGAGGACGTCGACGTCGCGGCCCGCAACCTGCGTGACCTGGCGCGGTCGCTGCCGACGTTCCTGCCCTGGACCCAGCGGTTCCTGCTGCGCCTCGGCGCCGTCGTGTCGGTGCTGATGCCAGGCCTGGTGGTCCGGACGGCACGGGCCACGCTGCGACGCATGGTCGGCCACCTGGTGGTCGACGCACGTCCCGAGAAGCTGGGCCGCGCCATCGCCACGCTGCGTCGGCGCGACGACCGGCTCAACCTCAACCTGCTCGGCGAGGCCGTGCTGGGCGAGGCGGAGGCGGTGCGCCGCCGCGACCGCACCCTCGAGCTGCTGCGCCGCGACGACGTCGACTACGTGTCGGTCAAGGTCTCCGCGGTGGCCAGCCAGCTGTCGATGTGGGCCTTCGACGAGACCGTCGACCGGGTCGTCGAGCGGCTCGAGCCGCTGTACGAGGTGGCCGCCGAGCGTGGCTCGTTCATCAACCTCGACATGGAGGAGTACCGCGACCTCGACCTCACCGTGGCGGTGTTCACCCGCGTGCTCGAGGCGCACCCGCAGCTCGAGGCGGGGATCGTGCTGCAGGCCTACCTGCCCGACGCGCTCTCCGCGATGCAGCGTCTGCAGGGCTGGGCACGGGCCCGGCGCGAGGCGGGCGGCGCCGCCATCAAGGTCCGCGTCGTCAAGGGCGCCAACCTCGCCATGGAGCGTGTCGACGCGACCCTCCACGGTTGGCCGCTGGCCACCTGGGGCAGCAAGCAGGAGACCGACACCCACTACAAGCGGGTGCTGCGCTGGGCGCTCACGCCCGAGCGGGTCGACGCCGTCCGCATCGGCGTCGCCGGTCAGAACCTGTTCGACGTCGCCTACGCCTGGCTGCTCGCCGGCGACCGCGGCGTGCGCGACGCGGTCGACGTCGAGATGCTGCTCGGCATGGACGCCGGCCCGGTCGCCGCGGTCCGCGACGACGTCGGTGCCCTGCTGCTGTACACGCCAGTGGTGCACCCCGACGAGTTCGACGTCGCGATCTCCTACCTCGTCCGCCGGCTCGAGGAGAACGCCAGCCCCGAGAACTTCATGTCGGCCGCGTTCGACCTCGCCGACGACCCCGAGGCCTTCGAGCGGGAGGCGAGCCGCTTCCTCGACTCCGTCAAGGCCCTCGACGACGTCGTGCCCCCGCCGCACCGCGTGCAGGACCGCCGCACCGACGCGACCGACCACCACGTGCACGCGCACACGGACGGCTTCTCCAACACCCCCGACACCGACCCGTCCACAGCGGGCAACCGGGTGTGGGGACGTCAGGCGCTGTCGCGCTCCACGTACACGCAGGTCGGCCTGTCGACCATCGAGACCAACCGGGTCCACGGTCCGGCCTCGCTCGAGACGCTCGTGGTCGGTGCTCGCGAGGCCGGTCGCGACTGGGCTGCGCGGGGCGCCGAGGTGCGCGCCTGGATCCTGCACCAGGCGGCAGCGGCACTCGAGACCCGCCGCGGCGACCTCGTCGCCGTCATGGCCGCGGAGACCGGCAAGACCATCGCCGAGGCCGACGTCGAGGTGAGCGAGGCGATCGACTTCGCCCACTACTACGCCGAGTCGGCGCGTCGGCTCGAGGTGGTCGACGGCGCACGGTTCGAGCCGGTCGCCCTCACCGTCGTCACGCCGCCGTGGAACTTCCCGGTCGCCATCCCCTGCGGCTCCGTCGTCTCCGCGCTCGCCGCCGGCAGCGCCGTCGTCATCAAGCCCGCGCCGCAGAGCCCCCGCTGCGCGGCCGTGATGGTCGAGGCGCTCTGGCAGGGAGGCGTGCCGCGCGACGTGCTGCGCTACGTCACCCTCGAGGAGGGCGAGCTCAGCCAGTCGCTCGTGTCCCACCGGTCGGTCGACCGGGTCATCCTCACCGGCTCCTGGGAGACCGCCGCCCTGTTCCGTTCCTGGCGGCCCGACCTGCCGCTGATGGCCGAGACGAGCGGCAAGAACGCGCTCGTCGTGACGCCCAGCGCCGACCTCGACCTCGCCGTGGCCGACCTCGTGAAGAGCGCCTTCGGGCACGCCGGGCAGAAGTGCTCCGCCGCCAGCCTCGGCATCCTCGTCGGCTCGGTCGCGACGTCCGAGCGGTTCCGTCGCCAGCTCGTCGACGCGGTCACGTCGTTGAAGGTGGGCTGGCCGGACGATCCCGACGTCTCCGTCGGACCCGTCGTCGAGGCACCGACGGGCAAGCTGCTCGACGCGCTCACCGTGCTCGGCGAGGGCGAGGAGTGGCTCGTCGAGCCCCGTCGCCTCGACGAGACCGGTCGGCTCTGGTCGCCCGGCGTCAAGGTCGGCGTCCAGCCGGGCAGCACGTACCACCGAACCGAGTACTTCGGTCCGGTGCTCGGCCTCATGCACGCCGCCGACCTCGACGAGGCGATCGCGTGGCAGAACGCCACCGACTTCGGCCTCACCGCCGGCATCCACTCCCTCGACCCCGACGAGGTCAACCGCTGGCTCGAGACCGTCGAGGCAGGCAACCTCTACGTGAACCGCGGCATCACCGGCGCGATCGTGCAGCGTCAGCCGTTCGGCGGTTGGAAGCGCTCCAAGGTCGGTGCCACGAGCAAGGCCGGCGGGCCCAACTACCTCTGCCACCTCGGCACCTGGCACCGTCGACCCCTGCGCCACGTGCCCGACGACGTGGCACTGGCGCCCGAGGTCGGCGCGCTGCTCGACGCCGTCGCCCCGCACGTGCTCCAGGACCCGCTGGCCCAGCTGCGCGCCGCCGCCGGGTCCGACGAGGTCGCCTGGCAGCGGGAGTTCGGCCGCGAGAAGGACGTCAGCGGGCTGGGCGTCGAGCGCAACGTGTTCCGGTACCGCGCCGGCAGCGTCCACGTGCGGCTGGGCGACGACCTCGTCCTGGCCGCCCGTGTGCTGCTGGCCGCCCGTCGCTCGGGTGCGACCGTCACGGTCTCCTCCCCCGTGCCGCTGCCCGACGGCCTCGCCGACGACCACGTCGTCGAGGACGCGCAGGCGTGGCTGCGTCGGATGGCCGGCGAGCGGCCGGGCGTGGTGCGCCTGCTCGACCCGTCCCTCGCCCGACCGCTCGCGGAGGCCGTCGAGGGCGACCCCGACGTCGCCGTGCACGCCGACGAGGTCACGTGGTCCGGCCGGGTCGAGCTGCTGCCGTTCGTGCGCGAGCAGGCCGTCACGATCACGGCGCACCGCTTCGGCAACCACGACCCCGCCTTCGACCGGGTGCTGCCCCGCTCCTGAGGTCTCAGCCCTGCTGCAGGCCCGGCGGCAGGGGTGCGCGCCAGCCCCGCCAGAGGGCCAGGAGGCGCCAGCCGACGCAGAGCGCCCCGGCGCCGACGTACGCCCACCAGCCGAGGCCGGCCCCGTGCGCGAGGACGGCGAGCAGCGCGCCGGCGAATGCCGGTGTCGCGTACAGCTCCTCGCGGAAGATCACGGGCACCCGCCCGGCGAGCACGTCGCGCAGGATCCCGCCGCCGATCGCGGTGACCATGCCCAGCAGCGCCGCGGGCAGGACCCCGAGGCCGTACTCGGCGGCCTTGACCCCGCCGGCCACGCAGAACACCGCCGCTCCGACCGCGTCGAGCACGGTGATCTGGGACTCCCGGCGTCCGAACGTCGGGTGGAAGGCGAAGACCACCACCGACGCGACGGCCGGCACGAGCAGGTAGCGCCAGTCCAGCAGGGCCGCCGGCGGCACGGCACCGATGAGCACGTCGCGCAGGACGCCGCCGCCGAGGCCCGTGACGAGTCCCAGCACTGCGGCGCCGAAGACGTCGAGCTCCTTGCGGACGGCCACGATCGCGCCCGTGCATGCAAACACCGCGATCCCGACCAGGTCGAGCGTCACGATCCACACCTCGGGCACACCGAGAGCCTAGGACGTCGCCCCGGTGGCGGGCGAGCGTGTCGCCGCAGCGGGGCCTCGACGGACGCCTACGATGGCAGTGCAACCAGTGGGAGGACGCTCGATGCGCGAACTCGGCCCCGATCGGCTCAGCGACGACGGACGGTACCTCGTCCTGCGCGAGCCCGGTCGACCGGAGCTGTTCCGCGTGCCCGTCGACCGGCGGCTCGCCGCCCTCGTCGAGGCCTCCCCCCGTGCCCGGGGCCGTGCCCACGGCCAGATGGAGATCACGATGGAGAGCAGCCTCACCCCGCGCGAGATCCAGACCCGGATCCGGCGCGGCGAGTCCCCCGACCAGGTCGCCGAGTCCGCCGGCGTGCCCACCGAGCAGATCGAGGGCTTCGCGACCCCGGTGCTCGCCGAACGTGCCTACATGGCCGAGCAGGCCCGCACCACGACGATCCGTCGCCGCCACGCCGCCGGACCGGGCGTGCTGCTCGGCGCGGCCGTCGACGAGAGCGTCGCGGCCCAGGGCGGCGTGCCCGAGGAGGCTGCGTGGGACGCGTGGCGACGCGAGGACGGTCGCTGGACCGTGCAGGTCTTCGCGCCCGACGCGCTCGAGCCGGCCCGGTTCTGCTTCGACGCCAAGAGCCGCTACGTCCTGCCCGACGACGAGGCCGCCCGCCTGCTCGTGGGCGACGTCGCCGCACCGGAGGCGACCGACATGGCCATCGCCGACGCGCTGCGTGCCGACGAGGAGCGGGTCGAGGAGCCGACGGCCCCCGAGGCGGAGCCGGAGGAGCAACTGCTCGTGCACCTGCCCGACGAGGCGCCGCACGCGCTGGTGCACTCGCTCAAGGAGGCCCGCGACCGTCGGGCCATGGAGCAGCTCTCCCTCACCGACGAGCCCGCTGCCGAGCCGGTGCGTCCTGCCCAGCGTCGTGACGAGCCGCAGGGCCGGGACGAGCCCCCGAGCGAGGCACCCGAGCCGGAGGTCGCGCAGGCTGACGACGACGTCGAGGAGCACGTGGCCGTCCCCGACACCGTCGCCCCGCGGGGCAAGAAGCGCCCCGAGCGTCGGCGGGTGCCGAGCTGGGACGAGATCATGTTCGGCGGCCGACCGGAGTAGCGGCCCCGCCGTTCAGGGGAACGGCAGGACGTCGGGCGAGAGCGCCGCGGCCTTGGCCGTCGCTGCGGTCATGCGCCGACGGTGGTGGCGCCGGCACAGCACCTCGTAGCCGACCGACGGGGTCGGTCGTTCGGGGTCGTCGACGTCGCCGACGACGATGACCTCGCCCTCGGTGACCATCACGCCGTCCTCCGTACGGGCGTTGTGCGTGGCGCGCTCCCCGCACCAGCACAGCGCCTCGACCTGCAGCGGCAGGACCCGGTCGGCGAGCTCGACCAGCCGGGCGGCTCCGGGGAAGAGCCGGGTCCGGAAGTCGGTGAGGATGCCGAAGCAGAACACGTCGATGTCGAGCTCGTCGGCGATCTTGGCGAGCTGGTCGACCTGCTCGGGCGTGTAGAACTGCGCCTCGTCGCACACCAGGTAGTCGATGCGTCCGCCGCGGGTCAGCTCGTCGACGACGTGCTCCCAGAAGTGCAGGTGCTCCTCGACCTCGGTGGCCGGCACCGACAGGCCGAGCCGGCTGGAGAGCGTCGCCTCGCCGGCGCGGTCGTGCGAGGCGAAGACGCGTCCGACCCGCCCGCGGGCCCGGTGGTTGTGGTCGAGCTGCAGGGCGAGGGTGCTCTTCCCGCAGTCCATCGTGCCGGAGTAGAAGATCAGGTCGGCCACGGGCTCATCCTCCCAGCGGGGTCACGTCGCGAGCAGCACGGGGATCCGCAGCTCGGCCTCGGTGACCGACCCGTGGAAGCCCTTCATGCGCATCTCGAGCGGGAAGTCGTCGGTGCTGAAGACCCCGAAGTCGCCGAGCGCGGCGACGACGACGTCGCCGACCCGTCCGGCGACCTCCGGAGCCAGGGGGCCGAACCAGTCGTCGAGCTCGTCGCGGGTGCGCACCACCGCCCGGTCGCCGCACGCGGCCCGCCAGCGCTCGGCGACGGCCTCGCGCTCCTGACGCGCCGTGTACAGGTGCCGGAACCGTGCCTCCCCGGCGAGCAGGTCGACACCCTCGAGCAGGTCGGGACGGTCGGCGACGTCGAACCGGCCCTCGGCCGGCAGGTCGACCATGCCGTGGTCGGCGGTCACGAGGAGCACGGTGTCGTCGGGCAGGAGGTCGCGCAGCTGCGCCGTCTCGCGGTCGACCGTGACCAGCACGTCGCGCCACTCCTGCGACGTCGAGCCGTGCGCGTGGCCCGCGTGGTCGAGCCGCGACTCGTAGGCGTAGACCAGCGAGCGGTCGGCGTCCTCGACGACGTCGGCGACGACGTCGAGACGCTCCCACACGGAGCCGACCCCGTGGAACGGCGCGCCACGCTGGCTGCAGAGCGTGAGACCGGAGCCCTCGAAGCGCGACTCGTTGACGCTGGCGGCGTTCAGTCCCGCCTCGTGGAGACGCTGGAGCACCGTGGGGTGACGCTGCCACTGCTGGGCGTCGACCGGCTGGTCCCAGGCGAGGGCGTTGAACCGACGGCCTGTCTCTGGCACCCGTGAGGTGTAGCCGACGACGCCGTGCGATCCCGCGCGCAGCCCGGTGCCGAGCGACGTGAGGCTCGTGACGGTCGTCGACGGCACGCCGCAGACGACGTCGGGGACCGAGGGCAGGGACGACAGGAACGGCGCGAGGTGCGCGTGCTCGCGCAGCAGCTGCTCCCCCATCCCGTCGACGAGGAGCACGACGTAGCGGCGCGCCTCGGGAAGGCCGAGCGTGTCGTGGAAGCCGAGGTCGGGTCCGGCGACGACGGCCGCGGCGGACGTCATGACCTCGTGCAGTCCGTGGCGGCCCGCGGGTCCGGGTCGGCTCATGCGGTGCCGCTCGTGGCGGCCGAGAGCCGCCGCGCGAACTCCAGCAGTCGCTCCACCGCCGCGCCGCCGTCGGCCGCGGAGCTGAGCCGCAGCGAGAAATCGTCACCCGTCAGGTTGCCGGTGTAGCCGTGGTCGGCGTCGCAGTCGGGGTCGCTGCACTGCGCCGGCTCGAGGTCGAGGTGCGACACGGCACCCCAGCCGATCGTGACCACGGCCTCCTCGAGTTTGCCCGACGTCGCGACCATGCGGGTGACGACCACCGACCGGATGCGGTGGATCGACACCGCCTCGCTCGTGGTGGAGGTGTAGGGCTTCGGGAGCAGGTCGTCCGGCGGGTGCTCGTCGGTGTGCACGAGCACCACGCGCGACGGCGTCATCACCAGGACGGTCATGTGACGGCGGATCTCGTCGCGCTCGAACGTCGGCTCGTGGTGCACGACGTGCGCGAGGACGTCCTCGCCGGCGAGGGCGTCACGGAGACCGGCGGTGACGATGTCGGGGTAGTAGCCGCTGCGGGCGATCTCGGTGAAGACGTCCGAGCTCGGGCCGGCGGGGCGCTCGCGTCGCATCAGGCCAGCGTATCCCTGCTCGGGGTGCTGAGTCGTCGCACGTACCGCTCCTCGCGCCGGTCGGTGGCGGGCACGATCTTGGCGCGCGCGCTGAGCGCCGTCAGCCCGCCCTCGTGGACGAGCACCGGCTCGAGGTCGAGCTCGGCCACCTCGGGGAGGTCGTCCTTCAGCGCCGCCAGCCGCAGGATGACGTCCTGGATGGCGGCGGTGTCGACCGGCTCCGACCCGCGGTACCCGTAGAGCAGCGGCGCGGACCGCAGGTCCTGGATCATCGACTCGGCGTCGACGTCGGTGAGCGGGGGGATGCCGTAGGCGCGGTCGCCGAGCAGCTCGCTCGACGCGCCGGCCAGGCCGAACGACACGAGCGGGCCGAAGAGGGCGTCCTCGGTGACCGTGAACGACAGCGGGATGCCCGCCGGTGCCGACCGCTGCACGAAGAACCGGGTGTCGGCGCGCATGCCGGGCCAGGAGGTCAGCTGGTCCCACGCCTCGGTCATGTCCTGGCGGTCCTGGATGTTGCGCCAGATGTGCGCGAGGTCGGGGCGTGCGCGCAGGTGCTCGCTGCCGGCCTTGAGGACGACGTCCCAGCCGAGCTGCTCGGCCGCGGCGATCGCCTCCTCCGGGTCGTGCACGTTGATCCACGTCCAGAGGTCGATGCCGTAGCAGGCGAGCAGCGCGTGCACCTGCTCCGTCGACAGGATCGCGCCCCGCGGTGCGTGCGAGAGGACGTCGCGCACGAGCGCACGGGCGTCGCCCGTGCGGATGTCGGTGTGAGCCCGGAACTCGCCGTGGTCGCGGGCGGCCCACTCGGCGTACGTGACCACGCGGGCCAGGGCGCGGACCGCGGACTCCGGGGCCGGGTACGACGGGACCGAGCCGCGTCCGGCCGAGCCACCCTGCACGTCGGGGACGCGCAGCAGCTCGGGGATGCCCTCGGTGCCGAGGAAGGTCGAGACGATCGGCTTGTCGGACTGCTCGCCGATCGACGCCAGCACGTTCGCGACCTCCTCGCCGGAGGTGTTGAGCGGCGGGATGTAGACGACCATGAGCGCGTCGATGTCGTCGGACGCGAGGGCCGTCTCGATGGCGACCTCGAAGTCGTCGGCGCCGGCGTCGGCACCGAGCGGGACGGAGTCGGCGACCTGCAGGCCGGTGGCGGTGGCCGCGTCGGCGACCAGCAGGCCCATGGCGTCGGAGTTGCCGACGACGCAGATCCGGTTGCCGCGCGGCAGCGGCTGGTGCGCGACGAGCTGCCCGACGTCGAACATCTCCTCGAGCGTGTCGACCTGCACGACCCCCGCCTGGCGGAACATGGCGTCGACGGCCGCCTGCGGCGCGGTGCTGCGCTTGACGGCGTGGCCGACCGGGACGCCCTGCGTCGAGCGACCCGACTTCACGGCGACGACGGGCTTGGACTCCGAGACGCGTCGGGCGATCCGCGAGAACTTGCGCGGGTTGCCGATGGACTCGAGGTAGAGGAGCACGACCTCGGTGTCGTCGTCCTCCTGCCAGTACTGCAGGAGGTCGTTGCCGGAGACGTCGGCGCGGTTGCCGGCGGAGACGAACGTCGAGAGGCCGAGACCACGCCGCGACACCGACTCCAGGATCGCCGTGCCGAGCGCACCGGACTGGCAGAAGAAGCCCACGCGACCCTGGGGCGGCATGGCGGTGGAGAGCGAGGCGTTCAGCTGGACGGCGGGTGCGGTGTTGATGACGCCGAGGCAGTTGGGACCCACCAGGCGCAGCCCGTAGGAGCGGGACAGGTCGAGCAGGGTGCGCTGACGCTGGCGACCCTCCGGGCCCTCCTCGGCGAAGCCGGCCGAGATCACGACGAGCCCGTGCACGCCCTTGGCGGCGCAGTCGAGCACGACGTCGTTGACCGACTCCGCCGGCACGGCCACGATCGCGAGGTCGACCTCGTGCGGGATGTCCTTCACGCTCTTGAACGCCGGCAGGCCCGACACGGCCTCCGCCTGGCTGTTCACGGCGTACACGCTGCCCTGGTAGTCCCCCAGCACGAGGTTGCGCACGATGGTCTGGCCGATCGAGCGCTGGCGGCGGCTCGCGCCGACCACGGCGATGCTGCGCGCGGCGAAGATCCGCTCGATCGAGGCGGCCTCGGCACGCTGCTCGCGCGAGCGCATGACGCCCACGGCGGAGTCGGTGGGGTCGATGCGGAACGAGAGCTGCTGCACGCCGTCCTCGACGACGCCCTCGACGGAGTAGCCCATCTCGCGGAAGACCTGCAGCATGCGGTTGTTGCTCGGCAGGACGTCGGCCGTGAACCGCTTGATGCCGCGCTCGCGACCCGCCTGCGCGAGGTGCTCGAGCAGCAGCTGCCCGACCCCGCGACCCTGGTGCGCGTCCTCCACCAGGAACGCGACCTCGGCCTCGTCGTCGCTGGTGGCGTCGTAGCGCCCGACCCCGATGATGTCGTCGTGCAGCGTGAGCACGAACGCGACGCGACGGTCGAGGTCGACATGCGTGAACCGCTCGACGTCGCGCGCCGAAAGCGTCGGGTACGGGGCGAAGAACCGGTAGTACTTCGACTCGTCGGAGACCCGGGAGTAGAAGGCGACGAACGCGTCGGTGTCCTCGGGCGTGATCGGCCGCAACTGCGCGACGCGACCGTCCTTCAGGAGGACGTCGGCGTCCCACGACGGCGGTCGTCCGTCCTCGTAGGTCGTGGGCTCTCGGTGCACTGCTCCAACCTACCGGTCGGCTGCTGCGTCCTCGCTCCACCCGAGCGCCGTAGAGTTCCCACGACGACACGCCGGGGCCGAGGTCCATCAGTGCGTCCCCTACGAGAGGCCGACCGTGACACCCATCGAAACGCTGCGGGTCATGGTGCGGCGAGGGGCCGGCAGCATCGAGCGCGCTCCCGGCTACCGTGAGGCCGTCGCGCAGATCCACCGGAGTTCGATCGACGAGGTCGATCGAGGGTTCCTCGTCGAGCTCTACTGGGCGACGAGGGACCTCTTCACACGCAACCAGGTCCTCAAGGCGCTCGTCCTTCGATGCGAGGAGCAGGACCTGGGGGACTTCTTCCTGGCAGCGATCAAGCGGGAGAAGATGCTGCACGACCTTCGTCTCACGGCGGTCCGCGGGTACGCCGCCCACGCCACCGAAGCAGAGGTCGAGCCATGGATGAAGCGGCTCTCGACGTCGCTCGCGAAGATCCCCGAGCACACGCCCGCAGCCTTCGACACGTACACACCGCTCCTGTCTCCGTTCGGCCTGCCCTACCTCGCGGACCGCTACGGCTACCGGTGCTTCGTCGACACCCTCGCGCAGGTGTGGAGCCAGTACGACGCGATTCCCGCCGAGTACGCACGGTTCAGGCCGACCTGGCGCATCGGCGCGGACGGCACCCTGGTCGACGAGCCGCTCGACGCGCCACCGCGCTGACGACGGTCACCTCGCCCCAGGCGCCGGTGCGGCGTGGCGACGCACCGGGCGCGAGCCGGGCCAGGGATGATGGGTGACGCCTGAGTGGAAGCCGGAGGACTCCGGCTCCTGAGTGATCGAGAGAGGTTGCATGGCCCGCAGCAGCACCCCGAGCCCCCCCGAGGAGTTCGACGAGCACATCATCGACACCGACATCACGGACGAGATGAATGCCAGCTACATCGAGTACGCGTACTCGGTGATCTACTCGCGGGCCATCCCCGACGCCCGCGACGGTCTCAAGCCCGTGCAGCGCCGCACGCTCTTCACGATGGACGACATGGGCCTGCGCAGCGACCGCGGCCACGTCAAGAGCGCCCGCGTCGTCGGTGAGGTCATGGGTCGGCTGCACCCGCACGGCGACGGCGCGATCTACGACGCCCTCGTGCGGCTCGTGCAGGCGTGGTCGATGCGTCTGCCCCTCGTCGACGGGCACGGCAACTTCGGCTCGCCGGACGACCCGCCGGCCGCGATGCGCTACACCGAGTGCCGCATGGACGCCGCCGCGGAGGCCATGACCGCGTCGATCGACGAGGACACCGTCGACTTCCGCCCCAACTACGACGGCCGCGAGCTCGAGCCGAGCGTCCTGCCGGCGTCGCTGCCGAACCTGCTGGTCAACGGCGCGTCGGGGATCGCCGTCGGCATGGCCACCAACATCGCCCCGCACAACCTCGTCGAGGTCGTGCAGGCCCTGCGCCACCTCATCGAGCACCCCGGAGCCGACCTCGACGACCTCATGCGCTTCGTGCCCGGGCCCGACCTGCCCACCGGCGGCAAGATCGTCGGTCTCGACGGCATCCGCGACGCCTACGCGACCGGCAACGGCTCGTTCCGCATGCGCGCGACCACCCGGATCGAGAACATCACGCCCCGTCGCAAGGGCATCGTCGTCACCGAGCTGCCCTACAACGTCGGCACGGAGAAGGTCGTCGAGGCGATCAAGAAGCTCGTGCAGGCCAAGAAGCTGCAGGGCATCTCCGACATCAAGAACCTGACCGACCGTCACAAGGGCCTGCACCTCGTGATCGAGGTGAAGAACGGGATCGTGCCCGAGGCGCTGCTCGAGCAGCTCTTCAAGCAGACGCCGATGGAGTCCTCGTTCTCGATCAACGCGGTCGCGCTCGTCGACGGGCAGCCGCGGACGCTGGGCCTCAAGCAGATGCTCGAGGTCTACCTCGACCACCGCTTCCAGGTCGTGCGCCGCCGCAGCGAGTTCCGTCGGGCGAAGGCGGCCGACCGGCTCCACCTCGTCGAGGGCCTGCTCGTGGCGATCGTCGACATCGACGAGGTCATCCAGCTGGTCCGCAGCAGCGACAACCGCGGCGAGGCGCGCACCCGCCTGATGGGCGTGTTCGACCTCAGCGAGGCGCAGGCCGACTTCATCCTCGACCGGACGCTCGGCAGCCTCACCAGGTTCTCCCGCATCGAGCTGGAGAAGGAGGCCGACGAGCTGCGCGCCACCATCGAGCAGCTCGAGGAGATCCTCGGCGACGACACCGTCCTGCGCGGCGTCGTCTCCGACGAGCTCGCCGAGGTCGCCCAGAGCTTCGGCACGCCGCGCCGCACCGTCCTCCTGGAGTCCGCGGGCCAGACCGTCACCGCCACGGCGTCGCTCGAGGTCGCCGACGACCCGTGCTTCGTGCTGCTGTCGGCGACCGGCCTGCTGGCCCGCACCACCGACGCGACGCCGTTCGGCGACGTCGGGAACCGCGCGAAGCACGACGTGATCGTCTCCGCAGTCGCGACGACGGCCCGCGGGCAGGTCGGCCTCGTGACGCAGGACGGCGTGGTCCACCGGCTCGACGTCCTCGACATCCCCGCGCTGCCGCCGACCGCGTCGGCGCCGCACGTGCAGGGGGGGATCCCGCTGCGTGAGCTGCTGTCGACCCCTGCCGCGCCGATCACGCTGATGTCGTTGTCCGACGACGGGCCCGGGATCGCCCTGGGCACCCGCGCGGGTGTCGTCAAGCGGGTCAAGCCCGACCCCGTCCTCACCCGCGACGCGTGGGAGGTCGTCAGCCTCGCCGACGGCGACGTCGTGGTGGGCGCCGCGCCGCTCGCGACGGGCGAGGAACAGCTCGTCTTCGTCACGTCCGACGCCCAGCTCCTGCGCTTCGAGGCCGGTCTGGTGCGGCCCCAGGGCCGTGGCGGCGGTGGGGTCGCCGGCGTCAAGCTCGCACCCGGACAGCGCGTCGTCGGCTTCGGCGTCGTCGGCGACGTCGACTCCGCGCACGTCCTCACCATCGCCGGCTCCGGTGACGCGCTCCCCGGCACGCAGACGGGCGCGGCCAAGGTCACGCCCCTGTCGGCCTTCCCGGCCAAGGGACGCGCCACGGGAGGGGTGCGCTGCCAGCGGCTCCTGAAGGGCGAGGACGGGCTGATCCTGGCGTGGGTGGGCGACGGCGTGCCCCTCGCCTGCGCCACGAGCGGGTCGCCGGTCGACCTGCCTGCGGTGGACCCCAGGCGCGACGGCTCCGGCGTGCCCGTGGCCCAGCCCGTGCTGGCCGCCGCGTCGCCCGCGGCACTCCTGCCGGGACTCCCCGTCGTGCGAGACTGACGCCGTGCGCCCTCTCACCCGAACCGCGTCCATCTCGCCGCTCCGGGCGGCCCTGCTGCCGCTCGCGCTCGTCCTCGCCGTGCTGCTCGCCGGCTGCACGGGCGGCGGTGACGACGGCGGCTCCACGGACACCGCCGCCGTGCAGAAGCGGCTCGACGCTGCCAAGAGGACCATCGACGACGCCGAGACGGTCGACGTCTCGCTGACGACGTCGTCGGTGCCGGACGGCGTGTCCGGCCTGCTCTCCGCGACGGGGAAGGGCAACCACTCCCCCGCCTTCGAGGGTGACGTGAAGGTCTCCTCCGGCGGTGCCACGCTGACCGCCAAGGTGATCGCCGTCGACGGCACCGTCTACGCGAACACGGGCATCACGCCGGGCTACCTCACGATCGATCCCGCGTCGCTCAAGGCACCCGACCCGGCGGGCCTGCTCGACCCCGACTCCGGTCTCACGAGCATCCTCGCCTCCACGGAGGACCTGAAGACGGGCGACCAGTCGCGCGACGGCCGCGACGTGCTCACCTCCGTCACCGGGACGCTCCCCGGCTCGGTCGTGGCCGACATCATCCCGTCGGCCTCCCGGCAGGGGACGTTCACGGTCACGTACCGGCTGACCGACGAGGACGAGCTGCGCGACGCCAAGATGACCGGGCCGTTCTACGGCGAGGGCTCGAAGGTCACCTACACGGTCAAGCTCGCCACGTCGGACGAGCCCGTCACGATCACGGCTCCCGCCGCGACCGGCGGCCGCTGACCCGTGGCGGAACCCCGCGGCCCCGGCGACGTCCGGCTGGCCTCGCGCACCTTGCTCGGCCTGGCCGCGGTGGCCATCGCGTTCGCGGCGGCCGACACGTACGTCGTCGTGCTCGCGCTGCCCGACATGATGTCGGCGAGCGGCCTCGACGTCGACGAGCTCCAGCGCGCGGCCCCGATCGTCTCGGGCTTCCTGCTCGGCTACGTCGGGGTGCTGCCCCTCATCGGACGGATCTCCGACCTGCGCGGCCGGGTGCCGGTGCTGCTGGGGTCGCTGGTCGTCTTCGCCGTCGGGTCCCTGGTGACCGCCGCGGCCTACGACCTGGAGACCATCGTCGCGGGACGTCTCCTGCAGGGTGTCGGGGGCGGCGGGCTCATCCCCCCGACCCTCGCGCTGGTCGCGGACCTGTGGCCCCCGAAGCGGCGCGGCCTCCCCCTGGGCGTCGTGGGTGCGGTGCAGGAGCTCGGCAGCGTCCTCGGACCGCTCTACGGCGCGGTGGTGCTGGCGTTCGGGTCGTGGCGTGACATCTTCTGGGTGAACGCCGCCGTCGGCCTGCTGCTCGCCGCGGTCATGCTGCGGCTGCGGGACGCGGCCCCGTCGACGGAAGAAGCTACGGCGACCGACCGTGGTCGCCCCGACCTGCTGGGCGCCGGCCTCCTCGCCCTCTCGCTGCTCGGTCTGTCGCTCGTGATGCTGGAGCCGCAGCGGCTCGTCACCGGCGTCACCTCGGGCCTGGCGTTCCTGCCGGTCACCGGCGACTCGCGGTGGCTGACACCCGTCGCGCTCGTCACCTACGCGCTCGCGGCGCTTCTGCTGGTGCGGCAGGCCACCGCCCGACGGCCGCTCGTGCAGTGGCGCAGCTGGGGCGAGGTCGCGCGCAGCACCGACCTGGTGGGCGCGGGTCTGCTCACGCTGGCGCTCGCCGCCGTCATCATCACGTTCGCCTCGGCCGAGCCCGAGTCGGGCGCGATCTCGCCCGCTGCCCCCTGGCTGCTGCCGGTGGCCGCGGCGGCTGCGGCCGGCTTCGCCTACCGCCAGCGGACCGCCGCCACACCGCTCGTGCCGCGCGGCGCCCTCGCGTCCCGCCCCGCCTGGGGCGCGCTGGTGGTCTCCTTCGTCGTCGGCGCCTCCCTGATCGCGGCGCTCGTCGACATCCCGTTCTTCGCCCGTCTCACCGTCTACCGCGACTCCCAGCTCGACGCCGCGCTGGTGCTCGTCCGGTTCCTCGTGGCCCTGCCCGTCGGCGCGGTGATGGGCGGCTGGCTGCTGCGTCGCGTGCCCGCCGCGTGGATCACCGCCGCGGCGATGCTGATGAGCGCACTCGCCTTCCTGCACATGGCGACGTGGGACGCCCAGTCGCTCGCGAGTGGGTGGGAGACGCTCTCGCTCGTCGCAGCGGGTCTCGGCTTCGGCCTGGCGATCGCCCCGGTGAACGCGGTGCTGCTCGAGCACACCGCCGACGCGGTGCACGGGGTGGCGAGCGCCCTGCTGATCGTGGCGCGCATGGTGGGCATGCTGATCGGCATCTCCGCGCTCACGACCGTCGGCCTGCGCGCCTTCTACGCGGCGTCGGAGAAGATCCCCCCGGCATCGGAGGTGTGCTCGGGCGCGGTCCAGCTGTGCCAGGCCTACCGCGACGAGGTGCGCGACGCCGGGATCGCCCAGCTGCACGCGGTGTTCGTCGGGGCGGCCGTCTGCGCTGCGGTCGCAGCGGTCCTCGCGCTGTGGTTGTTGCGTGAGGCACCTAACAGGCGGGCGCGAAACACCGGCGGTACGATGCCGGTGTGACGGACTTCGACGATCTTCTCGCAGCCAACCGGACCTTCGCCGACTCCTTCTCGCTCACCGGCTTCGACGGCATCGCGCGTGCCGGCGTCGCCATGGTGACGTGCATGGACTCGCGCATCGACCCCCTCGGCATGATCGGCCTCCAGCCCGGTGACGCCAAGATCCTGCGCAACCCCGGCGGTCGCGTCAACGACCCGGAGCTCGTAGCCCTGGTCCTCGGCTCGCACCTGCTGCAGGTCAAGCGCGTGCTCGTCGTCGAGCACACGCGGTGCGCGATGGCCTCCTCCACCGAGGAGCAGATCCACCAGCGGGTCTCCGACAGCACCGGCACCGACGCCACCTGGATGTCGATCGGACCGATCTCGGACCAGAAGCGCCAGATCCGTGCCGACGTGCACCGCGTGACGTCGCACCCGCTCATCCCCGACAGCGTCGAGGTCGGCGGCTTCATCTACGACGTCGACACCGGTCTGCTCGAGCAGGTCGTCTGACGACCCCTGCGTCCCCAGGACGACTGCACGACGCCCTCCTCCCGGCCTGGGAGGAGGGCGTCGTCGTGCGGGGACCGTCTCCGCAGCCGTGGTCAGTCGAGGCGGGTGCCGTCGAGGCCGAAGGTCCCGCGTGTGGTCGTGGAGCCGTCGGTGACGTCGACGACCAGTCTCGGCTCGGTGCCGCTCGTGACGACGTGCAGCTGCACGTCCGGCGACGCGTCCGGACCCACCTCGAGCAGCGTCGTCTCCACGATGTCCTGGACCACGGACGGGGCGACGTCGGCCAGGTCGACGGGTGAGGCCGCCGGGTCGAGCCCGGTCGGCTCGCCGACCGGCTCCCACTCGACCCCTCGGAAGACCCACTGACGGGCGGTCGTGCCGTCGACGACCGTGGCGGTGCCGCTGCCGTCGCGCACGTCGTACGTGGTGACGGTCGCCGCGCCGGCGTCGTCGTCGAGGTCCGCGACCTGCAGGTCCCACCACGTCGCGGCGTCGGGCACCGTCACGCCGTCCTTCTCGGTGTAGCCGTCGTCCGCGAGCCCGACGTCGTCGGAGGACCCGGAGTCGAAGCCGTCGTCGATGGAGCCGGCGACGCCGACGAACACCACGACGGCGACGATCAGCGGCACGAGGAAGACCGCGATGACGGCGATGACGCCGCACCCGATCTTGCGCTCCGTCGTCCACCCGCTGGGCTGCGGGCCCGCCGCGGCTCCCGAGCCGGAGCCGCCGTAGGAGGGCGGCGCCCAGCTGGGACCCTGCCCGGCCGAGGCTGGCAGACCTGCCGAGGGAGGCGGCAGGGACGGGGCCGAGGGGGTCGGCAGGTCCCGCGGGGCGACCGGGTCGAGGTCGGCGACCGGGGGCGGCATCCCGAAGGGCGGTGCACCCAGGTCCGGCGAGGTCGGCGTCGGCGGGCGGCTCTCGAGGTCGCGCAGGACCATCGCGAGGTCGCCCTTGGTGGAGGCGGCGTCGATCTGCTCGAGGCGCAGGGCCCGGTCGGCGGCCGTGATGCGACCCTCCGCGTACGCCTCGTCCACCATCCGGCGTGCCCGCCGACGGTCGCCGCGGCTGGCGCCGCTGGGGTCGCTGATGTCGCTCACGGCGGCAGCGTAGCGGGACGGACGTCCGGTTCCGGTCAGGCGTCGATCAGGTCGGAGTCGACGTCGTAGGCGCTCTGCACGATGAACTCCTTGCGCGGCGCGACCTCGTTGCCCATGAGGAGCTCGAAGACCGCCGCGGCCTGCTCGGCGTCGTCGACGGTGAGCCGACGCAGGGTGCGATGGCGGGGGTCCATCGTGGTCTCCGCCAGCTGGTCGGCGTCCATCTCGCCGAGGCCCTTGTAGCGCTGGATGGGGTCCTTCCAGCGGACGTTGCGCCGCTTCAGGTCCGCCAGCGTGCGCTGGAGCTCCGCGTCGGAGTAGGTGTACTGGTACTTGTCCTGCCCCTTCTTCGGGTTCGTCAGCTCGATGCGGTGCAGGGGCGGTACGGCCGAGAACACCCGACCCTGCTCGACGAGCGGGCGCATGTAGCGGAAGAAGAGGGTGGCCAACAGGCAACGGATGTGGGCGCCGTCGGAGTCGGCGTCGGCCATGAAGATGATCCGGCCGTAGCGGGCCTGGTCGAGGTCGAACGTGCGCCCGGACCCCGCACCCACGACCTGGATGATCGAGGAGCACTCGACGTTCTTCAGCATGTCGCCCACGCTGGCCTTCTGGACGTTCAGGATCTTGCCGCGGATCGGCAGCAGCGCCTGGAACTCCGAGTCGCGCGCCGACTTCGCCGTGCCGAGCGCCGAGTCGCCCTCGACGATGAACAGCTCGGTGCGCTCGGCGTCGCCCGCGCGGCAGTCGGCCAGCTTGGCCGGCAGGGCACTGGACTCCAGGGCGTTCTTGCGGCGCTGGTTGTCCCGCTGCTGGCGTGCCATGAGACGGGTCCGCGACGCGGCCACGACCTTCTCCATCACCTGCCGCGCCTTCGCCTTCTCGGCCGCCTTCGTCGACGTCAGGAACGCCTTGAGCTCGCGGGAGACGACCTGGTTGACGATGCGCGTGACGGCCGGCGTCCCGAGCACCTCCTTGGTCTGTCCCTCGAACTGCGGCTCGGCGAGCCGCACCGTCACGACGGCGGTGATGCCCTCGAGCACGTCGTCCTTGACGATGTCCGGATCGCCGGACTTCAGCAGCCTGGTGGTGCGCAGGGTGTCGTTGAAGGTCTTCGTGACGCCCCGCTCGAAGCCCTGCACGTGCGTGCCGCCCTTGGGGGTGGCGATGATGTTGACGAACGAGCGCAGCTCCGACTCGTAGCCGGTGCCCCAGCGCAGGGCGACGTCGACGCCCAGCTCGCGCTCGACCTCCTGCGGCGTCATGTGTCCCTTGCTGTCGAGCACGGGCACGGTCTCCTTGAACGACCCCTCGCCCTGCAGGCGCAGCACCTCGCTGACCGGCTCGTCGGGCGCCAGGAAGTCGCAGTACTCGGTGATGCCGCCGTCGTGCTTGAACGACTCCTCGACCGGCTCCTCGCCCCGCTCGTCGCGCAGCACGATCTGCAGGCCGGGCACCAGGAACGACGTCTGGCGCGCACGGTTGACCAGCTCGTCGTAGGCGAAGGTCGCGGTCTTGATGAAGATCTGCGGGTCGGCCCAGTAGCGGACCCGCGTGCCCGTGACCGTCTTCTTCACGCGTCCGCCCTTGTGCAGCGTGTTGTCGGGCGTGAAGTCCGCGGCGGGGCCCTCACCGGCGAAGACGCCGGGCTCGCCGCGACGGAACGACATCGACCACGTGGCCCCGGACTTGTCGACCTCGACGTCCAGGCGCGAGGAGAGCGCGTTCACGACCGAGGCGCCGACACCGTGCAGACCCCCGGTCGCGTTGTAGGAGCCACCGCCGAACTTCCCGCCCGCGTGCAGCTTGGTGTAGACCACCTCGACGCCGGTCAGGCCGGTCTTCGGCTCGATGTCGACGGGCACGCCGCGGCCGTTGTCGCGCACCTCGACCGAGCCGTCGGCGTGCAGGACGACGTCGATCCGGTCGCAGTGCCCCGCGAGGGCCTCGTCGACGGAGTTGTCGATGATCTCCCACAGGCAGTGCATGAGACCGCGGGTGTCGGTGGAGCCGATGTACATGCCCGGACGCTTGCGCACGGCCTCGAGGCCCTCGAGGACGAGCAGGTTGCGAGCGTCGTAGGTCGACACGTCCAGGACCTCCAGGAGACGTAGGGGGGATCGTGAGACGTCCGGGCTGCCCGCGTGACGGGCGGACGACGTCCCGCTGCCAGCCTAGTCAGCGCCCCGTCGGTGACCCGTCTGACACGCGGCACGCCGACGTGCGTCCGGGCGTTTGACCCTGCTCGGCAGTATCTATGTCGTATGTCACCTGGGCCTGTGCGGAACAGGCCGCCGTGGTTGGATGTTGTGACAGACGTACCCCCGACGCCGCTGAGGAAGAGAGAACATCATGGCTGCAGTCGCCGAGCTTCCCGGTCTGAACGCGACCGACCGTTGCGACCGGTGTGGAGCACAGGCGTACGTCCGCGTCGAGCTCGCCGGCGGAACCGAGCTGCTCTTCTGCGCACACCACGCCCGCGAGCACGAGGACAAGCTGCGTGAGATCGCCGTGTCGATCCACGACGAGACGGGCCGCCTCGCCGGCGTCCCCGCCCCGGCCCCCGACACCGAGGTCTGAGACCACGGCCGGACGCCGAGGCCTGAGACAGGCTTCGTCCGAGAGCCCCTCGCCGCACTGCGGCGAGGGGCTCTCGTCGTCTGGACGTGCGGGACGAGTCGACGCGTGCCACGCTCGCCGCACCCGGTCGGCAACGCGTCGACCACTGTCCGAGGAGTCCTCATGCAGATCGGTACCTCGCTCTTCCTGCTGGCGGTCGGCGCGATCCTGTCCTTCGCCGTCCAGGACCGCATCAGCGGCGTCGACCTGACGATGGTCGGCTACATCCTCATCGCCGTCGGCGCGCTCGGTCTGGTGCTGTCGCTCATCCTCGGCACGCGCACGCGTCGCGACCTGCCGCCGCCCCGCTGACCGTCCCGGTCGCCGCCGGAGGCTGGCCAGCAACCCGAACACGTTGCTAACGTCATCCACATGAGTGTCGGGGAGGGGCCGGTGGCCCAGGATCCGTTCTGGGGCGTCGTGCGTCGGCGTCGTCCCGACGTCGACCTGGTGCTCCTCACCGGCCGCTCCCCGCTCGACCCTCCCCCGGCCGAGCCGGACGACGCGATCACGCTCGACGAGGCGCGGAAGATCGAGCGTGGCGTCGACGACGCGTACGCGTCGATCCGTCACCTGCTGCCGCCGGACACGCCGTCGCCGACGCGGCTCTGGCGGGCGGCCGACGGCGGACACGCGTACCTGAACGAGAAGGCGCTGCGTGGCCTGGCCGGACCCCGCGCCGTGGTCACCCTCCGTGCCCTCGCACGCTCCCTGCAGGAGCGTGGTTGGGAGATCGGGGCGACGGGCGACGAGCACCGGCCGCACCTCATGGCCACCAACGGCTGGATCGACCTCGACGTCCGCAGCGGCGCCGCGGCGACGCAGCTGCTCATGGCCGGCCCGGTCGTGCCGGTGCGGGCCGACGACCTCGCGACCCTGAAGGCCGAGCGATGAGCAGCGTCGAGGCCGACTGGAACGCCATCACCGCCGCAGCCAGGATCTGGGACGGCGCGGCCGACGGGCTCGACGGTGCGTGGCGACGACTGCACGGCACGACCGGCTCCCCCATGGCGCCCGACGTCGCAGCGGCCTTCGAGACGTTCCGCGAGGCGTGGGTCGACGAGGTCAAGGACGTCGCGACGACCGCGCAGGCGCACGCGGAGTCCCTCGACGACGCCGCCGCGACCTACTCGGCCGTCGACGACGCCGCCTACCAGCGCATCAGGTCGCTGATGCCGTGGTCGTACCGCGACAGCAGCATCGACCCCGACGGCGGTCCGCCGCCGATGCCGACGCCCTCGGCGGGTCCGAGCCCCACCCCCGCTCCCCCGGCCGACTCGGCGCCCGCCACGCCACAGCCCTCGCCCGGCCCGTCGCCCACGCCGTCGCCCAGCCCGACGGGAGGTGACTGACGTGGCCCTGGTGCGAGTCAGTCAGCCCGACCCCTTGCGCACGGAGTCCTCGGCGGTCGCCGCCGTCACCAACGGGGTGCGTGCGACGGGTGAGAGCGTCAGTGACGCCCAGGAGTCGCTCGCCGGGCAGGGCACTCCGTCATCGTGGTCGGGCGACGCGTCCGAGGCCGCCCGCAACGAGTTCACCGCCTTGTCCGGTCGCCTCGACTCCGCCTCGGCGGCATTCGTACGGGCCGTGACCGTGCTCGACGCCTTCGACGACACCGTCCAGACCCTCAGGTCGCGGAGGCTCGACCTGCTCGAGCAGGTCTCGAACCTCAACGGCCGCATCGACACCTACGACGCCGATGTCGCCGCGTCGGACAGGGACGACGCCACCGCGCAGGAGGCGCTCGTCCAGAGGTCGGCCAACCTCGAGCGCGAGGCCACGGCCCTCCAGGCCGACGTCGACGCCTGGAACCGCGACCAGGAGTCGGCCGAGCAGACCGTGATCACGGGACTCCAGGGCGTGGACACCGTCGCTGAGGGCGCGAGCGCGGCGTCGGACCCGAACCGTCCCGACGCCGACGCGCTGGCCGACCAGCTGCAGCAGCGCGTGGACGCCGGCGACCCGGAGGCCGTCGCCGACTGGTGGAGAGGGTTGAGCCCCGACCAGGTCGCCGCGCTGGTCATGCACTCCCCTCAGCTCGTCGGCAACGCGGGAGGCGTCCCGAGCGAGGTCCGCGACGAGGCCAACCGGACGTCGATGCTGAGCGACATCGACTACCTCACCCAACGTCGCGACGACGGCCAGCTGACGGAGCTCGAGCGCCAGCAGCTGATGAATGCCGAGGACGCGCGCTCCGTGCTGGAGGAGAACGCCGATCGTGTCGACCCCGAGACAGGTGAGGACCAGGCGTTCCTGCTGGTGTACCGGCCCGACGCGTTCAACGGCGACGGTGGCGTCGCCATGAGCCTCGGCAACCCCGACACCGCGGACGACGTCACCTCGTTCGTGCCCGGCCTCACCAACGAGGCGACGTCGCTCGGCTCGAACGTCAGCTCCATGGAGCGGCTCATGGACCTGGCCGACGACAAGAACGGTGATCGGACCGTCGCCGCGATCACCTGGATCGACTACGACGCACCCAGCAGCGCCGAGGGCCTCACCGACGACCCCTGGGACTTCGTCCAGGTGGCCGGCCAGGGCAAGGCCACGGACGGCGGCGAGAGGTTCGCGGACTTCGTCGACGGGCTGCGCGCGAGCGACCACCGTCCACCCGGCGAGGATGCCCACTTCACGGCCATCGGACACAGCTACGGCTCGACCACCGTCTCGCACGCCGCCACCGACAACGACCTCCAGGTCGACGACATGGTCCTCATCGGCAGCCCCGGCACCGGCTCCGCCCAGACCGCGACCGACCTGATGCCGGAGGGCCACCTGTTCGTCGGCTCCGCGGACTACGACCCGGTGACCCTGCTGGGCGCGCCGGGCATCGGCGCGCTGGGGCACGACCCGGCGCAGGCCGACTTCGGGGCTCACCGCTTCGAGGTCGATCCCGGGTCGTACCGTGTCCAGGACCTGCTCGAGAACCACTCGTCGTACTTCAACGAGGGCTCGACGTCGCTCGACGCGATGGCAGACGTGGTCGCCGGCCGCACGCCCGACGAGGTGGAGGGCCGCACCCTCGGAAACACGCAGCCCCTCGACACGCTCCTGGTCGGGACGAGCCTCGCCTCGGGCGGTGAGCAGGTGTGGAACGGTGTCGAGTGGACGGGCGAACGCGTCGCCGACGGGGCAGGCTGGGCCTGGGACCGGGCGAAGGACGCCGGCAGCTGGCTGAACCCCTTCGACTGAGAGGCCGGGATGAGACGTTCGAGGATCGTGGTGGGAGTCGTGATGATGGCCAGCCTGTTCGGGTGTGGCGGTGGTGGCGGCGGGGCCGACGACCCGGCGGACGCCGAGCGCGTGGCCGCGCAGACCCGCAGCGCCGCGCAGGAGACGTTCGACGCCATCGGTCGAGGCGTGGAGGTGCTCGGCTACACCAGCACCGGCGCGGGCCGCTGGGTGATCTGCGGCATGGAACCCAGTCCCAACGGCACGCAGTACGTGGCAGAGATCGCCGTGACCCAGAGCAACGTCCCGCCGTCGCAGTACGGTGCCGTCGTCCGCGAGCAGGCCGAGGCGCAGGGCTGGAGCGTCGAGCAGGTCGCCGGCGACACCCTCGAGGGCCGCAAGGACGGGTTGCGGCTGCGCGCCCAGTACGGGTCCGCAGCCATGAACCTCTCGGTCCGGAGCCGGTGCCTGGACGTGCCGAAGGACGAGATCCGTCGACTCACCGACCTCCCGAAGGACGAGCTGGGAGTCGAGCCGCCGGCCTGACCGCGCCGCACGGACAGGGTCCGACCTTCGGCTGATACACGACCACGGCCCGCCTCGAGGATCTCGGGGCGGGCCGTCGTCGTGTCGGGCTGTGGGCTCAGTCCAGGTAGTCGCGCAGCACCTGCGAGCGGGACGGGTGGCGCAGCTTGCTCATCGTCTTGGACTCGATCTGGCGGATGCGCTCACGCGTGACGCCGTAGACCTTGCCGATCTCGTCGAGGGTCTTCGGCTGGCCGTCGGTCAAGCCGAAGCGCATCGAGACGACGCCCGACTCGCGCTCGCTGAGCGTGTCGAGCACCGCGTGCAGCTGCTCCTGCAGCAGCGTGAACGACACGGCGTCGGCCGGGACGATCGCCTCGGAGTCCTCGATGAGGTCACCGAACTCGCTGTCGCCGTCCTCGCCGAGGGGCGTGTGCAGCGAGATCGGCTCGCGCCCGTACTTCTGGACCTCGACGACCTTCTCCGGCGTCATGTCCAGCTCGAGCGCCAGCTCCTCCGGGGTGGGCTCGCGGCCCAGGTCCTGCAGCATCTGGCGCTGCACGCGGGCCAGCTTGTTGATGACCTCGACCATGTGCACCGGGATGCGGATCGTGCGGGCCTGGTCGGCCATGGCGCGGGTGATCGCCTGGCGGATCCACCACGTCGCGTACGTGGAGAACTTGAAGCCCTTGGTGTAGTCGAACTTCTCGACCGCACGGATCAGACCCAGGTTGCCCTCCTGGATCAGGTCGAGGAAGAGCATGCCGCGGCCGGTGTAGCGCTTCGCGAGCGAGACGACCAGACGCAGGTTGGCCTCGAGCAGGTGGTTCTTCGCCCGACGACCGTCGACGACGATCCAGTCGAGCTCCTCGCGCGTCTTCTCGGAGATGCGGCCGCCCTTGCCGAGCTTCTCCTCGGCGAACAGGCCGGCCTCGATCCGCTTGGCGAGCTCGACCTCCTCACCGGCGGTGAGCAGGGAGACCTTGCCGATCTGCTTGAGGTAGTCCTTGACCGGGTCGGCCGTGGCGCCGGCGACGAGCACCTGCTGCACCGGCTCGTCGGACTCGTCGGCGGCCGACAGCGTGAAGCTGGACTCCTCGTCCTCCTTCAGCGTCGGGTCGTTCTTGAGGTCCTTGACGAACTCCTCGTCGGAGATGTCCGGCAGGACCTTCTTGCCCTGGGCGTCGACCTTCGCGGCCTGACCGCCCTCCGGCACGTCGAGCGCGTCGGCGATGTCGACGGGCGCGTCGGCAGTCTTCTTCGCCGCGGCCTTCTTGGCCGGCGCCTTCTTGGCGGCCGTCTTCTTGACCGGCGCCTTCTTCGCGGGAGCGGGGGCGGCGGTCTTCTTGGAAGTCTTCGTCACGGGCTCTTCTGATCTCGCGGGTGGGCTGGACGATCGTGCTGCGCGCTACCCCGGACGGTCTCGGCGAGGGGGTCGACGACGGTTCCGGCGTGGCGGGACGGCAGGATCTGACACCTGCGTCCGATGACGGAACTCACCGAGGACTCACCTCCCTGACCTGTCTGAGGGCGCACCAAAGAGGCCTGCGGTCAACCTCTGCGTGACCCAGTGTGCCACGGGACACAACCGGCGTGGTCGGACCCCCTGGATGGTCCGCGCGCCCTGCGACCTCAGTCGAGCGGCCAGGTGTGCACCGGCTCGTTGGTGTGCATGAGCTCCGCGTAGCGCCGGGTGACGGCACGCAGCGCCTCGGTGCGGTCACCCGTCCGCCCCAGCTCCTGCTCGACGGCCGAGACCAGCCAGGTCGCGCCGTTGGCGCCGCGGACGCACCGCTGCTCCACGACGTCGAGCAGCCGGTCGGAGACCGCCGCGTCGACGCCCATCTGGGCGAGACCCTCGTGCGCGAGCGGCAGGAGGTGACGCAGCACCAGCTCGCGGACGGAGACGGTGCCGACCGACGGCCAGTACTGGTCGGCCTCGATGCCCACCCGCGCCGCCTGGTGGAAGTTCTCCTCGGCCGCCTTGAACGAGAGCTGCGACCAGACCGGACGCTCGCTCTGGCGCATCACCTGGACGAGGCCGTAGAACAGGGCCGCGTTGGCGACCGTGTCGACCACCGTCGGACCGGCGGGCAGCAGTCGGTTCTCCACCCGCAGGTGCGGACGACCGTCGCTCACGTCGTAGATCGGCCGGTTCCACCGGTAGACGGTCCCGTTGTGCAGCAGCAGCTCGGCGAGCGACGGGACGCGCCCGGCCTCGAGCTCGGCCACCGGGTCCTCGTCCTCCACGATCGGCAGCAGCGCCGGGAAGTACCGGACGTTCTCCTCGAAGAGGTCGAAGACCGAGGTGATCCACCGCTCGCCGAAGAAGACCCGCGGCCGGACGCCCTGAGCCTTCAGCTCCTCGCTGCGCGTGTCGGTCGCCTGCTCGAACAACGGGATCCGCGTCTCGTGCCAGAGCTGACGGCCGAGGAGGAACGGGGAGTTGGCGCCCACGGCCACCTGGACGCCGGCGATGGCCTGCGCGGCGTTCCACGTGGCCGCGAAGTCGTCGGGCTCGACCTGCAGGTGCAGCTGCGTGCTCGTGCAGGCCGCCTCGGGCACGATCGTGTCGGCCGTGGTCTCCAGCCGGTCGACCCCGTCGATGACGATCGCGATGTCCTCACCACGCGCCGAGAGGATCTGGTCCGACAGCAGGTGGTAGCGCGGGTTCGGCGACAGCGACTCCTGACCGAGGTGCTCCGAGCGCAGCGTCGGCAGCACCCCGACCATCAGCAGTCCGGCCTCGGCGCGTGCCGCCTTCCCCTGCGCCTCGTTGAGGTCGCGGCGGACCGTCCGCTCCAGCACGGCGAAGCCGTCACCACTGGCCGGCTGCGGGGGGACGTTGATCTCGATGTTGAACAGCCCGAGCTCGGTCTGGAACGCCTCGTCGGCGATCGCCTCCAGCGCCTCGGCGTTCCTCATCGCAGGGTCGCCGGCGTCGTCGACGAGGTTCAGCTCGATCTCGACGCCGATCTGCGGCTCGCCCACGGAGAAGTCGTGCTCGGAGAGCATCCGGGCGAACACGTCGAGGCAGCGTCGTACCTTCTCCCGGTAGCGCGTCCGGTCCTCACGCGTGAAGGTCCTGTCGTCGACGTCCTGACCCATGCGTTCACCCTAGGGGCGACGCTCGTCCCGTGCGCGTCATCGCAGCGAGCCCGCACCCGCGTAGGCCGCACGGACGATCTCCCGCAGCCGCCGAGGGTGCGTGCCGAGGCGGAGCGCGTCGCCGAGGGTCGCTGCCATCGCGTAGCCCGGGTCCGCGCTCGTGGCCCTGTCGAACCCCATGGCGGCCTGCGCGCCGTCGCCCCGCAGGTACGCGAGGTAGCCGGCCACCGTGTACGGCACGGCGGCGTAGACACCGGGCGAGCGCCGGGCCAGCTCGCGCCACGTGACGAGCCGCTCGGGACCTGCGTCCTCGAGCGTCGGCCAGAGCCCGTCGCGGACCGCCCCCAGGGTCAGCCAGACACCGAGGCGCAGCAACGACCGAGCCTCCACCGCGTCGACCCCGGAGTCCTCGGCGGTGCGCACGACGTCCTGCACCTCCTGCAACCCGGTGACGGCGAGGTCGATCGGCTCGCGCCACGCCTGCTCCACCAGCTCCCGCTCGACCTGGACCACCTGGGTCACGAGCCACGTCGAGCCCGGCCCGTCGCAGGGGCGCCAGCGGTCCTCCAGCACCGTGCGGTCGGGCAGCACCTCCTGGCCCGCGACGACGGCCTCGAGCACCGCCGGGTGGTGCGGGCTGAGGTCGAGCGGCGTCCCGGTCTCATCGTCGTCCGACGCGGTCCAGTAGCGCGTGGTGTCGGTCCAGGCGACGACGACGGGTCGGATCGCGCCGAGCGCGCCCTCGACCGCGCGCGCTGCCTGGGCGGCTCGCTCGACCCGGGTCGAGACGACGAGCACGATGGCGCCGTCGGCGCCCTGGGCGCGCAGGTGTCCGGCCACGAAGCGGCCCACGTGCTGCACGTGGTCGTCCTGGTCCGGCAGGTCCACGCGCATCGTGAAGCCGAGACGCTGTCGAGGCCCGCTCGTCGCGATCGCGCAGATCGACTCGTGCGGGGCGAAGCCGAGCGCGGCGGGCAGGAGGTTGAAGAGGTCGGCCACGTCGTGGGCCGTGTACACGGGCTGGGAGGTCATGGACCCAACCTGCTGCTCGCGGACGGCGTGTGGCGGCGCTCGTCCTCCGCCTGTGGACGGACGGCAGGCGGGGACGCCCCCGGCGACCCAGGGTGTGGACGCAGCGACCGTCGGCGGTCCGCAGCAGAATGGGGCCATGCGGTCCACGGCGTCGGTTCTCCACCTCGACCTCGACGCCTTCTTCGCCTCGGTGGAGCAGCGCGACAAGCCGTCGCTGCGCGGTCGGCCGGTGATCGTCGGCGGCATCGGCCAGCGCGGCGTGGTCTCCACCTGCTCCTACGAGGCACGCGTGCACGGCGTCCGCTCGGCGATGCGCATGGCGGAGGCCCGGGCGCGGTGCCCCCACGCGGCGTTCCTCTCGGGTCGCTTCGACGCCTACCGCGAGGCGAGCACCCTCGTCATGCGACGCCTGCGCGAGGAGTCGCCGCTCGTCGAGCCGCTCTCGCTCGACGAGGCCTACGTCGACCTCGCGGCCGGCGCCGACGACGACCTCTCCCCCGACGCCGTCCTCGAGCGTGTCGAGACGCTGCGCCGCGACATCACCGAGATCACCGAGGGCCTCACGGCGTCGGTCGGCGTCGCGTCCTCCAAGCTCATGGCGAAGATCGCCAGCGAGCTGCGCAAGCCCGACGGCGTGTTCGTCGTGGCCCCCGGCACCGAGCTCGCGCTGCTGGAACCGATGCAGGTACGGGCGATCCCGGGCGTCGGTCCCGCCACGGCCGAGCGGCTGCGTCGGATCGGCGTCGGCACGGTCGGCGAGCTGCGCGAGCGCGACGAGGACGAGCTGGTCCGGCTGCTGGGATCGGCGTCGGGGCGCTCCCTCGCCCGCCTCGCCCGCGCCGACGACGACCGTCCTGTCGTCGCGGAGCGCGAGGCGAAGTCGATCAGCGTCGAGGACACCTTTCCCGATGACGTCACCGACCGCGCCCGGCTCGAGGGGGTCGTCGACACGATGGCACGGCGGGTCGGCGGACGGCTGCGCAGCGCGGGGCTGTCCGGCCGCACCGTCACCCTGAAGATCCGCTACCACGACTTCGAGACCCACACCCGCTCCACGACCCTCGCGGGCCCCACCGACTCGCCCACGCTGCTCGCCGCGAGCGCGCAGGGCCTGCTCGCCGCCACGGACCTGTCCGGGGGCCTGCGCCTGGTCGGCGTCGGGGTCAGCGGGCTCGCCGACTGGGTGCAGGACGACCTCTTCGCCGAGCCCGAGCCAGACCCCGACACGCAGACCGCGGACGAGCCGTCCGCCGGTCCCGAGCCCGACGCCACACCCGCGCTCCGCTCCCCCGACCCCAGCCCGGCCTGGAGCCCCGGTGCCGACGTCCACCACCGCGACCACGGCGACGGCTGGGTGTGGGGCGCGGGCCTCGGCCGGGTGACGGTCCGCTTCGAGACCCGACTCACCGGCCCCGGGCCCGTGCACACCTTCGCGGCCGACGACGACGCCCTCACCCCCGGTCACACCGGGCCCACGCGCCCGCGCCGACCCGACGAGCTGGCCGCGCCGATCGCTGCGGAGCGGTCGAGCGACGAGGGCCTGGGTGCCGGGCGATAGCGTCACCGCATGACGTCGACGCACGAACCGCCCGTCGCCCCTCAGCACCCGGTCGTCCGCCGCCACCACGGCGACGAGGTCGAGGACCCGTACGAGTGGCTCCGCGACAAGGACGACCCACGCACCCTGGCGCACCTCGAGGCCGAGAACGCGTACGCGGAGGCCCGGACGGCGCACCTCGCCGACCTGCGCGGCCGGCTGTTCGAGGAGATCCGCTCGCGGACCCTCGAGACCGACCTCTCCGTGCCCGTGCGGCACGGCGGCTGGTGGTACTACTCGCGCACCGTCGAGGGCAGCCAGTACGCCATCCGGTGCCGCACCGCGGTCTCCTCCCCCGACGACTGGGACCCGCCGACGCTCGTGCCGGGCGAGCCCGTGCCCGGCGAGGAGGTCCTGCTCGACTCGAACGTCGAGGCCGAAGGGCATGACTTCTTCTCCCTCGGCGGGTTCTCGCTGAGCGACGACGGCAGCCTGCTCGCGTGGTCGACCGACGTGGTGGGCGACGAGCGCTACACGATCCGCGTCAAGGGCCTACGCACCGGCGAGCTGCTCGCCGACGAGATAGCCGGCACGAGCGGCGGCGTCACGTGGTCCACCGACGGCAGCCACCTCTTCTACACGACCGTCGACGACGCGTGGCGCCCGCACCGCGTCTGGCGGCACCGGCTGGGCTCCGACGCCGACGACGTGCTCGTGCACGAGGAGACCGACGAGCGGTTCTTCACCGGGGTCGGGCGCACCCAGTCCGAGCGCTACCTCGTGATCGGTGCGTCGTCGAAGATCACGAGCGAGGTGCTCGTCCTCGAGGCCGACGACCCGACCGGCGACTTCAGTGTCGTGGTGCCGCGGCGCGACGGCGTCGAGTACTCGCTCGAGCACGCGGTGGTCGCCGGACGCGACCTGTTCCTGGTGCTGCACAACGACGGCGCGGAGGACTTCGAGCTCGGTGCGCTTCCCGTCGACGCCGCACCGGTCGATCGACCGCTGCGCGAGGCGCTCGAGACGGTCGTGGCGCACCGCCCGGGCACACGCCTGGAGGGCATCGACGTCTTCGCGCGGTCGCTCCTGCTCTCCTACCGTCGCGAGGCGCTGACGCGTGTCGCCATCGCGAGCATCGACGACGACGGTCTCGGCGAGCCGCGCGAGATCGACTTCGGCGAGGAGCTGTTCACCGCGGGGGTGGGCGCGAACGCCGAGTGGGACCAGCCCGTGATCCGCCTGGGGATGGGGTCGCTCGTCACGCCCAGCACGGTGCTCGACCTCGTCGTCGAGACGGGCGAGCTGGTCGTGCGCAAGCAGCAGACGGTGCTCGGCGGCTACGACCCCGCCGACTACGTGCAGCACCGCACGTGGGCCACCGCCGACGACGGCACGCTGGTGCCGATCTCGCTCGTGGCCCGTGCCGACACCCCGCGCGACGGCTCCGCCCCCGCCCTGCTCTACGGGTACGGCTCCTACGAGATCAGCATCGACCCCGGCATGTCCGTGCCGCGGCTGTCGTTGCTCGACCGCGGCTTCGTGTTCGCCATCGCGCACGTCCGCGGCGGCGGCGAGCTCGGTCGCGCCTGGTACGACCACGGCAAGCTGACCCACAAGAAGAACACCTTCTCCGACTTCGTCGCCGCGGCACGTCACCTCGTGGCAGAGGGCTGGACGTCGCCCGAGCGGCTCGTCGCGGAGGGCGGCAGCGCCGGCGGGCTCCTCGTCGGCGCCGCCCTGAACCTGGCGCCCGAGGCGTTCGGCGCCGTCGTGGCGGAGGTCCCGTTCGTGGACGCCCTCACGACGATCCTCGACCCGAGCCTGCCGCTGACCGTCATCGAGTGGGACGAGTGGGGCGACCCGCTGCACGACCCCGACGTCTACGCCTACATGAAGTCGTACACGCCCTACGAGAACGTCGGCGAGGTCGCCTACCCGCCGGTGCTCGCGGTCACCAGCCTGAACGACACGCGCGTGCTCTACGTGGAGCCCGCGAAGTGGGTCGCCCGGCTGCGCGAGCGGTCGACCGGCGAGGTCCCCGCCCTGCTCAAGACCGAGATGAACGCGGGCCACGGCGGCGTGAGCGGACGCTACGCGGCCTGGCACGAGCGGGCCTGGGAGCTGGCGTGGATCATCGACGTCGTCGGGGCGCCCCACGAGCCCCGACCGGCTGCGACCGATGTCGGTGCCGGCTCGTAGGCTGCTCGCGTGCTCCGCATCGCCACGGTCAACGTCAACGGCATCCGCGCCGCCCTCCGACGCGGCATGGGTCCCTGGCTCGAGGCTGCCGACGCCGACGTCGTCACCCTGCAGGAGGTCCGCGCGCCCGACGCGCTCGTGCACGAGCTGATGGCCGAGACCGGCTACCACGTCGTGCACACCGAGGCGGCCGCCAAGGGCCGCGCGGGTGTCGCGGTGCTCAGCCGCACCGAGCCCAAGGCGCACCGCGTCGGGCACGGCGACCCGTCCTTCGACGACGCCGGCCGCTGGGTCGAGTCCGACATCGTGCTGCCCGACGGCAGTCTCCTCACGGCCGTGTCGGCCTACGTCCACTCCGGCGGCGTCGGCACGCCGAGCCAGGACGAGAAGTACCGCTTCCTCGACCAGCTGCTGGTGCGCCTCGGCGAGCTGCGCGACCACGCCGACCACGCGGTGGTCACCGGCGACTTCAACATCGGCCACACCGAGCTCGACATCAAGAACTGGAAGGGCAACCTCAAGAAGGCGGGGTTCCTCCCAGAGGAGCGCGCGTACCTCGACCGCGTGCGCGACGAGCTCGGCTGGGTCGACGTCGCGCGGGTGCACGCCGGCGAGGTCGACGGCCCGTACACCTGGTGGTCGTGGCGGGGCCAGGCGTTCGACAACGACACCGGCTGGCGGATCGACTACCAGCTCGCCACGCCCGAGCTGGCCGCCTCGGTCAGCGCCGCCCGCGTCGACCGTGCCGCGACCTACGCGGAGCGGTTCTCCGACCACGCACCGCTCGTCGTCGACTACGCCCTCTGACGGTGGCACTCGCCCGCGTCCTCGGACCCGTCCGAGCGACCGGCCTCGGGGCCGGGTCGATGCTGGGGGCCGGCGTGTTCGTCGCGCTCGGCCCGGCCGTCGGTCGCACCGGCGTCTTCGTCGTGTGGGCGGTGCTGCTCGCGGCGCTCGTCGCGGGGCTCAACGCCCTGGCGTCGGCCCGCCTCGCGACCCGCTACCCCGCCGCGGGCGGCACCTACGTGTTCGCGCGGGAGCGGCTCGGGCCTGCCTGGGGGCACCTCGCGGGCTGGGTGTTCGTGGTCGGGAAGACCGCATCGTGCGCGGCGATGGCGCTGGCGGTGGGGGCTCACCTGGCGCCTGGTCACGCGACCACGCTCGCGGTCGTCGCGGTCGCCGTGCTGACGGCCGTCGACCTCGCCGGCGCCCGCCGCTCGGCTGATGCGCTCACCGTGTCGGCGGTGCTGGTCGTGCTGGTGGTCGGGGCGTCGTCGCTCCTCGTCCTGGGCGGGACGCCGCGCGAGGACGGCGTCGGCCACGCCATCGACCTGCAGGCGGTCCCCCAGGCCGCCGCGCTGCTCTTCTTCGCCTTCGCCGGCTACGCCCGCCTCGCGACGCTCGGCGAGGAGGTGCGCGACCCGGCGCGCACCATCCCGCGCGCCGTCGCCGTCTCCTTCGCGGTGGTCACGGCCCTCTACGTGGTCGCCGCTGCGGCCGTCGCCCACGCGCTGCCCCCGGACGTCGCCGACGCCAGCGACCGGGCCGTCGCCGACGCGGTCGACACGCTGGGTCACCCCGCGCTCACCACCGCCGTGGCCGTCACGGCCGTGGTCGCGGCGGGCGGCGCGCTGCTGTCGCTGCTCGGCGGGGTCAGCCGCACCACCCTGGCCATGAGCCGCGACCGTCACCTCCCGCGGGCGCTCGCGCGCGAGTCGTCGCGCGGCGTGCCCGCGGCCGCCCAGGTCGCGGTGGCGGTCGTCGTCGTGGCCGCACTCCCGTTCGTCGACGCGGCGGAGGCCGTGGCTGCCTCGAGCGGCTGCGTGCTGGTCTACTACGCCCTCACCAACGCTGCGGCACTCACGCTCGACGGGACCGTCCTGCGGGTGCTCGCGGCGGCGGGCCTCCTCGGGTGCCTCCTGCTCGTCCTCTCCCTGCCGGTCGCCGGCGTGCTCTGGACGCTCGCGGTGGTCGTCGCCGGTCTCGCCGCCGGCCGCCTCACCCTCCGCCGCGCCGCGGCCTGAGCCGCCCGCTGCTCCCACTCCCCGCGTTTCGTGGAGTGGGAGTGCGGGCTCAGCGCAATACATCAGGTGCTGATATAGTTGGTTGCATGCAGCAACCTGATGTCGCGCGCCTGTCCCAGGCCCTGCGGGAGCTGGTCGCGGTCGTGTCCCGCGACTCGGCCACGCGAGGCCTGAGCCGCACGGCGGCAGGGACGCTGTCCGCGCTCGACCGGCACGGTCCGAGCCGCGTCTCGGACCTGACCCGGCTCGAGGCCGTCGGCCAGCCCGCGATGACCGGACTCGTCCAGCGGCTCGAGGCCACCGGCCTCGTCAGCCGCACGAGCGACCCCAGCGACCGCCGAGCGACCCTCGTCGCGATCACCGACGCCGGACGCTCCGCCCTCGCGGAACGACGCCGGAGCCAGGACGCCCTGATCGCCGCCCGACTCGGCCGCCTCTCACCCGACCGACTCGACGCCCTCGGCCACGCCGTCGACGCGCTCGTCGAGCTGACCCAGGAGGACCATGACCAGCCCCACTGACCAGACACCCGACACCGGCGGCCACGGCTCCGCCCGAGCAAGCCTGCTCGGACAGCCGAAGGCCGTCTACGCGGTCGCCTTCGCCTGCGTGATCTCCTTCATGGGGATCGGTCTCGTCGACCCCATCCTGCCCGCCCTGAAGGAGCAGCTCGACGCCACCGAGAGCGAGGTGACGCTGCTCTTCACCAGCTACCTCGTGGTCACCGCGGTCGCCATGCTCGTGACCAACGCGGTCTCCAGCCGCTTCGGCGCCAAGCGCACGCTCGTGGTCGGTCTGGCCATCATCGTGGTCTTCTCGGCGCTCGCGGGGTCGAGCGGCAGCATCGAGGGCATCGTCGCCTTCCGCGCCGGCTGGGGACTGGGCAACGCCCTGTTCATCGCCACCTCGCTCGCCGCCATCGTCTCGAGCGCGCGGGGCGGGTTCGCCGGGGCGATCATCCTCTACGAGGCGGCGCTCGGCCTCGGCATCGCAGCCGGCCCCCTGGTCGGCGGCACCCTGGGCAACATCAGCTGGCGCGGCCCGTTCTACGGCGTCGCCGTCCTCATGTCGATCGCGCTCGTCGCGACGGTGCTCCTGCTGCCGTCCACGCCGAAGCCCACGCACGCGACGCCGATCAGCGCCCCGCTCAAGGCGCTGCGCCACCGCGGCCTGGCGACGATGAGCGTGGCCGCCCTGCTCTACAACTGGGGCTTCTTCACGATGCTCGGGTACGCCCCGTTCCCGATGGCGCTGTCCATCACCCAGCTCGGCTGGGTCTTCTTCGCCTGGGGCGTCCTGGTCGCGTTCTTCTCGGTGGTCGCCGCCCCGTGGCTGCAGCAGCGCTTCGGCACGTCGGTCTCGCTCTACGCCGCCTTCACCCTCTTCGCCATCGACCTCGCGCTGATGGCGACCGACCCCACCGACCAGCGGCTCATGGTCGGCTGCGTCATCGCGGCGGGCATCTTCATCGGCATCAACAACACGCTCATGACGCAGGCCGTCATGACCATCTCGCCGGTCGAGCGTCCCGTGGCGTCCGCCGCGTACGGCTTCGTCCGCTTCATCGGCGGCGGCCTCGCGCCGTTCGCCGCCGGCCGGATGGTGCAGGCCTGGTCGGTGCACGTGCCGTTCGCCGTCGCGGCGGTTGCCGTGCTGGGCGCCGCGGTCGTCCTGTCCACCGCCCACCGGGCCCTGCGCGACGCCGACGCCGGGCTCGACGAGGACGGTCACGTCGTCACCGACCAGGACGACGTCGCGGGCGAGGTCGCCGACGAGTTCGGCGGCGCACCCGGCGCCATCGACGAGGCGCTGCACGCCCGCTGAGCCGGTCCACGACGACGGGGCGCGCACCTTCGTGGTGCGCGCCCCGTCTGCTCGGGACCCCGGTCCGGCCGGTCAGGTCAGGTCAGTTGAACCGGACCTTCACCGACGCCCCCTTCTCCGACAGCACCCGGACCTTGACCCCCGCACCGGGCAGCTTCACGCCGTGCTGCGGCGCCTCCGCGTAGAAGTACTTCTTCGTGTCGTCGAAGAGCGGAGCGGCGGCCTGTCCACGGACGTACGTGGGCTTGCCGTCGGTGTGCAGCGTCATCGAGTCGGCCCTGCGCGTCGAGAACGGCGCGTCGTAGACCTGCACGCGGGCGCGGAACGGCTTGCCCGTCGTCCGGTCGATGATCGGTCGGGGCCGGGCATCGATCGGCAGGTTCCGACCCTCGCCCGGGTGGGTGATGGTGTTGTTGTCGGCCTGCGACGTGTCCCAGTAGGAGATCAACAGACCCTGCTGGTAGGCGTAGTGCTCGACCCAGTCGGGGCGCGTGCTCGCGAAGCCGAAGTTGTACGGCCCCGTCCGCAGGTACCGGTCGTAGGAGACGTACGAGCGGTGCCCCATGACGTAGAAGTTGTCGTAGAGGTCCGTCGTCGACGATCCCACGACGCTGAACCCGTCGAGGGTCCAGGCACCCGCACCGTCCTCCGCACCGTCCGACGTCAGCGTCGAACCGCCGGCGGTCACCGCGACGTCGTCGAGGAACAGGCCGGGCAGCGCGAGACCGCCGTCGGTCTTGTACAGGAACCGCAGCTGGACGCTCTCACCTGCGTAGGCGTCGAGCGGCACCGAGAGGTCGGTCCACGTCTTCTGCTCACCGTCGATGCCCGGGCGACCGGACGTGTCCTCGCCGATGGGCGTGCCCCCGACGGTCCCGTCGAGCGCGGTCCACGTCGAGCCGCCGTCGGTCGAGGCCTGGACGTACGCGTAGTCGTAGCCCTCCTCGATCTCGTACCTGACCTTCGCCGTCAGCGTCGCGTCGCTCGCGCCCGCCGGGATGTCGACCTTCGTCGTCATCGTGGTGGCGAGGTCGTCACCGGAGCCGGAGTGGAACTGCTTCGAGCCCGCTGCCGGTGCACCCAGGTCACGGGTGACCTCCTTCTTCGGGAGCACCACGACGGCTCCCTGCGCCTTCGCGGTGTTGTACTCCTGGGGCCCGAGCTCGAGCGTCCGCTTCTCCTTGGCCCCGACGACCTCGTAGTCGAGCCAGCCGAGCTGCAGCTTCTCCCACGCGCCCAGGTCGCCCGCGCGCTCGCCGAGGGCCTCGCCCTTGGCGTTGAGTCGCGACTGCGCCATGAGCGTCCAGTACTCGTTGCTGTTGTCGCCGCCCGCCGTGCTGTACGCGTCGGGCAGGCCGAGGTCGTGACCGTACTCGTGGACGAAGACGGAGAGACCGCCGTTCTCCGGCTGGACGGTGTAGTCGCCGATCCAGAGCCCGGTGTCGCCGATCTGCGTGCCGCCGAGGCGGTTCTGCGACGGTCCCGTGACGCCCTGGTCGGTGAGGAAGGCGTACCAGCGGTGCGACCAGATGGCGTCCTCGCCGTAGGTCGCGTCGCCGTCCTCCTCGCCGTGCCCGGCGTGGACGATCTGGAAGTGGTCGATGTAGCCGTCGGGCTCGTTGAAGTCGCCGTCGCCGTCGTAGTCGTAGCGGTCGTAGACGTCGTACTCGGCGAGCTGCTGCTTGATCTGCGCGTCGGTGCGGCCCGCCTTGCGCTGGTCGGCCACCCACTGGGTCGTGGCGTCCTGGATCAGGTTCCACGTCGAGGCGTCGTCGCGGCCGTAGCGGGCGGTGTTGTACTTCACCTTCACCCAGTCCGAGACGGTTCCGTCGACCGTGTAGCGACCCGACGACTGCGTCTCGTAGTACGTCTTGACCGACTCGGCGCCCTTGCCCTCCTTGAAGTAGAGGTCCTGGTAGTGCTGACGGTCGTAGTCGGGCTGCCAGACGGTCGAGTTGTCCTTCGTCCGGTCCGGCTCCTCGATCTGGTTGTGCTGCGGACCGTCGAACTTCTCGGGTCCGGGCGTCGACGGATCGGTGTCGGCGTCCGGGTAGTCGGGGTGCCGCTCGTCGCCGAACTCGGCGAGGATGACGAAGACCTTGTCGGCGCGCTCCTGCGACAGCTCGACGTACTGGTCCTTGCGCTTGCCCCTCGCGGCGCGCTCCTTCGCGCCGCGCGACGCCTTCGGGCTCGCGAGCGTCGCGGCGTCGGCCGGTGCGGCTGCCTCGCCGACCTTGACGACGGTGCTGCCGTTGCGGGTGACGGGCTTCGCCTCACCGCTCACGACGGACGCGACGGCCTGCTCGCGCAGCTCCCGACGCTTGTCCTCGAGCGGGTTCGGCAGGTCGTGGTCCTTCTGGACGCGGTCGACCCCCTGCTGCGGCGGCGCCTCGGCCGCCGTGGTCGGTGCTGCGAACGTGAGTCCGAGCGATGACGCGAGCCCGATCCCGAGCACGCATGACGTGACACGCTTCACGTGGTCCCCCCTAGGAACAACTGATGTCTCGGGGGCCGGTCGGCCCCCTGTCGCATCGGCGGGCCGGTGGGCTCGTCCGACACGAGGCTCGGGCCAACCTAAACGTTTCCTGAGGACGACGACAGTCTTGACTTCACCGGTGACTAGTACTAACGAACTAGTTCTTCGGCCGATCTCAGGTGAGGACCTAGTGCCCGGGACCTAAAGGTGTGAGACTGACCAGGTTCGGTCCCCGTCACCAGGAGCAGCATGCGTACCACCATCGCCGTCGTCCTCACCGCGCTCCTCGTGAGCCTCACGGGAGGCTCCGCCCACGCCGTGGTGCGGGTCAGCGTGTACTCCCAGCAGATCCTCGAGCAGACCAACGGGGTCCGGGCGAAGTTCGACCGCCCCAAGCTCGCGCTCAACAGCTGCATGGACGGCTACGCCGACTCCTGGGCCAAGCACCTCGCCACGCAGGAGAAGGCGCTCGTCCACCGCTCGTCCGCGTCGCTGCAGGCGATCATGAAGAAGTGCGGCCTGCGCAGCATCGGCGAGAACCTGGCGTTCGGCTACCCGGACGGTCGCAGCGTCGTCGGCCGTTCCACCGACAAGGTCTGCTCGTCCTCGTGCTCCAAGGTCAACTGGATGACCTCCGGCGGTCACCGCGCCAACCAGATGAACGCCGCGTTCCGCCGCATCGGCGTGGGCGCGTGGCGCGACAGCAACGACCGCTACTACTCCGTCGCGCTGTACGGACAGCCCCGCTAGTCGCCCTCGTCGGGTCGGGCCTCCGACGCGCCGAGACGGCGTTCGGCCCGCGTCGCGACCGTGTCCTAGGCTGGTGTCGTTGCCGTTGGATTTAACCGTGCCGGCAGCTCGGGGACCGCACACCGGGCGCTCTGCTCAGCGGGTGAAACGACGGACGACGCGTCCACGACGGTCGTGGACGCACCCGAAGGAGTAGTAGGAAAGATGGCAACCGGAACGGTCAAGTGGTTCAACGCCGACAAGGGCTTCGGCTTCATCGCGCCCGACGACGGCAGCGAGGACGTCTTCGCCCACTTCAGCGCGATCCAGACGAGCGGCTACCGCTCGCTCAACGAGAACCAGAAGGTCGAGTTCGACGTCGAGCAGGGCCAGAAGGGCCTGCAGGCGGCGAACATCCGTCCGCTGGACTGACCTCAGCACCGACGACACGGCCCCGCGGAGCGCATGCTTCGCGGGGCCGTGTCACGTCGCCGGCGCGTGAGGGACACGCGGCGACCGCACCGGGTCAGGTCTCAGAGGTGACCGGACTCGTCCCAGGCGTGCTGGGCGAAGTCGGTGCCCCGCTCGCGGACCGCCTGCGTCGCGTCCGTGGCGACCGGTCGGTCCAGGACGCCCAGCGGACGCCCGGGGAACCGGGCGGACGCGGCAGCGACGTCGGAGGGGCGGAAGTCGAAGGTCAGATCGTCCATGTTCATGAGGCTAGTCTCATGTTCGGCGGTCCGACACCCCTACCCGACGGTAGTCTTCGGCGGCGGCTCAGCGGACGGCGCGGCGTAGCTCGCCGAGACGTCGACGCACCTCGCCGGCACGGAGGTGGTCGACGTTCAACGGCGGCTCGAGCTGCTCCACGACGTGCTGGGCGAGCTCGCGGATCGCCTCGCGGTCGTGCATCGGCCAGGTGACGACCCGCAGGTGCTGCTGCATCCAGTCGGCGACCACCGGGTCGTCCAGGCCGTGTGCTCGTAGCGGCTCCTGCAGGATCGTGGCCAGCGCGGCACGGAAGGTCGACGAACGCGACCGCCCGTGCAGCTGGACGGTCTGCACGAGGTGGCGCACCGTCGTGACGACGTCGTCGGTGCGGCCCACGGCTCCCGCGTGGCCCACGTGCAGCACGCCGGCGCCGACAGGCAGCATCAGGCTGCGGTTGAGCACCCGGGCGCCCTCGGCGTCGACGTGCCAGGCGAACACCCCCGCGACCTCCTGGATCGCGTCGAGGTCCTGGGGCCGCACGGCGTGCTCGGCGCTGGCGAGATGCTCGACCGCCGCCAGCACGGCGTCGCCGGGACCATCCTGCATCGGACCTGCCTGTGCCAGAGGTGCCTGCTCGGCGCGACGCTCCGGGGGCGTCACGGGCTCCTCCTCGACCTCGGCCTCGGTCTCGACCACGGGCACGGGCACGGCCTCCTCGACAGCGACCCGAGGCTCGGCGACGACGGGCACGGGACGTGGCTCGTCGCCGCCGACCGTCACCTCCGCACCGGCGTCCTGGAGCACCGCGGCGAGGGGTCCGACGTACGCCTGGGGAGCGACGAGGTGCACCCGCCTGCCGGCCACCGGCCCGTCGAGGGACTCCAGACGCACCAGGACCCACTGCGCCCAGACGCCGCGGTAGACCGGGGCGAGGTCGGCGAGGTCGCGCGAGTCGGGCGAGACCCACTCCCCTGGCTCGAGCAGCCCATGCTCGGCCGAGAGCACGAACCACGTCGCGCCTCGTGCCTGCGCACGGAGTCGGGCGGCCTGGAAGCGGTCCGCGCGGTAGACCTCGCGGGCGGGGGCCGGCACGAGCACCCGCTCCCCCGCACCGGCGAGCAGCAGCACGTCGGCGGACTCGGCGGTCGGGTCGCGGACCTCCAGGCGAGGCCCGGCGAGCCCCGCTCGCTCGACGATGTCCTCGAAGGTCGCCAACCGCGCCGAGGGCCCCGGAGCGTCGTGCCGCGCCTCGACGTCGGGCTCGGGCCGCGCCTGGACGACGGTCGCCTCGGTGAAGGCCGACCTGGCGAGCCTCGCCTCGCGACGGGCCCGGTCGACGGGTGCAGCGGGGGGCAGCAGGTCGGCCGGGTCCTCGGGCAGGTCGGGGTCCAGCTTGCGTTCCTCGGGCGGGATCACCTCGTACAGACCGCGGGCGACACGCCGGAACAGCGACGACCTCACCGCGAACTGCGGCTGCTTGGGCCGACCGCCCTCGCACAGGCCCACCAGGTGCGCGCGGATGGTGGCCTGGCTCACCTCGGGGTAGCGTCGGGCGAACCACCGGTGGACGTGCTCGTAGCCGAACGGGTCGGGCATCGCGTCGGCGCACTCGTACATCAGCTGCCAGACTGGCTTGTCGTACTTCATCGCACCTCCCGATCCCCTGTGATGCCGCTCCTCGACAGGTACGCAGAGACCACGACCCGCGATCCATGACGCGACGGGACGTGGATCACAGGGAATGCGGGCGAGCGACGCGTCGTTCACGCTGGGGTACGACCCACGACGTCTCCGGAAGGAACCCCATGTCGACCATCGACCTCACCGCCCAGAGCTTCGAGGAAGCCGTCACCGGCGAGGGCATCACCCTCGTGGACTGGTGGGCGTCGTGGTGCGGTCCGTGCCGGCAGTTCGCACCCGTCTACGACGCCGCGAGCGAGCAGAACCCCGACGTGACCTTCGGCAAGATCGACACCGAGGCCGAGCAGCAGCTCGCCGGAGCCGCCGGCATCACGTCGATCCCGACGCTCATGGCGTTCCGCGACGGCGTGCTCGTCTTCAGCCAGCCCGGCGCGCTGCCCGCGCCGGCGCTCGACCAGGTGATCCAGGCGGTCCGCGACCTCGACATGGACGACGTCCACCGTCAGGTGGCCGAGGCGCGCGCCGCCGAGCAGCCGGGCACGCCCGACGCGAACGCCTGAGTCCGAGCCCCCACGAGCCCACCGCCCTGACCTCGGGCGGCGGCGCGTCGCGCCGAGGGGCGCGACACCACCACCGGAAGGGACCCCCATGATCCTGATCAACGTCAAGTTCTCCGTGCGCCCCGAGGCCGTCGAGCGGTGGCCGGAGGCCGTCCGCCCGTTCACCGAGGCCACGCGCGCCGAGGAGGGCAACCTGTTCTTCGAGTGGTCGCGCAGCCTGGAGGAGGAGAACACGTTCGTCCTGGTCGAGGGCTTCCAGGACGATGCCGCCGAGGCGCACGTCTCGAGCCAGCACTTCGCCGACGGCCTCGAGGCGATGCGTCCGCTGCTCACGTCGACGCCGCAGATCATCAGCCACACGATCCCCGTCGACGGCTGGGGTCGCATGGGCGAGCTCCAGGTCGACTGAACGCGCACGGGCCCCTGCGCCGTCGCCCGACCGCGTGAGGGACACTAGAGGGATGCCCACGACCACCGACCTGCGCGTGCTGCTGCGCCACCCGGTCGACTTCGTGGTCGCCGAGGACCCCGCCGCCTCGCGGTTCGTCTTCACCGCCCCCGACGGGGAGCACGAGGTGACGGCGAACGACGCCATCGGTCCGTTGAGCCAGGGCATCCGCACGATGAACGCGGACCCGTCGGTCCGGGCCTGGGCCACGCCCGCGATCCTCGCACTGCGGCTCATGGCCACGGGGCGGCTGGCCGCGCCCGACTCGTCCTCGGCGTCCCAGCTGCAGGACGCCGCGCGCTCCGTCGGTTCCGACGCAGCGTCGGGCCAGGCGAAGGTCCGGGGGTTCCTCGCGGCGCTCGCGGTCGACGCGCCCGCCGTCGCCACGCAGCCCCAGGACGACGCGGTGCCGGACCCGCAGGGCATGCGTCGCCGCAGCCGCCCGAGCGGCGCGGTGGCGCCACCGCTCGTGGAGCAGGCACCGGTCCGGCCGCGCACGTTCAGCGGACAGCTGGTGGTCACCTTCCGGCAGTCCGCCGACGCAGAGGGCCACGTGGCCGACGTGCGCCTGAAGGTCAAGCCGCTCGACGCGTCCTGGTCGGCCGTCGACGTCGCCGACCTGTGGCGTCGCGACGACCACCACTTCGGCGCGGGCGCACGACCCGGGGTGCGGACGCTGGTCAGCACCGCCGCCGCGGCCTGGCCGACCCTCACGCGCATGCTCGGCCGGCTCGACCAGGGTTCGGTACCCCTCACGGCCGAGGAGGTCGGCGAGCTCGGCCGCACCCGCGTCTCCAGCCTGCTGCGCTCCTACCGGGTCGAGGTGCTGTGGCCCGACGGACTGGTCCGCTCGCTCGACTCGCGCCCCACCGTCCGCCGGGTCGGCGACGCGATGCCGCACGACCGGCCCCGCGCGTTCGGCCGCTCGCAGGTGTTCCGCTTCGACTGGAACCTCGCCCTCGGCGACGAGACGCTCACGGCCGAGGAGCTCGACGTGCTGGCCGAGGCCCAGCACGGCCTGGTGCGCCTGCGCGAGCGCTGGGTGCTGGTCGACCCGGCCCGCACCCAGGCCCTGCTCGAGCGACGCACGCACGAGCTCACCGCGGTCGAGGCCCTGCGCGCCGCCGTGTCCGGCGAGATCGAGATCGACGACGTGCGCACCGAGGTCTCCACCGAGGGCTGGCTCGACGACGTGCGCCGCCGGCTCGCCGAGCACGGCTCGCGCGACCCCGTCGAGCCGTCGCCGCGGTTGCACGGGACCCTGCGCGAGTACCAGCGCGACGGCCTGCGCTGGATGGCCCAGCTCGTCGACCTCGGCCTGGGCGGCATCCTCGCCGACGACATGGGCCTGGGCAAGACCGTCATGCTCATCGCGCTGCACCTCCACCTCGAGGACCAGGCGCGCGCGGCCGGACGCCCCGTGGCCCCCACGCTCGTCGTCTGCCCCGCGTCCGTCGTGGGCAACTGGGTCCGCGAGATCGAGCGGTTCGCGCCGGGCGTCCCGGTCCGACGCCACCACGGCACCGGGCGCAGCCTGGTCGGTGTGACCGAGGGCTTCGTCGTCACGACCTACGCCACGCTGCGCCGGGACGCCGTCGACCTCGCCGACGTCGAGACCGGCTGGGGCGTCGTCGTCGCCGACGAGGCGCAATACGTCAAGAACGTCCGGTCCGCGGCTGCCAAGGCCCTGCGCTCGATCCCCACGCCGGTCCGCCTCGCCCTGACGGGCACGCCCGTGGAGAACGGCCTGACCGAGCTGTGGTCGATCCTGGACTGGACCACCCCGGGGCTGCTCGGCGGGCTCGAGGAGTTCCGGCGCCAGTGGTCGCGACCGATCGAGCGAGGCCAGGACCGCGACCGCGCCGGCGAGCTGTCGCGTCTCGTCCGCCCGTTCCTGCTCCGGCGTCGCAAGAGCGACCCGGGCATCGCGCCCGAGCTGCCCCCGAAGACCGAGACCGACTACCGGGTGCACCTGACGCGGGAGCAGGTCGGCCTCTACGAGGCCGTCGTGCGCGAGACGATGACGGAGATCGAGTCCAGCGAGGGCATGCAGCGCCGCGGGCTCGTAGTCCGGCTGCTCACGCAGCTGAAGCAGGTCTGCAACCACCCTGCGCAGCTCCTGCGCGAGCCGCGGGCCACGCTGACGGGCCGCTCCGGGAAGCTCGACATGCTCGACGAGCTGCTCGACGAGATCGTCGCCAGCGACGGCGCCGCCCTCGTGTTCACGCAGTACGCGCAGATGGGACACCTGCTCACCCGGCACCTGACCGAGCGGCGCATCCCCGTGCAGTTCCTGCACGGCGGCGTCCCCGTGCCGACGCGCGAGCAGATGGTCGCGCGCTTCCAGGCGGGCGAGGTCCCGGTCTTCGTGCTGTCGCTGAAGGCCGGAGGCACCGGCCTCACGCTGACCCGCGCCGACCACGTGATCCACTACGACCGCTGGTGGAACCCCGCCGTCGAGGACCAGGCCACCGACCGGGCCCACCGCATCGGGCAGACCAAGCCGGTGCAGGTGCACCGCATCATCGCCGAGGGCACCATCGAGGAGTCCGTGGCCGAGCTGATCGCGTCGAAGCGGGCGCTCGCCGACGCCGTCGTGAACGCGGGCGAGAGCGCGCTGACGGAGCTGACCGACGCCGAGCTGGTCGAGCTGGTGCGACTGCGCCGCTGACGGGTCGCCGCGAGCCGGGGGCCCTGCCGACTTGCCTTGGTACTACCTTTCGTGGCACGCTCGCGTGACCTGCCTCACGTCCTGTGTCGCCCCGCTCGGGTGGCCGTCGTCCCCTCACGTCCGGAGTCCCCGTGGATCCCATCGACCCCGTGCACGGGACCGGCGTCCTGCTGGCCATCGCGCTGGCCGCCGTCGTCCTGCTGCTCGTCCTCATCATCCGCGTCAAGCTGCACGCCTTCATCGCGCTCGTCCTGGTCAGCCTGCTCACGGCCGTCGCCACCGGCATCCCGCTCGTCGACGTGCCCACCGCGCTCACGTCGGGGTTCGGCTCGACGCTGGCGTCGGTGGCCCTGCTCGTCGGCTTCGGCGTGATGATCGGCCGCCTCCTCGAGGCATCCGGCGGGGCCCAGGTGCTCGCCGACACCCTCGTGTCGCGCTTCGGCGAACGCCGCGCGCCGCTCGCCCTCGGCGTCGCGGCCTTCCTCTTCGGGCTGCCGATCTTCTTCGACGCGGGCCTCGTGGTCTTCCTGCCCATCGTGCTCACGGTGGCCCGCCGGTTCGGCGGGTCGGTGCTGGTCTACGCGCTACCCGCCGCCGGCGCCTTCGCCGCGACCCACGCGCTCCTGCCGCCGCACCCCGGACCCGTCGCCGCCGGCACGGTCATGGGCGGCGACCTCGGCGTCGTCCTGCTGGTCAACCTGCCCATCGCGGTCGTCGCCTGGTACGTCGGCGTGTACCTGTTCTCGCGGTGGGTCGGGGCGCGGGTGCACGTCGACGTCCCGACGCTCCTGCTGGGCGAGGAGCAGGACGGCGGACCCGACTCGACGCCGCCGCCGGTCGCGCTCGTGCTCTCGATCCTGCTCGTCCCCCTCGTCCTCATCGGGCTCAACACGGTGCTGACCACCCTCGTGGCCGGAGGCACCCTCGCCGAGGGCCAGGCCTGGGTCGACGCCCTCGTGCTCGTCGGGACGACGCCGGTGGCCCTGCTGCTCACGCTGCTGCTGGCCATCGGGACCCTGGGACGACGCGGCCGCTCCCTCGCCGAGTCAGGAGCGCTCCTCGACGCCTCGCTCGGACCGGTCTGCTCGGTCATCCTCATCACGGGCGCGGGCGGCATGCTCGGCGGCGTCCTGCGCACCAGCGGCGTCGGCGCGGCGCTCACCGACTCCCTCGGCGGGCTGGGCGTCCCGCTGCTGCTGCAGGCGTTCCTGCTCGCGGCGGCGCTGCGCGTGGCGCAGGGATCAGCGACGGTGGCCCTCACCACCGCGTCCGGCCTCGTCGCCGCGCAGACCGCCGACCTCTCCGACGTGCAGGTCGCGCTGCTCGTCACGGCGGTCGCTGCCGGCGCGACGGTGCTCTCGCACGTCAACGACTCCGGCTTCTGGCTCGTCAGCCGGTTCTTCGGCCTGGACGTCCGCACGACGCTGCGGACCTGGACCGTCATGGAGACGACGCTGGGACTCAGCGCCCTCGCGCTCGCCGCCGTCGCCTACCCTCTGGTCGCATGAGTGGCTCAGTCCGGTCGGAGCTGACCGACGACCTCGACGCAGATCGCGTGCATCGCCGCGCGCGCTGCCTCGGCCTCCCCTGCAGCCACCGCGCGAGCGACCTCCGCGTGCAGACGTCGGGCCTCGGGCGCGGGCTCGGAGGGCATGAGGTCGTGGTCGGTGCGCCCGCGCAGCACCTCCTCCACGACGTCGCCGAGCGCGCGGAACATCGGGTTGCCGGTGCCGTCCAGGAGGAGCCGGTGGAAGGTCACGTCGAGCTCGAGGAAGGCCTGCAGGTCGCCACCGGCCCCGGTGCGCTCGAGGTCGTCGGCGAGGCGCAGGAGTCGACGCCGCGTCTCGGGCGTCGCGTGGGCGGCCGACAGCGCCGCGCTCGTCGGCTCGACCGCCGCCCGCAGCTGGGCCAGCTGGTGCAGCAGACGTCCGCGACCGGGCCCGGCGAGGCGCCAGCGGATGACGGACGGTGCGTAGTGGTCCCATCGTTCCTCGGGCAGCACGGTCACGCCCGTACGACGACGACTCTCGACCAGCCCCATCGACGCGAGCACCTGCACGACCTCGCGCGCGACGGTGCGCGAGACCTCGTAGTCCGCGCGGATCGCCTCGAGCGTCAGCGCCTCGCCCGGGGCGAGAAGACCGTCCACGATGCGTGGACCGAGGTCGGCCAGGACCTCCTCGTGCGCCGTCGGCATGAGGAGGACTCTAGGGCGTGCGGGGGCCGACGATGAACGGCGCGCTGCAGGTCGTCGTGATGGGCGTCTCGGGCACCGGCAAGTCGGCCGTCGGGTCGCGGGTGGCCGAACGGCTGGGTGTCCCGTACGTCGAGGGCGACGAGCACCACCCGGCGGCGAACATCGCGAAGATGGCCGCGGGGACGCCGCTGACCGACGACGACCGCCGCCCCTGGCTCGAGGAGCTCGCCGAGGTGCTCGCCAGCAGGGAGCGTGCCGGCACCTCGACGCTCCTCGGGTGCTCGGCGCTGCGCCGCACCTACCGCGACCTGCTCCGCGGTGGCCTGCCGGCAGGGACCGTCGGCTTCCTGCACCTGGTGGCCGAGCCCGAGGTGCTGCACCGACGCATGGAGGAGCGCGAGCACTTCATGCCCCCCAGCCTGCTGCGCAGCCAGCTCGCCACGCTCGAGCCGCTCGAGCCCGACGAGCTCGGCACCGCGATCGACGTCGACGCCCCGCTCGACGTCGTGGTCGAGCGGGGCGTCGAGGCCGTGCGCGCCCTCGCGGGACGCGGTGCCGCGCTGCGCTAGAAGGTGCCGCAGGTCGAGACGAACGGCGTGCCGGCCACCCGGCCCTCGAGGAACGCGAACGCACTCGGGAACCCGGCGACGGCCCCGCCGACGTGGGTCGGCGTCACCAGTGTCTGGAAGCGGACCTTCGCGCCCTGCGAGCACCATGACCGCGCCATGTCGCGGTCCTGCGCGTAGTCGACGACGTCGTCGAGCGCCGAGTGCGCGACGAGGCTCGGCACCGTCGGGCGGACCGTGCCGAGACGTCGCTCGGCGAGCGCAGCGGCGATGTCGGGTCGGCTCAGGTAGTCGGCGATCGGACGGCCGTCCTTCGTCAGGGTCGAGGTCTGCGTGAAGGCGAAGGATGCGACCCCGTCGATGAGGCACGAGTCCTGGACGCGGTCGAGGAACTGCTGTCCTCGCTCGTTCAGCAGGTCGCGGATCCGCAGCTGCGGCTCGGCGTCGTCGAGCGCCGCGACGGCGTAGCCGAGGAACGCCGCGTACGGCGAGCCGTCGAGCTTCGGGGCCACGCGCGAGAGGTCGGCGGGCACCGCACCGGCGTAGCCGCCCTTCAGCTTGAGCTCCGGCGCGTAGGACGACGCCAGCTCGAGGGCACCGGCGGCGGCGTTGCCCCCCTCGGAGTAGCCCGACACGAGGACGGGCGCCGTGCTCGTGACGATGCCGAGGCGCTGCGCGGCACGCACCGAGTCGAGGACGTTGCGCCCGAGGGAGCGCGGGTCGACGTACGGGTGCACGCCGGGGGTCCCGAGACCCTCGTAGTCGGTGACGGCCACCGTGTAGCCGCGGGCGAGGAGGCCCTTGATGAACGCCCCTTCGTACTCCGTGCCGGCGGCGAGCTGCTTCGAGGGCGCGCACCGGTCGGCCATGCCCTGCGTGCCCACGGCGTACGCGACGACCGGACGCTCCCCCGCGCCGAACCAGGCTGCCTTGGGCTTCAGGATCGTGCCCGTCACGACCGTCGGGCCCTGGGCGTTGGCGCTGGTATACATCACGCGGGTGACGTCGGCCGGAGCCCGCAGCGCCTTGAGCGGGTCGAGGTAGAACACCGACGGCTCGCTGCGCAGGACCGTGCCCGGCGCACCTGACGTGTCCGCGGGCGGGGTGTAGAAGTCGTCGGCCGACGCGGGTGGCGCGGCGACGAGGCCCGCGCCGAGCGTGGCGGCGAGGGCGAGCAGGACACGACGCCCCCGCGACGGACGTCGTCGGGACAGGACGGACTGAGACATGGTGGGACCCCCTCTGCGCGACACCCTCGGTCGCGCCCGCCCAGTGTGACGGTGAGTTACATCACAGGTCAACATCGAGGTGGGGGCGAAGGGGCGGACGTCCGACGTCGCGGGCGGTGGCCGGCCCGTGCGGGGCTGGATTGCGGACGTCTTCGAGAACCGGTTGGGTCGAGGGACCGACCGACCCAGGAGGACCCGTTGACCACCCTGTTCATCGACGGCCGGTGGCGCGACGCGTCGGACGGCGAGAGCCGCACGATCCGCTGTCCCGCCGACGGCCGCACCGTGACCACCGTCGCCGAGGCGACCTCCGCCGATGCGGCCGACGCCGTCCGCGCCGCCCGACGTGCCTTCGACGACGGCCCCTGGCCCCGGACGCCCGCACCGGAGCGCGCCGCACTGCTCCGCCGTCTCGCCGACCGGCTCGAGGCGGAGAAGGGGGACGTCGCACGGCTGGAGGCCCTCGACACCGGCAAGCGCATGGTGGAGGCCCGCATCGACATGGACGACGTCGTGGGCGTGTTCCGGCACTTCGCCGGCCTGGCACAGGCGGACGCCGGCCGCGTGGTCGACACCGGGCAGCCGCACGTGGCGAGCCGCGTCGTGCACGAGCCGGTCGGCGTCTGCACGCTCATCACCCCGTGGAACTTCCCTCTGCTGCAGACGTCGTGGAAGGTCGCTCCGGCGCTCGCGACGGGCTGCACGTTCGTGCTCAAGCCGAGCGAGCTGACCCCGTCGACGGCGATCTGGCTGGTGCGGACCCTCGCCGACCTCGGCCTGCCCGACGGCGTCGCCAACCTCGTCCTCGGTGCCGGGGACCGCGTGGGCCCGACGCTCACCGAGGCTCCCGAGGTCGACCTCGTGTCGTTCACCGGTGGCCTCGTGACCGGTCGACGGATCATGGCCGCGGCCGCGCCGACCGTCAAGAAGGTCGCCCTCGAGCTCGGCGGCAAGAACCCGAACGTCGTCTTCGCGGACGCCGACTGGGAGGCGGCGGTCGACAACGCGCTCACGGCGGTCTTCCTCGACTCCGGCCAGGTCTGCTCGGCCGGCACACGGCTCGTCGTCGAGGACTCGATCCACGACCGGTTCGTCGACGAGCTGGTCGCCCGCGCTGCACGCATCCGGCTGGGCGGACCCGACGACGAGCGTGCGGAGACCGGCCCGCTGATCAGCGCAGCCCACCGCGAGAAGGTCGAGGCGTACGTCGCGGCCGGCGTCGCGGAGGGGGCCGTGCTGCGCGTGGGCGGGGCCCGGCCCGACGACCCGGACCTCGCGGACGGCTTCTACTACCTGCCCACCATCCTCGACGAGTGCTCGGCCGACATGTCCTGCGTGCAGGACGAGAGCTTCGGGCCGGTCCTGACCGTCGAGCGGTTCACGGGCGAGGACGCCGACGCGCTCGAGGACGCGGCCGTCTCGATCGCCAACGACACGATCTACGGTCTCGCCGGGGCCGTCTGGACGCAGGACGCCGGTCGCGCCGAGCGGGTCGCGTCGCGGTTGCGCCACGGCACGGTCTGGATCAACGACTACCACCCGTACGTGCCGCAGGCGGAGTGGGGCGGCTTCAAGCAGAGCGGCATCGGCCGCGAGCTGGGCCTCGCCGGGCTCGAGGACTACCGCGAGCCCAAGCACATCTGGCACAACACCCGACCTGCACCGAGCGGCTGGTTCGGCGCCGACCCCACTCCGCAGGACTGACGGAGGTCACGCGCTGGCGACGACGTCGCCGTCGGACGTCCGGTGAGAGGCGGCAGGACCGGCCCAGGGGAAGCGACCCGGCCCCGCCGCCCGTCCCGAGAGAAGGTCATCCTCCCTCGCCCGCGCCGGTGAGGAGGGCGTCGGACGGCTCCTCCATGAGAACCGACCGTCAACGACAGGTCAAGGGTCTGGGCGTCACCGCTCGGCGGGCCAGTGGTTCTCCGCGACCAGGTCCGTCAGCGGGCGGGGGCTGGTCCAGTGCTCCTCCTCGAGCATCGGGCGCTCGTAGAAGGCCTCGACCGGCCCGAGGCACAGCAGCGCGACCGGCTCCGCACCGTCGGGCATCGCGAGCTCGCGCGCGACGACGGCGGGGTCGAACATCGACACCCAGCCCATGCCGTAGCCCTCGGCCCGCGCCGCCAGCCAGAGGTTCTGGATGGCGCACGCCGCCGAGGCGAGGTCCATGTGCGGCATGGTGCGTCGGCCGAACACGTGCTCCTCTCGTCCGTCGGGCAGCGCGACCACCAGCAGCTCGGCGCAGTCGAGGACGCCCTCGACCTTCAGCCGCATGAACTCCTCGGCCCGCTCCCCCATCGCCTCCGCGGTCAGCCGACGCTCGGCGTCGACGTGCGCGTGCAGACGCTGCCGGAGCGCGCCGTCGGTGACCCGGACGAAGCGCCACGGCTGCATGAGTCCCACGCTCGGCGCCCGGTGGGCGGCCTCCAGCAGCCGCGCCAGCACGTCGGCCGGGACCTCGCCGCCGGCGAAGTGCCGCATGTCGCGACGTTCCGCGATGACCCGGTGGACGACCTCCCGCTCGTGCGCGGCGTACGCGTGCTGGCTCACCCGGCGACGCTAGCAACCGACGGCGGCGATCGACGCGTCGGCCGGTCGCCGACTGTTCACCTCCAGGACAGGGACCTCTGCCAGGGTGCGTCGTTGAGATGACCGTGACCTTCTTCCGCCACGGGGTGGCCTCCGGCGACCCCCTGCCCACCGCCGTCGTCCTGTGGACGCGGGTGACCCCCACCGCGAGCGCCACGCCCGGCTCCGGCCGCGGACCGCGTGCCGAGGTCTCGTGGGTCGTCGCCCTCGACCGTGCCTTCCGGCGCGTGGTGCGTCGAGGCACCGCGACGACGAGCGCCGCCGAGGACCACACCGTCAAGGTCGACGTGACCGGGCTCGCCCCCGGCACGACGTACTACTACCGCTTCTCCTACCAGCGGGAGCGTTCAACGACCGGCCGTACCCGCACCGCGCCGGCGACGAACGCCGCACCCGCGCGGATGCGCTTCGGCGTCGTGTCCTGCGCCAACTACGAGGCCGGCTACTTCAGCGCCTACCGCCACCTCGCGCAGCAGCAGGTCGACGTCGTCCTGCACCTCGGCGACTACATCTACGAGTACGGCACCGGCGAGTACGCCATGGGCCAGAAGAACGTCGTCGTGCGCCAGGCCGACCCGACGCACGAGATCGTGTCGCTCTCGGACTACCGCCGTCGGCACGCGCTCTACAAGACCGACCCGGACCTGCAGACCCTGCACCGCTCCGTCCCGTTCATCTGCACGTGGGACGACCACGAGTCGGCCAACGACGCCTGGCTCCAGGGCGCGGAGAACCACGACCCCGCCACGGAGGGCTCCTGGGCGGCCCGTCGGGCCGCGGCCTACCGCGCCTACGACGAGTGGATGCCCGTGCGGCTGAGCGGCACGGCCCGGCTCGGCGACGGCACGCAGATCTACCGCCGGTTCACGTTCGGCCGGCTCGCCGAGCTCTCGATGCTCGACCTGCGCAGCTACCGCACCGCCCCGGGAGGCGCATTCACCCAGGTGCCGTCGCGCGACGACGCCGGCCGCAAGATCGCCGGCGACGACCAGATCGCCTGGCTGAAGCGCGGGCTCAGCACGACCGCCTCGCAGTGGAAGCTCGTGGGCAACCCGGTGATGATCTCCCCCGTGCTGGTCCCGCCGCTGCCGAACCGCGTGCGCGACGGCCTCCAGGACTCCATCGGGCTGCTGCCCGCGGAGGGCGTGCAGTACAACACCGACCAGTGGGACGGCTACACGGTCGAGCGTCGGCAGGTGCTCGAGCACCTCGCCGACCAGAACATCACCGACACGGTCTTCCTGACCGGCGACATCCACTCGGCGTGGGCCTGCGACCTGCCGACGAACCCCGGCACCTACCCGTTCAGCACGACCGTCGGCACCGAGCTCGTCTGCACGTCGGTGACCAGCAACAACCTCAAGGACATCCTCGGGGCACCCCCGCGCACCGCGTCGGTGGGGGTCGAGGAGGCGATCAAGACGGCGAACCGTCACGTCAAGCACCTCGACTTCGACAACCACGGCTTCTCGGTCCTGGACGTGACACCGGCTCGCGTGCAGATGGACTGGTACGTCATCAGCAGCCGCGCCGACCGCGCCGCGACCGCCAGCTGGTCGACGTCCTACGAGGTCCCGGCCTCGGCCCAGAAGGTCCGCAAGGTCAGCCAGCCCACGACAGGAGCCAGCGCATGAGCGCCCCCCAGCTCGACCGACGGACCGTGCTGCGCGCGGCCGCCGCCACCGGTGGTGCCGTCGTCCTCTCCGGCGCTGCCGGCGCCCCGTGGGCCTCGGCCGCGCCCGTCACGTCCAAGCGCGTGTACGTGCTGGTCATCGACGGCTGCCGACCTGACGAGATCACGCCCGAGTCGACCCCGAACCTGCACGCGCTGCGCGCTGCTGGCCGGTGGTTCCCGCAGGCCCGATCCATGCCGATCGCGGAGACCATCCCCAACCACGTGATGATGATGACCGGCGTGCGTCCGGACCGCAGCGGCGTCCCGGCGAACTCGATCTACGACCGTGCGCGGCAGGAGGTGCGCACGTGCGGCGAGCCGACCGACATCGTCTTCCCCACCATGCTCGAGCGCCTGCGCGAGCGCGGGCTCACCACCGGCTCGGTGCTCAGCAAGGACTACCTCTACAGCGTGTTCGGCACGCGGGCGACCTACCGCTGGGAGCCGTTCCCGCTGCTGCCGGTGACCAACCACGCCCTCGACGTGTTCACGATGAGCGCGCTGCGCACGATGATCTCCGAGGCCGACCCGCACCTCGTGTTCGCGAACTTCGGCGACATCGACCGCTTCGGGCACAGCGACCTCACGGGCTCCAACCTGCAGGTGCTGCGCCGCACGGCGCTCACCTCCACCGACGCGCAGATCCGCTCGTTCGTCTCCTGGCTGCGCACCCGCAGCACCTGGTCGTCCACGACCGTCGTCGTGCTGGCGGACCACTCCATGGACTGGAGCGACCCCGACCGGCTCATCAGCCTGACCCGCGCCTTCCAGGGCAACGCCCTGCTCGAGGGCCAGGTCGCGATCGCCGACAACGGCGGCGCCGACGTGATCAGCTACCTCGGCCGCAGCGCCGACCGGTCCCGTGCGCTGGCCGAGGCCACGCGGGTGGCGCTGGCGACGCCGGGCGTGCTCAGCGTCCGTACGACGGCGCAGCTGCGCCTCGGCGCCAAGGCGGGCGACCTCGTCGTCTACTGCAAGTCGGGCTACCGCTTCTCCGACCCCGACCTGTACTCCAACCCGATCCCGGGCAACCACGGCCACCCGGCGACGGAGGCCATCCCGTTCTTCCTCACCGGCGGCGCCGTCCGACCGGCGGTGCTCAGCGAGCGCGCCGCGACGATCGACGTCGCTCCGACGATCGCGAAGATCTTCGGGCTGTCAGCGCCGCGCGACGGCTTCGACGGCGTGGCACGGGTCTGAACGGGTCGGGTTCGGCGCAAAGTCGGCGCGCACGACCCGGCGGCCGTAGGATCGGCCGAGTGGTGGGAGCCGTGCGACGCGTCGGGCCGCCGGTGTCGGTGCTGACGCTGGTGTGCCTCGTGCTGTCCGTGCTCGCTGCCACCGCCCCGGCCGAGGCGGCCAAGGACCCGCGCCTGACCCGCGCGGTCTACGTCGACCCCACGACGGCGTCGGCGCGCGCGGCGGTGAAGGACAAGCGCTATGCGCCCATCGGGTCGCGCGCGCAGGCCTTCTGGCTGACCGAGGGGTACCCGGCCTCCAAGGTGGCGTCGGTCGCCGCCGAGTACGCCGACCGGGCGCGTCGCGCGAAGCGCACCCCGTTGCTCGCGGTCTACGCGATCACCGGACGCGACTGCGGGCAGCACTCCGCCGGCGGCCTCAACCCGACCCAGTACAAGGCCTGGGTCGACCAGGTCGCCAAGGGGCTGCGCGGCCGGTACGCGATGGTCGTGCTGGAGCCCGACGCCCTCGCCCTGCTCGGCGCGTGCTCCGGCCAGGGCGATCGCACCGCACTGCTGCGGTACGCGACGCGGAGCCTGACGCGGGCAGGTGTCTGGGTCTACATCGACGCCGGGCACAGCCGGTGGATCACGCCGCAGGACATGGCGAAGCGCCTGGTGTCGGCCGGTGTCCGCGACGCGCGTGGCCTGGCCACCAACACCTCCAACTTCCGGCCGACGAGCGAGGAGCGCACCTACGGCGCCGCCGTCGTGGCCGAGCTCGCGAAGCTCGGCGTCAAGGGCAAGCGGTACGTCGTCGACACCTCGCGCAACGGCGCGGCCAAGCCCGTGACGCCGGGCGTCTGGTGCAACCCGCCGGCCGCGCGCCTCGGGCACACGCCGACGATCGTCGACCGCAACGGCCTCGACGCCTACCTGTGGGTCAAGCGGCCCGGCGAGTCCGACGGTCAGTGCGAGGGCGGCCCGAACGCCGGCACCTGGTGGCCCACCGGCGCCCGCCGCCTCCTGGCCCGCTGAGCTCGGTCAGAGGACGTAGGGCCCCGCGAGCAGGAAGAACGCCGCCGCTCCCCCGGCCGCCACGAGCAGCAGGAACGAGAACGCCAGGGCCCCGAGCCGCGGACGCATGCCGAGGATGCCGCGGAGACCGAGCACGACCGCGACCAGCGGAGCCAGCACCCATGCCGTCGTCCAGACGTCCGCGAACGGGTCGCCCGGCGCGGGTGCGCCGGCGGCAGTCAGCCCGGCGAGCAGACCCAGGACGTACCAGGGCACCAGCAGCGGCAGCGTGCCGACGAGCGCCGCCCCGAGCGCCATGCGGACGCCGCGGCCGACCGTCGGCGCGAGCGGACCGTCCGGCAGCGGGCTCCCGACCTCCGGGCCCGCCAGGTGGCGGAAGAAGCGACGGCGGCGCACGAGCAGGAGCACGAGGGCCAGGCCCACCGAGAGCATCCACCACGCGTCGGCGGACATCTGGTCCATCGCCTCCGGGCGCACGCGAGCGGGCGCCAGCTCGAGGCTCGCCCACGCCAGCATCGGCACGACGGTGAGGACCACGGCACTGATGCCGAGACCGAGCAGCAGAGAGACGAGCCGCGTCCAGCGCGTGACGGCGGGGCCCTGCGCGGGAGTCGCAGGCTCCGACGTGTGGTCGGGGGTCGCGGCACGGGCGACGGCGTCGGGTCGGTCGCCGAGGTCGGCGGGACGGCTCAACGGCCGGACGAGAGGGGCGGCCGCGGCTGCGGGCGGCGCGAGGACGACAGGTGGCGTCGCGACCGACCGCACGGGCGGGCTCACCGCAGCGTCCGGGGCGCTCGTCGGGGCCGGAACCGCGGACGCCGCCGACCCGGTGACGTCGTCGGCAGCCGACCGCAGGGCGCGCGCCATCGCCTCCACCCCGCTGTACCGCTCGTCGGGCTCGACGGCCATCGCGGTCTGCACGACGGCCGCCAGGCGCGGCCCCACCCAGGGCGCCGACGCTCGCGGGTCGGGACGTGGCTGGGTGCGGTGGGCCATCAGCTGCGCGGCCATCGTCCCCTCGAACGGCGCGCGACCGGTGAGGGTCTCGAAGAGCAGGCAGCCGACGGAGTAGACGTCGCTGCGCTCGTCGGCTCGCCCGTCGTACTGCTCGGGCGCCATGTAGTGCGGCGTGCCGGCGACCGTCGCGGTGGCGTCGGAGGCCGCCCGCGCGATGCCGAAGTCGACGATCTTGATGCCGCCGGAGTCGGTCACGAGCACGTTGGCCGGCTTGATGTCGAGGTGCAGGATCCCGGCGCGGTGACAGGCTGCGAGCCCGTCGAGCACGCCGGCGACCACGACCACCGAGCGTGGGCTGGGACCGCGCAGCGCGAGCAGGTCGCGCAGAGAGGTGCCCTCGACGAGCTCCATGACGAGGTGCGGAGTCACCTCGCCGTCACCGTCGGGCATCCGGACGAGATCGTGCACCGTGACGACGTTGGGGTGCGAGACCCGGGCGAGCGTCTCGACCTCGCGCGTGATGCGCCGCATCGCCCGCGGGTCGTCGGCCAGGAAGTGCGAGAACCGCTTGATGGCGACCTGGCGGCCGAGATGACGGTCGAGTGCGCGGAACACCACCCCGTGGTTCCCGGCACCGATCCGGCCTTGCAGCTCGAAGCGTGACGCGTCGACCTGCGGCTCGACCGTGTCGCGGCCGTCGGACCCGCCGACCGGCATCGTGCCGGCCGCTGTGCTGATGGCTGGGGCGAGTGGGACGGGCGCGGTCGACGCCCCGTCGGGCCGTGGTGTCGTGGCAGGGCCAGGCGTCGACGTCGTGCGACGCCTCCTCCACCGTCGGGAGCGACGGTCACGCTGGTCGGCCATGGGCACCATTGTCACGGCCGACGCGAAACGCCTGACACGGCCACCGTGCCGTGCGTGTCGGAGCCGACGGCGACCTTGATCCCGGCGAGCGCGAGGACGGCACCGTCACGCACCGTCACCCACGTGTCGCCGATGCGCTCGCCGTCGACCGAGGTGCCGTTGGTGCTTCCGGCGTCGCGCACCTGCCACGAGCCGCCGAGCAGCCGCAGCTCGGCGTGACGGTAGGAGATCTCCGGCTCCTCCAGCGGCAACGGGCTCTCGGGCAGCCGTCCGAGGACGGTGACGCCGTCGCGCGGCACGCGGACGCTGTGGGCGCCTCGGTGCAGGAACAGGTCGCGTGCGCCGGCGACGGTCGGGGTGGCGTCGGCCGGCACGAGGACGGGGAAGGCCATCGTCTCCTGCGCGGCAGGCACGTCGGTCCGCGCGGGCAGCGGCGTCGGCGCGGCCGGAGCGGTCGACGCGGTGGGCGTGAGGTCGGCGACGACGTCCCAGTCGGGGACGACGGGCTGCCGCTCGGGTCGAGCGGACGACTCGAGCGGACGTCGCACGGAGGCGCCCGTGCGACTGCCCCGGGCCGGAGGCACCCAGCCGGGTCGCAGCGCGGGGTCGACCTCGACCTCCACGCGCACCTCCTCGGGCGTGCTCCAGCCCTCGCGCTCGGCGTGCGTCAGGTACAGCTTCGCCGCGTCCTCGCCGAGCCGGTCGATGTCGCCGTCGGGGTCGAGCCGCTCGAGGTCCTCCGGCGAGACCCGCACGACGAGCTCGCTGAACGCCACCCGGTCGCCGCTCGGCATCACCACGTGCTGGCCGGTGAGCGCCTTGACGAACCGCCGGCGGAGCACCGCGGCCGAGCCGGTCGGGTACGCGACGAGACGCGCCGCGGCCTCGGTGGCCGCGGCCTTCTTGGAGCCGGTGCCGAAGATGCTCTGGGCGACGCGCAGTCCCACGAGGACCACGCCGACGAAGGCGACGAGAATCAACAGGTTCGTGGCGAGGGAGGTGAGCGTGGTCATGCTGCCATCGTCGGACGAGGCGCCAGGAACAGGCGAGCCGCGGTGGAACATGTTCCACCGCGGCTCTTTCCCAGGGCACGACACGCCCCGGCCAGGACGTGGCGTGCGGGTCTCTCAGTCGTCGACGACGACGATCTGGACGTCGATGTTGCCGCGCGTGGCGTTGGAGTACGGGCACACCTCGTGCGCCTTGTCGGCCAGGGCCTGCGCCTCGTCGTGCGGCAGGGTCGGGACGGTCACCTCGAGCGTGACGGCGAGGTCGAAGCCGCCCTTGCCGTTGGAGCCGATGTCGACCTTCGCGCCGACGCTCGAGTCGCTCACGTCGGCCTTGGCCTGACGGGCGACGAGCTGGAAGGCGCCGTGGAAGCAGGCGGCGTAGCCGGACGCGAAGAGCTGCTCGGGGTTCGTGCCCTCGCCGTTGCCGCCCATGCTGGTAGGCAGTGCCGTGTGCAGGTCGAGGCGACCGTCGCTCGTCACGACGTGCCCGCCGTCGCGGCCGCCGCCCGTCGCGAGTGCCTCGGCGGTGTAGATCGCGTCCATGGTTCCTCCTGGGAGTCGGGGATCGGGGCGGCCCGTGCCGCACCCTCGGCACTATCATTGCACACAATTACATCGTGTGCAATGCATTGAGCGGTCAGGCGTGTCCGCCGGGTGCTGGCATGATCGTCGTCGTCGAGACAGGAGGGACGGAAGCGTGCTGCGCATCGGCTGGTCGGTCGGACCCGAGTCGTCGGGTCGTACGGTCGTGGACCCCGGCGGGAAGCTGGTGCTCGCGCGACGGATGACGCTGCCCGAGCAGAGGTCCGTGGCCGTCGAGGAGATCGCCGGCTCGACGTACGTGTTCGTCCGACTCCCCTACCTCAGCGACCCCGCGGTGGTCGTGCAGGCCGGCGCCGGACATCCCGTGCTCCACCGCGGGCAGCGCGCGAACGGCGTGGTCGTGGAGGTCGTGACACCGGACGGCGACGCGTCGACACCCGTCCCTGGTCAGCGGATGTCGCTCACGGCGCCCGGCACGCGCGTGAGCCTGCGCTTCCCCGACCTCAGCATCGACCTCGTCGTCGACTTCGACCCGCCGACGCTGGCGCCGGCGGGCACCGGCACCGTCCAGCTCGACGTCGACGCGCTGCAGCACGACGACGCCTGGCTCGTGGCGGCGATCGCGGTGGCCCTGTCGCCGGAGCACGGCGTGGTCGGGCACGCGCAGCTGAAGGAGGCGTTCGCGCGCTGGCGCGAGGAGCCTGAGCGCAGCGACGGCGCGTTCGACCGCAACGTCCTGCGACCGGCCCTGGAGTCGCGCGGCGTCGAGCTGCCGGGCCCCCGACTCAACAAGATCCTCTACCTGGTGGAGCGCTGTCGCCGCACCCACGAGTTCCCGCCGCGGGTGCTCGACCAGGTCCGCGCGCGGCTCGGTCAGCCGTCGACCTGAGTCGGCGACACGACGCGCGAAGGCCCCGCGCGGACGTGGGTCCGTGCGGGGCCTTCCTCGCTGAGGATCAGCGCTGGTCGTCAGGACCTGAGGTGTGGACGATCTCGTCCTCGACCTCGGGGATGTGCGCGTCGGGGTCCTCGAGCGCCGCAGGCGTGCCGGTCTCGTCGGCAGCGCCCTGGGCCTTCTGCGCCACGCGCTCGACCGCCTCGGCCGACTCGTCGCGCACGTGCTTGGCGCCCTGCTGGGCCGATCCGACGGCGTCGGCGATCGCGTCCTCGTCGCTCGAGCGCGGCGCGGCCTCGGCGACCTTCTCGCGCACCTCTCCGGCCTGCTCGGCCGCCTCGTCCTTGACGTCCTTCGCGGCGTCCTTGGCCGTGTCGACCGCCTCGGACAGCCCGCCCTCGTCGGCGGCGTCCTTGACGTCCTCGGCCTTGGAGACGGCCTCGTCCTTCAGGTCCTTCGCGGTGTCCTTGACGCTCTCGACGGTGCTGGACAGGTCTCCGTCCGTGGCGTCCTCGACGGTCTCCTTGACCGCCTCGGCCGCGCCGGTGGCCTGGGCGCGGACGGTGCCGACCGTCCCCTTCAGCGAGTCGACGACCTCGTGGCGCTTGTCCTCGTCGCGGACGGCGTGCACGGCGTCCTCGGCGAACGCCTCGGCCTTGTGCACCGCGTCCTGCACGCGCGGATCGGACTGGAAGCGCTCCGCCGCGTCACGCAGCTGCTCGTACCGCTCGCGGCCGGCTCGGGCGCCGAGCACGTAGCCGATGCCGAACGCCAGCGCGTAGACGATCTTCTTCATGGGGTTCCTCCCGACTCGTGGTCCGTGACGACCAGCCTGTCAGGGCTCGCTGCGACCTGCATCCCAGGACGAAGTGGGGCGTGTCGGACCCTGCCCTCACGGAGCGACGATCGCGGCGAGGCGACGGGCGACGCCGCTGGCGCGGGCGGTGCGGCGCTCGACGGCGCGCCGGAGGACCTCGGGGGTGGCGACGATCGTCAGGCTGGTGCGTGCGCGGGTGATCGCGGTGTACAGCAGCTCGCGGCTGAGCACGAGCGAGTCCTCGTCGGGCAGCAGCAGGGTGACGTGGTCGAACTCGCTGCCCTGGCTGCGGTGGACGGTGCTGGCGTAGGCGCTCTGCACCGACGAGAGTCGCGTCGAGGAGACGGTCGTCGTGGAGTCCAGGTGCACGACGAGCCGGTGGCCGTTGTCGAGGGTGACGCCGACGTCGCCGTTGTTGACCCGGAGCGAGGCGTCGTTGCGGGTGACGAGGACGGGGCGGCCGACGCACCAGGGCCGGGCCGGGTCCGGGAAGATGCGCACCTCCCGCTCCAGCCGCTCGTTCCAGTGGCTCACGCCGTACGGACCGTCACGGTGCGCGCAGAGCAGCCGGTGCTCGCCGAGGGCCGCCAGCGCGGTGGGCACGTCGCCCTCGGCTGCGGCGCGGGCCACGGCACGGGCCTGCTGTGCGGGACGTCCGGACACGACATCCTCGACCTCGTCGGGGTGCCGCAGTGACACCCCGTCGACCCCCTCGGCCAGGAGGTCGAGCACGCGGTCCGCGTCGCCCTCGACCACCGCCGAGGCGAGGGCCCCGATGCCACCGTCGAAGCGGTGCGACTGCTGCAGGTGCGTGACGACGGGACTGTCGTCGCCGCCGAGGCCTTCCACCACGTCGCGCAGCACCGCGCCGGCCTCGACGGAGGCGAGCTGCTCGGCGTCACCGACGAGCACCAGCCGACAGCCGGACGGCACGGCCTGCACGAGCCGCTCCATGAGCAGCAACGAGACCATGGACGTCTCGTCGACGACCACGACGTCGTAGGGCAGCTTCTGCCCCGCGTGGTGCCGGAAGGCCGTCCGATGGTCGGGCCGCGAGCCGAGCAGCCGGTGCACCGTGCCCGCCGGCAGCGTGCGCAGCCAGTCGCGCTCCGCCTCGGTGAACACCGGATTGGTCGACGCGGCGGCGACGGCCTCACGCATCCGGGCCGCGGCCTTGCCGGTCGGTGCAGCCAGTCCGACGGCCAGGGGTCGGTCGTGCCCCGTCGCGGCGTGCTGGCTCGCGAGCGCCGCCAGGAGTCGCGCGATGGTGGTGGTCTTGCCCGACCCTGGGCCGCCCGTGAGCACCGTCGTCCACGAGTGCGCGGCGCGGGCCGCGGCCGCCCGCTGCTCGGCGAACCCGGGGTCGCCGAACAGACGTCGCAGGTCGGCGTCGAGGGCGGCCCGGTCGACGGGCGGGGGTCGCAGGGCGAGCCGCTCCCCCAGCCGTCGGCACAGCGACACCTCGAGTGCGTGGTAGCGCACCAGGTGCAGCAAGGGACGCTCGACGACGAGGACACGGTCGCGCCCGGACGCCAGCGGGCTGGCGTCGACGCGGACCCACCAGGCGTCGAGGTCGTCGACGTACGTCGGCCACTCGACGTCGGGCGCCTCGAGGCGCAGGTCGTCGAGCACGCCGCCGAGGTCGACGCACGACGACCCGAGGCGGACTCCTCGGACGGCGAGGGCCAGGGCGAGCAGCACCGCCTCGTCGTCCTCGTCCGCCAGTCGGGCGACGGTGCGGGTGACGTGGACGTCGGCGGCGGCCAGGACACCTGCCCGGTTGAGGACGGCCAGGATCGCGTCGCTCTCGACGTCGAGACCCTGGACGACCTGACGGTCGAACGGGTCGCCCGCCGACACCTCGACCGCGGGCGGCGCAGACGTGTCGCTCATCGCGGACCTCCGTCGGTCGGGCTGCCGTCGAGCAGCGCACTGAGGTCGAGCACCAGCGCCGACGGGGGCCGCCACGCGAACACGCCGAACGGGCTCCCGTCGGCACCGCGTGGTCCATCAGGGCCGGTCATGCCTCGCACGAACAGGTAGAGCACCCCGGCCAGGTGCACGTCGGGGTCGTACCCGCGCAGCCGCCACCGCAGGAACCGGTGCTGCGCCACGGCGTACAGCAGGGCCTGCAGCGGGTAGGTCGTGTGCAGCATGGCGTCGGCCAGACGCTCGGGTGCGTACGCCTCCAGGCCGCCGCCGGCCTCGACGAGCGCGCCGCTCTCGAGCCGGTTGGTCTTGTGGTCGACGACGAGCGTACGGTCGCCGTCGAGCCTCAGGAGCAGGTCGATCGAGCCGGTGAGGTAGCCGCGCAGGGTGCGTCCGCGCAGGCTGGCGTCGCGCAGCTCTGCCGCGAAGGGCCGCAGCGGGTCGCCCGACGGCAGGTGCGCCTCCATGAGGTCGGCGACGTCGGCGAGCGTGCCGGTGCGACCTGCCGCCCGGACCGAGTCGCCGCCGGCGAGCGGCAGCTCGAACTCCATCTCCCGGAACGGGCGTCGGCCGAGCGCCTCCGCCAGCGTGAGGTCGTCAGCGAGCGGCCCGAGCGGCGTGCTGAGGGCACCGACGAGCGCCGGTGCGAGCACGTCGACGTCGACGGCGAGCGGACGCGACGCCAGCTCCTCCTCCACCCGCCGGCGGACCTCCGCGTCGAGGTCGTCGGCGCCGACGTCGACGTGCTCGAGCACGCCGTGCACGAGCGTGCCGAGCGCCGCTCCGCCGGCGAGCTCGGCCCATGGCGACGGGCCCAGCACCGGGCTGGCGGCGACGTCGGCGACCACGTCGACCTCGTCGTCCGCGGCGGTCGGCTCCGGCTCGCTCGAGACACTGGGTCCCTCGTCACGCCGGACGAGCGAGGTGTAGGAGGTGCGGGTCCAGACGGTGTCGACGTCGCGACGCAGGTGACGGACCTCGAGTCGTTCCGCCTCTCCGGCCGCGGGTGCCAGCTCGGCGTCGCCCGTGACCATCTGCTCGACGACCGGCCCGCCACGCTCCTGCCACGCACGGAGGCGCGCGACGGCGTCGTGGTCCGACGGCACGGCCTGCACGTCGGGCACCTCGGGCCGTGTCGGGTCGGGCCGGAACAGCAGGCGGTGCAGGGCGCCGTGCCGCGCGTTGAAGGTGGGTGACCAGTGCACGACCAGCCGCGACTGCGCGCGGGTGAGCGCGACGTACAGCAGCCGCAACGACTCCCCCGCGCGCTCGACGTCGGAGCGGCGGGCGTGCGTGGTCCAGGAG